>Ga0255756_1005425_pt1 | contig 11847 bp, 10 predicted proteins | sample 011ome_20_FD_179956 | JGI IMG/M metagenome (GOLD analysis project Ga0255756, IMG submission 179956) | Coastal salt marsh microbial communities from the Groves Creek Marsh, Skidaway Island, Georgia - 011509CT metaG (version 2) | ecosystem: Environmental > Aquatic > Marine > Intertidal zone > Salt...
GATGGCGCCGACCTGATCCCGGGTCAGTGCTCCTCGGCTGTCCCATATGGGACAGCGGTGCTTGGGATCCGTCACCTCCAACTCCCGCCGCTGCAGGAGCTGGACGTCGGAGCCCTTGACCTGCAGCGCAAGGTCGGTGCCTTGGATGGGGGTGAGCAGGTGCATCGGGTAGCCACCGTTGGGCATCTTCGTTTCCCTTCGTCGCGGGTCGACTCGGCGTCGATTCCTGCTTCCCATCAAGCACCCCCTACGGGGGTGCTAAAGACCGCGCGCGTGCGGGACCCCCAATGTCAGCCGGGTGCGGCACCATGAGATTCGGCGCAGGCCCAGTCCGTAGGGGCTGCGTCCTTTGTCGATCAAGTCGGGGGGCGTGTGTCCATCAGCAGCAGTTCGAGTCGCGGGTCGAGGCGGATCGCGCTCTGGGCGTTGGCGGTGGTGGTGCTGGGCCTCACTGTCGCAGGGGCCTTCATCGTCGGGCGCACCTCGGCGGACGTCGACGGGTCTGCGAGAGCCACGTCTTCGGCAACATCGACGGCGTCATCAGCACCATCGCCTGACGTCGGGGTGGATCTCTACTCCCCTCCTGCGGACATCCCGGCGTTCATCGAGCGCGCCACGGCGTCGACGATTCGCGTGTTCTGCGGCGAGGAGGATGAAGGATCCGGCGTCATCCTCGACGCATCTTCGCTGACCGGGTCCGATGCGCCGGTGGTCATCACGAACCACCACGTCATCAAGGCCTGTCTCGACACCAAGACCGTCCGAGTCGTAGGTGATGGTCTCCGCAATCGGGCCACGGTCACCTCGTGGAACAGGCGACGCGACCTCGCCCTACTGGAGGTGCCCGACAGTGACCTGCCGGGACTGCCGATCTCACTCGACGCTGCACCTGGCCAGTGGGTCATGACCGTGGGCACGCCCTTGGGATACGTGAACTCGGTCTCGACCGGCATTGTCAGTGCGGTCGTCCCTGGGGACTACACGATCTCGTCGGATGCCGTCATCGGCCCAGGCAACTCGGGCGGACCACTGATGAACAGTCGCGGCGAGGTTCTCGGCATCAACACGTTCGTGTGGGAGGACGCTGCGGGAATCAGCCTCAGCACCCAGGTTCGCGCCCTGTGCCAGAAGGTCTTGGACTGCGTACCCAGCGCTCCCGCGGCTGACGGGTAGGGGCTGCACCTGTTGCGCACCATCATGCGCCGTTTTGATGAAGGTGCTTGTCGGTCACCTACTTGGCGACGCCGACCTTCCCGGCCGGGGGAACGAAGTTTCATCGGCGGCTGCTCCACCACGGGCACACGCTGCCCTAGTTCGAACCGGGCCCGAAGGTGGTCAGCCAGCCCTAGTCGCGCGTGATCTGCACTGCCACATCGCCCAAGGCGGCGAAGCTGTCGGTCATGGCAAAGTTGGAGGTCACGGCCAACGCCACCTGCTGATCCATCAGGTAGGCCGCATTGGCAACAAAGCCATTGATGGCACCTTCGTGGCCCCACGCGGGACCGACCTCGTCGATCTCGTATCTCAGCAAGCCCAGGCTTGCTCCCGACCAACGCGTCGGACCGAAGGCCGGCAGATCAGCCAAGGCGGCCTGAGACTGGGCTGAGGCTGTGGTGAGCAGGCGACGATGTTCGGCATCGAGCACGTCCCCGGCCACGAGCTGCGACATCCACCGAGCCATGTCCGCGGGAGTCGACACCAGCGATCCTGCGGCCCAGGCGAGGGTCCAATCCTCGCCGTCGACGACCGGCAGCGTCGCCAGCCCGGGGGCGGGGATGCATTCGGGCTCGGACGGGTAGCCACATGCCAAGCGCGATCCCGTGACCGTGGGGCCTTGGGGCGCACCGGTCCACACATAGGTGGCGGTCAGGTCGAGTGGCTCGATGAATCTCGTGCTCACCTGGCTCACCCACGGCTCACCCGAGACGATCTCGGAGATCCGGCCGAGCATCGTGTAGTTGGTGTTGCTGTAGGACCAGTCAGAGTCCGGGGCGAACAGCGGCTCCATGCGAGCGGCCAGAGCGATCGCCTCGTCAGGGCTCTCCATGCGGGTCAGATCCGAAGATGACGTGAAGTCAGGAACTCCGCTGGTGTGACCTAGGAGCATCCGCACCGTGATGTCGTCACCACCGGGGTAGTCCAGCCACCGACTGATGGGGTCGTCGAGGGACAGTTGCCCTTCCTGGTCGAGCGTCATGATCAGCGCCGCCGTGAAGGTCTTGGTCAGACTCCCCACATGGAAGCGATCCACCTCCGTCAGCGGCGTGCTGCCCGGAGGGTCGGCAGCGCCGGAGACGGCGCCCACGCTCTCGCCCGTCTCGGACTCGACCGCGGCCGCTATTCCGGGGACTTCCACCTCCCACGCGGAGGCACTGGACTGCCGAACCTGCTCAAGGATTGCGGAGAGATCGGGGCCCTGCGGGCTGACGGAGGTGCTCGCGCAGGCGCTGAGCGTGATGCAGGCAGCGAGGGCAATGACCACGTGCCGTGGGCTGGTGATCAACAACAGCCGCATGGTCCGAGTGAAGCACATCTCCACCTTCGCCCGCCGGGAGCGCCTTCGGACCGGATGTCACAGATGTGAGGCTTCCGCGAGGTTATCGTGTGCGGCTGTGGATTCACCAGACGCCTATGGGAGACGGAGATCGTCGAATGACACAGCGCTGGGTTGGATCGACGATCGCGGCCGTTTTCGGATTGGCATTGGTGGCAGGGCTCGCGACGTCAGCCGCGTCCGCTGCAACGGGTGATGCGATCGGACAGGGCAAGCGCACCTGTGTTCCCGGGCCAAAGGCCGACTGCAGTGGTGTCGTGCACAAGTGGGCGTTCGAGCACCACGGCAACCTCGCTGGCGCCTCATTCATGCGTGCGCAGATTCACGGCGCTGACCTCCGGGGTGCGAACTTGAGAGGCGCCGACATGCGCGGTGTCGGATTGCGCCATGGCGACCTTCGCGACGCCAATCTGCGAAACGCGGACTTCGGACCCGTCTCGAAGAAGGATGCCGACAAGGCCAACAAGCGCGTGAGCCGCAGCCAGCTCCGCACCATTCCCAGCGTCGACTGGGGAATGGCATCCTTCTGCAACAGCGAGTCGCTGAGCGACGTGAACTGCTACAACGGGATGCTCAGTGGTGCAGACCTCTCCGGTGCCGATCTCACGAACGCGAATTTCTCGCTGGCGGAGATTGACGACACCAAGTTCACGGGTGCGAACCTCACCGGCGCGACCTTCATCACGACGAACCTGAACCACGTGAACTTCTCCAATGCCAATCTGACGGGCGCGAACCTTGCGGTGGGTTCATCCGTCCAGGTGACCTGGTCGAACACCACCTGCCCTGACGGAACCGTCACCAGCAGCGGCTGCCCCCTGAACGACGACTACGCCTACACGAAGGTTGCCTCCGCCAATTCGTGACCCGGAGGCGTGCTGCCGAGTTCGCTTCCGCCATGCGATTCGAGCTGGTGCGGCGCTAGGACACGGCTTCGAGGCGCACGTTCTGCACCGCTTGTTGCACAGTTCCATCGGCTGCAGATCCCCACACATACACGATCGTGTTGTTGCCCATGTGGGATCTGCCCGGCTTGTTGACGATCGTGACGGGCAAGGGCTTCGCGATGCGCACCTTGGTGCCCGCCTTGACGATCGAGACGGAATACGTGCCGGAGCGAAGACCAACGTCACCCTGGCGGCCATTGCGCAGGTCGTCGATCACGGCTTGGCCGTTCAGTCGAATGTCGACCGGGGGTGCGGCGGCGATGTGACGAATGGTCAGGCGACCCATGTCCATGCCGACCGTGCGGGTGTTGTTCGTGAACTGAGTCAATGCCGGCTTGCCTGATGCGGTGAGGTTGGCCGTGAGCGTGACGTTGCCTCCGGCCGGAATCCGAGCCCGAGGAGCCCGCAGGAGCGGAGCCGAGGAACCGGGCTTGCGGCCGTTCCCGAGGATTTGGATGTCATACGTGCCACCGGGCATCGTCGTCGACTGTGCCTGCCCGGAGGAGAGGTTGTCGATGAGCAGCGTGCGCCCCGCGTAGACGTCGACGACGTCTGCACCCAGCCCCTCAGGTATCGCGTGCAGGACGGTCACCGTGGCGGTGGGTTTGGGAGCGGCAGGAGCCGCAGCGACGGCGAGAGGAGCAGCCATCACCGTGGCGAGCACAACCACACCGGCAACGCGTGCGCGCAAACTCACACGCCTCATACTCTCCACGTTCAGCTCCTGCCCTTCTGGGTCATGACACGACTGCTGCGACATGACTGCCCTGCACGATTGAACACCTCACCTTCAGGTTGCCACGGGTTGAGGATTCGCGCTCATCGGTACGCCTCTGATGATCGCTGCGTGAGTACCGGTGGACAGTGCGTCAAGCAGTTGTCACTTCGCTAGTGAGCTGATGCTGTGAACGGGCCGGAGAGGAAGCGGCTGATCTCCGCGGCCGCCCGAAGGGGTCGCTGGAAGAGAAACGAGTGTCCCGCACCTGCCCTCAGCACCAGACGAGCACCCGGGATCGCACGTGCGAGCACACGGCTGTTGGCCACGGGCGTGATGACGTCCGTGCGGCCGGTGATCACGAGGGTGGGGAGGGTCACGGTCCCGAGCTCGGCGAGGTTGGTGTCGCTCCGCAGCCAGGGGTCCTCAGCCCGCACCATGGCGCGCCGCGTCTTGGCCGGCACCTCCACATCGGGGTATCGCCCGCTGCTCAGAGCGCTCTCGAGTCTGGTGAGGAATCGCTTGCCGGCCGCGCGGCCGCTGGGCGGATAGTTCGTCGAGAGGTACCCAGCGAGGCTTCCCGAACTGTCCGCGTCCTGCGCCCAACGCGGCCCCAGCACGGTCGCGTCGCCCCCCGGGTTCGTCGCGGCGAGCACCAGGCGACGGATCCGTTCCGGGTGCTGGACCGCGAGACGTTGGGCGATGAAGCCCCCCATGGACCAGCCGAGTACGTCCACCGGAGCAGCGGGCTCGATCACCCTGAGCCAATCGTTGATCCAGTCGGCGGCATGGTCGAAGGTCCACGAGTCGGGTGCCGGTCCGGACTGGCCGAGGCCCGGGTAGTCGAACACGATCACCCGGCGCTGGACAGCCAGTGCCCCCAGAAGTGCCGGATCCCATTCGCTCATCGGAGACGCGGTGCCGTTCAGAAGTACGAGGGGCGGGCCAGAGCCGATCGATGCCCAGGCGAACGTCGTGCCCGCTACACGCGTGAACGTGGGCCACAACTGCACGTCCGACGCAGGCATGGCTGACGCCGGCGCTGTTGCCAGGACTGCGGCGGCCGCGAGCAGTGCAGGGATTGCGGCTGCTCGAAGCCAGAGAAGGACAGGTACCGAACGACGCATCGGCCCTCCTTCTGACGTGGTCGCGCTGCAGGCTGATGGTGTCACGAGGATTGCTGCAGACACGTCAATCTCGTTCCTCAGAGAGAGCGGCACAGGTCCCTCGAATGTCATGCCAACTGACTCGCGAACACAGTCTTCGCGGCCTGGATGGCCATCGGCTTCACCGAGTACGTCAGCTACTACCGTCTGGACCTGAAGGTCACAGTTGTGAGGCCTGCGCCGAGAAACTTGAGGCTCACTTAAGTTTCATTCATGCCCAAATTTGGAATCTCCTCAACCTCCGGTTCGATCGCGCGTGCGGAGACTTCCTCAACCCCGCCCTGGACTCCCTTGGGCAGGCGCGAGGCGTGGCGACATCGCCTGACGGCAACAACGTCTACGTCACTGGCTTCGGGGGAGATTCGATCACGACCTTCGACCGTGCTGCCGCGACCGGGCAGCTCACTGAGGCGGGGCGCATTGCTGACGCCGAGACGAACGACAGCATGAAAGCAATCCTCGGCGGCCGTCGATGGCTCCGAATCAGTCCCACGCCCAAGTCGTGCACACCTCTCGACGCACCAGGAGAAGTCAAGTGAATCGAACTCGTCACCGCATATCCGTCCTGACGTCGGGGGTGGCAATCTTCGCGATGATCACTGTGATGGTTGGCAGTTCGGCTCAGGCTGCCACCACCCCCACCGTGATCGATACGGTGCCCGTCGGCACGTATCCGGGAGCAGTGGCAATCACCCCCGACGGAACAAGGGCATACATCACCAACGGGGGTTCGGACACCGTGTCCGTCATTGATACAGCGACGAACACAGTGAGCGCGACAGTGCCTGTCGGAGATTATCCGAATGGTGTGGCAATTACCCCAGACGGGACCTCCGCCTATGTCACCAACTACCTTGCGGGCACCGTGTCCGTGATCGATACGGCTACCAACCTCGTAACCGCAACGGTGACTGTCGGGGGCGTACCGCAAGCTGTCGCAATCACCCCGGATGGGACACAGGCCTACGTCGCGTTCAGGAATACGGGCACCATATCCGTGATCAATACGGCAACTAACGCCGTTGATATCTCTGCGCAGAAGACGCTTTTCGCACCCGATGCCAATGGCAACGGATCAACTGCTATCGCCTTCACCCCGGACGGAACAAAGGCCTACTTCACCAACACCGGTAAGTTCACCGTTTTCGTGTTAAATACAGCAACGAATGCCGTCACAACGGTGACTGGTGTGGGGCAGCCGCAAGGGGTGGCAATCACCTCGGATGGAACCACGGCCTACATCCCCGATCGGTCTGGCTTCTTATCGGTAATGACCACAAGCGACAACAGCGTGAGTGCAACGGTGACTCTTGGTGGTACACCTGTTGGGGTGGCGATATCTCCCGAGGGCACAAAGGCATATGTCGTCCACGCGATTCCAGACACCGTGTCCGTGATCGATACGCCGACGAACACCGTGAGCACAACGGTGACTGTCGGCACGTCGCCGTCCGGGGTGGCCTTTACCCCGGACGGGACAACCGCCTATGTCCCCAACTTCAGCTCGAATTCCGTGTCGGTAATCGCTACTGGGATATCGCCTGCACCGGGTCTATCGGCATTGCCGACCGTTGCGCGGGCGGAGTTCCGGTTCTACCTGCCTGACGGCCGTGAGTGCACCTCGATCAGTCCGCAGATCCTGGCCGTGGGCTCGAGCTTCAGCCTTCCGGCAGCTGATGCACTCTGCGGCATGGACAACAGCGTTGTCACCGGATGGCGGATCCCAGGCCAGGCCAACGCCTTTGAGGTGGGCCGATCCGTGCGGGTCACGTCATCCCAGCAGTTCACCGCCGTGCTCGAAATGCCCTGGGTGAATGTCATCTTCGACGCAAACGTCGGAGCAGACGACGCCTGCAGGCAAGGCGACGTGGATGTGCCAAGTGACGCGCGCGACGACGTGTGGTCGATACCGCGCGAGCAGGTGACCGATCAGCCGTTGCCGTCGACAGCCATCTGCACGCCTGAGGGCTACGTGCTCTCGGGCTGGGTGGATCGTCGCACTGATCCGTGGACGGTCCTCTCCACCGACGGCCGGATTCCCGGGGCAGCAGTGGATGTCGATGGCAATGCAGCCAACGAGATCCACCTCTACGCGCAGTGGTCGCGCGCCTGAGGGCAGTGCAGCCGCTACTGCGGTTGAACGACGATGACGAGAACCGACTGGCCAGGCGAGAGCCGCCCAACGTCGGTGAGTGCCTGCAGGGCCGTGGAGCCGGAGATCGCCGTGACCGCGGCGTCGTCGAAGCCGACGTTTGCAGGCTTGCGGCTCAGCTTGCTCTCCGGAGCGGCGGCGTACTCCGCATAGGTGGCTCGGCCGATGCCGAACACCTCATCGCCCACCGCGAAGCGCGTGACGTCCTTGCCGACAGCGGCCGCGACGCCGGCCAGATCCAGCCCGGGCACCGGCTGCTTGGGCCGAGTGAAGCCGAACCCGAGCACGCGGATGAGGTAGGGCGTGCCCATCATCAGGTGCCAGACGCCACGGTCGACTCCTGCGGCATGCACCTGCACGAGGACCTCATCGTCGGCGATCGTCGGGCGACCAAGAACGGCCTTCTCGCAGATCCCGTCATGCAGCCCGGCTACTCCTTCGGTGAGTCCTTCGAGTTCGGGCTGGACCTCATCATCGGTGGGCTGGAGCGCGCGGCTGCGTCGGATTCCGCTGGCGAGTCGATGCCGTCCTAACCCTGGTCGCGACAGTTGCCCTAGGTCACGCGTCCAGGCAGCCGGACGGCCGCAACGAACGCCACCGCCGTCACTGCGGCGATGATCAGGAAGGTCTCGCGCACTCCCAATCCGGCCAGCAGCACTGCGGTGAGGGCTGCTCCCGCGGCACCACCGAAGTTGCGCGACAGGACAAGCAGCGACGTGGCCGCGCCGACGTCCGCCTTGGCGACGACCCGCTGCACGATCAGAAGCGTGGGGATGAGCACGAACCCGGCCGACGCTCCGATCAATGTTGACGCGACAAGCAAGCTCGGCAGTGCCGCCGACCACGCGACGACGAGGGCGGACAGCACACCCACGCCGATGCCGATCATGACGATCACCCGCGTGCCGACGCGCAGGGCAACCACACCGGTGATCGATCCGAGCGTCATCCACAGCACCGTCAGCGGGATCACCACGATCCCCGAGTTCAGATCCGGATCGACCTTCTGCGACAAGAAGGGCAGGTAGGTCAGCATCGCGAACTGCGTCAGACCGATCAGCAGTCCGACGATGGCGGCAGCAACGGCAACACCGTGACCGAGCACCCGCCAGGGGATCAACGACTCTGCATGGCGGTGCGAGTGCCGCACGAAGGCGGCAACCAGGACAACGCCCAGGATCAGCCCCCAGATGGAGGTCCGCTCGATGCCGATGAGCAGGCTGACGAGCCCGACCGTCATCAGCGCACTCCCCCACCGATCGAACGGGGCTCTCTCCTCGCCGCTGGGCAAAGACGTGAGCCGCCCGGCAATCAGGACACCTGACGCGACGATGAACGGGATGACGATGACAAAGGCCCAGCGCCAGGAGACGGCCACCAGTGCTCCGCCGATGAGCGGCCCGAGTCCGGCCGCAGCACCATAGGCGACGTTGTAGTAGACCTGCAGCCGCGCGCGCTCCGCCGAGGTGCAGCGCCGCGCCAGGATCGCCTGGCCGAGGGGAACGAGACCGCCCGCGCCGATGCCCTGCACCACGCGAGCGAGGATGAGCATCAGCAGGCTCGCCGAGAAGATCGCGAGGACAGTGCCGATGGTGAACACCGCCAAGGCCGCCCACATCGCTGTGCGCTCGCCCCGCAGATCCAGCCATCGTCCCCAGATCGGGATCGTGACCGTTGACGCCACCAGGTAGGCGGCGACCAGCCAGGCGATGGAGGTCCCGCCGCCCAGTTCACGACCAATGGTGGACAGCAGCGGCACCACGAGGGTGGAGTCCAGGACGGACAGGGTGCCGGTGAGGATGACTCCGACGAGCAGAGGAAGACCCACCGTGCTCGGGATGCGCGAGATCTTCGCTTCGCTCACCGCGCCATCCTGACACCTGGGTCAACGACTCGACAGACTAGGCACATGAATGACGTACTGATCTCCGGCGGAACCGTCATCAGTCCCGAGGCCACCATGCCCGGCACCGACGTCCTCATCACCGACGGCGTCATCAGCCAGATCGGTCCCGGACTCGCAGGTGAGCTCTCGGGTGGCCGAGATGTCGAGCGAGTGGACGCCACTGGTTGCCTCGTGATCCCCGGACTCATCAACGCTCACTCGCACGGCGGCACCACGGGGCCGCTGTTCTCCTCCGCTGCCGCGCCCCTTGGTCGAGGCGAGGCGGTGAGCAACCTTGATCGGCACCTGGCCGACGGCGTGACGACGGTCGTCAATGTGTGCGGTTTCGGACTGCCGACCGACATCCCCGAGCACGAGCTCGACGTCCGCCTGGGCACCACTCACCTGCCTTCGGCGGTCGTCGCCGCGGACGCCGTCGACGGCGCCGGGCTGGACGACACCCACCGAGCCATGTCTGCCGAGCAGATGCTGCAGGACGGTGCCCTGCTCCTCGGGGAGATCGGCAGCGGCGCCACCCTCGGCGGCGGAGTCGCGGCCTACCGCTACGTGCCCGATGCCCTGGAACCTTTGCTGGGCAGACGGATTGACCCGGCCACGGCGACCGCGCTCATCGACTCCCTCGTGGGCCTCACCAGACTCGCCGAGCCGGACGACGCAACACTCGCGCAGGCCCTCGACGAGGCTGGGCTGCCCGCGAGCGCGCATGCCGCCGTGCGCGAGGCCATCCTCACCTACGCCGTCGCACCAGTGCAGGCGTCGCTGTCCTCCTTCGCCGAGGCTGCCGAGCTCTCCGCCGCGACGGGCCGACCGGCGGTCTTCCACGCGGCCGCACCGTCCGTGGCCCGCCTCCTCGAGCTCGCCCAGACCACCGACGCCCGGATCATCGCGGGGCACATGAACCACACGTCCTTCACCGCCGATGAGGCCGTTCACTGGTCACGGCAGCTGCGCGCGGCGGGGGCGATCCTCGATGTCTCCTCACTCGACATGGTGCGTGCTCGAAAGCTCGCGACGCCGGAGATCGCCGACGCGCTCGTCAAGGAGGGGCTCGTGGACACGCTCTCCACTGACTATGCCGGCGGCGCCTGGGAGCCCATGCTCGGCGTGGTGCAGCACTGGGTGGACGAGGGCTACATCCAAATCCCCGAGGGCATCGCCATGTGCACATCGACCCCCGCGGACGTGCTGGGCCTCGATGACCGCGGGCGCATCGCGGTAGGCCTGCGCGGGGACGTCGCCGTCGTGTCCGAGGCGGATGTCTGCGACGTGCGCACCGTCATCGTCGAGGGACGCGTGCACGACTTTCGCTGATTCAGGCCTACAGGTAGTCACCCAGGTCAGCGGCCTGCACGCCCTCGAGCCCGATCGACGAGAGGTGCCGGCCTTCGGCCCAGTAGTCGACGCCGTTGACCGTGGACGCGAGCGTGATGATCGCGTCGATGTTGGGGGTCGCCAGCCCGACGAGCGAGCCCAGGGCAGCCATGGGAACGAGCCCGAAGGGAACCTCCTCGGTGACATATCGGTGATTGGCGCTTCGAGGAGTCATCTGGTCGACGTGAACGGTCGTCTTGATGAGCGCCTCGTAGACGTTGTCGCCGTCGAGGGAGTACATGTCGTGCAACTGCTGCTGGATGGAATGCGCGTCAACGCCCAACGCCTGCGCCACGGCGCACCGCTCGGCATCCACTGCCTCGACCATCCGGCCCACCTGCGGAGTGATGCTGTAGGCCTTGGTGCGGTAGGGGCCCATGTTCTCCAGCCGCGACAGGTCCAGCAGCGTCGTCACGGGATGCAGCGCGTAGGCCGCATCGTTCACAGACGTCGACAGCACATTCGATGCCGCAACGTACTGGGGGTGCACCTCGTGCAGGAGCTCCACGGCCTCCTGTGTGCGTGTGTGCGGCCACGCGGCCAGCGGCAGGACCTTCTTGGTGCCGCGAAGCCAGATGCGATCGAGCCCGTGCATCTTGGCGGCGTAGAGGAAGGTGTCGGTCTCGGTGATGAGGATTCCGTGCGGATCACGTCCGGCTTCACGCATGAGGTGAGCCAGGCGAAGCGCACCGAACTTGCCGGGCTGGATGACGACGACGAGTCCATCGAGGGCATGCTCGACGATCTGCTCGAAGTAGACGTCCTGACCGAACGCGGGGACGACCACGAAGGCCACCTCTGCGCCCCGGATCGCCGCCGCCACGTCCGTGTCGACCCGAGCCACCTCGGTGAAGCCGCCGGGCTTGCCGGTCGAGTTGGTGCCCTCGACGAGAATTCCGCCGAAGGTCTGGATCACTCGGATCTGCTCCTCGTGGCCCGGCACCGCGGCCAGGTGAACGTCGTGCCCGTCCAGGCTCATGCCACCGGCAAAGGCCTGACCCGCATTGCCCGCTCCCAGAACGGCGATCCGCATGAC
>Ga0255756_1005449_pt1 | contig 11820 bp, 4 predicted proteins | sample 011ome_20_FD_179956 | JGI IMG/M metagenome (GOLD analysis project Ga0255756, IMG submission 179956) | Coastal salt marsh microbial communities from the Groves Creek Marsh, Skidaway Island, Georgia - 011509CT metaG (version 2) | ecosystem: Environmental > Aquatic > Marine > Intertidal zone > Salt...
GGATTCTTAAACAACAAGATGGACACGACGACCGCCACCGCGCCCTTCGCGTTCCCGAGCACCTGCAACGTCAGCGGGGACGTGCACTTCGTGACGAGGAAGTTGGTCAGGTTGACGCTGAACGCGAGGACGCAGTTCAGGGTGATGATGAAGAAGAACCGCGGCGATTCCGCGCAGTTGTCGTAAAACACGCCGAAGGCTTCGGGTTCCATCACCGTGGACGCCACGGACAACACGGACAGCGCGATCGGCGACATGTACAGCAGCAAGTTGATGGAATCCATCCGCTCGCTCTCGTTCGACAGCAGCATCCCCTGGATCACGGACTTGAGCGCGCGACAGAAGGTCGCGGTGACGCACGCGAGAAACCCGAAGAGATGAAACAGCGGCTCGGCGCGTGACGCGACGACGATGCCCAACACGATCGGCACCAGCGTCGCGTACACCTGCATCGTCTCCTTCTGCCGCATGATGCACAGCGATAACACCGCGGTGAAGAAGGGCGTCGTCGCGCCGATCGCCTGGTTGAACGACACCGGGATGTGCTGCAGGGAGACGTTGCCCGCGACGACTGAGGCGACGAAGATGACCCCCAGCACGCCGATCTTTCGAAGGTGCGCTCGGTTCTTCACGCTCTGCCTCGGCGCGATCCCGGACGCGCGGACGATGAGCGAGAGCAGCGCGCACATCGCCATGTGGCACGTGGTCAAGAACACCGGGAAACGGAACCCGTACACGGAGAGGAGGTACTTGTTCAGGAGGATCACGCCGATGTTTGAAAAATACCACGCCGCGATCATGCCGACGCTGTGCGCGGTGTTCGCTGCCGCCATGTTGCCAGCTGGATCGAAGCCGGCTCCAGCGGTCGAGGCGACGTGGAGGAGCCTCGCGACGGGGGAGAGCGACCCGGGGGACGTGTCCGCCCCCCCTTGCGGGTGCGATCGCCGCGGCGCTATGGCGGCGGACGCGAAGACCGCGGCGAACGATCGGTCGATCTGATGTGCGCGTCCGGGACGCGTCCGACGATGTCGTATCGACGCGGTCGCGCGCGCGCTCGCCGCTCGACGACGCGCGGCGTATCGCGGACGCGGCGGGCGCTCGAGAGGACGCGCGCGCGGCGAAGGCTCTGCTCGGCGCGACGACGGGTCCCGCGAGCGCGCGCGGGCGGCGCGCGAGCGGAGGTTCCGAGCGGTTCCGAGCCGCCGGGCGCCGAGGTGTGACCTGAGGGGACCGCCGCGGATAGGACGCGGACGGACCCGTCGTATCGCATTCGTCGGCCGATGCGTTTTTCTCGTCAAATACGGTGTATTATCTCGGTTCGCTAAAATACAGAAGACGCTCCCTCCCCCTCTCGTCCTCTCCCGCGAGCGCGCCGCGTCGTTCCCCCGACGCGCGCGCGATCGATCCATCGATCGATCCATCACGCGCCGCCCGTCGCTTCGAACAGCGCTCGAATCTCGGCCACCACCTCGCTCGTGAGCTCCGCGGTCATCGCCCCGCCCGGGCCCGCGCGCGCGCGCACGGCTTGCACCGCGCCCCGCAACCGAACCACCGCGGGCGGCGTCGCCGGCGGCTCCTCCTCGGACGCCGCCGCGCCCTCGGGGCCGGGGCCGGGGCCGGGGCCCGGTCCCGGTCCCGGTCCCAACGATTCGCGCGCGACTTTCCTCAACAGCGCGCGCGTCAGCTCCGGCGTCACGCGTAACGTCCCGGGAGCCGCCCCCACGCCGCCGGCGTCCACCCCGCCCAGCGCCCTGCCGTGCGTCGCGAGGAGCCTCCTGAACCGATCCTTGCACGCGATCGGCGCGCGGTGGACGTTATCGATCGACCGCGCGGCGGACAGCGCGGAGGACGCGACGTTCCACGCGCCGCCGCCGAATTCGTTCACGAGCGCGCAGAGGACGACGTCCTCGCCGCCTTTCCACTTGTTAGAGTCACCCGCACAAAAAAACAATCAGACACGCACACGCCCGAGTAGTTTGTCAAGTCATAACGCGAGCGATATAAGACGTGGGGAGCCCGACGCGGTAGATAAGAGGTGGAACGGTGTAATTTGAGTGATGCAGACGGAACAGACTGATGATCGAAGTTCTGGGCCCAGTCGATCCCGAGGGCGACGCAACCGGTGCGACGATTCAGGGAAGGAGACAGGGAAGTTTCGGTCGACCTGACTGACAGCTGTCGCTCGCGATCTCGTGATTTTCGGACCGACACGGCAGGGAAACGCTTTCTGTGCCGTCTCACGCGAGCGTCCATCAGCACTCCGCGCGCGCCACCCCACCGCACGCGCTGAGTAGAGATTCTCAAGGCAGCGAAGACTGGGACTCCGAAGGTGCGCACACGGCTTCAGAGCGCGTTTCGCTCGACACGCGCGCGCTCGTGTCCGGTTCGTTCCCTCGCTCGCGGAAAATGAGCAATCGCATCTCTCGCGGCAGCGCACTTTTCGCGAGATGCCGATGGTTCGGGCGCGACGACGCACGGCCGACTCCGGGCTCGCTCGGGAACATCCACATCCGACAACGACCTCTGCAGTGCCGCGGGCGCGTGGCGATCCCGCGGCGAGTCGTTCACCCAGATCATCGTCGACGGGGTCATCCGCGGATTCAGCCTCGAGGAGTTGCAAGCCGAACTTCTGCGTGCGACGGGGTTGAACTTCACGGCTGCCGACCTCTTCGGGATCATCTCGAAGCCACTGCTCCCCCCGGGCGAAAGTTCGGGAAGAAAGAAAGAGCTCGGAAAGCATCATGGCTTGGGTTTGCCCTTCCCACCGCGGCGGACGTGCGACAAGACCGGGAACGCGGACCACGTCAAGCACACGATGCACGACGTGAACGCGGCGAACGTGATCATCGGCATCGTTCGCAAGGGACACGAACACGCGGTACTGCACGGCGGCTTGGCTTGCGGCGGTGAAGATTCCGTCAAGCATTTCATCAAGATGCGCGGCGCCATGTACGAGGAGTACGGGTACATCTTCGACGCCAAGCAAGGGCTGTGCATCTTCCCCGGGGGCACGATCGACCGGGACACCACCAAGCTGCTCACGCAGGAGGTGTTAGACGCCCAGCAACGGTACCACACAGGCTGCGTCGAGAACGGCAAGTTCACTGCGCCGGAGCTCCTCCCTCGCCGCACCGATGCACAGCTCAAAGTGCAATTCGCGCCACTGCTCGAGGAGAAGCTCGAGGTGCGCGCGCTGATCGTGAAGCTCCAGGGTTGGAGCAGAGAGTTGAGACGCCCAGCCAGCAGCAACAAGGCAAGAACCTACTTCATCTACACCGATCCCGGCACCGGCACTGTCAAGAAGGAGACCCGGGACCTGAACAGCGCCATCAGGTGGATCATCGCTAACCAACCGGAGAACGCGCAGAAGTTCAAGGACTCGCTCACCAAGTACCAGCCGGAGATCGCGGAGCAGTTTGAGTGGACAGCGACAGCGACAGCGACGGCGACGGCGACAGCGACAGTGCCCGCGGGCGGTGCGGAGGGAGATGGAGATGATGCCGAGGGTGCTCGGGATGAAGACGAGATCGCCTTGACGCAGCCAAAGAAGAAACGCAAGACGAAGCGATGAAATAGGCAGAGTAAATCGCGACGATGTCGCGAGATAGCGTCGACAATCTGACGGAACCGGCGGAAACGAACGTGTAGACCATGATATGTAACGAAAACGAACGAAGATACGGGAAAGTGAGGGGATCCCTACCACGGGTGGGCGACGGACCGCGACGCCGCGGCGACAGCCGCCGCCGCCGCAGGTTTGGAGGGGTCCGCGGAGGCGCCGGGGGAGATGGTCATCACGCCCGCGGCGCCGGCGCCGGGCCCCGACGATCCCCCTCCACATCCCCCCGCGGCGGCGGCAGCGGTGGCGGCGGAGGCCTTCTCGAGCTTGCGCAGCCGACGACGCTCCTCGCGCTCGGGGTCGTCGCGCTTGCGCTTCTCCTTCTTCTCCTTCTTCGCCGCCGCCTTCGCCGCGTCGTCCGCGTTCGGCGGCTGCAGCCGCTGCCGCTGCTGCTGCGCGGTTCCGGTCCCGGTCCCGCCGCTGCCCGTGGACGCCGCCGCCTCGGCCACCGCGTCGAACGGATCCCGCGCCCTCAGCGTGAATTTCACCTTCAACGGCGCCGCCTTTGGCTCCGCCTCCTCCGCCTCCTCCTCCGCCGGCGGCGCGGGCGCCGGCGCGGGCGGCGGCGCGGCCAACGACGCGTAGTACGCCTCGATGCGCTCCTGCTCCTGACGCTCCCACTCGATCGCGGCCTGCGCCTCCGCCTCCGCGGCGGACACTTTCGCTCTGTACTCCTCGTCCGCGGCGCCCGTGTCCCACCCCTCGATGACGAGCTGGTCCTCCTCGTCTTCTCCCGCGGCTTCCGCCGCCGCCTTCTGCTTCTCCATCTGCTCGAGCTCCCACTCCTTCTCCTCGTACGCCGCGATCGCGTCCGCGGCGGCGTCGACGTCGTCCAAGATCTTGACCGTCTCTTCGAGGTAACGCACGGCGTACCGCTCCACGGGCGCGAGCCGCGCTTCGAAGCCTTCCCCCTTTTGCGCGCTCTGCCGCACCTTCTGGAGCATCTCCTTCGCGAACGCGTCGTCGCCTTCCAAACTCGTGTTGATCTTCTCCATCGCGAGGTCGCCGCCGGCGCCGGACGTCGTCGCCGCGGGCGTCCCGGGCGGCTCGCCGCTCGCGCCCTCGCCGCCGCTCGCGCCCCCGCCGCCGCTCGCGCCCGACCTCGCCGGCTTGGCGCCCTTCGGCGTTCGACCCGTCTCGTCGTCGTCGCGGTCAGGGTCGTTCGACTCCTTGACGTCGTCGTCAAAGTCGTGCGCCTCGTCGTTGTCCTCGTTGTTCCGCTGCGCCGCGGTCGCCTTGTCTTGGTCGTCCTGGGCTTCTTCCATGAGACGCACGACCTCGTCGTCGTCGCCGCGGCCGCCGCCGCCGTTGCCTTTTTTCTCTCCGCCGCCGGCGTCCGCCGGCCGCGCCGTCGTCCGCGACATCGCCTTGTCGAAAATGTTCATCGCCGCGAACCCAGCCTCGCCGCCGACGACGGCGGTCGCGCCCGCGCCGTCGTCGTCGTCTCCGTCGCCGCTCGCTCCGCCGCCGCCGCGCCTCCCCTTCTCCGCGTTGAGCTTGCTGAAGTGCTCCGTGTTGAAGTTCCCCGCCTGAATCGCGAAGTGATCGAGCTCGCGCTTTTGCATCGACTTCTTCAAGATGTTCTCCTCGATCGTGCCCTTGCACACCATCCTGTAAATCCGCACCGGGCGCGTCTGCCCGATCCTGTGCGCGCGGTCCTGCGCCTGCTGATCCATCGCGGGGTTCCAGTCCGAGTCGTAGAAGATGACCGTGTCCGCGCCGGTGAGGTTAATCCCGAACCCGCCGGATCGCGTGCTGAGGATGAAGACGAAGAGACGCGGGTCCGTGTTGTACCGCTGCATCAAGATCTGCCTCTGTTCCGGTCGCGTGCTGCCGTCGAGGCGGCAGTACGGGTACCCGTACAAGTTTAAGAACGCCTCGAGGATGTCGAGCATCTTCGTCATCTGCGTGAAGATGAGCGCCTTGTGCCCGCCGGACTTGAGCGTCCGGAGGAGCTGCGCCAACGCCTGGAGCTTCCCGCAGTCGAACTGCACGAGCCTTCGGTCCGGGAAGAAGAGCTGCTGTCGAACCGCGGCGGCGCGCAACGGCGTCAACGCGGGCGCGCCCACCTTCTGCGACCACGCCGCGCGTTCCGCGACCGCGGCGTTGATCGAGGCCGACGGCGCGCCGCACGTCATCGACGGCGGCGGCGCTCGCGCTTTCGGAATGGCAAACATAAACTGCGCGACGAGATCGGCGCACTCGAGCGCTCTTCGCGCGGGAGACTTGACGAGCTCCAGCAGCGCGGGCGCGACGGCAAACGGCCCGGCGCCGTGCGTCGCCGCCATCTCGTGGCACGCGTGCGCGGGATGCGGGATCGTCGCCGCGGCTCGGAGGTCCGCGCCGTACATCGGCACGCTGCGCATTGCGGCGGCGGCGGCGAGCGCGATGCGCCGCGCCACCGCGCGTCGCTCCTCCCTCGCCCTGACCGCTCGAACCTCCGCGAACAAGCGCACCGCCGCGTCCGCGGCGGCGGTCGTCCTTCCGAGCTTCTCCGGGGGTTCCATCGCGCGCGCGTACGCGCCGCCGAGGGCTAAGCACTCCTCGACGTCGCGCGGGTCCGACGCCGTCGCGGGGGATCCCGCGTTGAGGTCCTCGATCGTCAGCAAGTGTAACCCGCGCGGGGCGAAGAAGCGCGCGCGGCGCGGGTCCTCTTCTCGTTCGCGCGCGTCGTTCGCGACGATCGAGGGGACGCGAAGCGTCACTCCCGGGAGCATATCAAACGCGGACACGATCGGTCGTCCCGCGAATAAATCCGGGTGGTTGCACACCTTTCGAAGCTGCATCAGACAGTTGATGATCCCCAGAAGGTTCCCGGAGGACAACGTCGTGGACGTGTCCGAGCTCGCCATGTACTCCTCGTACAGCCGACGTTGACGCTTAGAGAGACCGCAGTGCACGACGTGCTCGGTCTTCCCCGGGAGGTTCTTCTCGACTTCCGACTTGAGCCGCCGCAGTAAAAACGGTCGCAACACGCCGTGGAGCCGCGAGACGAGATCCGCGCTGACGCCCTCGCCGCCTTCGACCATCCCCGTCAGCGGCTGCGAGAACCAGTTCTTAAACTCGCTGTGCGACTGAAACACGTGCGGCATCAGGAAGTGCATCAGAGACCAGAGCTCCATGAGGTCGTTCTGTAACGGCGTCCCGGTGATCAGCAGTCTTCGCTTGCTGTTGAAGTTGAGGAGCGTCTGCCACCGCTGCGACCGCCAGTTTTTTATCATGTGCGCCTCGTCCAAGATGAGGTACTTCCACTTCTTCCTGCGGAACACTTTCTGGTCTTGCGTGATCAAGCGGTACGTCGTGATGCACACGTGAAACGAGTTCGGCTTGCTCCAGCCTTGCCTCTTCAGCTTCCGCTCCTTCGCCGTGCCGAAATACGTCAGCAGCTTAAACGCCGGGCACCACTTTTTGAACTCAACCTCCCAATTCAGCATCACGGACGTCGGGACGACGATGAGGTGCGGGCCCCAGATCCCGCACTCGCACGCGAGGTACGCGAGAAGAGAGATGGTCTGGATCGTCTTCCCCAACCCCATCTCGTCCGCGAGGATGCCGTTCAGGGCTTTGTCGTAGCAGCTCACGAGCCAGTTGAGGCCGACGTGTTGGTACTCGCGGAGAGTGTGCTTCAGAAGAAACGGGACGCGGCACAGCTGTCCCGCGGTTGCGAGCGTGTTCCCCTGCGGCCGCAGCGTCGCGGCGTCGCCGGCGATGGCGTCGAGCGCGGACCGACGCGCCGCGGACGCGGCCTTCTCTTCCTCGGTCATCTCCGGCTCTTCGTCCCCGAGCGCGTCGACGCCGACTTCTTCTTCTTCCTCCTCCTCCTCCTCTTCCTCCTCCTCCTCTACTTTCTCCTCTTCTTCCTCCTCCTCCTCCTCTTCCGCGGCGGCGGCGCCGGCGTCCGCCGCGGCGTGCGCAGCCTCCATCTCCTGGTACCGTCGCATGAGCTCCTCGATCGGAACCTCCGCCTCCGCTTTCAGATCCGCCATCTCCTCGTCGTGGTCCATCTCTTCCCCCGCCGCGCGCGCCCGCCGCTCCTCCTCCTCCAGCGTCGCCTCGTCGTCCTCGTCGTCGGATCCTCCCTCCGGGGCGACGTATTCGTCCACGTCCGCGTCGTTCGTCGCGGCGGCGGCGGCGGGAGCGGGAGCGGGAGCGGGAGCGCGAGCGTCGTCGTCGCCTCCGCGCCTGGAGCGTCGAGCCGCCGCCGCGGGGACATCGTCCACGATGTCCGCGAAGGTGGCCTCCTCGCCGTCGTCCTCCTCCTCGTCGTCCTCGGGCGCCTCCGTCGCGGGCTCGATCTCGGACTTGACCTCGGCGCCCGCGATCTCTTCTTTGACGCCGTCGCCGCCGCCCTCCTCTTCCTTCGCGGCCGCCTCCTCCATCTCGCGGTACCGCCGCAGGAGCTCCTCGATCGGAACCTCCGCCTCCGCTTTCAGGTCCGCCATCTCTTCGTCGGCGTCCTCGTCCTCCCCAGCCGCGCGTGCTCGCCGCTCTTCCTCCTCCAGCGTCGCCTCGTCGTCCTCTTCCTCGAGCTCGCTCGCGTCCGCGCGGTACTCCTCCGCGTCCGCGTCGTCGTCTCCCTCTCCTTTGACGATCGCGGTCCTGTCGCTGTGGCCGCTGTCCGGCGCGTCCTTGGTCGGCGGCGCCGGAAGGCGTTTCGGCGGCGCGTTCGCGTTCGCGTTCGCGTTCGCGTTCGCGTTCGCGGCGTCGGCGTCGCCGCCGAGTTTTGTCGCGAGCATCGTGGAGTACCTCTCCGTCTGCTGCATCATGAAGTCCAGGTGCTTGTCCATGACCTCTTTGCGCTTGGAGTCGATCGCGCTCTGGGCTTTGAACCGGACGACTTTCTCGATCTTGATCCAGAACTGCATCACCTCGCACGCGACGCGTCTCGCTTTTTTTCTCGCCGCCGCGGCTTCGTCCAGTCGTCGCTTGATCACCCTGGACTCGAGGTCGAGGTTCGACCGCGCGACCGCGTGCGCCGCCTTCTTCGCGAGCTTCATTCGAAACTTCCTCTCGCGAACGAAATCCCCCGCGAGCCACTTCATCTCCTCGAGGAGGTGGTCCCAGTGCGTCTTGTTCCTCGAGGGCTCCGGGAACGACGGCATCGGTTTCGTCCGCGGCGGCCGCGTCACGATGTCGTACGATCGATCCAGCACCTCCTCTTCGTAGTGTATCCTCCGCGCCTCCGCGAGCGCCGCCTCCCTGGCTTCCTCGCGCGTCGCGTACACGATCGGCTCGTGCCCGGGCGGCAGCGCCGGCGGCGGCGGGCGCGTCATCCCAGCCACCGTGAGCGATTGCCGACGCGAGTCGGGCGCGCCGACGACGAGATCGACCTCCGCGCCGTCCGCGAACGCCCGCGCGTCGTCGTCGTCCGTGGCGTCGTCGCCGTCGTCGCTGCCGTAATCGTCGTCGTCGTCGTCGTCGTCGTCGTCGTCGCCGCCGCCGCCGCCGCCGCCGCCGTCGACGATCGACCCCGCGACGGGCGCGCCGTACGATCGCAGCACGTCGCCGATCGGCAGGTCGTTCTCTCGCGTCAGCGCGGACACCTCCGCTCGCACGAGGTCCGCGTCGAGAGGCGCGCGCTCGAGCTCCTCCTCGAACGTCTCCATGTCGTCCGCCGCGGCGTCCTCCATCGCGGCGTCCATCACGAACTCCGCGTCGTCCGCGTCGTGCGCGTCGGACGGCTCCGCGCTCAGCGCGCGCGTGGACGTCGTCGCGTCGTCGTCGGCGTCGTCGGCGTCGGCGTCGTCGGCGCCGCGCGTCGCGGCGGCGACGGCCGCGCCGCCCGGCGCGGTCGGCTCGGTCTTCGCGCCGCCGCCGCCGCCGGCGGCGGCGTCGCCGTCGGCGATCGCCGCCGCGCGCTTGCGGAGCTCCGACGGCGGCGGCGCGGGGCCGGCCTCGAACGTCTCCGGCGGCTTGGACGCGCGCTTCGTCACTCCATCGCGTCCGCCGCTGGCGACGGCCGCCGAGGCGGGCCCCGCGGGGTGCGACGCGCTCGCGTCGCCCCTCGCGCGCGCGGCGAGCACCGACGGCGGCGGCGCCGGTCCCGCTTCGAACCTGGCGAGCGGCGCGGCGGCGACGACGGAGGGTGATGGACGCGTGAGGATCGGATCGAGCGCGGGACGGGGGCGGACCGCGCGACGATCGAACGATCGCGCGCGTCGAGGAGGCTGAAATCGAAAACGAAAAAAACAACAAAGCCGAGCGCCTCGAGGGACACGAATGGGGCGGCGGATCGCGCGCGAGGGTTGATCGATCGCGCGTCGCGATCGAGCGCGCACCTCGCGGGCTGCGGTCGCTCCCGCTGCGGCCGTCCCCCGCCGGCCATCTCGCCGCGAAGAGCCGCGTCCGCACTCCTTCTAATGCCAGTCGGCGAGGCTGCAGGTTTTTCGAGTCGCACTGCAGATCAGGCTGGTCGTACGAGCGCGAGAGTACAACTACACGCGAACCGCGTAGTGTCTGTGCTGGAGCAGAGAGATACGGCGTCGCGGGCGGCGGCGGCGACGAAAGCTACTCACTCGCGCGATGAAAACGCTAATGCGGCGGAGGGGGCAGCGCGTACGCGGTCGCGGACGCGCGCGGCGCGTCCACGCCGCGGTCGCCTCCGATCCACTCGCCTCGAGCGCCGCCGCCGCCCCCGCCGCCGCCGCCGCCGCCGCCGTCGTAGTCTTCCCCCGCGACCTCCAACACGTCCCCGAGCTCCGAGTCCGGGACGACGCACCCTCGCTCGCGCGCGTCGTCGACCAAGTCCTTCCACATCGGGTTCCCCTCGAGCGCGTCGACTCTGCCGACGATCCACAGCGACCTTCTCGCGCGAGTCAGCGCGACGTTCATCCGCTTGACGTCCTGTAAAAACCCGATGCCGCCGCGGCCGGCGCCGCCGCGGACGGTGCTGAAGATGATGACGTCCGCCTCTTGGCCTTGGAACCCGTCCACGGTGCTGACGACGATCCCGAGGCGATGCATCGCGGACTCGTCGCCGTACACGCGCGCGAACGCGTCGCGGATTTTGCTCCGCTGCGCCTTGTACGGGGTGATTATCGCGCAGCGGCCGTCGACGGTTTCGCCGTTTTTTCGCCACAACGTCCGCTCCAACCGCCGCACGAGCGACACGACGATGAGCGCCTCGTACGGGTTCGAGACCGACCCGACCGTGGACCTCTTCTCTTTGCCCTGGCTCGCGTCGAAGAGCACGTACGGCCGCAGCGGCCACGACGCGTGATAGCTCTCCGGCGGCGCCGCGATCACCGACTCGGAGTCGCGAAGGCGCCCCTCGTAAAACGCTCTCGACGGAAACGCGCGAATCTCCTGATGCATGCGGTACTGCACGCTCAGGAGGACCGCCTCCGCGCCGAGGGACGTGAAACGCTCGAACAATGACCGTTGAAACGACACCCCCTGCGCCGCCGTGGACAGCACCGTCGACGGGAGCTGCTGCGGATCCCCGACGAGGACGCACCGCCGCGCGCCGTGAAGAAACGGAATCAACGTCTCCACCTCGGACGACTGCGGGCGGTTCCAGAGGTACGCGAAAAAAGTGCATCGGTCAGTCGAAAGGGATCGACGCGATCGGATACAGCATTGAAACCGAGACCGAGGGACGGGTGAAAAACGAAATGAAACGAAACGCGCGCATCGAACGCACCTGCGCGGCTTCGTCCACGAACACGGTGTCGAACCCGTGCGTGAGCTTTTGAAACACCCGACGACTCGCGCTCGTGAGCGTCGTGAACACGATCTCCGCCTCGTCCACGAACGACGCCTCGAGCACGTTTCGTAGCCTTCGACCCATCTTGCCTTTGTTCTTCGCCTCCCTCTTCCACTGATTGCCCAGCTTCCCGAGCTTCGAGAGAAGGCACGCGAATCGCGCCATGTCCATCACGCCGCGGTTCCGTTCCTCGTACAGGCGACACAGCTCGACGACGCGCGCGGTCGCCGCGGCGTCGCGCGCGTCCTTCGCCGCCGCCGCCTCCGCGGGGTCCGCTGGAATGACCTCCTCGTCCACGAGCCCGCCGAGCGAGCCGGAGACGCCGCCGGTTCTCGCTACTCTCGCCGCCTTGTTATGCGCGGCGCAGAGGAACTCGATGTCCTTCCCCGCCGCTTCCACGAACGCCGCCTGTTTCCGATACGCGGCGTCCCACTTCTCCGGGCCCATGCGAATCAGCGTCTCGACGCGTTCTCCCGCGTGGAGCGGGCTCACGGCG
>Ga0255756_1005462_pt1 | contig 11796 bp, 6 predicted proteins | sample 011ome_20_FD_179956 | JGI IMG/M metagenome (GOLD analysis project Ga0255756, IMG submission 179956) | Coastal salt marsh microbial communities from the Groves Creek Marsh, Skidaway Island, Georgia - 011509CT metaG (version 2) | ecosystem: Environmental > Aquatic > Marine > Intertidal zone > Salt...
GGGGGTCGTCGTGTGTGGGTGCGATTGACCAATCGTGACCAGGCGTGTGTGTCCCTCATACAATCCGCGACGGGGGAACGATGGATGGCGCGGGGGTTTGGTGGGTGACACACATTGATCGCATTTTGGGTTGTATATGGCGCGTGTATGGTGTATAGTATGTACAGGGGGAACGATGGATGACCTGTGATGGGGTTGAGGGGGGATGCTGTATGTGATCGGACATTCGGCACGTGTGACACAAACAAACGTCTGTTGGCGTTCCGTGTCGTTTGTTCCCCCGATGGTGTGACGACGACGACGACGACGACGACGACGGGGTCGCGTGCGACGATGCGGCGATGCGGGCGATGCGGGCGTTGTTTTTCTCTACTATGCTATGTATTTATTTTTCTGACGCGGTGTGTGTGTGTGTGTCGAGTCGATGTCGATGTCGATGTCGCGTGGGTGTCGGCACTGTACGACGCACGCGCGGTGTGACGACGGCGTGACGCGATCGCGACACGCACGCCGAAGCGCGCGAGGGACACCTAACCTAACCGCCGCACGCGGTGATCATGAGCGAGAACGTGCGCGTGCTCGTGCGCGTGCGCCCGCCGAACGCGCGTGAGCTCGATGGCGGGTACGCGAAATCCATTCACGCGCACAGCGACACGCAATTAAGCGTCACGCGCGCCGGATCTGCGGCGCATGCGGGGGCGCAGGGGACGACGTCGTCGTCATCGTTTGCGTATGATTACGTGTGCGATGAGACGCAGAGTCAGGAGGCGATATTTGAGCGCGTGGGGGCGCCCATCGTGGATGGCGTCGTGGAGGGGTTTCACGGGTGCGTGCTCGCGTACGGGCAAACGGGCGCGGGGAAGACGTATACGATGCAAGGGGTGGATTACGACGACGATGGGCGTGATGACGACGATGGGTGTGGTGATGGCGGCGATGTCGCCATGGGTGGTGGCGGTGAGGTGGATTTGAACGCCGCGCACGCCGGGTTGATTCCGCGCGTGTTGCGTCGGTTATTCGCGCGCGTGGAGAGCGAACGCGCGCGCGTCGCCGAGGCGGGTGGTGACGCGGAATTTGACGTCAAGTGTTCGTACTTGGAGATTTATAACGAAACGTTGAGGGATTTGTTGATGAATTCCGAGTACGATGGTCCGGCGCCTAATATTCGCGAGGATAACAAGCGCGGGACGTTTGTGGAGAATTTGTTGGAGGAGCGCGTGGTGGGCGCTGAGCAAACGTACGAGACATTCTTACGCGGCGCCGCGAATCGACGGGTTGGGCAGACGAATATGAATGCTGATTCATCTCGTTCGCACAGCGTGTTTACAATTTCCGTGGAGAGTCGCACCAAGGCGAATCCCACGGCGCCGGTGACGAAGAAGAGCGCGTTGTTGCACTTGGTGGATTTAGCCGGGAGTGAGCGACAAAAGAGCACCGATGCCGCGGGAGAGCGTTTGAAAGAAGCGAGCGCGATCAACAAGTCGCTTTCGGCGCTGGGGAACGTGATCAAGGCGTTGGTGGACTTGGCTGACGGTAAAGAGCGACACGTGCCGTATCGCGATTCCAAGCTGACGTTTTTACTCAAAGACGCGCTCGGCGGGCGCGCACGATGTTCGCTTCTCGCGTGTGTTTCTCCCGCACATGTTAACGTGGAAGAAACTTTGTCGACTTTAAAGTTTGCGCAGCGCGCCAAGTTGGTGAAGGTTCGCGCCGTGGCGAATGAAGAAGCCGTTGGTTCTTCTAGCGAGCTCGCCGCCGAGGTGAGTCGACTGCGCGCGTTGCTCGCCGAAGGCGGCGGTGATGGTGGCATGAACACCAAGGTCAAAATCTTAGAACTCGAGGCGATTATGGCCAAAGCCAATCGAGCGGCAAGTGCGGCGGCGAAAGATAGCGAAGGCGAACTCGAAAAGCTCAAAGCCAAGCTCGCGGACGCCAAGGAGCTGTGCACGTGCTTGGATAAAAATTTGCAGTCAGCTAAGATGGTGATTCGTTTGCGCGACGAAGCGTTGAAGAAAAAGGCGCTCACGCCCGAGTTGCTCGACGCTGAGCACGCTGAACTTCGGAAGCAAGTCGAACATCCTCCCGAAGTCGTGCGCGTGCGCATGGAGCTCGCGGCGTTGCAAGAGCGCGCCGACGCGTTGCAAGCAGAGAACGAGCGTTCGGCAAACCGTGGTCGATTAGCCACTGCAGAAGCAGAATTGAAGGACTTGCGTAAGCTTGTCGTCGCCGAAGGCGAACTCACGGCCAAGGCACTGGACGAAAAAGCTGAGGCGTTGGCGGCACACGCGCAAATCGAGCAACGTAACAAAATTTTGGAAGCCGCCATCGAAGCCGCCGAACGACGCGCGGTGGAGAGCGAGGAAGCCGCTGAGTCTGCACGTACGGCGCAAGCTGCTGCTGAAGTACTCGAACACGAACATAAGATGAACAAACAAGCCGCCGAGGCTGATCGCGCGCGCATCGAAGCGACTTTTGCCGAGAATAAGGAAGTCATGGAGGAAATGTTTGGTAAGCTAGAAACGTTGATGGCGTACAAGGTACAAGCTGATCGCGAAAAGGCTGAACTCGAAATCCTCGTCGCCGAAGCGACGGCAAAAGCCGCAGGTGCGAGCTCATCGTTCGAAGAAACCACCGCGGCACTCGCTGCGGCGCGCAAGCAACTCGAACAATCCAAGGCTGACATCGACGCGGCGCTCGACGAGCAACGCGCCGAGCACGAAAAAGCCTTGTCCGCGCACGTGGCTGAACACCAAGCCAAGCTTGCGGCGATGTCTAGCGCACATCAAAGCGCACTACGCGCACTCGAGTCCTCCCGCGATGCCGAGATCGCAGCCGTGGTTAACGCCCAAGCCGAAGCCGTGAATAAAGCCAAGGAGGACGCTGAGAGCGCATTTGACGCCGAGCGCGCGGCGCACGCTGTGGCGTTGAGCGCGCAAGCGGCTGAGCTCGAAGCCAAATTTGCCAAGCAGTTGACTGATGTTCAAACCGCGCACGAAGCTTCTCTCGCGGCGCTACACAGCGAGCATGTCGAAGCCGAAGCCAAAATCCGCGCAGACATGCGCGCCGCGCAGGCGGAATTGGTTGACGCGCACGCGTCAAAGTTTTCGGCCCAGGCCGAAGCGTTCGCGGAACAAATCGAGAAAATCAATGCCACGCACGCATCGGCGATTGAAGCGCTCGAAGTCAAGCATGCGGGTGAAATGGCTGCTTTCAAGGAACGACTGGCGATTGCCGAAGCGCGCGACGTAGCCGAGGACACGATGAATTGCAAAGAACATTTTGCTGAGCTCGCAGCTGTGAAGACACAGCACGACGAAGCGCTTGAGACGCTTGAGAACGAGTACAAGGCTCAAATCGCTGCGCTGGAGCACACTCTCGAACAGCGCCAAGACGCAGAGATGCGCTTAACGGCACGCGTCGAGGAGATGAAGGCGACTCACGCACGTGAGATTGATGAGCTCCGCTCTCAAATGGCAGCCATGGATGAGACGCAAGTTGATGTCGAAGAATCTTTGCGAGTGAAAATCACGGAGGAGTCGAACAAGGTACTCGAAGACGTTCGTGCGGATCATGAGATTGCCCTCGAGGAACAAAAGAGTACGCTCAGCGCGGCGTTTGCGGCGGATATTCGCAATGCGGAGAAGAAGCTCGCCATGGCGAAAGAAGAAGTGAACAAAGCAAAAACCGCAGCCGCGGCTGAGTTCACCGCCGCGGGCCACGCACAAATGCAAATTCGCCAGCTTCAAGCCGACCTCGAAGCCAAGGATGATGAATTGAAAAATTTGGAGCGGAGGTTGGCGTCGGCGTCGAGAAGCGATTCAGACACTACCGGTGAGGACGCTTCGTGGGCCGCAGATGCGCAGTCTAGAGCAGATGCGAGATTAGAAGTAGCAAAGGCAGCGAGAAAGCGTGCTGAAGAGCGGGCGGCAGACATGGAGGCGAAGATGACTGCGCTCATGAATGATGTTGAAGATGCTCAAAAGGCTGCCGCGGCATCCAAAACCAAATCATCCGCGGCGCACGCGCGCATCGAGTCTCTAGAAGTCGCTTTGCACGCGGCGAAGACGGAGATTGCTCAACTCAAAGGTATCGATCCACCGGTGATGGCATCAAGGACGCCGTCGCGCACGCCAGCGTTGAAACGCCCGGCGCCGGGCAGAACGCCAGGGAAAACGCCCGGCACAATGGGCACGGCGCGGCGCATTTTAAGCGCTGTGAACGCCGCCGCTGCGCCTGGTAGCCCATCCACAGACGCCGGACAACCGCTAAAAAAGCACATGCGATTCGAAAGTCCAGCGAAATCCGATACCAGCACCCGGCCAGTACTGTCTCGCCGCCCAGAATTGGAAGGTATTCGACGCGGCACGGGCCGACTTTTGTCCAAGCCAGCGATGCGCGTTCAACAAAATCCGCCCCCGTCATCGACGGAATGATCGTCTCAAAAGACAACTGTTGCAATAAATAAATTCTTATGACATATTAATACATGTGTACACGTCAACGCCGACGCGACACGCCGCTTCTTCTAACTATTTCGTTCTATATCGCTCGAGTCGACTGACTCCAACCAAATCCGTGAGGCGTCTACGGCGACGACTTCCCATCACCTCCACCCGAGGCATGTCCACGCACGATGCGATCCATAACTTCCTTCACGCGCGCCGCGCTCGACGCACCCTCCACAGCATCCGCCAACGCGTGTTCAGCCTCGTACGTGTCCCGAATCTGCATCTCCCCGAGCTCGCCCAATCGATTCGCCAACTCCGTCGACACCCGGTCCGCCTCCTCCAGCGCTGCCGAGTTCGCCTCCATCTCTTCCTTTGAAAACTTCAGGAACTCTGCGAGGTCAGCCTCGGCGGCGCGATTCGTGCGCTCCATCGCCGCGAGTTCATCCGCCGTGCGCTGTATCGCCGCCCGCTCCGCGCGAATGTGCTCCAACGCCCGCGTCTGCGCGCGGTACGTCTTTATAGCGTTTATGATGGCGCGAAATACCATTTCACTCGTCTCCCGACGTCGCACGTGCGCGAACACGCGTGCGGTGATACCCGCGTGCGGTGAGCTGTCGTTTGAAGTTTAAAAATTAAAGTTCAACGACCGCATTGAATGACGCAGCCTTGCGCCGCACGACGACGACGATGGAGCACACGATGATGGATACGACGAACACGACGGCGCCGATGGAATTCGCGCCCGCGCCCGCGAAGCCGACGCCGCCGACGACGACGCCGACGACGACCAGCACCGCCCCAGCGAAGCGTGAGCGCAAAAAAGTAGAAGTCTTCGCCCCGGTCGTGGAAGAGAAGAAGGAGCTCGACATCAAGCGCGGACGCGGGACGAAGCTCGCCGATATCCCGAACGTTGCGTTTAAGCTGTCGAAGATTTCTCGCAAGGAGGATATCTTGAAGTTTTTGTACCGCATCTTGTATAAGGGGGTGCCGAAGCAGCAAACGGTGAAGGCGCGCATCGGCGAGTTTAGCGGGTGGGTGTTTGAAGCGGATGGTGAGCGCGAGATGAAGATTGATTTGCTCACTCGTGCGTATAAGGATACATTGCATGAGTTGTTGGATTTGTTTGAGCTTGCGCGCGGGACGGGTGCGGATGGGAAGAAGGAGGCGCAAGTGGAGCGTTTAGCCGCGTTTTTGGACGCACCGAGCGCGAGCGGGAAGAAATCGCTCGCCGAGGTGGAAGAGAAGAAGAAGGCGGCGAGAGATCGTAAACGTGCGCGCACTGAAGCGAAGAAAGCCAAGGCACCGAAGCGTGCGAGCGGTGGATCGGATAAACAGGCGGCTTTGATTAAGAAGCTCAAGGCGGAGAACGCAGCGTTAAAGGCAAAAATCGCCAAATTGACGGGCGAAAAGGAACCCAAAGCCGAAGGTGACGATGAGGAGGAAGACGACGACGACGAAGAAGAAGAAGAAGAAGAAGAAGAAGAAGAAGAAGAAGAAGACGAGGACGAGGACGAGGACGAGGACGAAGACGAAGACGAATCTGATTCCGATGAAGAATTTAAGGCTTCAGCGAAAAAGCCGAAACAGGCGCCCCGGGCCAAGGCGGCGCCGACGCCGAAACCCGCGCCAAAGCCCGCGCCGAAGCCCGCGTCGCCAGCCCCAGCGCCAAAGCCTGTGTCGCCAGCCCCAGCGCCAAAGCCCGCGGCGCCGGCTCCAGCGCCCGCACCTACGCCAGCACCACAGCAACCGTCGAGCGAAGCCATCAAAGACGCCATCAAGAGCTTGCTCAAAGATGCAAACATGGAGGAAGTCTCGATGAAAACCATTCGTCAGTCTCTCGAGACCCAATTTGCGGTTTCTCTTTCCGAACGCAAGAACGAAATCAAACAATACGTTTCGGATGTGTTGGACAATTAAAATGTAAGAACCTACCGCATGATTTGCGACTACTAAATTTTACGATGCTAGAGCGAGAGTTCATCCTCGTCCGCACGCGGCGTCGACCTCGTCGACAGTCTTTTTCAGAAACTCTTTGAACTCTTGATCACCCGAACGCGCGGCGCATTTCTCACACACGTCTCGCCATGGTTTTACTAACACGCGCTCGGCTCGAAACATGTCGACGAGCACATCGACGCGGCCGAGCGTGGTGGCGATCAAGAGCGACCAATCCGTGCACCGGGCCGTTCGCGCGACGTCGAGCAACGCGTTCGCTCGCGCCGTATCCGTACTCGATGTCGACAAATCGAACACGTCTCCCGCGAGCAGGCTATCTTTACTTTCATTTCTGCGCCGTTGCGCAGCACTCGCTGTGGCTTTTTCTCGCCGCTCGGCTACGCGGCGTCGTAAAGACATCACCGCGGCTTCGAGCGCCGTGGAAAAGTTGTCAATGTACGCCGAGCCGCCCGCAGTGGTTTCATGCGTAAAATACCCGATGCCATCGAACGAGGTGTCGGAGACGAACGCCCCCATGTTGAAAATATCCTTCTCTCGCGCTAATGCGTCTAAGTGGGCCTTTAAAATCCCTTGCTCCGTGACGTCAAGCGTGAGCTCGCGGTCCGCTCGAGCGCCGAGCGCCAGTACGCTATTCGGCGGCGGCACGATGATATTTAATACGCGCCCAATTAAACCAGGCTTGACGTCTTCTTCTCCACTCGCCGTCACGCGCACGGGTCTCAACAAGAACTTGATGACATCCTCGACTAGGCGGTAATCGTGCGCCGCGAGTGCCTCGCGCATGACTTCAATCGCGACGGCGCGGCCGGCGACTTCACCTTCGAGTTTATCAACGACGAGAATGTAACACGCGGCGATTCGCAATCTATCAGCCCTCAATGCGTGACGACACAAATCACTTGGCGACCCAGCGGCGGTAAATAACGCTTCCCAACGCGTGTTGTCCGTTTTACGCGCCACGGAGACGACAATCTCGAGATAATTTGGAAGCTCTCGCAACAACGCCAACGACTGTTTCAACGCCGCGTGCGTCATCGCGTCACGATTGGCGCTCTCGAGTGCGGTGAACAGCAACCATTCAAGCGCGTGCGTGAAGTATGGCGTCTGTCGTCTCTCAGCTCGAGCGAATCGCAACGCCGCATCGTGACTTCCAGCGCTCAATAATTTGCGCAACACGCACGGGACAATGGTGTGCGACTTTGGCGCTATGGAAAAATACGGCGACTCTCCATGAGCATCGGAAAACGATAGCTTTTGTGCGACGCCGACGATACGACTGAGACGCACACTTACATGCACCGGGTAGAGCTCGCGATCGAACTCGAGTTCGGGATTCTTCGTCGAACGGTCGACGTCGACGCACACCGCGCCCAGGCGAAAGATTTGCCGCGCGCCGTCGCGCGGAAAATAGCAAATGCGCATGCCGTCGGCACCGTACGCAAACACGCACCCGCGGTCGACGGGGTTTTCCAATGACACCGAGGCGCCATTGCTCAGATCCTCCGCGCTCTCAAATCCACTGCTACTTTCGTCGCCGTCGTCCCGATTCTGGCCCGCGGCGCTCGATTCCCGCGCTCGAGGCGACACCCAAAAGTCCGTCACGTCTCGTAATATTGTCACCGGCGCGTGATTGTCCGTTAAATCCACGAGCAGCAGTTCTCGTGCATTCGTGAGCACGAGCGCCTCACTCGGAGCGTCACCCGCAATATCCGGCGTCAGAGCGCACGCGACGAGCGCGCGACCGTTTCGCGTCGTCGTCATTCGCCGCTGCCCCGACGACTCTCGCACCGGATGCACCGCGCCTTCGTCTCCGTGCATGTCGAACTTATACACCGCCATTTCACCACTTTCAAAACCCACCACGAAATGCGATCCACACGCGCTCAAGTGCGTGGGCTCGGCTGGAAGAGGCAGCGACCCCAACGTCGCCGAACCGCCCAAGCGATCCCGCGAATAAAACTGCACGCGGTGCGACACCTTGAGCGATGTGCTAAACAACCGAGGCTTGCCAAACCTCGCGGCGACGGCTAAAATTGGACTACGCGCGTTGCCGCGCGGGACGTCGATCCACGTCAATGCGAGCGCTTCGAATTCGTGTTCTTCGGCGACGCTGCCAAACATGGTCCACTTTTCATCCCTGGCGTTGTACGCGACGCATCCGCGCGCGCCAGCGACGGCGATGCGACTGCCATCGGCGCTGGCGCACGCTAACCGCATGGGCCATTGCGCGTCTACGTATGCCGCTGGACATATCGCTTGATGGATATGGAGTTGACCGTTCGCGTTGGCGCGAATGACGAACGCTCTGTCGTCGGCGAGCAAGACGTGCGCTTCGCCGTCAGATATCTGCGCATTCGTGTCGTCTGTGACGCTGCTTCGCGCGCAAATTTGTGGCGCTGAAATATTTCTCACGAGCGAGTACTCCAAAAGCTTGGCGACGCCGCCGGTGTGGTGCTGGTCGTCGACGAGACATACGAAGAAGAGGCTCAATCCGCCGACACCCCACGCCGGGACGCCGAGACACGCGCCAACGCGCGGCTCATCCTCGTCGTCGTCGCCGTCATTGCCTTTGAGGTCGTCCGCAAACGTCACGTTTCGTCGCGGGTTTCCATGAGCACCACCAGCAGCGCCGTGATGGAGCGAACACATTAACAAGCATCCAGAATTGCTCCACACGCCGATGCCTCGCCGACGCCATCCCGCCGCGAGCGCGACTCCGTCGTTGGACCATTTCATATGCGCCACCGCGCCCGTGTCCTCCACTCCGAACCCAAACGCGCGCACGTTCAACACACGTCTCGGTTTACTCGCCTCGGCGGTCATCGCATCGTCATACATGCGTATTTCACCATCCGCGGTGCCAAGCGCCAACGCACGCGTCCGTCGATGAAACGCCGCGCACGTCGACGGACACGGAAACGCGTCAATCCAATTCATCGCGCGCACGCCCCCGTCGCCATCAATTTCCGCCGCACACACCGCACCCGAGTCAAAACGAACCACACACGTGGACGTGCTCGCGCACCAATCCACGCTCGTCGCTCCGCCATCCGATTCCCGACGTCTGACGTCCGCCGCTCGCGTCTCCGTCCCGCGGCTCCAGTCGATAAACACCACGCGCCCGCGATCGGTTCCGAGCACGAATTCGAGCTCATCCGACGCCACGCACGTCGCACGTTCACCGTCATCGAGTGCGAGCACGCGCTCGAGCTCGACGTCGCCAGTGACGTCGCCGTTCAACGGAGCTCGGCTCGACGTCGCTCGAAACGCGTGCGCCTCGCCCTTCTCCGTCACCGCGCAAGCGCGCGCCATCACGCGCTCCTCGACGTCGCGCGCGGCGGTGCGCGCATACGATGGCGACGGTGCCGATGCGGCGCGGCGCAGGCGACGCAGATCGTCGACGTCGTCGTCGGGGGCGTCTTCTTGCCACGCGAGCGCGACGTAGGCGTCGTCGGCGTCCGCGCGCCACTCGCCAATCGCGCAACCGCGCGGGCCGAGCTCGCGGAATGCGATGACGGGACCGGAGAAGGCGGCGATGAAGGCGCCTTCGCGGTGCGCAGCGCATCCGTGGCGCGCGTCGCGACGACGCGACGACGGTGATGGTGCTGCTGCTGATGACTGTTGATTCGGTCGGGACTTTTCGTCGTCGTCATCGCGCGCCGACGCCGCGGTGGTGGACGCGTCGGCGTCGGCGATGCGTGCGGCGAAGACGTCGGTGCGTTCGCGCTCGCGGACGTCGCCGATGGCGCTCGCGCGCGCCCACGCGCGGGCGAGGTACATGTTGGCTACGGGCGCGTCGCGCTCTGAGGCTCAGCCTCAAAGCGCCGGATGATACGACGCATTTGACGCATAAAACGACGTGGTATATGTGATGCACATGTATATGGAAATGTATCGCTCAGCGACGACGAGGCTATGGTGGCTACTGCTAGGTCTACGCGTCGACGCGGGCGTAAAACGCGCGCTCGAGCGCTTCGAGTTCATCCGCGCTTTTCGCTTTTCGTACGCGCGCTACAAGCTCACGACGCGCGTCGTTCACGATTGCCGCCACGTGTGCGCGCGATGATGCGTCGGCGCGCGCGATGGCGAGCGATACGGCTTTACGCGACCGCACGTCGACGGCGTGCGCGGCGTTTCGGCGCGTCTCTTCGCGCGCCGACTCCAATTCCTCCGCCGTACGCAATTTCTTCGGCGCCGCGCCCCACGCGGCGACGATGGATGCCCACGCGACGGCAACGTCGTAACCGCATGCGTGTGTATCGATGCGCACGGTGGGAAACGACGACAATGACAGGGAAGATCCGTCATCGAGCCGCAAACGCGTCGGCGGCGCTTCAAATGTCCGTCTGGCGCGCGAAAACGCTTCATCTGGAACCCGATCGCTCGCGCGCCTCGCGTTTCGCTCGCGCGCGATATCGACACCGCCGGCAGGAATGTGACCATTCTCGTCATCCCCGGCGACGACGTACGCGCACACGCACGCGGCGCCGCGCTCGCGCGCGATTTGAAACCATTCCCAGCGCATCGACGCGTAATAGTTATTATCGTCCGCGAACACCACGCGGCGCACGCGACGCCGACGCCGACTCGTCGACGCTCCACCACCATCATCACCACCATCCTCATCGCGCAGGAGCTCCGCCGCGCGCGCGCGCGCTTGCGCCCGCGCCGACTTCCACGCCTCGGCGTCGAACGCGTCCTCGGGACGCGCGCCCGCGGCGTCACGCAGCGCGCGCTCGTGCGCATCCACGCTCACATGATGCGCCTCAAACGACGACACACACGACATCGATGGCATCACCGCCTCGCCGGCGTCAATCATCGCGCACACCGCGCGCGCGAACGTCGTTTTGCCGCTTCCTGGAACACCGCAGAGCACCACCAACACGTCACTCGCCTCGCGCGCGCCGCCGCCGACGCCGCCAACGCCGCCGACGCCGCCACCACCGCCATCGCCATCGCCGCGCGGCGCATGCGCCCGCGACGCGCGCGCCTCGTCCATCCCACCGCCACTCGCGTCGCGCACTGTCGACGCTCGAATGCGACGCATCGATGCGTGCACGCCGTGAAAAAACGCCCACGACGCGCGCCATGGCGTCGCCGCGCCGCGCGTCGGCACGCACGCACGCCACCCGCATCATCATCATCGTCCACGCCATCGTTCCTTCCCGCACGCGCGCGTCGTCGCGACGCGACGATGACGATCGATGTGCAATCGATTGAAGTTCAATCGTCACGCCGAGTCCAAACCACACGTCGCCCATCGAAAGCGACAGAATATCGATCGAGTGCGTGACACATATCGATGAAAATATCGATCGATGAAAATATCGATCGATCGATCGATGACGGTGGCGCCGCCGTCGCGTCGTCGTCGTCGCCATTCGTCGAC
>Ga0255756_1005467_pt1 | contig 11792 bp, 5 predicted proteins | sample 011ome_20_FD_179956 | JGI IMG/M metagenome (GOLD analysis project Ga0255756, IMG submission 179956) | Coastal salt marsh microbial communities from the Groves Creek Marsh, Skidaway Island, Georgia - 011509CT metaG (version 2) | ecosystem: Environmental > Aquatic > Marine > Intertidal zone > Salt...
GCGTCGCCGCCAGCCGCCGCTGCGAACCCGGCGACGCCGAGCGCGGCGGCTCGCAGCGCGCCCCATCCCCCGCCGCCGCCGCCGACGCCCGCGCCCGCGCCGCCGAGGAGCGCCGCCGCGCCCGTCCGCGGCGGCGCGTACTTCACCGAGAAGATCTCCTTCCCGTCGCTCAGCAGCTGCAGCAGCACGTCGTCCGTCGTCTGCAGCGCGTCGCACAGCCCCTTGTTCATCGCGTCTTCGCCGAACCACGTCTCTCCAGTCGCGACGTCGTCGATGTCCAACCCCGGCCGCTGTGACTTCACGAACCCTTTGAAGAGCGTCAGCACGTCCTCGATGTCTCTCGTGGACTTCTCGACGTCCGCCTTCTCGATCTTCTTCGTCGGCGTGAGCGTCCGCTTAAACTTCCCCGCGGTTATCGTCTGAGGGCCATTCCAGTGTACAAAAACAGTTCATCGGTCAGTTGAAAGGGGGAGCGATCAAATGTTGAAACCGAGCGATGGGTGAAAAGTTTTTTGTAGAGAACGCACCTGGAACTCGATCCCCTCCTTCTTCAGGCGCTCGTACAGGTTCGGCACCTCCGAGATGACGCCGATGCTCCCGAGCACGGCGAACGGCGACGCGACGAGGCGATCCGCGACGCACGCCATCATGTACCCACCCGACGCGGCGACTTGCTCGACGCAGATCGTCAGCTTGATGCCCGCGTCGCGAATCCGCGTGAGCTGCGCGGCGGCGAGGCCGTAGCCGGTGACGGTCCCGCCGCCGGTGTTGAGGACGAGGACGACTTCGGGTCGTTCCATACAAAGCGATGTCGGGGTGGAGTTGAAAGGCGTCAGGTGGAGTTGAAAGGCGTCGAGGGCGGGGATTGACAGCGAGGTGTGGGCGGAGAGATGTGCCGGGCAAAGTCCTTAAGGATCGGCGTTCACCACGCGAACGCGGTCGTATGGGGACCAGTGTATAGAACGCACCTTCGTCCGCGCGCGATCTCTTCGCGTTGCGGAGCACGGCGGTCACCTCCTCGCGCAAGTTGGCCGCCTGCGACGCGCGGACGTCGCCGAAGAACTGCAGCACGAACACGTGCGGCTTATCCCGCTGCGCGAGCCTCGCCTCCGGGACCACGAGCGGGTCGCGGTCGCCCTCCCACCCCGGGGACATCCGCGGATCGGAGAGCAGTTTCGCGAGCCTCGCGCGTTTGTGCGACGGCAACGCGGCGGAGACGGCTTTGACGTACTCCGCCTCCGCGTCCGCGCGCTTCGCGGCGAGCGCGGCGAGCTTCTTCGCGGCGCCGCCGCCGGGCAGCGACGGCAGCTTCGGCATCTTGAATCCGAATCCGCCGTCCGACGCGATTCGACGCGATTCGTCGTCGTCCTCGTCGGTGGATTTCGTCATCGCCTCGGCGTCGGCGGCGTCGGCGAACGCGCGCGCGTCCGCGAGCGCGGCGCGCTCGATCTCGTCCTCGACCTCGTCCAACAGCGGGAAGTCGTCCAGCGGCGTCAGAGATTCGTCCGCGTCCGCGTCCGAGTCGCTCCTTCCCTTGTTCGCGGCTCGCGCCGCGTCGGCGCGCATCCGCCGCGCCGCCGACGCCATCTCCGCGCGCAACGCCGCGTCTTTCCTCGCCCACGTCGACGTCGCGCGATCGATCGCGTCGCGCTCCTTCACCGTGAGCCTCCCCAGCGTGCTCGCGTACTTCTTCCCGAACGATTCGCGCTTGCGCGCGATCTCGACCGCCTCCGCGCCGCCGGTGGCTTCGCCGAACGCGTACGCGTAGGAATCGAGTTTATCGTTGAGACGTTTGATGACGAACGGCGACGGCTCCGCGCCGGATCCGCCGCCCTTCCCGCCGAGGAACCCGAACACGCCGCCGCCGCCGCCTCTCTTCTCGCCGCCCACGCCGTCCTTGCCGCGCCGGGACGACGCGATGACCGCGAACGCGACGACGCCGACGACCGCGGCGGGGACGCCCCAAGAGATGAGCGTCTTGAGCGTGTACATCCAGAGCTCTTTCGCCTCGGGCGACGCGAGCGCGCCGGCGACGGCGGCCCACGACGCGGTGAGCCATCCCCCCGGGTGGAACCCGCCGAACGCCGCCGCGACGGTCGCGAGCTCGGAGGGGGAGGAGGAGGAAGCCGACGCCGCCGCCGCGAGCGCGTCCGCGGGGGAGGAGAGTGCGGCGGCGAACGCGACGGTCGCGGCGATGAGCGCCGTCGTCGGCGTCGTCGACGCCGCGTCGTCGCGCGACGCGTCGTCGGCGGAGGAGGCGAGGGACGCCGCGGCGGCGTTCGACGACGCCTCCGAGTCGGAGCCGGCCGCGCGCGTCGCGACGACGACGGCGCGCGATCGTCGCGCGCTCGATGATGATGATGATGATGTTGATGATGCCACGTCGACGGAGGCTGCGACGACGACGCGGACGACGCCGACGCGCGTTCGCGCGGGGGAGGCGACGCGACGGCGGCCGAAAGAGCGCGGCGGGAGCGCGGCGCGCGAGGAGGCGGCGGCGATGGAGGCGTGCATCGTCGTGGAGAGCGCGGCGGGCGTCGAGGCGTCGGCGCGCGCGGAGCGTGAGTGCGCGCGCGACGGTTCGATGCGGCATCGAAGGCGTGGGCGCGCGCGACGAGAGCCACGAAAACGATCGAGCTCCCGCGCCGCGCGTCCCCGAGGCTCCCGCCAGCTCAGCACAGAACGCTCCGCACCGCCATGCAGCGCGCCACGGCGATGCCGTCGACGACGGCCACCGCGACGACGTCCGGTCGCCGCGATCTGCTGTTCTCGCGGCGTCATCGCGCGTCGCCGCCGTCGCGCGCGGCGTCGGCCGGCGACGCGACGCGCGCGCGCGCGGCGTCGTCGTCGACGACGCGGACGAGTATGATGGAAAACGAACGGGCCAGGCTGCGTCGTCGTCATCATCTTCGTCGCTCCTCTTCGCGCGCCGCCGCGGTGTCCACGGAGGGCCCGCCGTCGTCCTCCTCCACCTCCTCCTCCTCCTCCTCCTCCTCCTCCTCCTCGGCGCCGTTGAAGTACGAGATCGTCAAGGGCGCGCTCGTGGAGTGGTCCGTCGAGTCGCCCTCCGGCCCGCACCCGCCGACCGCGGTTCTCGTCCACGGCATCCTCGGCTCGCGACGCAACCTCCTGTCGTTCGCGAAGCGCCTCGCGGCCGCGTTCCCGTCGTGGCAGTTCCTCCTCGTGGACCTGCGATGCCACGGGCAGACCGCGGGGACGCGCGATTCGGAGGGGCCGCCGCGGGGGGACGCGACGAACGACGTGACGTCCGCGGCGAAGGACGTCCTGGGCGTCCTGAATCATCTCAAGATGTACCCGCACGCGCTCATCGGCCACTCGTTCGGCGGGAAAGTCGCGATGTCGATGGTGCACCAGTTCGGGAAGCAGCTCCCGCGCCCGGTGCAGGTGTGGGTGTTGGACACCGTGCCGGGGGACGTGTGGTGCGAGGCGGGCGATCACCCGAGAGACACGATCGCGCACGCGCGGACGATCCCGATGCCAATCGCGTCGAGGAAGGCGCGTTCGTATTCACACTGGTCCCCATACGGCCCCGTTGGCGCGGTGAACGCCGTTTCTTAAGGACTTTCGCCCATCTTTTCTCTCCGCCAACCCCTCGGTTTCAATCCCCTCCTTCGACGCCTTTCAACTCCGCTTCTGACGCCTTTCAACTCCACCCTGACGTTCGCTCGTACGGAACGACCCTAAGGCGCTGGTGGACGACCTCACGGCCGCGGGGTTCACGCCGGAGGGCGCGCAGTGGATGACGACGAATCTGCAGCCCGTGAGCGAGCAATCGAAAGCGAGCAACGGCGAGCTGACGTGGACGTTCGACATCGAGGGCATCGTGGAGATGTACGCGTCGTACGAGGCGACGGACTTGTGGCCGATGCTCGAGACGCAGCCGAGGGGACTGCGGGTGGATTTCGTGCGCGCGGAGCGGAGCGCGTTCGTGTGGACGGACGAGGACATAGGCGCGTTATCCTGACACTGGTTCCCATACGACCCCGTTCGCGTGGTGAACGCCGATCCTTGAGGACTTTTCTTCCCGGCGCATCTCTCCGCCCAGGGTCCCTCGCTTTCAATACGAGCCCGCGACGCCTTTCAACTCCGACTGACGCCTTTCAACTCCGCCCCGACGTCGCTTCGTCGTATGAAACTACGACCCATAGAACGGATCGGGTCGTACGGCGCGCGCGTGCACTACCTCGCGAACGCGTCGCACTGGGTGCACATCGATAATCCGGACGGGTTGCTCGAGATTTTGGCGCCGAGTTTCGGGGCGATCGACAGAGGGCAAGGACGGCGCGTGAACACGATGTGACGCGACTAGCTAAGTTTATAAGTTCTGTTGTCTTCTACGAAATAAGATATCCGACGACGAGCGACCGCCCCCGCCCCGCGACTAAGGTTTACGTGGGCCTACGTCAAATTGTCGCCGTGCACGCCCGCGTCCACGCGATCGCCGCCCATCCACTGAGACCGCGGCGCGCCTCTGAGCTGCGCGTCCGTCGACCCCGACGCGAAGCCCGCGGTTCCGTACGTCGTTCCGCGCGACGACGACGACGACGACGACGCGCCGCCCGCCCCCTCGCCCCCAAACCGCCGCGTCAACAGCTCGTGAAAGAACGCGTCCACGACGGCGCGGTCCATCCTCCCGCGCGTCGCGGCGCACCGTAACCCACTCCCGACGGATAACCCCGCGTACCCCGCGCGGGCGTCCGTCCACGCCGCGCCCGGCGCGTTCGGATCGCTCGCGTCGCCGACGTGCGTCGGCAAGAGCGCTCCGTCGAGCCGGCCGAACGACGCGACCCTTCGCGTGACCTTTCGCGCGACGGTTCGTGGAAGATGAAGCGCCACGGCGACGCGTTCCCACAGCCGTTTCACGAACGTCACGATCCCGTCGCCCGGGATCTCGTTCTCGTCGCCGCCGAAGGACGGGAACCGTCGTCTTCGGCGTCGCGCGCCGCCCTTTCCGCCGCGGTCGTCTGATTCGTCGTCTCTTCGTCTCTTGTGCAAGTCCGCCTTGTTCGCCACCACGAGCGCGGGCACCGGCAGCCCGCCGAAGCCGTGAAGCACGTTCGACGACGACGGCGGCATCGCGAGCGGCGTGCCCGGCGCCGCGTTCCACTGCGGCGTCGACGCCGCCGGCGCGAACGTCCCGGTCGCGGCGATCTCTCTCGCCCATCGCTCCAGCTTCTTCGCGCTGCCTCGGAACGACAGGTCGTGCACGAGGACGACGCCGTCGAGCTCGTCGTAGAAGACGGACCGCTCGCCCTTGTACTCGTCGTGGCCGCCGATGTCGAAGATCTCTACGAAGTGCGGCCGCGGCGTTGAATCGCCGGAGGCGCCCGGCGGCGGGTGGTGGAGCACGCGAACCTCCGCCTCGCATCCTATCGTTCGGTCTGGCAGGCGACTACCACCGCGCCGACGCGTCGTCGAATACGACGTCGTCGCGCCGGGCTCCCCGGACTCGAGCATGAGGCGCACGAGCGAGGATTTCCCGCACCCGGTGTCGCCGACGACGGCGACGCGGACCTTCGGGACGCGCTCGGGCGCGAGCGACGACGACATCGTTCGCGGCGCCTCGCGCGCGGCGCAGTGATCCGCGTCGTTCGAAATGAGCTCGTCACGCAGGGGCGAAAAACGGCGCGCGACGGTGCCGAGTAAATTCATCGTTCACAACGACCCGGCGCGGGCGGAGGACCGCGTCGGCGGCGGCGGAGGGCGTCATGGCGGCGGACGCGGACGTCGCCGCGCTGTTGAACCACGCGCACGCGACGCCCGCGGTGACGCGCGTCGCGATCCGCGGCGTCGTCGATCTCCTCGTCGCGCGTTCCGCGTCGCTCTCGGACGCGACGAAGATTTTGCGGCGATGCCTGAGTCGCGGCGCGCCGAGCGCGGCGGTGGACGAGACGTGCGCGGCGACTGGACGCCTCGTGGAGAGCGGCGCGTTCGGCGCGGACGAGCTCGTCGGCGAGCTGCTCGCCGCGCTCGCCGCGCTCGCCGCGGAGGGCGGCGGCGGCGACGCCGCCGCCGCGACGTCCATCGTTCGCGGCATCGGGTGCGTCGTGATGGCAGACGCGTCGTCGTCGTCGTCGTCGTCGTCGTCGTACCGCGACAGCGGTCCCGCGCACCCGCTCTCGCGCGCGCTCCGCGCGCACCCCGCCGCGGCCCCCGCCGCGGTCCTCGCGTGCGTCACGAGCGCGCTGAGCGCGCGCGGGGGCGGGACGGGGACGGGGACGGGGACGGGGACGCGCGCCGGCGCCGGCGTCCCCGCCGTCGTCGCGCTCGCGGAGCTCCGCGGGTTCCTCCGGCACGCGCTGCTGAGCGAGGGGGGCGCCGACGCGGCGACGGCTGACGTCGTTCCACATTCCACATTCACGCCGTCGTCGTCGTTCCGCGCGTTGCTTCACGCGCGGTTGACGCGCGTCGCGTGCGGCGCGCCGTCGGCGGCGTCGGCGGCCGTCGCGGATCTCCTCGTCGGGTGCCTCCAGTGGTACCGGCACGCGCGCGGCGACGCGGCCGCGCGCGCGTGGGTCGCCGCCGCCGCCGCGGACGTCGCGGACGCGGTCGACGCCGCGTCGCGGTACGAGCGCGAAGCGGCGGCGGGATGTGGAACGTCGATCGTCGCGAAGGCGAAGGCGCTCGCGGGACGCGCGGCGACGGCGACGGCGGCGGCGTGTCGCGACGCGTCGCGCGCGGGCGACGACGTCTCGCCGTTGCTCGGCGTCCTTCGACGGCTCTTCGCGATTTGCGTCGCGGGTGCCGACGAGGGTGGTGCCGACGAGGGTGCCGACGAGGGTGCCGACGACTTCGACGCCACGGCGGTGGCGTGCGACCTCGCGTCGTGCCTGCCGAGCGCGACGGAGAAGAGCGCGTCGGCCGCCGCGGCGCTCGCCGCGACGTTGGCGCGGTACTTCGCGGGGCCCCGCGACGGTTCGCATCCCCGCGACGGTTCGCATCCCCGCGCGCGCGGCGCGGTCGCGGCGCTGATCGCCGCGCGCGCGTCGTGCGCGCTCGCGCTGCCGGCGGGGCAGGGCGGGCGCGTCGCGGCCGCGCTGGCGACGGAGCCGGCGCCGGGATTCAGATACTCTCAATCGTCGTCCGAACGCCGCCGCGCGGGCCGCTGCGCGACGATCGACGCCGTGTTCGTGGACGCGATGCGCGACACGTGGCGCGACGACAGCCATCCGATCGCTGTCGCGCGCGCGCTGAGCGCGCTCGCCGCGGACGGCGCGTCCGAGCTGTCGGAAACGTCGGAGAAACGTCGCCGCCGCGCGCGGCGGAGAAACGCCGCCGGGGACGACGACGACGACGCGGGGTCTGACCCCGCGGATCCGTATGCGTCCGTCCACGCGTCGGGCGCCGCGTCACCGCACGCGCCGCCGCTGCTGCCGCTGATGCTCATGTCGCACCCGAGCGCGCGCGTGCGCGAGGCCGCGGCGAGGTCGCTGAGCGCGCGCGTTCGCGCGATCCCGACGCGCGCGCCCGCGTCGGCGCCGGCGTTGCTACTGCGCGTCGCCGCCGCGTCGAGACGCCGCGACGACGACGGATCCGTAAAAGACCCAAACACAGAAGACGACCATGGATATTATGGTTCATCCGTGAATGATGATAACATCCCCCATGAAGTCGCGTCCGCGCGCGCGCTTCTGGAGACGCTGCGCGCGGCCGCGAGCGGCGCGGCGCACCCGCTCGGCGCGCCCGTGGCGTTGAAGACGCTGGCGCCGCTCGTCGCCGCGTCGGGCGCGTTCTATACACTGGTCCCCATACGACCGCGTGGGCGTGGTGAACGCCGATTCTTAAGGACTTTTCTTCCCGGCGCATCTCTCCGCTCATCCCTCGCTATCAATCCCCGCCCTCGGCGCCTTTCAACTCCAACTGACGCCTTTGAACTCCCACCCCGTCATTCGCTCGTATGGAACGACCCTCAGACGAAAAAACCGGCGCAGGCGCGGACGCGCGCGCGCGCGCGCTGTCCCTCGCGCTGCTCGCGCGCCTCTGGAGCCACCACCGCGGCGCGTTCCCGCGCCTGAAAGCCGCGTGCGAGAGCTCGAGCGCGAGCCGCGTCGCGGACGTCGTCGTCGGCGCCGCGAGCGCGTGCGCGTTCGCCGCCGCCGCGGACCCGAGCGCCGCGACGGAGCTCGTCGTCGCGTTGAAAACTTTTTTGACGTCGCCGACGGCGCCGCCGGCGGCCAAAGCGCTCTCGCTCGAGGCGATCGCGTCCATGTGCGACGGCGACGCGCTCGAGTTCTACGCCGCGTTCAAGGTGGTCGCCACGAGGGGCGCGATGCCGTCGCTGCCGAGCGATCCGATCGTCGCGTCGCGGTGGACGGCGTTGCTGGGGAGAGGCGCGACGGACGCGGCGGCGTTTCCCGCCGCCGCCGCGTCGTGCGCGGACGCCGCGTTCGGCGCGCTCACCGCGGGTCTGGACCAACCGGGTCCGGGCGACGACGACGACGACGATGAGAACAAAGAGAAACGCGCGAGGGCGTGGGTCGCGACGCGGACCGCGGCGTACGCCGCGCTCGGCGCGTACGACCCGGTCGTCGTCGTCGAGGGGGTGTTCGACGACGACGACGACGACGACGAGAAGGAAAAAGAGAAAGAGACGGACGGTCGGCGCCGGCGCCGGCGCGTCTCGTCCGCCGCCATCGCGGAGGCGATGCTCGACGAGCCGACGCCGTTCGGGGACGTCGTCGACGCCGGGATCGCGACGGTCGTCGCGCTCGCGCGATGCGAGAGCGAGACGCTCGCGAGGGCCGCGCTCGCGCCCGCGGCGGCGCGCGGCGGCGGCGGCGGCGGCGCGAGCGCCGCCGTCGCGTCGCTCGCCGCCGCCGACGCGACGTTACATCGCGCGCTGCAGGCGATCCCGCGGCGACTGCGAACGATGCCGTCGCTCCGCGGCGGCGCGAAGCGCCCGTCGTCGTCGTCCGGGAGCGAGGACGCCGACGCGAGCGCCGCGGAGATTTGCCCGGGCGGCGCGGGCGCGCATCTCTTCCTGTTCCGTCCGCGCGTGCCGCCGCCGACGTCGGACGACGACGGCGACGGCGAGAAGGCGAAGGCCCGCCGCGCCGCGTCCGTCGCGAGAGAACGCCGCGACCGCGCGCACGCGTACCGCCGCGCGTTCTGCGGCGCGCTGTGCGGCGGCGGGTTGGGGTTGTCGACGCCGCCCGCGTCGTGGTCGTGGCACGAGGCGTTCGCGGCGCGGTCGACGCACGCGTTCGCGCGGCGCTGGATCGCCGCGGAGGCGGCGTCGAGGGCGGGCGCGGCGGGGACGGAGACCGCGTCTGGCGGAGGCGACGGCGCGCTCGAGGAGGCGAAGGACGCGGTGTTTCGCGCGGCGCTTGACGCGTTTCGCGACGCGACGACCGCGGACGGGGCGCAGTGCGCGGCGAGGGCGCTGAGCTCGCCGGCGTTGTTGCGGCAAGACGAGAGCTCGAGCTCGAGCTCGAGCTCGAGCTCGACGGGGGGCGCGTTCGGAACCGGAACCGGGTTACGAGACGACGACGACGACGACGTCGAACGCGATCCGAGACGCGCGGAGACCGCGACGGACGCGCTGCTCGAACGACTGGACGACGCGCGCGAACCGGACGGCTCGGAGCGCGGCGTCGCGTTCGCGCTCGGACTGTGCGTCGGCTCGTGCCGCGTCGGCGACGCTGAGAGACGCCGCGCGGTCGCGTCGCGCTTGAGTCGCCGCGCGTTCGACGCCGAGAGCTTCGCCCGCCACGGCGCCGCGGCGGTCGCCGCCGCGTGCGAAGCCCTCGGCGCGATGCTCGTCCGCCTCGGCGGCGACGTCCGGCGCGACGGCGCGGGCGCGGGGGCGTGGCGCGTGGAGCTGCTCAGAGAGCACTCGCGCGCGTTCGTCGCGCGCGCCGTCGAAGCCGCGGCGCTGTCGCCGGAGGACGCGGACGACGTCTTCGGTGGTGCGTTCTATCTCACACTGGTTCCCATACGACCGCGTCGGCGTGGTGAACGCCGATCCTTAAGGACTTTCGCCGTCGTCTCTCTCCGCCCAGGGTCCCTCGCTTTCAATCCCGACACACCTCGACGCCTTTCAACGCCAACTGACGCCTTTGAACTCCACCCCGACGTTCGCTCGCGTGGACCTTCGACCCTAGGTCTTCGGTGGCGCGACGTCGACGCGAGCGACGGCGGCGGCGGCGCGTCCGGGAACGCCGACGCCGTCGCCGGGCTCGTCTCCGGGCTCGCGCTCACGGCGTGCGCGCTGGACGACGCGTCGCTCGACGACGCGTCGTCGCGGCTTCTGTGGTCGGGGAGCGGCGGCGGCGGCGATCGAGCGACGAAGACGTCTTTGACGACGTCGCGGTCCGCGGCGCTGACCCGCGCGCTCGTCGAGCGGCTCGAAGCCGTCCGAGGCTCGTGTCCGCGCGTCGTCGCGTGCGGCTGCCTCGCCGGCGTCGCCGTCGCCGCGACCGCGGCGCTGTCCGCGAACGCGCGCGTCGACGCGCTCGTCCTCCGAGCGACGCGCGAGGCGACGCGTCGATGCGAATCATTCGGATCGTCGCTTGGATCGTCTTCGCTTGGATCGGACGACGACGTCGCGGTCGTCGTCGCCGCCGCGACCGCGGCGGGGTCGACGCTCGAGTCCGCGCTCGCCGCCGGCGTCGCGACGCCCAAGGCGCTCGCGCGCGACGTCGTGCGCGCGCTGACGTCGATCGCGTCGTCGTCGTCGGCGGCGTCGAGCGCGCGCGCGGCGGCGGCGTGCGGGCTCGCGTCCGTCGTCGGCGCGGCGAGAGGGCTCCTCGCGGTCGAGGACGCGCGGTCGGTGTCGTCGCTCGCGCGCGGGGGCGACGAGAACGACGTGTATACGACGCCGCTTCTGTGGGGCGCGCGCGACGGCGCGTCGCTCGCGCGCGACGTCATGAAGACGTTGACGTCGCTCGCGTCCGCGGACGGCACGAGAGAGGCGAAAGAGCTCGACGGCGATAGAGCAGCGAGCGCGAGCGTGAACGTGGAGGTGCGGGAGGTCGCCGCGTGGGGGTTAGCGTCCGCGTGCGAGCGCGCGAGACGCCGCGCCGCGGCGTCCGCGACGAATGGGACGGGGGCGGGGAAGGACAAGGACGACGCGCTTGTCGTCGCGGGCGCGCTCGGCGTTCTCGCGCGCGCCGCGCTCTTCTCCTCCCCGAGCGCGGCGAGCGACGATTCGGATCCCGAACCGTCGCCGTCGCGGCGCGCCGCCGCCGCGCGCCGCGCGTCGAGGGCGCTGCGTGCGCTGTCGCGCGTCGATCGCGTCCCCGCGGGGGATTGGCCGGGCGCGCTGCGTCGGCTCGTCCGTCTCGCGCGCGGCGTCGGCGACGGCGACGGCTTTGGAAAATCCGCGCGGAGCGCCGTCGATCGTCGCGCTCGAGACGACCTCTACGACGCGTGCATCGCTCTCGCGGTCGCGCACCCGGGCGCCGCCGTCGGCGCGGGTCTTTTAGAGCGACTCCTCGGCGACGGCGGCGACGACGACGACGACGACGCGCGCGCGTGCGACGTCGACGTCGACTGCTGGTCGGGCGGCGACGTCACGGGATCCCCCCCGCCGCTCGCCGCGCTCCCTCCGTCCGCGGTCTTGCGCGACCTCGGCGCGTGCGTCCGGTCGCTGCCGCGGTCCGCCGCGGTCGCGGCGCTGCGTCGGTGCGCGGACGTCGTCGCGAGGGCGTGCGTCGCGGCGGCGAGCGACGCTTCAGATCCCGAACCGTCGCGGCGCGCCGCCGACGCCGCCGCCGCGGACGCCGCCGCGGACGCCGCGGGCGCGCTCTGGACGTCCCTGTCGGACGCGT
>Ga0255756_1005468_pt1 | contig 11790 bp, 8 predicted proteins | sample 011ome_20_FD_179956 | JGI IMG/M metagenome (GOLD analysis project Ga0255756, IMG submission 179956) | Coastal salt marsh microbial communities from the Groves Creek Marsh, Skidaway Island, Georgia - 011509CT metaG (version 2) | ecosystem: Environmental > Aquatic > Marine > Intertidal zone > Salt...
TTGGTAAGCTGAAGTTCCAAACAATTTGAATCCCTCTTATTCAGAAAAGCTTCCCGTGCAAATCGCTCACTTGACGAATGCCAATGAGTTCCATGCTACTGTCTTCCGGGCGATCGATATTGCGCGCATGGCCGCTAAAAAACATCCGCTTCATACCGAGCCGACTCGCTTCTGCAACCCGTTGGTTCATTCGGGGCACCGGGCGGATTTCACCGGTAAGCCCCACTTCGCCTGCGAACACGGTGCCCCAAGGCAACGGTACGTCCAGAACGCTGCTCAAGATTGCCGCAACCACCGCCAAATCGATAGCGGGGTCTTGAATGCGCAATCCACCGGCCAAATTCAAGAATACATCCTGCGTGCCCAGCTTGAATCCACACCGCTTTTCCAATACCGCCAACAACATATTGAGGCGGCGCAAATCAAACCCCGTCCCGGAACGTTGAGGGGTTCCATAAACTGCAGTAGAAACGAGCGCCTGGACTTCAACGAGCATGGGACGCGCACCCTCCAACGCCGAACAAACTGCGGTACCACTCAAGGCATCGTCGTCTGATTTCTGGCCGAGGAGGGCGTCGGACGGATGATCCACAGCGGCCAATCCGGTTCCGCGCATTTCATACAGCCCCAATTCCGCTGTGGTGCCAAAACGATTCTTTACGGCGCGCAGCATGCGATACGCATGATGCCGCTCGCCTTCAAATTGGAGCACCACATCGACCATGTGTTCCAGAACCTTGGGCCCAGCAAGTGACCCTTCTTTGGTGATGTGACCGATGAAAAACACAGGAACGTGATGCTGTTTGGCATAACGCGTAAATGCCGCTGCGGTTTCGCGAATCTGCGCTACAGATCCCGGAGCTGATTCCACATCCGGGAGAAACATCGTTTGAATGGAATCGACGATGACAACCGCTGGTCGATTCGCCTCCAATTCGCGCAACACAGCCTGTGCATCCGTTTCGGCAAAAACGAACAAGGACCGCGGCACGTTGCCTAGGCGTTCTGCTCGCATGCGCACTTGCTCAGGACTTTCCTCACCGGCGATGTAGAGAATGCGATCGGCGGCTTCCGCCATGTGCAAAACCGACTGCAACATCAGCGTTGATTTACCAATTCCGGGTTCTCCACCCAACAGCATCACCGCTCCAGGTACGATGCCCTGGCCCAACACGCGATCCAATTCAGAATCACCGGTGGATGTCCGGCCCAGTTCTTGAACTTCCACATCCGCCAACGGACGTGCTTCAACGGCCTTCAAAGGTGAAGTCACTTGCCTCCGCTCAGCAGCCGTTCCAGATCGAACGGTAAACGCTTCGAGCGTATTCCAAGCTTTGCACGCAGGGCACTTGCCTACCCATTGAACGGATTCCTGACCGCAAGCGGTGCAGACGTAATGGGTCTTCGCTTTCGCCAATGCTCGTGCTATCAGTTCCGCAAGATGGTTACGTGCCCGTTGTGGTCGATGCCATTCGGCAATCGCATGGTGTACCAATATGTACCAGTCTCACCGTTGTTCGGGCGCCACGCGCTGTCGTTCTTGTAGTTGTTGCTGGAGTAAACAACCTGTCCCCATCGGTTGTAGATGCGCATGTAGACATTGTCATACACATCCAACCCCTCGATGTAGAAATCCTCGTTCATAGCGTCTCCGTAATCCGGTGTGAAGACGTTTGGAATGATCAATTCGCAGTAATCAACAACGACATCCCATTCTTGACGCACACCTCCAACCGCACAGGGGTTGATGGCAGAACCGACCAACTCGATGCCATATTCCCAGCAATTCTGGTCTAACATTGAACTCACCACGGTCATAGCATCGACCGGATTTCCGAAATAGATGGTCGTATCCGGACACTCTACCCACCATTCGTATTCTCCCGCACCGTCAATCCATTCGGAGCCATTCCAGGTCTCCGCATGCAACTCGAAGTCATATTCAACTTCAGGGCACAACGTGAGGTGCGGATTGTCATTCCCCGGCGCACCAGTCGCCTTGACTTGGCGGAACGGGTTGGTCCACTGCCAGTAATCCTCCCCATCCTCTTGTACCAAGAACGGCTCCGTCTCAATGGTGGGTGGCAGGCCGATGTAGAGGTAGGTGCAGACGGTGTTCGTTTCGCAACCGAACGGATCCGTGTAGTCCAAACAAATATCCTCCCCGTCATAAATGCTGCCGTCGGCAACCTCCCAAGTTGGATTCGTTGAACCGTCAGGCCAAACCACCGTGTAACCTTCAGGAAGATCTGGAACAACCGATGCCATTCCATCACCGATGCAATCGATGGTCATGTTATCAAGCGGAGGTGGAATGTCTCCAACAATGCTGATGTTAGCGCAGGCATCGCCTGAACCGCATTGGTTCGATACTTCAACGCAGAATTCACCCGTTTCTACTGCAGTATATTCCTCTGCAACTTCGCCTGGAATGAGATTTCCATTGAAGTACCATTCAAACTCTAAATCCGGCGTATCCGGGCTGGTCGGGTCGAGGTAAACCGTACCTCCTTCACAAAGGCTTTCGTCCTCCAAACTTGGGTTCGGTGTGTATTGAGAGTATAGTGGAACGGAAGCCGAGGCTGATCCACATCCGTTGGTCACCACGATGGACGCGTTGTAGGTCGTGGTGTTGGAGAACGAAAACTCATTGGAGGCCACACCGTCCGTGCCGGGTGCAGACCAATTAAGCGTGGCCGTGCCTCCCAAATCATCCACTTCAGCATAAACCGTTTCCGATTCACCGTTGCAAAGCAGGTCATCTATGACGGTTAATTCGACCGATGGTTCCTCTGTGATTTCAATGTCATAGCAATAGTCTGTTTCACAGGTTTCCTCGGTGAAGCAGATTTCATACAGACCGTAACTTGAGGGTGAGAACTCTGTATCATACTCATCTGTGTTACTGAATGACCAAGGCGTAGGCCCGGAAAGGCATTGCCAATTGCCGGTAGCCGGTGAAGCGACGCATTCGGAAGGTGTCGAGAATATGACCCCCGCAGTCAAATCGCTAATGGTCGATGCATTGGAGAAGCCACAGTTATAGACCGAGACAGACAAGACATCCGAATCTACCGAGGCATCCTCATAGAACGTGATTTCGATGTCATCCCCAGCTGCAATATCAAAGTCAAATTGTTGGAAGGTCGAGGCCGACGTGAGGATATACGAGTCCACTCCTTCTGCAGTAGTAATGGTGACTTCCAAATAACTACCGCCCCAGCCGCTCGATTCGTTTGAACTCAAATACACATAGAGCGTTCCCTCTTGGGGGCTCGAATATCCACCCTCAAAGACCACCTCATCCGGAATTCCATCACAGAAAGGATCGATCGTGACCTCGGGTATATAAGAACCAATGGTTTCAATGATGAACACGCGCTGTCCTTGGCATCCTGCATCATCCGTCACCAGCAGGCGGTATGTTCCCGCGGTCAACTCTGCCCCTGCATCGCCTACCGTACCAATAACTTCGCCGCCGAGCCCATTCCAATCCGCGTCCCACTGGTATGCGATGTAACCTGGCTGTTCCAAAGAATCCACCACAACCAAAGCAGTTTGTCCGGGGCACACCGCAGGCGGATCTACAACCACATCCGGCAAGAAATAAGGGCTTTGATCGATATAGAACTCCTCCACGACCGTGCACTGCTCGAGGTAGCCTGTCACGAAAAAGGTTCCGCCATACGTGTAGCTGTTGGACGGCCCCGGCGTACCGTCTGACCAAACAATTTCATCAAATGCGCCGCTAGCCGTTAATGTAACCTCACCCCCGGCGCAAATGGCTTCGTTTCCTTCGACTACCAGCTCCGGTAATTCAACATTGAGAACTTCAATCACCAAATTGATTACGGTTTCACCGGCGGGTGTGCCGTTATCCGTTGCCGTTATGGTGATTTCTGTTGTGCCCACGTTTTCCGGAAGCGCCGTAAATAGACCGGTAATATTCGTCAGGTCATCGGCCGATGAAATGGTGTAATCCCATCCATCCGCATCCGTCGAAGTCACCGTTACGTCTTGGATTGGCTCTGGACCCAGAAAACTCAAATTGACGTCATACGTATTTCCTAAGCACAAAAAGACCGTATCGCACCCGATGTTCGCTGTGGGCAACGGAGGCACATTTCCACTTGTTTGCGTCGCATCGATGTAGAAACTGCGGTAATCCAGCCAGTCAACGCCGTCCTCGTTGTCCGGGCCCGCTCCTTGGGGACCGTTGTAGGTGTCATCGAGGGTATTGAATCGTCCAAACTGAACATAGGGTCCGTCCACTGGCGCTGAATCCACCCCAACCGTTGCAGGAGTTGAACCGCAACATCCACCCGCGCCGCTCACATCACCGTGTGCCCAATCCATATCGAGGTAGCACATTTGAACGTTGTTTCCGTCCGGCAGGTAATCAGAATCCTCGCTAGTGATGATGATTTGATACGAGTTATACAAATCTCCGCCTTGGTAATATGCGACATCCACAAAATTCACAAACAACTCATTTTGAGTCACTTTGTAGTAAATCTCTCCCGAACCCGTGTAATCTGCATCCGCCCAAAAACCTGCCACCTGATCCACTTGGTTGATGGTGATGGGGAATTCCTCAGGAGTCCAATCAATGGAATAATCATTGAACGAAAGGGAACCTTTTGAGTTGATGTAAAACTCCTCGTACATCTGACCGTACAAGTTGAAAACGAAATTCAACGGAAGGTGCTGAGTGGAGAAGTCGACATTGATTCCGGCGCCCGCTGTGAAATATTGATCATCCTCGGTGATCTGCGTATACGACTCATCCGGTTCAATCCAACAATCGCATCCCCCAGTCATTTGCATCCGCTGCGCCTTTCTTTCGGCAATTTCATCCGCATGCTCAGCCCTCCATTGCGCCTTGTGCTCCTTCATAATTCGGATGTGCTCGTCTTTGTCGTACACATCGGAAGACCGCATGACCTCCCATTCCGGACGCGTCATGTTCAATACGGCACCTTTGAAAGAGCCATAGCGATCTAAAATTCCTTCTACCGTAGTCTCATCGGGTTGCACGTATCGTTGTTGCGCTGCGTCCGAAGAGTAGTCAACCTGGGCTTCTGTGTTCATTGCAAGAATTCCCAAGGCAAACGTCAGTATGAGTCGATTCATGAGAGCAGGTTTACTTATTTCACAGGTTCTTCATCCCAAAACCAGCGTTTTCCACATTGTTCAGGGTTAAAGAGTTCGTAAATATAGTACATCGAACGACCTGAAGAAATATCGTCGAAAGAACTTCAGAAATCCCGGAGTAACCGACGTAATTTTGAGCTTCTTCAAGAAACGATGAAAAACATCCGAAATTTTTGCATTATCGCCCACATCGACCACGGAAAAAGCACCCTGGCCGACCGACTCCTGCAAACCACGGGAACCATTACAGAGCGCGAGATGCAGGACCAAGCGTTGGACGATATGGACCTTGAACGCGAACGCGGAATCACCATCAAAAGCCACGCCATTCAGATGGCTTACAAGGCACAAAATGGAGAGGAGTATGTGTTCAATTTGATCGACACCCCGGGGCACGTGGACTTCAGCTACGAGGTTTCCCGTTCCATTGCCGCCTGTGAAGGTGCTCTGCTCATCGTTGATGCTACTCAAGGCATTGAGGCTCAGACTATTTCGAACCTGTACCTAGCGCTTGAGCATGACTTGGAAATCATTCCCATCCTCAACAAAATGGACCTAGATTCGGCCGACCCTGAAGTGGTAGGGGATCAAATCGTGGACCTGATTGGGTGTTCCATGGACGACATCATCCCCGCCAGTGGGAAGACGGGGTTGGGCGTTGAGCAAATCCTTGAGGCCATTGTCGAACGCGTTCCGGCGCCCAAAGGAGATCCGGAGGCACCGCTTCAAGCGATGATTTTTGACTCCGTCTACAACCCTTTTCGTGGCATCATCGCTTATTACCGCATTCTGAATGGCCGCATGCGGAAAGGCGATGTGGTCAAATTTTTCGCAACCAACCGAGAGTATGAGGCCGACGAAATCGGTGTCTTGGGCATGGACTTGAAACCTCGAAATGAAATTTCCGCGGGCAACGTGGGCTACATCATCTCGGGCATCAAAAATGCACGTGAGGTGAAGGTTGGTGATACCATCACATTAAAAGAAAATCCGTGTGCAGATCGTGTGAACGGTTTTGAGGATGTAAAGCCCATGGTATTTGCGGGTATTTACCCCGTCGACACAGAAGACTACGAGGAGCTCCGCACTTCGATGGAGAAGCTGCAGTTGAATGATGCATCGTTGGTTTTTGAACCGGAGTCTTCGGCTGCGCTGGGATTCGGGTTCCGTTGTGGATTCCTCGGCATGCTGCACATGGAAATCATCCAAGAGCGTCTTGAGCGGGAGTTCGACATGACGGTCATCACCACTGTGCCGAACGTGAGCTACCACGCCTACACGAAGGACGGCCAAATGCAAATCGTTAATAACCCTTCGGATTTACCGGAGCCCAACCACCTCGACCACGTCGAGGAGCCGTTTATCAAGGCACAGGTCATTACGAAAAGCGAATACATCGGCCAAGTCATGAGTCTCTGCATTGAAAAACGTGGGGTACTTCTGAATCAAGTATATCTCACAGCCGACCGAGTGGAGTTGACATTCAGCATGCCGTTAGGAGAAATCGTTTTTGATTTTTACGACAAATTGAAGTCCGTGTCACGCGGATATGCTTCATTCGATTATTTCCCAGACGAATACAAACCATCACACCTGGTCAAATTGGACATCATGCTGAATGGCGACGGTGTGGATGCACTGAGTGCACTTATTCACCGAGATAACGCGTTCAATTTGGGCAAGAAGATCTGCTTGAAGCTAAAAGAGTTAATCCCTCGTCAGCAATTCATGATTGCCCTCCAAGCAGGGATCGGTGCAAAAATCATCGCGCGCGAAACCATCAAACCGGTTCGAAAAGATGTGACGGCCAAATGTTACGGCGGCGACATCACGCGAAAGCGAAAGCTGTTGGAGAAGCAGAAAAAGGGAAAGAAGCGCATGCGCCAAGTGGGGAACATCGAGGTGCCACAATCCGCGTTTTTGGCCGTCCTCAAGTTGGATTAATCTCGGGCTTGAAGGTAGGCGTAGTTGCGTCGTTTTTGTTCGCGAGCTGACCGCAAGCGGCATCGATATCCTTTCCACGGGAGCGGCGCACGTTGACAATGATGTTGCGGCTTTCGAGAAGCCCCACAAACGCCTCCACACGCTCGGGTTTCGCTTGTTGAAATTCTCCTTGGTCGATGGGATTGTACTCGATGATGTTCACCTTGCAAGGCACATGCGAACAAAATGCTGCGAGTTCCCGCGCATCTTCGAGTTGATCGTTGAATTCGTCAAAAATGATGTATTCAAAGGTCACCCGCGTTCCCGTTCTTTCATGAAAATACTTCAGTGCTTCTGCGAGCACCTCCAGGTTGTTGGTCTCGTTGATGGCCATAATCCGGTTGCGCTTCTCGTCGTTCGCAGCGTGCAGCGAAAGCGCCAGGTTAAACCGTACCTCATCGTCACCAAGACGTTTGATGGCTTTTGCGATTCCGGCGGTGCTGACGGTGATGCGTTTCGGCGACATGCCCAATCCAGGATCGCCACAAATTCGATCGATTGAAGCCAGGACTTCGCGGTAATTGAGCAATGGCTCTCCCATGCCCATGTAGACAATGTTGGTGAGCCCTTGATCGTAGTGTTCCGCAGCCATGGCCCGAATCATTTCGACTTGATCATAAATCTCAGCAGCCGACAGGTTTTTCAACAGCTTCAATCGGCCTGTCGCACAGAATTTACACGCCAAACTGCAGCCCGCTTGAGACGATATGCAAGCCGTCATGCGTTTGGACGTGGGGATCAAAACCCCTTCAACCACCTGTCCAGCGCGCACATCAAACGCGCACTTAATGGTTCCATCCGAGCTGTGTTGTTGATCCGCAATGGAAATGCGTTCTAACGTAAACCGTTCTCCCAATCGATCACGAAGTGGCTTCGATAAATTGCTCATTTCTTCGAACGAGCCCGCACCCTTCGTCCAAAGCCACTCATTGATCTGCTTGGCCCGAAACGGTTTCTCGCCCATCTGAACCAATGCTTCCTGCAATTCCGCCGGATTAAGTTTCCGGATGTCTAGCCTCTCCGCCATGGAGGCAAAGATACTCGGAAGCTCTTCCGGCACTACGCCAGGGTAGCGGGGTCTTCGGCTGCCAAGGGAAACGCCTCATCTTCGCGGACGTCAATCATCAGGTGAACCAACTGCTTGCGCACAGATTCTTTTTTTCGAACGGCGATCGGCACCTCCTTTCCGTCCTGAAGATGGAGGGTGCCATTGCGGTGACTAAACGATTGGACACTGGCCAACCGCACGAGGTAGGAATTGTGAACCCGGCTGAAAATTGGGTCTTGCAACATTTCCTCAATGCGCTTTAGGTTCTTCGAAACGGTGATGCGCTTGCCGGTCGTCAGGTAAAACGTTGAATAACTTCCAGAAGCCTCCACGTAGAGAATTTCAGCATGTCGCACGAAAAAGCGTTGGCCCGATGTAATCAATTCCACCCGCTTCCCACCGGGCGTGGCTGCAGGTTCTTCTGATTCCGCAACGCGGAGTTTATGGGTAATCTTCTTCGCGCAGGCAATCAGGTCTTGCGCATCGACAGGTTTCAACAAGTAATCGAACGCACGCCGTCGAAGCGCCTCAACCGCATATTCGTGAAACGTCGTGCAAAAAACCACGTAAAAATTTCGCTCCGCAAACCGATCGAGCAATTCCAAGCCCGTTTCATTGGGCATTTGCACATCCAAGAACACCACATCTGGAGCTAATTCTTGAATCAGTTGATACGCTTCCGCAGCGCCGTTAGCCGTTTGAATTACATGGAAATTTGGGCAATGCCGCTCAATTTGCCGACAAATCGCTTGACGAGCCGGCATCTCATCGTCCACCACCAAACACCGGATGGGAGTACTGTCTATCTGCATGTCATTTGGATTACGGCTTCAAATCAAAACGTTAAAATAAAAGCTACAATCCAATGATTCACCAGCGAAAGGGAAGACTTTATAAATGCCCTTATCCCGCTGCATCCAAAACCCTTCGGCCCATTTGAACGATGCGTTGTACTTCGGCGGGGAGCGGCCCGTCTTTTTGTTCGTTCTTTTTAAATCCAGTACGAACGACAACCAAATCCAAGGCTGGCACAGACACCACGAACTGCCCTCGAAGTCCCTCCATGCAACTGAACTTCAACCCGTCCTCCGTCGTTCCCAACCAAATTTGATACCCGTAATGCCCAGCATCACACGCCGTTGAGCGCTCACTGATGGGCGTCACCAATTGCTCCATGTAGGTGGAATCAATGAGCTGCGTGCCGTTCCAATTGCCCTGGTGATTGATCAACTTGCCAAAGCGCGCAAAGTCCCGGGCTGTGGCATAGTACGCTGCAAAACACCGCTCAATCGCACCTGCTTCGGGACCGTCCACCGCCCAATATGCATCGTGCTCCGCACCCATTGGCTGCCATAGCCCAGCTCCAACCCAATCGCTCAGCGTGCGCTCATCCAAACCGCGCATGAGCTCCCCGAGTAACAGGGTGTTTCCACCTTGGTATTCCCATTCCGTACCGGGCTCTGATTCGACACGGTAGGGCGCGACCAACTCGGCCAATTCTCCCCGATAATACGCCTTTGCCATGAAGCCAAACGGATTGTCATAATCCTCACCAAACGGGATGTGCGAGCGCATTTGAAGGACTTCTTCCACCGTCAATCCCATTCCGCCATCACCCGCAAAACGTGGCAGGTACGTCGCCAATTCATGCTGCACATCCACGCGACCTTCAGTGACGGCTAGCCCAACCGCTAGCGCCACGATGGTCTTACACGCCGAAAAAGAATTCGAAACCGTGTGCTCATCAAACCCTTGCCAATATCGCTCGAACAATAAGGTGTCCCCGTGAAGCACAAGGAAACTTGCAGACATGTGCGTTTCGTGCCACGCCCGTTCTTCGGTAGACAAATCGTATCCCCAGACGGGAGCCGCTATCCAAGCGTGCGCGGAATCCGGAGCGGCAATCGTTCGGATGTCCCGGAATTCGATATCATCGATGTTGGAGTTTTTCCAGCCTCGGAAATAAGTTTCACGAATTCCTCCCCACAAATAGGCGTGGCCAGTCAACAAGGTAACCGCGACCAAGACCAAAGCCGCCGCGCCCATAATTTTCAAGACTTTCATCGTCACTTCAATATTGCAATTCTGTCAGTGGCGAAGTTCAGCAAAAACAAACCGAGTTAGCCGGCGTATTCCAAATTCCAGCCGAAAAGCGCTGTCAGGTGGTGTAACACGCGCTCAGCTGCCTTTTGCTCGTCGATCGGTTGGCCACATTCGCGCGCCAGTGACGTCACACCCCGATCACCAATTCCGCACGGAACGATGAGATCAAAAAACGTCAGATCCGTATTCAAATTGAACGCAAAGCCGTGCATCGTAACCCACCGCGAAGACTTCACACCAAGCGCGGCAATTTTCCGCGCACCCAATCCCCTTTCAGCATCGATCCAAACACCCGTCAAGCCGTCAATTCGACCGGCCTCAATGCCGTAATCCGCGCAGGTTCGAATGATGGCCTCCTCGAGGAATCGCATGTACTTGCCGATGTCTGTGAAAAACTGGTCCAAGTCTAAAATGGGGTAACCCACCAATTGGCCCGGGCCGTGGTAGGTGATGTCCCCCCCGCGGTTGATGGGAAAATACTCCACACCAAGCGTCGCCAAGCGCTCCTTTGTGGCGACCACATTGGCCGCGTCCCCTGATTTGCCCAACGTCAAGACATGCGGGTGTTCCACGAACAACAATTGACTCACCGGAACATCCAGCTCCGCGTTCTCCGACCGATCGCTCCCCTCCAATCCCGCCTTGCGCCGTGCTATTTTTCGGTCGATGATATCCTTCATCAACACCTCTTGCCGACGCCAGACCGGTTCGTAGGATTGGCGACCCAGCGCGTGGAATACGACCCGCGGTTGACCCATGAGGTTTAAGGAATCTGCGCCAAAGCGTTTTTCAGGTGGTCGATGTTCCTGATGTCGACCGGATCGACGCCGGCGCGTTCAGCCAAGATCAAGCTCAACCAATCACCCACATGCACCAAATCGAAAAAGCGCAAAATGGGACCTTCACCGTCGCCTTCAACCACCACAACATCCGCTCCGCGTTCTTGGAAAATTTCCGAGCACACGTCCATGCGGACGCGGGTTCGTGCGTGGTCTTCTGGGGTTTGGATAATCAGTGCCACGTCGTGTTCGCTGCCGCTTTCCCATCCCACCAATTCGTTGTGATTCATCTCAGGAAACACGTGATGTGAGCAGAGCAACTTGCTGTTCTCATTCAATTGCTGACGCCAGCGAACAATCAAACCCTCTTGGCCCGCATCCGCATACAACAGCACATTTCGATTTTCAACAAAATCCGCCAAAGCAGTGGCGCGTTCAGTGGCATTTTCCTGATTGGTCCGCAAATGTTCCGCCACTTCACCAAACTCAGCATGCATTGCGTCCGGCACCAAGCCCACCGCATGCAAAACGTGCATCACGGAAGTAAAAGCATAACCAAACTGCGAGCGTGGAGGCTCCCCACCCGGGAACCGAACCGATGGCCAACCGTTCGCATCACACAAATTTCCCAATTGTCCACCTGAGGTAATGGCCGCGATGCGCGCACCGCGATCCGTCGCAGCCTTCAATGCCATCAAGGTCTCCTCTGTATTTCCAGAATAC
>Ga0255756_1005480_pt1 | contig 11777 bp, 10 predicted proteins | sample 011ome_20_FD_179956 | JGI IMG/M metagenome (GOLD analysis project Ga0255756, IMG submission 179956) | Coastal salt marsh microbial communities from the Groves Creek Marsh, Skidaway Island, Georgia - 011509CT metaG (version 2) | ecosystem: Environmental > Aquatic > Marine > Intertidal zone > Salt...
TTGGCGCAATCGCAATTTCAAGACGATCCATTTATTACAGCGCTAACTGAGCGATTTGATGCCTCTGTTCGCATTGATACGATTCAACCACGCAATGGAGATCACCATGTTTGATGGCCCTTTACAGGAAATGATGAAGCAAGCGCAAAAAGTCGCCGAGCAAATGAAAGAGGCACAAGCGAAGCTCTCGGATCAAGAAGTGACGGGTGAGTCAGGTGCAGGTCTTGTGACTGTGACTTTAAATGGGCGAGGTGATTGCACAAATGTCTTCATTAATCCCAATGTGTTGGCCGATGAAGCTGCTATCGTCGGCGAATTGGTTGCGTCGGCGATCAATGATGCGAATCAGAAGCTGGAGGCGCTCAGGCAAGACAGCATGGGCTCATTGACGCAAGGTTTGAACTTACCACCCGGATTTAAGTTTCCATTCTCATGACTATTTCTCCACTCTTGGTCAGTCTGGAAAAAGCACTTCGGTGTCTCCCAGGCGTCGGCCCACGGTCAGCCTCCCGCATGGCTTTGCATTTGTTGGAGAGAGATCGAGAGCGTGGTTTGCACTTAGCAGCCACCTTAACCCAAGCGTTGGAGCAGATTGAGCATTGTGAGAAGTGTCAGAATCTCACCGAGATTCAACCCTGTCGGATCTGTCAGGACGATACACGAGACCAGCAATTGCTCTGTGTCGTCTCCTCGCCAAGCGATATTTTAGCGATCGAACAGTCAGGCTTGTTTCAGGGCCGATATCACTGTTTGTCAGGGCTCTTGAGCCCTCTTGATGGTCTGGGACCCAATGAAATCGGGTTATCAGATCTCGTGATGCGGGTTGAACTTGAGCAGCCGACTGAGTGCCTCGTGGCATTGGCTTCGACGGTGGAAGGCGAGGCGACCACTCACCAAATCGTCAGTCAATTGCGATCGACCACTCGAATCACGCGACTCGCTCAAGGAGTGCCTGTAGGTGGAGAGTTAGATCATCTGGACATTTCGACGCTGTCACAGGCGTTGGCATCACGAACTGAGATCCAGTTTTGAGAGTTGTCGGGTGGATCGATCATCAAGCAGAACTTGATGCGTTAGTTGAGCAGGTCGCTGATGCGGGCGCGATTGGGTTAGATACTGAGTTTGTGAGAGTGTCGACCTTTCATCCGAAACCAGGGCTGATCCAGATCGCATTGCAGGATCGAGCTTATTTGATTGATCCGCTCGCTGAGATTGATCTCAAACCCCTCGGCTTGATGCTCAAAGGCGGTGTGACCTCTGTGTTGCATGCAGCACAGGAGGATTATGAAGTCTTGTTCCGATTAACCGGGTATGTGCCAACCCCGGTTTTTGATACGCAAATCGCTTATGCCTTATTGCATGACAAGATTTCGATGAGTCTGTCGGCCTTGGTCTTGGAATTGTTAGGAAAGGAATTGTCCAAAGAGCAAACCCGTTCAGACTGGACCAAACGCCCGCTTTCTGAAGCGCAATGCCATTACGCGAAGGAGGATGTCTTGGTGTTGCAACCATTGTATGAAATCCTCACCGAGGAATTGGAACGCTCCGGCCGTCTTCCGTGGATGCAAGAAGAAATGGCGTCCATTCAAGAGCGTAATGCGTTGATCTTGATGGATGGCGATGTTGAAACACAAGTGCATCGGTTTGGTAATGCCTGGCGTCTAAGTCCCGAAGGGATGTCGCGACTCGTGCATCTGGTTCAGTGGCGAGAGGATACTGCGCGACGAGTGGACAAGCCGCGTAAGCAAGTTTTGAGTGACCAGTCATTGTTTTCACTGGCGGCCGCAGGCCAAGCTGGTCGTCATCACCAGTTGGTGAGTCAACATGGATTAACCGATAGGCAGGCAGATCGCTTTGGCAGCCAACTGACAACAGTCCTTGAGGATGCCTTGGAGGCTGGACCCATTGATACGCCTCCACCACCCCTGTCGAAGCGATTAAAGGATGCGCTGAAGGATCGGCAGGCTCGTGTCGAGAAAATCGCAAAAGAGCTCGGTGTTGCGCCTGAGATGTTGGTGAAGAAGCGGCAATTGGTTGCGTCACTGGATGGGCGTCAATGGGAGCCTGTGGGTTGGCGACGAATCATATTAGAGGAAGTATTTGATGCGAGTGATTGAGATTTTTAAAGGTCACAAAAAAGAAGAAATGTATCTTTATGTCGAGCAAAAGAAGGGCCTAAAGTCGGTTCCTGAAGATTTGTTGGCAACCTTTGGTCAGACTGAGTCAGTGATGGTTTTGTTGCTCACGAAAGATAAGAAATTGGCCCGAGTAACAGCGTCAGATGTTCTGGCTGCGATTGAGGATCAGGGCTATTTTTTACAAATGCCACCACCACCTGCGGCCCTAGCTGCGGCGCAAATTGCCGCGATGGTAGAAGCAGAGGAAAAATTGGCCGATGCTCAGAAACAGCAACCAGAGTTGTAATGGTAATTCGACCAAACCCACCACGATCAGCGATGTCATCGCGGCCGCAATCATCATCAGTGCATTGGCGATATTATTGACAGCGATTCGCTCGGCGACGGCCATGAGGTCGTCTTGCAATAATGTGTACAAGGGGAGCGCCAAAAAACCGCCTCCTGCACTAGTTAGCATGAGCCCGATCGAAGCGATCTGATAGTCATTGTCCTGAATCACGAATCCCCCGATCACCATCGTGACGGCTCCCATAAGGATTCGATGAACGAGGGGGAAGTGCTTCATCAAAACTCCAGCAAATGCGCCGAGAGCGATTCCGAGGACAAAGTGACTCAGCAAGGTGGATACCGAGCTTGGAGATAGCTGCCAAACGTCAACCGCTAACACTGGTAGATGTGTTAACCACACAGATCCAAGGCCCCAAAATCCACTCAAGCACCAAATCGCAGCCATCGAACGTTGGTCGTGACGCTGTTGATGAATTAATTCCGGAAGCGTCTTCTGAATGCTCTGAGAACGCCCACTAAGCGATGGCATCATGACAATGCAAAGGCAGCCAATCACCGCGAGCACCATGATCATGGCGATTAAAAGCTCAGGAGCAGCGATGATCCAGTCCGCCGCCAGCAGTGTTCCAACTAAAATCGCGACAAATGTGCCGGTTTCCATCCAAGCATTTTTCTCGACGATTTGGCTGGAGGTGACTATGCGTGGGATCAACGAATACTTCAACGGACCGATCAGAGCCGATTGAACACCAAACCCGGCAACACAGAGGAGAAGCAGCCCAGGAAGTTCCTCGAGAATCGCCAAGCAGGCCAAAAGGGCAAGACCGAGCTCCGTGATTTTTAAGATCAGAAGCCAGCGTTTCGGGGGTTGTTGGTTGGCTTTATGTGCAGCAAATCCGGCTAAGACAACGAAAGGAATAATAAAGGATAAGGCTGCAAGATTCGCTAAAACAACGGCATCAAGTCCATATACATTCCATGACAGTGCGGAAATTGCGACAACAAACGCCGTTTTGACGAGGTTGTCGTTGGCGGCTCCGGCAATCATGATCGCAAGCAGGCCCACAAAATGCATCGTCATTTTCAGATCAATTCCTCTTTATATTATCGGCAGTTAACTTGCGGAGATCACGGACAATTCTGTTCTCGAAGTTAAGGACGGTTTTCTGTCTCAGCGTAATTGCGACGCTTCAATGTAGTCGAGTCAGGACGCTTACGTTGCTTTTAAGATCCGATAACTCAACCTTACGAGTTATTTCTAGATTATTGTGACCAAGTTTTGGCTTTGGTCAATCTAACGATTTTTGTTGCATCGCAAAAAAACCGTGGTATGTTTGCGATATTGTGCAGTGCAATAACCCAAATGGTGGAGGCAACTATGTACCAATTTGACACATCTTTGGCGGTTTACACGCTAAAGCAGGTAGAAACCGTCTTGAATCAATCCAACGCAATGTTTGCAAAGATGATTGACGACTCGCTCGAATTTAATCGTGCGATGTTGAATCTTGAGTTTGTCGATATGACACCAACTGACACGCTCGCTGCCTTGTTTCCGTTGGCCACAGCCAGTGGCGCGAAAAAAAAATCAGCGAAGCCGCAGCGCACGCCGCAAGCCAAAGCGATTGCACAGGCGCCGGTTCGTCAGGACGATCTGAAAATGATTTCGGGTGTCGGCCCAGGCTTGGAGAAAAAGCTACAAGATGTAGGCATCGTGTCTTATGCTCAAATCGCAGCCTTAACTGATGTAGAAATCACCGAGTTGGAAACAAACGTGATCAAATTTTCAGGACGCATCAAGCGTGACGACTGGATTGGTCAAGCCACGCAGTTGATGGCGCAGTAAGGTATAAGCCTTTAATCAGCAGGTTCACTTTTGCCGGGCTTCGCCCGGCTGTTTTTAGCGTAATGGTTTCGCACCAAGAATGCAGAAAGAGCGTTCGGGCAAGGCTTTCTTCAGTACGATAAATCCAACCACTGCCGAAATAAGTGAGCCTGTCAGAATACCGAGTCTATCAAGACCCGCTAACGGATTACCCATTCCTCCGAATGCCAACGATCCGATAAACAGCGACATGGTAAATCCAATACCGCAAAGGAAAGCGACTCCCAGTAATTGACCCCAATTGACATGACGGGGCATGTTCGCGATTCCGAACTTAATGATGACGTAGCTGAACAGCATCACGCCCACCGGTTTTCCGATTAAGAGACCTGCTGCAATACCCAACGGAACAGGATGGCCCAAGATGGACAAACCTTGTTCCCCAATTGCAACACCAGCATTAGCAAAGGCGAAGAGTGGGAGCACGATATAACTCGAAAACCCGTGCAGTTCATGTTCGAGCCGAACAACAGGTGATGACTCTTGCTTGGGAAGGGTATAAGGAATACAAAATCCGAGTGCCACGCCAGCAAGGGTGGCATGCACTCCGGATTTTAAGACTGCAACCCACATAATAAAGCCGACAAAAAGATAGGCGGACTTATTACCGACATTGGAATAATTCATTGCAATGAGGGCCCCAAGTGCGGCAAATGCAACTCCCAACGATCCAACACTGAGTTGCTCGGTGTAAAAAAGGGCAATGATGACGATCGCACCTAAGTCGTCGGCAACCGCAAGCGTTAATAAAAACACCTTGAGTGGAACTGGAACTCGAGGTCCCAATAAGGCCAGAACACCAATCGCAAAGGCGATATCAGTGGCCGCAGGAATCGCCCAGCCTGCCGAAGCACCCTCAGTCCCGTTGGTCACAATTAAGTACACGATAGCCGGTGCGGCCATGCCGCCGACGGCTGCCCCGAGAGGGAGAAGGGCTTGGCGAATGTCTGACAAGTGCCCGACCATCAATTCTCGCTTAATCTCTAATCCGATCAAAAAGAAGAAGATAGCCATTAATCCATCGTTGACCCACAGCAAGAAGGGTTTATCAATCACGATAGGACCAACTCCGAAAACTACTTTCGTACGAAATATATCCTCGTAGTAGGATGCGAGCGGAGAATTCATGATCGTCATTGCTAAAACAGCCATAATAACGAGCAAGATTCCCGGGCCGACCTCTGAGTGGAGAACCGATTGAAGCTTTTTAATGGGCCCTAAACTTTGATTTGGAGATTCCATGTGCGTCAATGTCTCCTTATAAACGCAGTTTTCTAGTTATGAGTGCACAAAATTTATGCGCGTCTTAAGTGTCAATAATGCGAAGGCTGAGGCTGAATGGCAAGAGTTGCCTTCGCCTAAGGTCGAAAAAGGTGAAATTCGAATTCAGGTGGAGGCGGCTGGATTAAACCGAGCTGATCTCCTCCAGATCAAGGGGTTGTACCCAGGAAAGGTTGATAATCCGATACTTGGACTCGAATGTTCCGGAATCATCGACCAGGTTGGTAAAGGGATCGATGAAGCTTGGCTCGGTCGGGAAGTTTGTGCGCTTCTTCGCGGCGGTGGGATTGCCGATTATGTTGTGTGTTCGCCATCAGTCGTGGTTTCAGCGCCTAGCGGCATTGAACTGTCGTTGGCCGCTGGGCTCTGCGAAACTTGGTGCACGGCGTTATTCAATCTGTGGGATCAGGCAAAACTGGTTCCCAAAGAACGTGTGTTGATCCATGCCGGAGCCTCAGGCGTCGGTGTTGCGGCCATCCAGTTGGCGCGTCTGTTGGGTGCGACTCCGTTCATCACCTGTGGCTCTGAAAAGAAACTTCAATACTGCTTGGATCGGGGTGCAGAAGCCGGGGTGTTGCGAACACAAGACTGGGCTGCTTATTTCCGTGGGCTTGGACTTCAATTTGATGTCATCCTTGATCCAGTCGGCGCCGGCTATCTGGATAAAGATCTGAGTGTCGCCGCCAATGCCGCGAGAATCGCGGTGATTGGGTTGCTGGGCGGAATTCAGACGGAATGCAATCTCGTCGAATTTTTATCGAAAAACATTACCCTGTTTGGTCGGACGTTGAGAACACAGCCAGACTCCGTCAAACGGCGGTTACTCGCTGAGTTAGAGACCATAGTTTGGCCTGCGGTTGCACGACACAAAGTACATCATGGCGTGGAGCAAATTGTGATGCCCGATGAAGTCTTTGAAGCGTATCAAACGATGCAGCAAGGTGACCAGTTCGGCAAAACCATTGTGTTAATGAGATGAGAAAGCAATGAGTCAGTATGATCTAGTCGTCATTGGCGCAGGAAGTGGAGGCGTTCGGGCAGCCCGGATGGCGGCGAGCTTCGGCGCCAAAGTGGCTGTCATTGAGGATCGTTATCTGGGTGGAACCTGTGTCAACGTGGGATGTGTTCCAAAGAAACTCTATGTATTTGGTTCCGGATTCTCTGAGACGATCGAGGATGCTCAAGGCTATGGTTGGAATGTCATCAATCATGGCTTTGACTGGCCAAGACTTAGAGATAATAAAATTCGAGAAATCAAGCGTTTAAATAAAATTTATGATAAAATTCTCAAGGAATCTGGTGCTGAGCTAATTGATGGTCGTGGAACGATTGTTGACGCCAACACGGTACGTGTCGGCCATCGAGTTTTACGCACCCAACGCATTTTAATTGCCACTGGCGGATGGCCTCGTAAACCGGATATACCTGGGATCGAGTTGACCAAGACCAGCAATGAGATCTTCGACCTTGAGAAGTTACCTGAGCGCATTTTAGTTGTGGGTGGCGGATATATCGCCGTTGAGTTTGCCGGCATTTTCGCCGGTCTGGGTGTGCAGACCACCTTGTCTTATCGAGGACCAAATCTGCTGAAGGAATTTGACCGTGAAATCGTCAATCAGTTGATCGAGGAAATGAAAGCGAAAGGTGTTGATGTACGACTTGATCATCGACTCTTCGGCTTTGAATCGATCACTAAGGGCATCCGGGTCAACCATTCAGGATATGACGATGACGAATTGATTGTCGACGATGTCCTGATGGCGGTTGGACGTGTGCCTAATACCATGGGATTGGGCCTTGAGAATACGCAAGTAACGATCCGAAATGATGGAACGATTGAGGTATTTGAGAATTTTCAGACGAAAGAACCGACCATTTATGCAGTTGGCGATGTGACAGGTACGGTCGCCTTAACTCCTGTAGCGCTCGCTGAAGGCATGGCACTCGCAAGGCATTTATTTGCGGGAAATGCCTCAGCAGAAGTGGATTATGCGTTGATCCCAACGACAATTTTTAGCCAGCCAAATATTGGCACTATTGGATTATCAGAAGAGGCGGTGATCGAAAGTGGGCGACGAGCAAAAGTCTTCGTGAGTCGATTTAAGCCAATGAAACACACACTGAGTGGACGTCTTGAGCAAAGTGTTTTCAAATTGATCGTGGATGTCGAGACAGACCAGATCATGGGCCTGCATCTATTGGCTCCAGATGCGGGTGAAATTCTGCAAGGATTCGGAGTTGCTCTGAAAGCGGGTGCCACCAAGAAAGATTTTGATCGGACCATCGGCATTCATCCAACTGCCGCTGAAGAGTTCGTGACCATGAGAGAGCCGACACGGATTATTGGTGAATAACGCCCCTCAGAATGCCTCCCAGGTTCTGGTTCTCGTTGGAGCCGGACACGCGAATGTAGCATTGATTCGACGCTTTGCGATGGAGCCTTTGGTCGGAACTCGACTGGTGGTTGTGAATCCGGATTCGGTGACACCATATTCCGGAATGTTGCCTGGCTTTTTGTCCGGGCAATACAGGGAAGATGAGCTCTTTATCGACATTGGCCGTTTGTGCAAGCAAGCCGGTGCTCGATTTATTCGTGGTTCTCTGGAGCGCGTTGATGCGGAGCTTCGTCGACTGAGTATCCGACCTCAAGTGAGATTCCTTCAGACAGAGTTGCAGATTAGTTTTGATACCTGTGTGTTAAATACAGGTGCTATCCCAGGTCATGATTTCCCGACAACGCATCCACACTATTATCCAACGAAACCGATTCGAGAACTCTTGACCGCGCTTCCGCAGATTGACCAACAAATGTCGCGTGATGGAGCATCAATGGTTGTTGTTGGGGGTGGAGCTGCTGGGATTGAGTTAGCTTTTGCCTTCCGAACTCGCTTTGGAAGTGCCGCTTGCGTCACTTTAATCTCAAAGAGTCCTTTTGAGGCTGACGCCGCACTGTCGGCTGCAGCGAAACTGATCAGGCGAGTGTTGGTTGATCGAGGCATTACATGCATCGAGTCGCAGGCGGTGGTTGAGGCGACTGAGGATTCGGTTGTGCTCAGCGACGGGCGATCGGTGGCAGCCGATATCATCTGTGCTGCGACACCTGTGCATCCACCAGACTGGATTCTTGACTCAGCACTTCCTACCGAGCAAGGATTTCTTGCTGTGAACGATTTTCTTCAAGTCCAGAAGCAGTCATCGCTATTTGCAGCCGGAGATATCGTATCACTGGCCTCACCGAGAGGACGTTCGGGTGTGATGGCTGTGCGGGCTGGTCAATACTTGGCTGATGCGATCTGGAAACGACTGCTGGGCACAATGCCTCATCGTTTTCAGCCACAACAGCGTTGGCTAACCTTGTTGAATCTGGGTAATGGCAGCGCAATCGCTGCGAAAGGCCGTTTTGCCCTTGAGTCTCCATACTTGTTGCGCTTGAAAGATCGGATTGATCGGCAATTTATGCAGAGGTTCCAAGGACGATCGATGCGATCTGCGGATGGTATGCGTTGCGAAGGTTGCGCTGCAAAACTCTCTGGTCAAACACTACAAGCAGTGTTTCCTGGAGTCTTTGAGGATGCTGCGATCGAGGATCTTGAGGACCGGATGCGTGTTCGGTCGATTGATGCGCTCACTTACTTGGTTGACGATCCCTATGTCATGGGTATTTTAAGTGTCCGCCATGCGATGAGTGATATTTGGGCGATGGGCGCGCGTCCCACGCAATGTTTATCACTCATCGGGGTTCAACGCGCCAACAGCGAACTGTTACAAGCCGATGAATTCGCGCAATGCTTCAAGGGCATCAAAGATGCCGCAAAGCGTTATGAGGTCTCGCTGTCAGGAGGACATAGCCTGGCACTCGAGCAACCTGTGGTTGCGATCTCTATCGAAGGCGAAGCCGAGCGGTTGATTCCCAAGCAAGGTGCGCGTCCTGGCGATGAAGTGTGGTTGTCGGGGCCAATTGGTTCGGGAGTCTTGTTTGCAGCCGAGGCAGCTGGCGAACCAGTCGGTCAAGCGATTGATCGATGGCTTCCACAGGCTTTGGAATCGCTGTTTGCGGCAAGCCAGGTAGCATCGGCGTTAGGTGTTCATGCAATGACGGATGTGACAGGCTTTGGTCTTGCCGGGCATCTGAAAGAAATGCTGGATGGGAGTGGATGTGATCTGTGCTGGGCTGACAGCATACTCATGTTCGAAGGGGTATCGATCTCTTTGACCCGTGGAATTCGCTCATCAGCACATCATGAGAATCAAATCTATGCAGGCAGATTCGGTGACAGAGCCCCTAGTCCAGTTGTGTTTGATCCACAAACCTGTGGCCCATTAATGGTCGCCGTGTGTCCGACACAAGCGTCAACATTGATCAAACAATGGACGGCATTGGGATTAAGTCCACAGCGAATCGGAAGTATTACCACCGAAACGTCGTAAAGACATTGCAGAAGTTTTGGTTCACATTTCACTCGTGAAGACATTAATGCCAAGTTAAGGACCGCACATGAGCTATCAGAGTGAATACGATCAATCCATTGAGGATCCGCATGGGTTTTGGCTAGATAAAGCTAACCTGGTCGAATGGGTGCAAAAGCCACAAGTTGCTCTTGCCGAAGATATAAATGGGATTGAGCGCTGGTATCCTGATGGAACGCTCAATACTTGTCATAACGCGATTGATCGGCATGTACAAGCAGGTCGAGGTGATCAAGTGGCAATTTACTATGACTCGCCTATGACGGACACCAAGCAAGCGATCACTTATGCGCAGTTGCAAGATGAGGTGGCTCGATTTGCGGGAGGGTTGGCGTCTTTGGGTGTGACCACCGGTGATCGGGTCGTCATTTACATGCCTATGGTTCCTGAGGCATTGATTGCAATGTTTGCTTGTGCGCGAATTGGCGCGATCCATTCGGTCGTTTTTGGTGGTTTTGCGGCCAATGAGCTTGCCGTTCGCCTCTCGGATGCCGCTCCAAAAGCAATTGTGACAGCCACATGCGGAATCGAAGTCAGTAAAGTGATCGAGTACATGCCGATTGTGAACGAAGCAATCGAGATGTCGGATAAAAAACCATCGTCAGTGGTGATTTTGGAGCGACCACAGGCTCAGTTTTCACCAGTCGAGGGACGGGACGTCATTTGGTCTGATCTGATGGCCAACGCCCAACCGATTGATTGTGTGCCAGTCAGCGCGACACATCCTCTCTATATCCTTTACACGTCAGGCACGACAGGAAAGCCCAAAGGTGTAGTTCGAGATCATGGCGGTCATGCGGTTGCGATGACCTATTCAATGCAAGCGGTCTATGACATGAAGCCTGGAGAAGTCTTTTGGGCCGCCAGCGATGTCGGTTGGGTCGTCGGTCACTCCTATATCGTTTATGCGCCTCTTCTGTTTGGATGCTCTACCGTTCTTTATGAAGGTAAACCCGTACGTACGCCAGACGCAGGGGCATTTTGGAGGGTTGTCGAAGAGTATCAAGTGAAAGTTTTATTCTCAGCACCGACCGCATTCCGAGCTGTTCGTAAGGAAGATCCCGATGGTCAGCTTTACCAAAAGTATGATTTGAGCTCACTAGAGGCCCTCTATTTAGCCGGCGAGCGTCTCGATCCTCCGACTTACCATTGGCTCGATGAATTAACTGATCTTCCCGTGGTTGATCATTGGTGGCAAACCGAGACTGGCTGGGCAATTGCTTGTAATCCTCGAGGGTTGGACTCATTCCCACCAAAAGCGGGTTCTGCCACCAAGCCAGCCCCAGGCTTTAAAGTGGAGATTTTGGATCCTTCGGGGAATCCAGTGGAGGCAGGTGAGCAGGGTAGTGTAGTCATTAAACGGCCACTTCCACCGAGTTGTTTACCGACTATTTGGGGGAATCATTCACGGTTTGAAGAAAGCTATCTGAACCCGTATCCAGGCTACTATTTAACTGGCGACGGGGGCTACATCGACCACGAAGGCTACGTGTTCGTCATGGGACGAACCGATGATGTCATCAATGTTGCTGGGCATCGCCTGTCAACCGGCGAAATGGAAGAAATTGTTGCTGCACACCCTGCAGTTGCTGAATGCGCGGTCGTTGGGATTGCTGATGAACTGAAGGGGCAGCTCCCCCTTGGCTTTGTCATACTCAAAGACGGAGTCAGCCAATCCCATGAAGAGGTCGTGAACGAGCTGATAGCCTCTGTACGGG
>Ga0255756_1005488_pt1 | contig 11768 bp, 5 predicted proteins | sample 011ome_20_FD_179956 | JGI IMG/M metagenome (GOLD analysis project Ga0255756, IMG submission 179956) | Coastal salt marsh microbial communities from the Groves Creek Marsh, Skidaway Island, Georgia - 011509CT metaG (version 2) | ecosystem: Environmental > Aquatic > Marine > Intertidal zone > Salt...
GAGAGCAATTTTGTATCCATCGAAGTTAGTCCCACAGCTGTCTGAGAGTTTAAAGTGCAACGCGAAGGAGAACATGAAAATGACACATAAAATGGAAGGGGTAGGTGGTAACAACAATTGTCCTTCGTATTTTCCGGATTTCGGGTCGTTCACGACGAGGAAAGAAATCATTCGTACGCATAAGAGACTGGTCAAAACGTTCGGAGAGGATTCGCGAACCGTTTACGTTGTTTACATCGGTAGCGTTTTGTTGACTTACTCGGCAGTGTTTGCGTTTTTCAGCGGAACGTGCGGAAGGGTCGGGGTGTACGCGATTGCATTGATAGCGTTGGGGGCTTTGACAAATAGCGGGAAGAGAGACGGCGCGGTACCTTTACCAGGGTTATTCGTTATTTCGGCATTGACGTTCACGTCCATGATTTTCGGTCGAAATATGAAACGACGCCGGTCGAAGAAACAAAAGACTAAATAATAAACCAGCGCTGAGGATGACCATTTATGTATTTAAGGTTGAGTTAATTACCGTCGTATGCATATATATATATATAAAGCCGCATGTGTATAATACAAATAATTTTTTATCAATCATCACCCGTATGGTTTGTCCATACCTATGGACTTGTTTTTTACTGTAGAAGGTGGAATCCTAAAAACGTGTGAAAACAAACCTTCTTTGCCTTGCTTCTTCGCCTCTTGCAGTAAATCAAACTCTCCGCCCAAAGAGACAGCGCGTCGATGATTCAGAGACAATTTAGCTCCACTGATGCCGCCGCGCGATGCATTCACAGACTTGCCCCCGTACGGATTTGAAAGGTTATCGATGGACATTTCTTCGAGCGCGGATAATTTGGAAGACAATCCGCTACCGCTTCTGCGGTGAGTCCCTTGCTGTGCGGTGACAGTTTGCAATCCCGAAACGCTCAAATCACTGTTTGATCGAGAGTGACTTCCTCTCCGATGTGCGTGATGATTAGTTGGCCCGCCTTGTTCGTTTGTTGTTGTCCTCGCAGGCGTTTGGAGATCATTCATTTCGTTCAAACTCGAACCACTCGAATTCTTTGAAATCGAGGAGGAGATGCCGAGTTTTTTCTCTAAATTTTGTCGGCACTCGCGCTCTTGCTCTAGCTGATTACGACTCGAATGTAATTTCGTTTTCAAGGTTTGCTCTCGAGCTTGGTACTCTTGAATGCGTCGCTCGAGCCGCTCAATTTTTGCGAGCAATTTCAACTCTCGAATCGTGTGCGAGCTGTCATCGTTATTTTTCGTTTCTCCAGCACTTATTGCCCCGGCCGCGCTGGTTGAAGTGTCGTCTAGTAAGGAATCACTAGTTCCATTGGTATTCGGTGGCGTATTTCTATCCTTTGGAAGTCGTGGTGGTGGCGGTGGCATCGATAAAAAGGGGTCATCGTTTGCATCACCTCCCGCGGAAGAAGGCTCGAAATCGACCCACTCCGCAGCCGGTGTCTTCTGATCATTTCCAACCATCGTTGCTGTCGCAGTTATCGTTACTCCGGGAGATACATCCTCTTTTCGATGTTTAGGAAAATCATTCGGGTCTTTTATCAACCGTAGCGCTCTGCTTTGTGCCTCCGCCGCGCTGATTCTGTCGTCCGGATCGAGTTTACACAAGTCTCGAACTAACGAATCTATTCCGGGAATACTTCTAGGAAACGAGTGAGCGTGTTCTTCACAGAACTTTTCACCGTTTGGAGTAGCAGATAACGCCGATGCGTTCCAACTTCCCGCACCCCTACCACTCAACGAACGTAACATAGCCTCCGAAGCATCGCCAAACGCCAACTCGTCGTATGCAAGCTCATGTAAAAAACACCCAAGCGCCCAGAGATCTGCGGCGGTTCCTGGCGGTTTTTGGAACCTCCAACAATCCCACATCTCCGGAGCTCTGTAAGCCGGCGTCGTTTTTGATTTCATATCGTCCTGAACTCTGTGTCGTTCGCTCGCGTCCTTGTACGTGTATTCGGATGCAGGCGCAAACTCGCACGACCCAAAGTCGCACACTTTATACAGATTTTCAGACTTTGAAAAAAGAACGTTTTCGCGCTTTATGTCCCAGTGACACAACTTTGACCCGTGCATGGTTTTTAAGACCTCGCACACCGCCAAAAATGGCTCCAACATCTTCTTCAACTCTTTTTCGCTAGCGTTATTATCACTATTTTCACTACCGCTATTAGTACTAAACGATTCCATTGACAGATCTCTATCGCACAACTCCATGCACATGCACATCCTGTATGCGCGCTCTCTCGACGAGACTCGTCGTTCGTCCGCCACTCGGATTTCTGCGCCGAATAAAGTCACCACATGCGCATTCTTCGATAACGATTTGTGCACAGAAACTTCAGTTTTGGCTTTTTTCACGAACGTAGAGTCATCCGGTAATTCCAACACCTTCATTGCGCAATAAAAGTCCTCTTGTTGTTGAGTGGAGGACGAAGAAGTCGTTGAAGAGGAAGCTTCAAATTTTGCTTTATACACCACCGCGGATGCACCAGACGAGGAGATCACATCCACCAGTCGAAATTTTTTCCCCTCAACTTGAATAGTCTTCCCGACTAGCAAACCGTTGCTGTGATGATGATGATGATGATGTTGACTCGGGTTGCTTGTGTTTTTCGCGCTGGAAGGAGTAGTTGCGAAGTTCTCCCGCGAAAAAATTCTCTTCATCATTTTCGTCTCTCTCTCTCTCTTTCTCTCTCTCTATATATATAATATTCTCTCTTCTACCGTTCTTCCTCGCGTGTGTTCTCTTTGCGGCGTGCTGATGATGTTCTTCCGATTTCGTCGTGCGTTTACCCGATCGAAAAGTTTCTTCGCTTTGAAAGAGAAAACAGAAAGAAGGAGAGAGAGGGAGAGAGAGAGAGAGAAGTGGAGAAGTGCGGAAAGATTTTACAAAGGGTGCCCTCTTCTCTCTCCGAAAAAATAAATATCTTTCGCTCGTGACACACTTACACACACTTACACGAACGACGAAGGAACCGCTTTTCTTCAGTTTTTTCTCGAACCGAATAAACCCCTAAACCCCTCGACGGGAGAGACACGCGCAATAACGATGGCGAGTGAGATCGAGAGCGACGACGACGGCGAAGACCACCACGGCGATGCGTCTTCTCCTTCTTCGAAGCAAGAGGAGGAGATGTACGCGTCGCCGGCTGAAGAAGAAATCAGCAGCGGAGAGGAAGAAAAAAAGGAAATGATGATGGGAAAAACAACAACAGCTGCGCGGGGTCACGCGGATGCACCCGATGAAGACGCAGGCGCGACGACGACGACGACGACGACGACGACGAGAAAGACAACGAAAACATCTCCCGTGATTAGCGCGATGGACAAGAGTAACGGTAGCGAAAATCGAAAAGAAGAAGAAGACAAAAGGGATAAGAAGTTTGTTGGGGGAGATGTTGGTGGTTTGAGACGACGACGACGAGAAAGAGGGGAAAATAAAAACGAAGCTGAAACAGATGACAACAACGATGATAATGACGGCGATCCAAACAAGAAACTGGAAAGACCAAGAGGTAAACGACCACCAAGAGAGAACTTTATCGTGCGGTTCCTGCAGCTTCTGTGGACATACATAACTTTTCTGTTTTCGTTTTCGATGGACGTGGTCGTGTTCTTCTCGCCGTCGACGAAGTCGAGACATCGAGCGAGAGGTCATCATCATCACCACCACCATCATAACGAGAGAGATATGAATATCAATCCAGCGGATGTGAATGATGCAGAGTTTCACGATTTTTTGCGTGAAACTTCGCAGCAAATGATGATGAAAGAGATTGCGAAACAAAAACGAATACAGCAACAACAACAACAACAACTACTACTACTACAACAACGCGCTACTAATAAAAGCGAGAGACACGCGGCAAAGTCTTTGCAAAAAGCCGTCGCTTCAATCACTCAGGAAGAATACGAAATACGTCTTTTGAAAGCGCGACTGGCGGAACTCGAGCGAGCTTCGCGAGGGTGAATGGAGCACAGATAGTACTTAAGCATTCATAGTTATGAATTCTAGTGGACCTAGGTTAGCAATTAATTGTAGAAACCAACTATTATTTACAGCGCATTTTTAATCCATCGCATGTCTGCGCAAAGCATATCGTCTTTGAGGGAGTACATCGCTTGCTCCTGCGGAATGTTTAAACTCACTTTTTGTAATCGACGCATGTATCCAGGGTCGGCCAATACCAAGCGCATAGAATGCAGACGACAGACCATGGTCGTTTCGAAGCCCGTAGGAAGCGATTCCACTGAATGTTTCATGCACAGCTTCTCGTGAACTTCGAGAACGTCTGAGACGTATACTTCTTTATAGCCAAGTTGCCTTGTGCGCAGAAGTAAAGCGGCGAGAAATATGCGTTCATGCTTCGAAAGTCCTTTCAACATCTTCATATATGTCGCTGAAAACATTTCGTTTTGCGCCTTAGATATATCGCTGGGCCCACATCGAGAAATACAATTCAATTCTCCAGATTCGCGTTCGCGCTCGATCCTCGCCTCGGCAATTTCGATGCCTCTCCGGCACAACTCCAGAGCCCGCCGGGCATCACCTGAAATTTGTGCTACTTTCATACTCGCCAGTTGCACCGCATTTTGCGTGATAGCATCGTATTTTCCGTCACTGCTATAATCACCGGTCGATCGTAAGCGCGCTTCAATAATTTTTGTCAGTTCCGATGTGTTGTACGGATTGAACGTCACCCGACCAGAGCCTAGGCGAGATGCGATTTTCGGTAACAAACGCTCAGGTAAATCCATGGTATTCGCGATTCCAATAACAGCGATATTGCTCGCTTTGTAAGTCGGCCAGTCAAAAATGTTGTACAATACGGATTGCGTTTGTGTAACGAGAACGTCGAGCTCGTCTACGACGAGCACGAGCACTCTTCCATCTGACTCTTTGCCTTCCTTGAACCGCTTCTCTAGCCACTCAGCCGCGCGACTCGGTGAAAACCTTCTACCCGTGAGCTCCTCTGCAATTAAACTATACGCATGCTGTGGCGTTTGCAATCTTAAACCGTTCATTTCGATGTGATTAAACTTTGGAACTTTCTTATTCGCGGCTTCTTGACGCAACGTTCTTATGACTTCGCGTACTGTCGCCGTCTTCCCAGTGCCAGGAACACCTGAAATGTAAAGCGAGTTGCCGAGACATGAAGATGCTCCACCGTACGCACCAATCGCGTTTTTGGTAAATTGCATAATCTTCTCACGCTCCTTTTCCCGACACTCTAACTTTGCTGGGATGGAGCTCAACTGTAATGCTTTTCTCGCTCGCTCAATGGCAGTGCGCGACCCATTATTTTGAGCGGAGTCCATTGCCAAGACGCCAGATTTGCCCAAGCCAATCGCTTCTTTCCATTCTAAAGACGCGTTAGCTCCCTTTTTAGACGCCGCGGCTTTCTTTGCTGCGGCTATATCTGCTTTCGTTCGTCGCGCGTGTGTTGCTTTTTCCGCCTTTCTTTTCTCTTTCTTATAATCGTAATCTTCATCGTCGTCTGAGCTTTCAGTTTCGCTCCACAAGATATTCTTAGCCTCGGCGTCAAATTCGTCTTCCGAGAAATCAGAGTCCTCCCATTCTGTTCTCCGTCGAAAGCGAGAAAAATTTTTGTCGTACGAATATTCGCACATGTAGAAATCGTCATCGCCACTGGACGAGCGAAACGCGGCGGGCTCGAGTACTTTTGCGCGCATAAAAATAGCAGCACAATTTTCCTCCTCTTTTGTGTTCGTGAGAAACACCTCTCGGCGAATGTGATGCCGTTGCCTTCCGGTGTGAGTGTGCTCTGGTAGCACGTACAGGCGAGCGATGAATTTGAACGCTTCTTCTCGCACTTTTGGATCTTCATCGTTGAGTTCATCAACGTTTGCCCAAATGCTTTCGATTCTAGCTAAGCAAAGTCTCCCCGCCAAGAATTCCCCACAAGGCGTTCGTCTCTCGTGGAAATTTTGCGGCGCGGCGATACCAGAAGGCGAGGCAATGCACATTGGACAACTCCAAAATGTCTCTTCCGGCACGTGATCTAACTTTAAACACCGAAGGTGCCATGATCGCACGCAATAATCGCATTCGAGCATTTCTGTTTCGATTTCCTTGCCGTCAGCACCTTCCTCCACGCCCGGCTTTTTGCAATGCTCGCAGATGTGATCAACTTCCTCAGTCAAATCAACAGTTTCTGGAGTACACACGTAAACGTCGTCTCCAACTTTGAACACTTCGTCTTCAACTTTGACCTTTTTATAAAACTTCTTTTTGTTCCACACCCCTACTGGGAGTTTCTGTTGCTTATTATTTCTTTGCGTAGGAGGTAAAGCTAAAGCGAGAGCTGCTTTGGAGCTGCTCTTTCCGGATGCTCGCGCGTCGTTCTTCTCCGTCAAAACTTGTTCCTTTTTGCTACATGCGTTGCTTTTTGATGTCACTTTCGTCGTTTTAAATGCCTTGACCGTATTCTCATTCTTCGTTTTTTTCTTCGTATCTATCATTGACGCAACATTTTCATCTATTTGCCGCTTCTTCCTATTCGGATTTCTTCCATATGTTTTGGGAAACAAATCAGAGTGTTCATTTGCGTATTCTCTCTTCTCAGGCGAGACGTATACTATCGGCGCCGACATTCTATTCTCTTTTGGAGACATGGGTGGAAACAAATGCTTCTTGGCGTACGCAACCCCCTCTTCTATATTGTCCAAATGATCGTAGACCGCCTTGTACAACGTTTTCAATTGCTTGAGATCCATCTTCTCTACCTCTTCTTTTTCTATTCTCCTGTCGATGCGATGAAACAAATCATCCGCGTCTCTATCTATATGTTCCGTGAACATCCTCATCAGCTTGGCTTTGGGCAATATTTCAACACCGCCAAACTTTTCGATGTGAGCCTTGACCTTATTTTTGCGATCCGTGTCGAACGGTTTCTCTTCTCTCTGTCCATTACCGGCGTTGTTCCCGTTGTCGTCGTCGCTAGAAGGAGACGCATAACCATCATCACTATTATACTTTCCACCAGCCTTTTTGTTGTTCTTCCTCTTCTTCTTCTTTTGTTTCGTGCGCTCCTGTTGATTTTGAATTTTCTTCTGATTTACTCCGACAGTCTCTTCACTACCATCGCGACCATTTTCCTTGACTCGAGCGTTAAAGACGAGTTTCTTCAACATCGCGTTCGTCGGTTTTGGCTTCTTCGCTTTCTCTCTGTTTTTGTCGCCGTTCTTTCTCTTCTTTGCCTTCGTCTTCATCATCAGCTCCTCTTCCTTTAAAGAAGAAGTTTTCGCCATCTTTGAAAGAACACACAAACACCGCGCTTCAGAAGTGAAGCGCGTTGGTGTGCGATTTAATGACCAAAACTAATGTTGCGTGTCGGTGCACAATGAAGTGAGTTCTTTTTTACGCGAGCCTGTGAGGCGATGGTTTTCGTGTCTCCTACTTTCCTCTCTGAAGATTGTGCTCTCGTGTGTGTTTTGTACGCGCTTTTGAAGAGAGCACGCAGTTGAAATTTATTTTTGAAATTTGCTGTGTGATGAGTGAGAGCGACAAAACGAAAAAGGCGCTTTGTGAGAAAAAAACGTCCCCGGCGTGCTATGAAATAGAGAGAGAGAGAGAGAGAGAGAGAAGGAAGATGCCGTGCGTTTCTTTCGGAGCGATGGCGATGGCGACGAAGGTGCACGGGACAAAAACTTTCACTCGAAGAAGAGGAGGAGGAGGAGGAAGAAGAAGAAGAAGAACAAATTGCTACGCTCGAACGAGAGAAGAAGAAGAAGAAGAAGAAGATATTTTACTCTTAACCTTGCAGAAGTGTTTTGTAGATATTAACAGACCGCCGGAAGATGCCGATAAAGTGGTTGAAATATTGAGAGAAAACTGGTTCGACGATATAGACGCATTAATATCGCGCGAGGACGAGACCGTTTTAGTGAAACCAGAAGAATGGGTCGCGATGAAATTACCAATAAAACTGTACAACGCGGTATTGGCACATACGAAGGAAAGGAACAAAACAATAGATGATAACGAGAGCTCCAACGCAAAAGAAATAGCAGCAAAAAGATTTGAAGAAGGAGAAGAAGAAGATAAAATAATAGTTGCTTCCAAGAAATTCGACGACATCGATGGATGGATTGGAGGTGATATTCCTCTCGAAGCCCGCGTTCCTTTGCAATCGAGATTATACTTTGAAGAGCACGATACTGGTAGTGATAAAAGTATAGAAACTCAAAGAAAACCATCAATAGAATATAGAACAAACAGAAGACCAGATGATGTGCCTTTGAGCGAGAAACGCGTGACTACGCGTCGACGTTTGCCAGATTACGCTATCAGCGAGAAGAATCTACCGAAAACGCTCAAGAAAGAGCTCGACAAATTTGTTCGAGATTTGACGACGCGACGCGTCGGCCAAGAAGGCGTACCAGTTCGTGAGCAGACGGTGAAGAATCATCGCGATGTTGCCCGAGCTTTTTGCGGGTATTTGGTAAACATAAAAGGTTTGAATGAGAATGCTGAAAACTATAGCTTGAAAGACGCATTTCCATCTTCAGATTCTGAAGGCGCGCAGTACGCCATTGAATACATGCAATGGATGGTTGAAACGCGAGGGATACTGAGCTCAACGGAAGATGCGTACGTGCGTTCGCTCATTGCAATCGCAAAATGGCTTTATCCGCCGTTTACGAAATTATCATCGGCATCGGTATCGTCGGGATCTGGTAAGAAGAAGAATTCCGTGGCGACGTCTTCCTCTTCTTTGCTATCAAGTGCTGGTGAAGAAGTTAACACAGACGTCGTAAAAGAACTTATGCGGTTGCAACGTGGTGCTAGAGCGCGCGCGAGAGTGGCCCCGAGAGCGGCTGATGAAGCGAAGAAATGGTTAGATTGGCCAAAATATCTTGTTCTCGTAGAATGCTTGAAGCTCGAGTGCGCTGGCTATGATAAACGTGGTAAGGCGAGGGCTAAAGTAGACATTGCAAGAAGCATACAGCTTTACCTCATGTTTGCAGTTTTGGCGTGCATACCTGATCGTCAGCGAACGTTGCGTGAGTTGGAGCTTAACCGAACGCTATTTTATGACTCGTCAACGAAAACATGGTTCATTAAGCACAACGCTGCTGATTACAAAACCGGGAACGTGTATGGCACGCGCCCGAATTTAGTGCTTGATCCACGCATATATCCAGCTTTGGAGCTTTGGTTAAATGAGTACCGCGACGCGTTCAAGCCGAAACACAATTTCGTCTTTACGAGACCAAACGGAGAACCTTATACGGCATCGGAACTGTCTCGAGCATTCTCAAGATGTGCTTTACGCGTGACTGGCCAAAAAGTCAATCCGCACTTGGTGCGAGATATGATCATCACCCATGTGAGAGGGCAAGGCATGGCTTCTGATAACGAGCTCGAGGCTTTGGCCATGTACATGGGTCACTCATCCGCGATGCAAAAAGGCACTTACGACCGAAGAACAACTTCGCAAAAGGTTGCGCCTGCGGTTAACTTGATGGCGCTCGTTAATAACAACAAGAAGGAAAGTGACGAGATGAAGGACGAGTGAAAACGTTTTTAGATGATGTAGCTGTACCGTTAGAAGTAGTAGTAACAATAGAGTAGACTTGTACTTGTAATAGAATAAAGCAGACGTGTGTTAGACGTGTTCAAATTTTCATTTTAATGCAGACAAGTGGCAGAGCGAGAGACGAAAAAAAAAAGAAAGAAACTTTAAGAAAGAACGCTCTGCGTGGCAACACGAACTTTCTTCGATTCTCCTTACAACTTCGGCGGAAGTCGAAACTCGCCCACTGCTCAACTCCTCACGGAAGAGTGAGAGAGAAGGTTAGAGTTTTCGCGCTTATCCACACTGCCTCAGGAACTTGTCACAACAACATCATCATCGCCACCACCACCAACAACAACAACAACAACAACAACAACAACAACAACAACAACAACAACAACATCATCAATATAAAAACACCTAAATTTTCTCTCTTTCGCTGCGTTGATCGAGTTTGCGCGCGCAAGTTATATTTTGTATAATACATTCACTCGTGTCAGAGAAAGACGAAACTATATATAAAATATGACTGTCTCGGCAAAAGACAGGTTGGCCTTCACTTTGTCCGCCTTGAAGGGCTACTCGGTCGACGTGCAGCTCACTTCAGGAGTCTTGCTCAACGGCGTCTTAGCTGACACCCGAGAAGTTGAAAATCACATCGTTCTCGCGTACGCGTGGACTCGATTTCTTACGCCTCGAGGCCCGAACGGAGAAGAACCGAAGAAAGCGCCGAGAAAGAAACCGGATAAGCTGAAGAAAGTTCCGCTGGAAGATATCGCGTGGATTCAAGCGCTCAACGTCGGCATGTCCGACTTGGCCTTGGGGCCGTCTCGAATGAATGACATGAATGACTTTACTGACGTGGGGATTTCCAAAGGCGCTACGGGACAAAATCGAACGCTGGTCGCTTGGACGCCCGGTGACGACGACTCTTCGGCAAATGTCGGAGGTTTGGAAGATGGCCAAGGAGGAGGACGGTCTGGTGGGAGATTTGATACGAGGGGTGGCGCGTGGGGAAGGAAGGCACCTCCAGGGCAGTGGGATCAGTTTGCGGCGAACAAGCAACTATTCGGAGTGGAAACAAAATTTGACGAGTCTGTGTACACAACACAAATCGACAAATCCAAAATTGGCATCACCGAACAAGAAGCCGCAAGAATTGCGAGAGAAATCGAAAGTAAAGTGTCCTCGAATCCGCACGTCGCGGAGGAGAGAAACCAAAAACTCATATCGGACTTTGACGATGATGAAGAGGCGAAGTATTCATCTGTGTCAAGAGCGCCGGGTAGTGAAGGCTTCAAAGCGGCGCCGCCACCGTCAAAACCGGCGTGGGCATCGTCAGCTGGTAAAGTTCCTGCGAGTGTGGCATCCATGGCGGACTCGAAAAAGACGGCGGTGGGATCCGCAGCAGCACCGGCTGCAGGGCAACAAGCTCCCACAGCTCCTGCGGCGGACGCGAAAACACCCGCGACTGGTTCGAAACTATCCGCGAACGCGCCGGCATTTACTTTGTCGGCGAAGGCTTCTGCATTCGTACCGACGAAAAAACCCGCTGCAGCCGTCGCTGCACCGCCAATGCAAGCGCAGGATGCTATTAGCGCTGCACAACGAGCAGCTATTATGAACTACCAGGCACAGATGGCGCAAATGAACATGATGATGGGATACGGCATGGGCCCCGGTGCCCCGTATCATAATCCGATGATGCAATACGCGCCACAAATGCACAGAGGCGGTCAATTTGGTGGAATGCCTCACATGGGTGGTGGAGGATACCAAAGAGGAGGTTTCCAACATCAACATCAACAACACTATCAGCAAAGGCAAAATTTTCAGCCACCGCAACAACAACAACAACAACTGAAACAAACGCCTCCTCCAGCAGCAGCAGCGGCGGCAGCTGCAGAGCAGAACGCTCCCTCATCCGATTAGCGGATTTTTTGGGAGTGCAAGAGAGAAGATGAGAGGAAGAGGTGAGGTGAGGTGTAATAGAAAGAAGAAGATTTTTATTTTGAGAGTACTCGTACTCGCAAATAACTTCATAGTATCGCTCCCTTTAAATTTAGGATGCGGTGTGCGAACGCGCTCACTCATTCGTCGTATTCTTTTTTCGCTCGAACGCATTACCGACAAACAGTTTCATCTTTGCGCTCCTCTTCTTCTTCTTCTTCTTCTTCTTCTTCTTCTTCTTCTTCTTCTTCT
>Ga0255756_1005515_pt1 | contig 11733 bp, 12 predicted proteins | sample 011ome_20_FD_179956 | JGI IMG/M metagenome (GOLD analysis project Ga0255756, IMG submission 179956) | Coastal salt marsh microbial communities from the Groves Creek Marsh, Skidaway Island, Georgia - 011509CT metaG (version 2) | ecosystem: Environmental > Aquatic > Marine > Intertidal zone > Salt...
GCGCGTTCTATCTCACACTGGTTCCCATACGACCGCGTTGGCGTGGTGAACGCCGATCCTTAAGGACTTCGCCCGGCGCATCTCTCCGCCCACACCTCGCTTTCAATCCCGACACACCTCGACGCCTTTCAGCTCCAACTGACGCCTTTCAACTCCACCCCGACTTCGCTTTGTAGGGCGCCGAAGCCGCGCATGAAGGAAGCGCGGCGGGCGCGGCAGCGGAAGCGAGCGCTCGAGGCGAGGCAGGCTGCGGGTGGGAGTGGGGACGGGATTGGGGCGTCGTTGTTCGGGATGATAGATCGCGCGAGCGCGGCGGTGTGGAGCGCGCTCGCGCCGCCGCCGCCGCCGAAGCCGCCCGAAGCGAGTCTCTGAGGCGACGGGATTTCGTTTCGAGAGTATTCTGTCTGGTTGTTACGAGTACCGAAAGAGCTAGTCTAGCTATAAGATAGGTCGTCTACGCGCGCTACTTCGCGGCGCTCGTTCGTTCGTCCTTCTTTCGCCGGCGCCGTAGCGTCCACAGCTTCTCGCACCCGCCCGGGAACGGCCTCACCTCCGTCGTCCTCACGACCTCGTGCGTCCTCTCCAACGCGTCGAACGCCTGAGGGCGTCGTTCCGTATGCGAGCGAACGTCGGGGCGGAGTTGAAAGGCGTCAGAAGCGGAGTTGAAAGGCGTCGAGGGCGGGGATTGAAAGCGAGGGGTGTTGGGCGCACGCTGATGCGGCGGCACGAGAGAAAGTCCTTAAGAAACGGCGTGCACCGCGCCGACGCGGTCGTATGGGGACCAGTGTGACATAGAACGCGCCTCGTCCGAAGACGCGTTGACGCCGCCGCGACCCTCGCCGACGAACAACACCACGTCGCCTTCGTACCGCTCCACGCACTTCCGCAAGAGCTGACCCTCCGGGTACACGACCAGAAGCGTCCTTCCTCGCGCGCGTCTCCCTCGCAGCGCGCTCTCGTCGCCGCGGCGGACGTCCCCGACCATGCGACGCGAAACGTCTTTGTGATGAACGCCGTTCTATACGAGCGAACGTCGGGGTGGAGTTGAAAGGCGTCAGTTGGAGTTGAAAGGCGACGAGGGCGGGGATTGAAAGCGGGGGGTGCGCGGAGAGAGACGACGGCAAAAGTCCTTAAGAAACGGCGTTCACCACGCCGACGCGGTCGTATGGGAACCAGTGTACAGAACGCGCCTGATGAACGCGGTTAGGCAGAGGCAGCGCGCTGTGATCGTCGAACGCGACGACGTCGACGCGTCTCTCGCGCGTGAGCGCGCGCTGCCACTGCCCCAACCCCGCGCCGATCTCGACGATCGGCGCGTGCGACGCGATCTCGTCCAGAGCTTCGTCCGTCCACGCGACGCAGCCGTATTTCGCGACGAACGCCGGGCGGCTCACCGCGTTCGCCGCGCCGTTCCACGTGATCGCGTCGGACTCGTCGTGCACTCGACCCATCAGGACCGCGAAACGATGCCGCGCGCCGCGCAACGCGACCGCGTCGTTTCTTCGCGCGGCGTCGTCGATCGCGGCGCGCGCGGTCGCGACGAGCGGGGCGGTCTTCTCGACGTACGCGCGGAGTTTGCGCTCTTGCGCCGCGCGCGCCTCGAGGCATCTCGTCAGCTCGGGGTACGTGAACGGGGACCGGGACGAGGACGAGGAGTGGGAGGAGGAACGGGACGTCCCGGCCTGGGCTTCGAGCCGCGCTCTGTCCGCGACCTTGAGGCGCTCGGCCGCGTAATAGCTCGCGCACGCGCCGCCGAGCACGGCGAGCACCGGCGCGGCGCGGCGCGCGGCCATCGTGTGACGCCCCCCACCTCCGTGAACATCTGATGACATCCGCTTCCGCGTCCTCCGCTGTTTCGGAAATTCCGACGAGAATAATTATTCCCCTCCGTCTCATTCGTCGTCGCGCGCGCCCACGACATCGCGCGCTCGCCGTGGGACCTTCCTTCGCGCGTCGTTCGTTCGTCCGTTCGTCCGTTCGTTCGCGCGACGCAACGACGACGACGCGCCGCTCCCGAGCGATGACGACGTCTCGGTAGCGGTGGAGGTCGCGGCAGAATTAATAATCATCCCCGTCGGGTGCCGCGTTCTTCATTAATTAATCGCGTCGTCGTCGCGACGGGATGGGCTTCTGGTCGCGCATCGCGCGCGTCCCTCGCGCGGTGAAGAACTCCATCAAACGCCGCGTCCTGAAGCCGTTCAAAAAGCGCGGATACTTCCTCACCGAGGAGGAAAAGCGGCGGCTGAACCCGACGCACTTCGACAAGATCAACGGGCGATTCCGAAAGTACCACCCCGCCGACGTGAAGGCGATGAAGCTCAAGCACCGCGCCGAGTTCTTGGCGTTGCGGAAGAAGATGATCGCCGCCGCCGCGAAAGGGAGCAAGGCGAAGGAGCGGCAGGTCATGAGAGCGCTGTTCAACGCGACGCGCGAACGCTCGGACGCCGTGAACGGAGGAGGAGGTGACTTTCGCGCCGACGCCGACGCCGACGCCGACGGGTCGCGGCGACTACAGAATAAATCAAAGTGGGGCGTCGCCAAGGCTTCGCTGGCGTTCGGTCTGCCCGATAAGAAGAAACGCGCGGGGCCGGCGCTCAGGTGGCGCGACGGACCCGCGTTCGCGACGCCGCCACACATCGCGAGCATGGACTGCGAGCCGATGAAGCACGACCCCTCGGACTTGGTACACGGCGACGGCGGCGACGGATGGGAGCCGGGCGCGACGCGGCGGCGTCCGCCGACGCCGACGCCGGGAAGGTCGACGCCGCTTCGCGACGACTGGGGACGCGCGTTTTCGGAGGTGGACTCGGACTCCGAACTCGAGTACGAGACGTTCGAGACGGATTTGGATGACGACGAAGATATGACGTCTATTCCGAAAACGTTACGACGGCGGCGGATCAACTTCGACGGCACCCCGGTTTCGTACGCGCGCGCGGGCGCGTCCCTCCGGTGGGAAAACTACGACAAAGAAGAAGAAGCGCGCTCGCGCGCGTACGTAGACTTCCTCAAACAACGCCTCGACGAGTACAACGAGATGATGAAGTGGGAGTACCGCGAGCGATACGGCCGCGCGCGCGCGTGGACGCCGAAGCCGACCCCGGCGTGGATGAAACACGAGGCGCCGCCGCCGTGGGCGCTCCGCGCCGGAAGAGACGCGACGACGCGAGAAAACGTCGACGGATTCGACGACGAAACCAAGCACCGCGTCCTCTCCTGGTGGGCCGCGATCGACATGCGACGCGAGGCGGTGATACAGGAGCTCGAGCGCGTGCGCGTGACGGACGAGACGTGGGGCGAAGAGAGCGCCGCGGAGGCCAGACGCGTCGGCTACGGCGCGATCCAACGCGCGACGGGACACGCAGCGGGAGCGCCGCGATCGCTTCCGGAATACGCGCGCGCGTCGGTGTTATCGTCTGCGGCGTCTGCGGGGGGAGCGGGGCAGAGCATCACGTCGAAGGATCTCCCGAGGCACCTCGCGGCGGGCGCGCTGTTGGAAGATAAGGACGCGATGATGCGGCGGTGGGTCGGGCGGCCGCCGCCGAAGCCTCCGGAGAGCGTGCGGGCGGTGCGACGCGCGAAAAAGTTGGAGGAGAAGCGGTTGAAAGCGGTGCGGAAGGCGGCGTGGAAGCAGGCGCACAAGGAGCTCGTCGCGCTGCGGAAGATGCAGAAGAAGTACGCGGCGGCGATGCACCCGGATAGGTAGATGAACTTATTAGATAGAAGAGAAGCGGTAACAACTTACACGTACACCTGATGATGACTTGTATTACTTCATTAAACCTTACTCGTGACCAGGAAGAAGAAAAAGAATTGAAAAGAATATCGTCGTCGTCGCTCGCTCTCTTCTTAAAGCTTGTCGATCGCTTCGAGAATCTGCTGCGTGTGCGCCGGCGTCTTCACGTTCCCCATGCTCCCGTCTCTCTCGAGCCAGTGCCCTTTGATCGTCCCGGACGCGTCGATGAGGAACGTCTGTCGGTCGGAGAACTTGCCGAGGATCGGAATCTTGAGATCCGCGCCGTAGGACGCGGACACGGATCCGTCGCCGTCGCTGAGAAGCTTAAACCCTAACCCTTTCGCGGTGCAGAACTCCTCGTGCTTCTCCATGTTGTCCATGGACACGCCGACAACCTCGGCGCCTTTCTTGGCGAAATCCGGGAGCGCCTGGTTGAATCGCTCCGCCTCGATGCTGCACCCTTGCGAGAAGTCCTGGTTGTAAAAATACAGCACGGTGTACTTGTTCGCCTTGAGGACGTCTTCGAGCGCGACGGTCCCGCCGCCGGTCGCCGGGAGCGTGAACTTCGGCGCGGCGCTGCCGACATCCCCGAGCGCGTAGGCGTCGGGCGGGGACGAGAAGAACGTCGCGATCGCGGAGGAGACGGCGACGGCGGAGAGGAGCGCGCCGCGGCGGGATCTGAGCGCCGTTCCATTCCACACAAAGCGACGTCGGGGTGGAGTTGAAAGGCGTCAGTCGGGAGTTAAAAGGCGTCGAGGTGTGTCGGGATTGAAACCGAGGGGTGGGCGGAGAGATGCGCCGGGAGAGAAAGTCCTTAAGGAACGGGTCGTATGGGGACCAGTGTGAGATAGAACGCGCCTGAGGGTCCCGTTCCACGACTCGTCGCACCAGTCGCCGACGCATCCGTCGTCGTTCTTCTCCTCGTCGCACCAGTCGCCGACGCAGCCCTCGTCGCACCAGTCGCCGACGCATCCGTCGTCGTTGTTGCCGTCGAGCTCGTCGCACCAGTCGCCGACGCATCCGTCGTCGCTCTTCTTCGCCGCGGCCCAGACGTGCATCGCCGCCGACGTCGACTTCTTTCCGGTGCGCACCGAGGGCGACTTCCCCGGGATCGGCGCTACGGGCATCTTCACGCCTATGGCGCTCTCTTTGTACGCCTCGTCGCACCAGTCGCCGACGCAGCCCTCGTCCTCGACGAACGACTCGTCGCAGAAGTCGTCGACGCATCCGACGGTGAAGGACTCTTCGCACCAATCGCCCACGCACGACTTGTGCGGAGACGGCGACTGATGATTGCGTTGCGTCGTTGTTACCCTAGATTGGGACGATGGTTGGTCCGACGCGGCGGCGGAAGCGCGCGCGGGCGTCGCGCGCGCGCGCGCGACGCGCGCGGACGGCTTCGCGACGATCGCGGCGGGAGCGAAGGATGGCGACAGGGTGAACATCGTGTCGTTCGGGGATCGGTATCGCGTGCGGCGACGCGCGTTGTGCGCGCGCGGCGGCAGGGAACGGCGCGGATAAAACGGACCAAAATACGCGGCAAGGCTGACACGTCAGCCCGAATCTCGAATCCGTCATCGGTCGTCGAGCGCTCTCAGCCGCGAAACGCGAAAAGCGCGCTCTTCTTCGCGCATTCTCGAGCGCGCGCGATTGCGCGCGCGGGGCTCCGAGGCATGACGCGCGTCGCGCGCGCGGTCTTCGCGGCGCCCCCGACGCGCGCGGCGGCGGCGCGGAGGAGGCGCGCGACGACGCGACCGCGCGCGGCGGCGTCGGCGCGCGCGGCGGCGACGGGGAAGATCTCGCGCGCGGCGGACGCGGGCGACGACCGCGGCTCGGCACCCGGACGCGATCGATTGAAGACTAATTACCCATACGACGAGGTGGCGGGTCCGGACGCGATCGCCGTTTTCGCGGACGACGACGCCGGCGACGTCCTGACGCGCGCGTGGCGCAGCGTCGTGATCGTCTCCCCGGACGTGCGATCCGACGTCCCGTTCTTGGGGTCTTCGCGGCACGGCAGCGGCGTCGTCGTCGCGATCGAGGGCGCGCTCGGCGGCGGCGGCGGCGACGACGCGACGCGCGTCGTGACCGCCGCGCACGTCGCGTCGATGGCGGGGCCTCGGAACCGGCTCCGCGTTCGCGCGCCCGAGGGCACAGGGAAAGGAAAGGAGACGACGCGCATCGCCGCGGTCGTGGGCGTGCATCCGACGTTAGACGTCGCGGTGTTGCGCTTCGTGGACGACGCGACGCGCGAGGGAGGATCCGGCGCGGAGGCGCGAGCGAGCGGCGGCGTCTTCGGGGACGAGTTCACGCCGATGCCGATCGCGACGCGTCCGCCACGGCCGGACGACGTCGTCGCCGCGCTCGGATACCCCATGGGCTGGAGCGGCGCGTTCAAGACCCTCTTCTCGTCGTTCAGAGGAGGCGGCGACGGCGGCGAAGAGAAGAACAAGAACGAGCGGTGGGGGACGACGCTCGCGACGTACGCGCCTCAGGCGCGTTCTATACACTGGTCCCCATACGACCGCGTTCGCGTGGTGAACGCCGATCCTTAAGGACTTTGCCCGTCGTCTCTCTCCGCCCACCCCTCGCTTTCAATCCCCGCCCTCGGCGCCTTTGAACTTCAACTGACGCCTATGAACTCCACCCCGCCATTCGCTTGTATAGAACGGCCCTCAATCGCCGCCTTCCCGCGACGCCGACGCCGCCGACGAAAACGAAAACGTTTCCCTCGCCCCCCTCGCGACGACGCACGTGCTGCACACGTCCGTCGTCGCGAACGGCGAGAGCGGCGGCGCGCTGATAAATGCGCGCGGCGAACTCGTGGGCGTGCACTCTTTCGGGGACGCCTTCTTCGGCGGCGGAAGGGACGTCGCCGTCCGGGTGACGCGCGACGTCGTGGCGGAGTGCGGGGCGGGGGGTTGCCCGGGGTGCGTCGCGGGGGCGCTGTGCTGCCCGGCGACGCCTGAGAGGTACGCCACCGTGGCGGTGAACGCGCGGGTGATGGCGAGCTCGGACCCGGCGCTGGCGGCGATGTGCCCCGAGCTCTCGCCCGCGGAGCGGAGAGCGTGGATACTGTAGCGAGTAGGGCTACGATGAGATACCTCGTAGATATATTAGTCTAGCTAATAAGAGACTTCGAATGTCGTTCGTTCGCCAGTCATCAGCGCTCGGATCCTTCCTCGTCCAACCATTCGTCCTCCTCCTCCTCCCCCTCCTCGCCCCCGGGGACGACGTCGCCCTCGGCGCCCTGCCCCGCGCGGCGCGATCTCCACCGCCTTCTGCCGTCGTAGTGCACGCGTTCGAGGTACAATCCGTGCGCCGGCGCCATCGGCGGCGCTCTCGACGCGTCCGTCGTCCCCTCCAACAAGTCCGTGACGTCGTCCGGGGATAGCTCGCCCGCGCCGACCGCGCGCAGGGTGCCGACCATGAGCCGAACTTGGTGGTATAAAAACGAAGGCGCGCGGGCGGTTATGACGATGTGCCCGCTCGTGACGCGACCGGACGGCGGCTTTCGCGGCGGCGGCGGCGTCTTCTCTTTTTTTCCTTCGGTCTCCGCCTCCGGAACCAAAACTTCGGACAGATCGTCCTCTTCCATAGGCTTCGCGACGTCGAAAGAGTGCATCACCATAGAATCCTGCGACGCGATACTCGGGAACGACGGCCACGGCATCGCGCGGTCGACGCGCAGGACGTGCAGCCTCCGAATCGGCGAGCTCGCCTGGCATCCGTTGGCGCGAAACGCGGAGAAGTCGTGCTCACCGACGAATCGGCGCGCCGCCGCGTTCATCGCGTCCACGTCCAGGCCGCCGAGCGCGCATCCGCCGGACGGTTCGTGCGTGTTAACCCCCGCACCTGATGCGTTACGACCGTCGTACACGTGCCACGCCTTCCCGCGATCGAACACGGACGGCTCGTCTCGGCCGAGGTAGATTAGGTATCGGTACGTTCTCGCCGTGGCGCAGTACCGCGCGTGGAACGTCTCCGGGCAGACGCGCGCGCACGACGCGATCGACGCCATCGGCGCCGTCTTGCGGAGGTAGTGATTCACGGCTTTCATGACCGTTCGCGCGCTGTGCGGCGGCGGCGGCGGCGCGTCCCCCGCGTCGCCGTCGTCCTTCGCCGCCCCTCCGTTCGCGTTCGCGTTCGCGTTCGCGTTCTTCTTCAGCCTCTTCCTGCACGCGTTCGTCGTGCGGACGATGTCGACGTGCGCGGTCGCGTCCAGCGCGTGCACTCCCGCGTCCGTTCGCGAGCTCCCGGTGATGGCGTGGACGCCGCCCTCGACGCCGGTGAACTTCGCCATCGCCTCCTCCACGCATCCCTGCACCGTCCTCGCGTTCGCTTGACGCTGGAATCCGTGGAACGCGCCGCCGTCGTACTGGATGCGAAGCAGGTACCGCGCGAACGGGCGCGCCATCGCGCCGTCGCCGCCGCCGCCGCCGCTCGTGCCGGCCGCGGCGTCGGGATCGCGCGGCGCGGAGGAAGACCCGCCGCGCGCCGCGCGCTTGCTTCCGGAGAGGGGAGGCTCGGGCGCGCGGAGCATCTGAAGCTCGCGAGGGTTTCTCGTTTGTTGTTACTTTCTGTTATTACCAGACTCGAAATGATGAATACGAGTACCTGTACTCAACCTCAACCTCAACTCTCAACCCCCCTCTCAACGCGCCTATCATCACGCCTCGTACTTCCCGAACACGCAGCTGGAGTTGTGCCCACCGAAACCGAACGAGTTCGACAGCGCGATCTTCACGTCGAACGCCTGCGCGACGTTGGCGACGACGTCGAAGTCGACGCCGTCCTCCGGGTCGTCGTGGTTGATCGTCGGGTGCACGCGTCCCTGGGTGGAGTTCAAAGGCGTCAGTTGGAGTTGAAAGGCGTCGATGGCGGGGATTGAAAGCGGGGGCTGGGCGGAGAGAGACGCCGGCAAAAGTCCTTAAGGATCGGCGTTCACCACGCGAACAGGGTCGTATGGGGACCAGTGTATAGAACGCACCTCCGCGATGGACTGCAAGCACGCGATGGCTTCCAACGCGCCCGCGGCGCCGAGCGAGTGCCCGAGCATGCTCTTCGTGCTGTTCAGTTTCATCGTGTCCTTGGTCTTGACCGCGCCGAAGACTTCGTTGATCGCGGCGACTTCGCATAAGTCGCCGACGGGGGTGGACGTCCCGTGCGCGTTGACCAAGTCGACGTCCTTCGCCTCGATCCCCGCGTCTCTCAGCGCGGTCCGCATGCACAGAATCACGTCGCGCCCGTCCGCGCGCGGGGACGTGAGGTCGTACGCGTCCGTCGAGATCCCGCCGCCGAGGTACTCCGCGAGAATCGGCGCGCCGCGCGCCTTTGCGTGCGCCAACGACTCCATCACGAGCACCCCCGCGCCCTGAGGGTCGAGGGTCCATACGAAGCGACGTCGGGGTGGAGTTCATAGGCGTCAGACTTGGGAGTTGAAAGGCGTCGAGGTGTATCGGAATTGAAAGCGAGGTGTGGGCGAAGAGAAACGACCGCCGGGAAGAAAAGTCTTCAAGGAACGGCGTTCACCACGCCGACGCGGTCGTATGGGAACCAGTGTGATGACAGGACGCGCCTCGCCCATTACGAACCCGTCCCTCCCCTTGTCCCACGGCCTCGACGCCGCGGTCGGGGCGTCGTTGCGCGAGGACAGCGCGCGGCAGGCGATGAACCCGGCGAGGCCCATGGGCGTGACCGCCGCCTCGGTGCCGCCGGCGAGGATGAGATCCGCCTGCCCGGCTTTGATGTGCATCGCGGCGTTGATGAACGCGTAGCTGTCATAATAACAGAAGGTTAAGACGTGACGCCGAGAGCGTCGTCGGTCAGCGTCGGCGTCGCGCCGCGTGGAGACTACGTGGCAAAAAGAAAGAAAACGATTGGCCGAAGAGGAAAGGTTGTTTTCCAGCACAGCAACACGTGGAATACACGCGGCAAAAAGAAAGAAAACGATTGGATGACGCCACGTGGCGTGGACGCGAGCGAACGCACTTTGACGTCGCGCACGCGGTGTTCACCGCATAATTCGGCCCGCGGAACCCGAGCTCCTTCTGCATCCCCAAGATCGCCCCGCTCATGTTCGTCAGCATGTACGGCACCGTGAACGGAGACATCTTCTTCACGCCCTTGTTCTTCAGCGCGACGACGTTGTCCTCGTAGACCTGCATGCCGCCCATCGCGCTTCCGACGAGGACGCCGCACCTGGTCTTGTCGATCTTTTCTAAATCTTCCCCCCACAGGTTCGCGTCTCGCAGCGCGCGCTTCCCCGCGCATATCGCGTACTGGTGCACCTTGTCCATCCTCCGCGCCTCTTTCGCGGTGAGGTCGGTGCCGTAGTCCAGGTCCACGACCGGCGCGCCGATGCGCGTGGGGAGGTCGTCGAAGACGCCCGGGAACGCCTCTTGAAGATCGATAACGCCGCTCTTTCCCGAACACAGCGACTCGAAGAACGAGACGCGGTCGTGGCCCGCGGTGGAGACGACGCCCGCGCCGGTGATGACGACGCGCTGGGAGTCCGGGAGGGAGGAGCTCGCGGACGCCGCGCGGACGAGGACGAGGACGCGACGACGACCCGTCGTCGTCGTCGTCGTCGTCCGCCATCGACACTCCGTCGCGATCGTGCCCGATCGGTCGTCCGCGCCGCGCGAAGACAGCGCGCGCGACGACGCGACGGACGCGCCGCCGAGGGTCGCGCTCATCGCCATGGCGTTCGATGCGATGCGATGCGATGCGATGCGATGCGATGCGATGCGAACGGGCGTCGCGGCGTCGACGGACGTATCGACCGCGCGCGAGGGAGTCGCGACGACGGTAGTTATCCACAACTTTTAGCGACAGGAGTTGGCTCGGGTCAGGTCCACGGAAGCAGACACGAGGAACGATGCGCCACCGTCATCGTGCGCTAGTGCTATCGCGACGCCGTCTACGGCGCGAGAGGACTACCCGAGAAACGTACGAAACGCACGCGGGAAGACGAACGGTCACCAGTCACTTCCCCCCGAACCGCCCCGCGAAGAACCCTCCCTTCTTCGCGCCGCCCCCGCCGCCGCCGCCGCCGCCGTCGTCGTCCTCGAAACGCACCGACCCTTTCCCCTCAACCATCTCGCTGACGGGAACACCAAACACCCCCATCGCGGGCTCTCTCTCCACCCCGTCATCGTCCTCGCCGAGCACGACGTCCACCTGGTCGCCGCCCTCGCCCTCCGTCCACACGCGCATGCTCCCGTCCGGCGTCCCGCTCATGTTGAGCTTGTAGTACACCCCCGGGGTCTCGTCGTCGGGGATCAAAACCTCCAAGCCGCCGTCCGGGTTGACGCTCATGCGTCCCTCCAGAAACGCGAGCTCGAGGTCGTCCGCCATCTCCTCGCCGTCTTGCGGGCGGCCGACCGCGGTCGCGAGCTCGTGGCCCATGAACCGGATCGCCGCGCGGACGCTCTCCGCCATCGCGCGGAGCTCTTCGTTCGCCGCGCTCTCCGGGGGGGCGTTTTTTCGCACGAAGAATAAAAAGCCCACGCCGAGCGCGACGGCGAGGCATCGGCGAATGATTCGGTTCCGTCGCCGCCGCCGCGCGCGCTGCTTGAACTCCTCCCCGCATCGAGATAACAGCCCCAAGAGCTGTCGTTCCAAGTCCAGACGCGTCCGGCGTCGGTTCTCCTCGCTCGGGAGATGCCCCGCGCTGCGACTGAGGGTCGAGGGTCCGTACGAGCGAACGTCGGGGTGGAGTTGAAAGGCGTCAGAAGCGGATGAGTTGAAAGGCGTCGAGGTGTGTCGGGATTGAAAGCGAGGGACCCTGGGCGGAGAGGTGCGCCGGGAATAGTCCTCAAGGAACGGCGTGCACCACGCCAACGCGGCCGTATGGGGACCAGTGTGAATACGAACGCGCCTGAACCCGCCGGAGAGCCCGTTGAGCGAAAACACCGTCGCCAGCCGCGCGACTCTCCGAGCCTCCTCCTCCTTCTCCGCGTCCAACTTGGACCGCTTCTCCGCGCCCGCGCCCG
>Ga0255756_1005520_pt1 | contig 11723 bp, 9 predicted proteins | sample 011ome_20_FD_179956 | JGI IMG/M metagenome (GOLD analysis project Ga0255756, IMG submission 179956) | Coastal salt marsh microbial communities from the Groves Creek Marsh, Skidaway Island, Georgia - 011509CT metaG (version 2) | ecosystem: Environmental > Aquatic > Marine > Intertidal zone > Salt...
TTAGCTCTCCGCCACGGTGGTTGCCGGGTCGATGTACACATCGCCGTCTTTTACCGTCACTTTGTATACGGGCACTGGTTCAAACGCCGGAAAATTCCGTGGCTTACCGGTACCCAAATCGAACTTGGAGCCGTGCGCCCAACACTCCAGAGTGTCGTCTTCGACAAACCCTTCACTGAGAGAGATTTCCCCGTGCGAGCAGGTGTCCCCCAGCGCGTGGAGCACACCCTGTGAGTCTTTGACCAGAGCAATAGGAACATCGTCAATGGTCACTTTCACGGCGTGGCCCAATTCCACGTCGGTCTCCTTACACACCAACACATCTGCCACTAGGCCTTCTCCTCCGTGTAACGCAACTTCTGCGCGATGCGCTCGGAGAGGCGCTCAGCAACAGACTCGTCGCGAATCTTCTGCACTATTTCACCAAGGAATCCACCGACCACGAGGCGTCGGGCTTGGATTTCGGGAATACCACGGGATTGGAGATAGAAGAGGTGCTCGTCGTCGAAACGCCCCGTCGCACTCGCGTGCCCAGCCCCCGCAATATCACCTGTTTTGATCTCCAAATTGGGAATCGAGTCCGCCCGTGTGCCATCAGAGAGCACCAAGTTGCGGTTTTGCTCATAGGAGTCGGTGCCCGTCGCGCCGGCGCCAATGAGGACATCTCCGACCCACACTGTGCGAGCCCCGGCACCGTGAAGCGCACCCTTGTAGTTCACGTTTGAGTGAGTGTTCGGGCCCACGTGGTGGACATATACCCGGTGTTCAAGGTGTTGTGAATGGTCCGCGAAATACACCCCGTAGAGCTCCCCTGAAGAAGATTCCCCAGCGAGCTCAGCGGAGGGATTTACCACCACGATGTGGCCGCTCATGTTTGCGACAACGTGAGACAGCGAACCGGCATCCGCCACCGTCGCGAAGTGGGCTTGGTAGTTGATGGCATCGTCCGCCCATTCCTGCACGAACACCGTTTGGATACTGGCGTCACGACCGACCGAAATCTCGACGTTTTCTGCGAGCAGCGCCTCACCCCGCGATTCCACCACCAATACAGCCTGTGCACCCGGCTCCACCGAGATGACAGTATGCGCGGCCCGCGGCGTATTCCCCATCTGACCGCGCACCAATCGCACGGGGGCCTGAACGTCACCGCGGATGGTGATGTGGAGTACCTCTTTGACCTGCGACCACGCGTTGGCAGCGAGACGGTCCTCTGGAAGCGAGACGTCGCCACGCAGAGACTCGGCAACGGGAACAAAGACGGCTTCGACACCGCTTCCCTCGAGCTCGATGGGATATGCGCTGCCATCCAGCGGTCCGCGCATTAGCGCTGCAAGCTCCTTCACGGGGCTCAGACGCCACTCGGGCTCGCGACCCGTGACCGAGGCAAAGTCCTCTGGGTTTGCTGACTTGAGCCGCTCAGAGCGGGTCTGAACCGGAACCATGGTGGCCACGCGAGTGTGTTCAGCCCCCAGTACGACTCGGGGTTCTTCAGAAGTCGTCATCTAACCGACAGATCCTTCCATGTTCAGTTCGATGAGCTTGTTCAGTTCGAGGGCGTACTCCATCGGAAGCTCGCGGGCAATGGGTTCGATGAATCCGCGAACAATCATCGCCATCGCTTCGTCTTCGGGCAGGCCGCGGGATTGGAGGTAGAAAAGCTGCTCTTCGCTCACCCTCGACACGGTCGCCTCGTGGCCCAACACCACATCATCCACACGAATATCGATTGCAGGGTAAGTGTCAGAACGAGAAATCGTGTCCACGAGCAGCGCGTCACAGCGCACCGTGTTAGCTGAGTGGTGGGCCTTGTCATCTACCCGGACTTCACCGCGATAACCGGCGCGACCTCCGCCACGGGCGATTGACTTGGACACAATTGATGAGGTGGTGTACGGGGCCATGTGGATCATCTTGGCTCCGGCGTCCTGGTGTTGCCCGGGACCTGCGAAGGCGACCGAAAGGGTTTCGCCCTTGGCCCTCTCCCCTACCAAAAAGACCGAGGGGTACTTCATGGTGACCTTGGAGCCCAAGTTTCCGTCAATCCACTCCATCGTTGCTCCCTCGTGAGCAATGGCTCGCTTGGTGACGAGGTTGTAGACGTTAGTGGACCAGTTCTGAATGGTGGTGTAGCGCACGCGGGCGTTTTTCTTCACGATGATTTCGACTACCGCCGAGTGCAGCGAGTCGGAGGAGTAAACGGGCGCCGTGCAGCCTTCGATGTAGTGCACGTAGCTTCCTTCGTCGGCAATAATCAGCGTCCGCTCGAACTGCCCCATGTTTTCGGTGTTGATGCGGAAATAGGCCTGCAACGGAATCTCTACGTGAACTCCTGGGGGAACGTACACGAATGAACCGCCGGACCACACTGCGGTGTTGAGCGCCGCAAACTTGTTGTCTCCGGAGGGAATCACGGTGCCGAAGTACTCGGTGAAGAACTCTGGGTGCTCTTTCAGTGCCGTGTCGGTGTCGAGGAAAATGACGCCCTGTTCTTCGAGATCCTCACGAATCTGGTGGTAGACCACCTCTGACTCGTACTGGGCGGCGACACCGGCGACCAAGCGTGCCCGCTCGGCCTCGGGAATACCGAGGCGCTCGTAGGTGTTCCTAATATCCTCGGGCAGGTCTTCCCAGGTTTGCGCCTGGCGTTCGGTGGAACGCACGAAGTACTTGATGTTGTCAAAATCGATACCGCTGAGGTCGGCACCGAAATTCGGCATCGGCTTCCGGCCGAAAATTTCGAGGGCCTTGAGACGGGTTTGCCTCATCCAGTCGGGTTCGCTTTTGAGGCCAGAGATTTCTTCTACGACGGCTTTGGACAAACCACGTTTGGCGGTCGAACCTGCTTGGTCGGCGTCGTGCCAACCAAATTCGTAGTTGCCAAACTCGTTGAGTTCGGGACGGTCCAAAATGACGTCTGACATGAATCTCCTTGTGCCCAGTAGTGATGCGATACACCGTGCCGGCACTCAGCTTGAGAGCAAGAAGTGTGACTTACACTCAAACTGTGGCCAAATGCGGGGCCAAACTGACGTCCGCGTACGGTGCGAGGCTCCTGCGCCTTGGCCCCCACACTCTATCGGTCTGGTGCAGAAATAAAAGGGAATTTTGGTGTGAGAACGCTGTGGAAATGGCTCCCCGATCGGGTCGATGCCCGTGTACGGTTCTTCGCCTGGGCTTCGCTCGTTAGCCAGGTTCTGATTATCGGGACCGGCGGAGCCGTTCGGCTCACGGGTTCAGGCTTAGGCTGTCCGACTTGGCCTCGATGCACTGAAGACTCGTACGTCACGACCCCGGAAATGGGTTTCCACGGAATTATCGAATTTGGAAACCGCCTGTTGACTTTTGTCCTTATCCTGATTGCTATCGGCATGTTCCTGATGGTGGTTCGTATGCGTCGGGAGCGCCCCGAGTTGCTCCGTCTCTCTGTGGCGCTCGGGCTCGGGATTCCTGGTCAAGCGGTCATCGGAGGCATTACGGTTCTGACCGATCTCAACCCCTACGTCGTGGGCCTGCACTACCTGCTCTCTGCCATCTTGGTCGGTCTCTCGGCCTGGCTTCTCTACCGTGTCCGAGTCGGGGTGGCCTCTCGCCTTGGTGAGGCGCCCGCCGCCCTTGCGTCAGTCCTCGGAATACTCCTAGGGGCTCTGAGTGTGTCCATTGTCGTCGGCATTTTGACCACCGGCTCCGGCCCTCACGCGGGAGATGGTGGTGCCGCGCGCAATGGGCTGGATTCAGAGTTCCTCCAGCACATTCACTCTTGGCCGTCATACGCCGTATTGGGGCTTAGTGTGGTCGCCATCGCACTGGCATGGGGATCCCACGTCACTGCGTCACAGCGTCGGCTGCGTCGCGCGCTGATTGGCTTGAGCGCTGCGGTGGCTGTTCAAATTGCAGTGGGTCTCTACCAAGCGCGAAACGGGCTTCCGGAGCTGGCGGTGGGAATTCACATGGTCCTCGCGAGCGTTCTGGTCGCGCTCACCGTGACCGCGCTTCTCGCTACCCGCCGAGATAGTGAAGAGCGGGAATCAGAGGGTCGACGCCGACTGCAAGAAACAGCAGCGTCAAATAGCTGATGCTCGAGTGGAACACTCTCATCGGCTGGAGGTCTGCTTCACCCCGCTGAGCGCGAGCATAAAGGCGGTGCGATTCGATGATGAACCATCCGCCGCTGAGAAGCGCGACGGCGGTGTAGAGCCATCCCATAGGCGCGACCGGAATCAAAATGAGCGACATCACCACGGTGGCCCAGGCGTAGAGCACTACTTGCACGCTGACGACACCGGCCGGTCTCACGACGGCCAACATCGGTACGCCAACGGCACCGTAGTCGTCTCGGTAGCGCATGGAGAGCGGCCAATAGTGCGGGGGCGTCCAGACGAACACCACGAGGAACAAAATCAGGGCCTCCCAGCTGAGTTCACCTGTGACGGCGGCCCAGCCGATCAACACCGGAAAGCAGCCAGCGATACCGCCCCAAATGATGTTCTGTTCGCTACGCCGTTTTAACCACAGTGTGTAGACGAAGACGTAGAAAAGAATTGCTGCCAACGACAGCGATGCCGCCAACAAATTCGTCGTCACAGCGAGCAAGGCAAACGACGAAAAGCCGAGAATCCACGCAAACCGCAAGGCCTGTCTCTCAGAAATGACACCCGTGACGAGGGGCCGCTGAGAGGTGCGATGCATGTCGCGATCAATATCCCGATCAATGTAGCTATTGAACGCGTTCGCGCTGCCCGCACTAAGCGATCCGCCTAGTAGTGTCCAGAACATCAGCCACAGACTCGGAATTCCCCGTTCTGCTAGAACCATGACCGGAGCAGTGGTGACCAAGAGCAGTTCAATCACACGCGGTTTGGTCAACGCGACATAGGCGCGAACAGACTGTCTCCACGTCGGCCCAGAGGTCTTTGAGCGCGTTGATGAGGGGCTCACAGTTTGGCTCATTTCGCCCACAGTCTAGGCGGACAGACCGGCAGGGAACTGAGTGTGCGATGGATGACGCCGATATACTGGTGCCCTCTCCAGTGTGTGAGGTATCGCACAATCGAGGGGTCACTGTAGAGGCCCTGGAGCTGTCCCCTGAAACCCAATCAAAGGACCCCTATTCCGATGACTTCTGTCTTTTCAGACCTCGACCGGCGCGCGGTCGATACCGCCCGACTTCTCGCCGCGGACGCGGTGGAAAAAGTGGGTAATGGCCACCCTGGAACCGCCATGAGCTTGGCCCCGATCGCCTACTTGCTCTATCAAAAAGTTATGAGGCACGACCCGACCGATCCGCACTGGATTGGTCATGATCGGTTCATCCTCTCGGCTGGGCACTCCTCACTGACTCAGTATGTGCAGCTTTTTCTCGGCGGTTTCGGGCTCGAGCTCGATGACCTGAAGGCGCTTCGTACCTGGGGCTCGCTGACGCCCGGGCACCCCGAGTATGGGCACACCGATGGGGTGGAAATCACGACGGGACCGCTTGGCCAAGGCTTGGCCTCCGCGACCGGGTTTGCCTACGCCCAGCGTTTCGAGAGAGGTCTATTCGACCCGGACGCTGCTGAGGGAACCTCTCCGTTTGACCACTTCACCTACGTAATCGCGAGCGATGGGGACATGCAGGAGGGCGTCACCTCGGAGGCAGCATCACTCGCGGGGCACCAGAAACTCGGCCGACTCGTTGTTCTCTATGACGCGAACAAGATTTCAATCGAAGACGACACGGATATTGCGTTTACCGAAGACGTAAAGGCCCGCTACGAGTCGTATGGCTGGCATGTTCAAGAAGTTGACTTCGGAACCCCTGAGAATTATCACGAAGACGTCGACGCCGTATTCGCCGCAATCCAGGCGGCGAAGGCCGAGACTGACAAGCCCTCGTTGATTATGGTGAAGACCGTCATTGGTTGGCCCTCACCGCACAAAATGAACACCGGAAAAATCCACGGTGCTGCAATCGGCGCCGAGGAGATCGCCGAAACCAAAGCGATTCTCGGCTTCAACCCCGATGAACATTTCATCGCGGAAGAAGAGGTACTCACCCACACCCGTTCTCTCGCCGAACGCGCCGCCGAAGAACGCGTCGCGTGGCAGCAAGGATTCGACTCGTGGGCTCAAACTCATCCCGAGCAGAAGAAGCTTCTTGATCGACTTCAGGCAAACGAGCTTCCCGACCTTGAGTCTGTTCTTCCCACCTTCGAAGGCGTGGAGTCACTCGCCACTCGCCAAGCATCTGGACTCGTGATTAATGCCCTCGCTGCTGCGCTCCCCGAGTTGTGGGGTGGGTCAGCTGATTTGGCCGAGTCCAACCTGACCACCATTAGCGGGGCAAAGTCGTTTGCGCCCAGCCAACACAGCACGGCTCATTGGAGCGCTGAGCCCTATGGGCGGGTGTTGCACTTCGGCATTCGAGAACACGCGATGGCCTCGATTCTCAACGGCATCACCCTGCACGGCAAGACTCGGCCGTTTGGTGGCACCTTCCTGATCTTCTCCGACTACATGCGCCCGGCGGTGCGTTTGGCGGCGCTGATGGGCGTGCCGAGCATTTTTGTGTGGACACACGACTCGGTGGCGTTGGGTGAAGATGGGCCGACACACCAACCCATTGAGCAACTCGCCAGTCTTCGCGCCATTCCGGGCCTTGACATGGTGCGTCCGGCCGACGCCCACGAGACGGCCTGGGCGTGGAAGACAATGCTCGAGCGCCGGCAGGGTCCTGCGGGTATCGCCCTGACCCGGCAGGCAGTTCCGGTTCTCTCCCGCGGCGACGGGAAGGCAACGGGTGAGGTTCTCGCGTCAGCAGCTCATACCGCAAAGGGGGGTTACGTCCTTGCAGAAGCGAGTGGTGACCCACAGCTGATCCTCATTGCCACCGGTTCAGAGGTCTCGGTCGCTTTGGAAGCCCGAGTCACTCTCGAGTCGCAGGGTGTCGCGACACGCGTGGTGTCGATGCCGTGTGTCGAATGGTTTGAGGAGCAAGACGCTGACTACCGGGAATCCGTGCTGCCAGTGTCTGTCCGCGCTCGGGTGTCACTGGAGGCGGGAATTTCGCAGGGATGGCACCGCTATGTCGGCGATCAGGGCGCTTCGGTTTCTATTGAGCACTTCGGAGCCTCAGCCGACTACAAGACCCTTTTCGCTCAGTTCGGGATAACCGCTGAGAACGTGGTGGCCACCGCGCAGCGGGTATTGAGCCGATAACGACCAAGAAAGTACAGATGATGACGAACAGCAATACTCAAGCGCTCAGTGACGTCGGGGTGAGCATTTGGCTCGACGACCTTTCTCGCGACCGCATCCAGTCGGGCAATCTCCAGGAACTTATCGACAACCTCAATGTGGTGGGTGTCACGACAAACCCCACCATCTTCCAGGGGGCTATCTCGTCGGGCGCTACTTATCTTGAGCAGATCAAGCAGCAGGCCGCTATCGGGGCATCCGCCGAAGAGGCGGTGTTCGCGCTAACCACTGACGATGTTCGCGACGCGTGCGACATCTTCCTGCCGCTATATCGTTCGACGGGTGGCGTCGATGGCCGAGTCTCGATTGAGGTCTCGCCAGAGCTTGCCCACGACACGGAGGCGACCATTGAGCAGGCCATCGAGTTGCACGAGCGGGTTGGTCGAGAAAACGTTCTCATCAAGATTCCCGCCACGAAGGCTGGACTCCCCGCGATCACCGAGGTAATTGGGCGGGGAATCAGTGTCAACGTGACGCTGATCTTCTCGCTTGAGCGCTATCGTGCGGTTGTCGACGCCTATATGGCTGGTATTGAGAAGGCCCTCGGCAGTGGGATTGACGTTTCCGCCATTCACTCCGTTGCATCATTCTTTGTCTCGCGTGTGGACACCGCCATTGATTCTCAGCTTGATGCTTTGGGTAGCCCGGACGCTGCCGCGTTGAGTTCTCGCGCGGGTGTTGCCAATGCGCGATTGGCCTACCGGGATTTTGAAGAGCTCTTTACCTCGGACAGGGCCCAATCTCTGATAGCTCAGGGAATGAATTTTCAGCGACCGCTGTGGGCATCTACGGGTGTTAAGAATCCGGCACTCCCCCAAACGCTTTATGTCACCGAGCTCGCGGTTGCTCACACAGTCAACACCATGCCGGAGAAGACCCTGCAGGCCACCGCGGACGAGGGCGGAATCAACGGTGATCGAGTGACCGGCTTCTACGCTGACGCCGATTCAGTGCTGGAGGGTTTAGCGGCGCTCGGAATCTCGTTTGATGACGTGACGGACGCGCTGGAGAGTGAAGGAGTCGCCAAGTTCATCGATAGCTGGAGAGACCTCCTCAACACCGTCGATGCAGCACTGAAGGGCTAGCCCGTGAGTCAGATGGTGACCCTGCGACCAGGGTTGGAAGGTGTCGACAGGCTTATTGGTGGTCTGATAGAACACGACATCCCACACAAGGTGGCCCAGCGGGTCGCTTCCCTCTGGGGCCCGGAGGCGACCAGTGAAGCGTCTATTCGTCTGGGGTGGACCTCAGACCCGCGCGAGATGAATGGGCTCGTTGAGCAGCTACTGTCGCTGCGAGATTCCTTGCGGCACGACGGTGTAAAGAGGGTCATCCTCTGCGGCATGGGAGGCTCGTCTCTGGCTCCTGAGGTCATGGCCAAGCGTGACGGAGTGCCCCTTGACATCGTCGATTCCACCCACCCCGATCAGGTCGCTCGCTCGCTATTGAGCGATTTGAGCGACGCCGTTGTGGTGGTCTCTTCGAAATCGGGGACCACAGTCGAAACGGCAACCGCCAGGGCGAGTTTCGAAGCGGGTTTTACCCAGATTGGTCTCGACCCACGCACGCGAGTCATTATCGTGACCGATCCGGACTCACCGCTGCACAAAGAGGCTTCTGAGGCCGAGCACACGGTGTTTCTCGCCGATCCGCAGGTAGGCGGACGATTCTCGGCATTGACAGCGTTTGGCCTAGTGCCCACCACCTTGGCAGGGGTGGATACCCGCGCGGTGATAGCGGAAGCTGCGAGCGTATGGGAAGAACTGCGCCAAAGCTCCGAAAGCAACCCTGCGGTGTTGTTGGGGTCTGCCCTATCGCTACCCCACCGTGACATCGCGCTCCTGGTGTCTAATGACGACCAGTTGCCAGGTCTGGGAGACTGGATAGAACAATTAGTGGCGGAGTCGACGGGTAAAAACGGGAAAGGCATCCTCCCCGTTGTTGCGAGTTCTAACGCCCCTGAATTGTCTGGACGGATGGACGACGTCGTCTCCATTAGCCTCTCCAAATCAGCCTCTCAGGCGGCAGATGTCACAATCACAGCCTCGCTGGGAGCACAGTTCCTTCTGTGGGAGTACGCGACGGCCTTCTGTGGCTATCTGCGCCAGCTGAACCCCTTCGACCAGCCCGATGTGGAGAGCGCCAAAGTCGCGGCGAGGGGTCTATTGGACCGACAACCCGCGGCGAAAGCTCCCGACGTGCGCGTGGACGGGGTCGAGATGTGGCTCTCGCCTGGTTTCTCGGGCACCATTTCTTCTCCGGCCGAGGCCTGGCAGGTCGTCTCCGACTCTATCGGACCCAGCGGTTATCTTGGCGTTCACCTCTACTGCGACCGTCTGGCGCACCCGCACATGGATGAGGTGCGAAACGCGCTGGTGTCGCGCATGAGTCGGCCCGTCACCATTGGTTTTGGTCCACGCTTTCTTCACTCCACGGGTCAGTTCCACAAGGGCGGAACACCCGATGGTGTGTTTGTGCAGGTGGTGGTGCAACCCCGCCACGACCTTCAGATTCCCGGTTACCCATTCGACTTCGCGACGTTGGTCAACGCCCAAGCTCTCGGGGATCGAGATGTCTTAGTGAGTCGTGGGCGCCCTGTGCTGACCGTGCGTGTGCCCGATGAAGCCTCTCTCGAGGAGTTTCTTGTAGCGGGGGGACGATTCCAATGAGAGCAAATCCGTTGCGCCTAGAGGGCGATAGGCGTCTCGCGCGTATCGCTGGCCCGAGCTCCCTCGTGATTTTTGGTGTGACGGGAGATCTTGCTTTTAAAAAACTCATTCCTGCTGTCTACGACCTCGCCGCTGGAGGTCTATTGCACCCTGGTTTTTCCGTCGTGGGGTACGGGCGCAGAGAGTGGGACGACGACCAGTTCCGTCACTTGGTTTTGGAATCGATCAACGAGCATGCGCGGGAAGCGTTCAACGAGGATGTCTTCGCCTCACTCCGCGACGGTTTGCGTTTTGTCGAGGGAACATTTGACAGTCGCGACGGGTTTACCCGGTTGGCGGAAGTTCTTCGCGAGCTCGATAATATTCGCGGCACTGCGGGCAATCACGCGTTCTACCTGTCCATTCCTCCCAGTCAGTTCCCCGTCGTGACCGAGGGGCTCGCTGAGGCGGGGCTCGCTCAATCGAGTGGCAGTGGATGGCGCCGGGTCATCATTGAAAAACCCTTTGGCCAAGATGAGGCCAGCGCCGCGCAACTCAATGCGACAGTCGAGCGCGTCTTCGCCCCCGATTCAGTGTTTCGCATTGATCATTACTTGGGTAAAGAAACGGTTCAAAACATTTTGGCCTTGCGCTTTGCTAACTCGATGTATGAGCCGATTTGGAACGCAAACTACGTCGACCACGTCCAAATCACCATGGCCGAGGACATTGGGGTGGGCTCCCGAGCGGGGTACTACGACGGGATTGGTGCCGCTCGCGACGTTATCCAAAACCACCTGCTTCAGCTCTTGGCACTCACCGCAATGGAAGAACCCGTATCCCTGGCAGCGTCAGCCGTTCGCACCGAAAAGGAAAAAGTGTTAGAGGCGGTGGCTCCGCTGGGTCACATTCCCACTTCGGCGGCCCGCGGCCAGTATCTGGGAGGGTGGCAAGGAGGCCGCCAAGTGAAGGGCTACCTCCAAGAAGACGGTATTGCCGAGACCTCCACAACAGAAACGTATGCGGCGCTGCGCCTCGAAGTGAACACTCGACGCTGGCAAGGGGTGCCCTTCTACCTGCGGACGGGCAAACGCCTTGGACGCCGCGTAACCGAAGTCGCTGTGGTGTTTAACGATGCCCCCAGTCACCTCTTTCCAGAAGTCAAACAGGCGCAGTTGGGCCAGAACGCCTTGGTGATTCGAGTGCAGCCAGACGAGGGTGTCACGATGCGATTTGCGTCCAAAGTTCCCGGCCCGGCTATGCAGGTGCGAAATGTCACGATGGACTTTGGCTATGGACACGCTTTCACGGAAACTTCCCCAGAAGCCTATGAACGTCTCATCCTCGATGTGCTCCGGGGTGACGCTCCGCTCTTCCCCCGCCATCGCGAGGTAGAGCTCTCCTGGAAGATCCTCGACCCGGTAATGGCTGAGTGGGAAAGCTCCGGGGTTCCCGAGGGGTATCAACCAGGAACCTGGGGTCCCGCTTCTGCTGACCAGCTTCTCGCAAGAGATGGCCGAATGTGGAGGCGCCCGTGATTGTCGAACTGCTAGACACCACTTCTACCGAGATTCAAAAAAGACTCATTCGGGTGCGGGAAGAGGGTGGCGCTGTTGCGCTTGGCCGCGTGTTGACGTTCCTCATCCACACGTCGGGTTCAAAAGAAGAAAAAGTCATTGAAGCGGCCAATGAGGCTAGCCGCGAGCATCCGATGCGGATTGTTGTGATTTCAGAGACTGAGGAAGCTGAGGGTTCAACTCCCCGACTCGACGCGGAAATTCGTGTGGGTGGCGATGCTGGCGCAAGCGAGGTAGTGATTTTGCGCCCCACCGGTCAAGG
>Ga0255756_1005546_pt1 | contig 11684 bp, 10 predicted proteins | sample 011ome_20_FD_179956 | JGI IMG/M metagenome (GOLD analysis project Ga0255756, IMG submission 179956) | Coastal salt marsh microbial communities from the Groves Creek Marsh, Skidaway Island, Georgia - 011509CT metaG (version 2) | ecosystem: Environmental > Aquatic > Marine > Intertidal zone > Salt...
TCTCAGCAGTAGAAAGGTTGGAGCGGCCTAGGTTATTACGCAGCTTGAAAACTCGTTCATGACGCTCTTCCGTATGGAAAGGCATATCAAGGTCTACGAACTGCCCCAGTGCATCAATCATACCGACCATCAGTGGGGCGATGTCACGCTCCATAGTTGCCGCGTTAGCAATAGATTGATCAAGATTAGCCAAGGTACGCTCCTGATCAGCAATCTGAAGCTCCTGCTGGGCGTTATACACCTTCAGGCCTTCAATTTGCTTGGTAACAACCTTGTATTGCTGGACCAGGTCGCTTGTTTGTTCGGCAATGCCATTAATGCGTTCTTGCGCAGCTCTCAGTTCAGCCGTGTTATCCACACTCTGCTGCATTACCGAATCGACTGTTTGGGAATGCGCCATAAAACTAAATGCCATTAAGCCGGAGGCGAGTACACCCGCGGCGAGACATTTCATTCGCTGGTTTTTCATGATTTCCTCTATTTCAGGACAATAAAATCTAAAAAAATGGAGTGCAAAGGGCACCCCCCCTATTTATATTTGAGGGCAAATAACCGAGCAAACTTTGGCCTAAAACCATCGCTTGCCTGTCTTTTTTAAGTATTGGAATATGTGCTATTCGCCAGCTGGCGCCGATACTAGCACTATTTATTAGGATTTCTCCACCACTTGAAAGAAAAAGTTGGTGTCATTCCAACAATTTTTTTGCTCAGAGACTATTTGCCAGTCAATATCTAAATCTGGGAAGTACGCGTCTCCCTCTGGGCGCAGGTCTACATAGGTGCGATATACCCTGGAAACAAGGGGCAACATTTGGCGATAAACATTCTCTCCACCTATTACCATTATCTCATCAACTTCTAACTTTTCTGCCAGGTTATTGCCTATTTGAATTGCCTCATCAATTGACCTGGCGAGGTGAACTCCCTCTGCAGCAAAATCCTGATTTCGACTGATCACAATATGAGGCCTTCCGGGCAAAATCCTTCCCAATGATTCAAAAGTTTTTCTGCCCATAATGATGGGCTTACCCATGGTGTTTTCCTTAAACCACTTTAAGTCATCAGGAATGTGCCAAGGCAATTTATTATCTCGCCCAATTACACCATTCGCTGCCACCGCAACTATAAATGCCAAGCTAGCCATTAAATTGCCACAGGTGCCGGTATATGCGGATGTGCTTGATAGCCCACAAGTTCAAAATCCTCAAAAATGAAATCAAAAAGGTCCTCCACCTTGGGGTTTATCTTCATTTGGGGTAATGGGTAGGGCTCACGGGAAAGCTGCTCTTCTACTTGCTCCAAATGATTAAGATAAAGATGTGCATCACCAAACGTGTGTATAAAATCACCGGGACGCAGATTAGTTACCTGGGCGATCATCATGGTAAGCAGGCTATAGGAAGCAATGTTGAAAGGAACGCCCAAAAAGACGTCCGCACTTCGCTGGTAAAGCTGACAGGAAAGCTTGCCATCAAGTACATAGAACTGAAAAAGGCAGTGGCAAGGAGGCAGGGCTTGTCTGCCTTGCTTAGCATTTTCACTGGGCGAAAAACGGGTATCGGGCAACACGGTTGGATTCCAGGCACTAACAAGCAATCTTCGTGAGTCAGGATTCGTCTTAATTTGCTCGACCAACTCGCTTATCTGATCGACCACTTTGCCGTCCGGACCTTCCCAAGATCGCCACTGCTTTCCATATACCGGGCCGAGATCACCATCCTCTGTCGCCCATCCGTCCCAAATACTTACCCCGTTATCTTTAAGATAGGCAATATTGGTATCGCCTTTTAAAAACCAGAGCAGCTCGTGAATAATGGATCGAAGGTGGCATTTTTTCGTCGTCACCAACGGAAATCCCTGCGCCAGATCAAATCGCATCTGGTATCCGAATACACTTACTGTTCCAGTGCCTGTCCGGTCTTCCTTGCGAACACCCTGATCACGGATGTGACGCATCAAATCAAGATACTGTTTCATATATAAGCTACTGGTTTACTTTTGTACGGTTAAATTTGCCAAGACTCCATGCAATTAAAAGAAGGCCGGCAAAGATCATAGGCGTGCTTAGCACCTGCCCCCGGGAAACCCAGCCAAACAATAACAAGTCAGCCAAATGCGGATCGGGCGCGCGGGCAAATTCAACCAGAAAACGCATGCTGCCGTAACCCAGCAGGAAACAACCCGATAACAAACCTCGGGGGCGGGGCTTGGCAGAGACAAACCAAAGCAAAATAAAAAGCAAAAGCCCCTCAAGGGCCGCCTCATAGAGCTGGGAGGGGTGACGTGGAAGACCAGCAGGATCGCTAGGGAAAACCATGGCCCACCAACCATCCGTGGGTCGACCCCATAATTCCTGCCCAATAAAGTTACCTATCCGCCCAAAAAACAAACCTACTGGAACCATAGGCGCGACAAAATCCCCGATTTGTAAAAATGCTACTTTCCAGAGACGGGCACTAATATAAAGTGCAACTAACACCCCGAGCAGCCCACCATGGAACGACATGCCGCCTTCCCATAACCTGAACAGCCACAGTGGGTCTGCTAGAAACTGGTCCATCTTGTAAAAAAAGACATATCCCAGACGCCCACCGATCACGACACCTAGCGCGCCGTTAAATATCAGATCCTCAGCTTGTTTGGGCTCTATGGGACTCCAAGGCTTTTTGGCGCGAAATATAAATAGCCGCCATACAATCAAAAAACTCAACAGGTAGGTTAGCCCGTACCAATGGATTTGTAGCGGCCCAAGAGCCAGGGCAACCGGGTCAATTTCGGGGTAGGTCAGCATAGGTTTATAAATTCATCTATTGCAGGATGGGCAATTTATCCCAATCCCGGCGCCACATTGATGTAGCGACGAACTTCTGGATCTGTAACCACTTCCAGCAATGCTTCTCGAACGGCATCGGCATCGGGCAAATGAAGTATTTCCCTGAGCAATAATCGAATTTCAGAAATATTGGACTTGCGAATTACTGCTTTAACCTTGAGTAAGTTAGACGCATTCATGGAAAGGGAGTCATAGCCCATGGCCAAAAGTAATAGGGCCCCAAGGGGATCGCCGGCAAGCTCGCCACAGACACCTGCATTTTTTCCCTCTGCATGTGCAGCCTTGACGACATAATTGATAGCTGAAAGTACCGCCGGGTGCATCGCCTGATATAAATCAGCGACCTGTGGATTATTACGATCTACAGCCAGAATATACTGTGTCAGGTCATTACTACCGACAGAGAGAAAATCAACCCGGCGAGCCAGCTCACGCGCAAGAAATATAGCGGAAGGTACTTCAATCATGGCCCCTATACGGGGCATTTTGATATCGAGATGATCCTCTTCTGTCAACTCGTCATAAGCACGGTAGATTAGCTCCAGCGCCATTTCCAACTCTTTGACGCTGGATATCATTGGGATCAGCAGCCGCAAATTATCAAACCCAATGGACGCTTTCATCATGGCTCGTACCTGCGCCAAAAAAATCTCGGGGTGATCAAGGGTAATTCTTATGCCACGCCAGCCCAAAAATGGGTTTGCTTCCTCTATTGGGAAATAGGGCAGTGCTTTATCACCACCGATATCCAATGTGCGCATCACCACCGGTCGGGGATAAAACGCCTCGAGCTGCTCACGGTAGAATTGCCGCTGCTCCTCCTCAGTTGGAAATCGCTGACGAGAAAAGAACGGTACTTCACTTCGGTAAAGCCCCACTCCCTCGGCTCCGCGCTCAAGCGAAATTCGCACGTCTGCCATAAGCCCAGTATTGACCAGCATGCGCACCTTATGATTATCGAGGGAAACTGCCGGCTCATCCCGCAATGTCTCCAGTTCGGAAAGGAGCTGCCTGTCGTCCTCCCAAATCGCCTGATAATGGCTTATGTGCTCTTCAGTTGGGTTGATATAAACATGGCCCCGATAGCCGTCTATGATCAACTTTTTACCTCGCAGACGACCGTATCTTAGTCCCTGGACACCAACCACAGTGGGAATACCCATAGCCCTCGCAAGAATCGCCAGATGAGAATTGGTCGAACCTTTGATTGACACCAGGCCAGCAAGCTTCTCTACGGGAACCATTCCCAAGGTAGCTGCGGAAAGTTCTTCGCCCACAAGGATGGCATTCTCTGGATATACCGTTTCTTGCTGAACGCTCTCTTGCATGTGACCAAGAACCCTGCGCCCTAAATCACGTAAATCGGCGGCGCGTTCTTTTAGGTAGGCATCCTCCATGACATCAAATTTACGCGCATGGGCAATGATTACCTCGCTCCATGCGGATTGCGCTGAAGCTCCCTGATGAATTCGCTGCTTAACTTCCTTGCCAAGGCTATGGTCATCAAGCATTTGGACATAGGCCGTAAATAAAAGCCGCTCTTGCTCATTGATAATTCCAGACAGGCCGTGTGCCATATCCCAAATATCTTTGCGCGTGCTTTCAACTGCCTGATGATATTCCTCAAGCTCTACTTTGACTGATCGGGCTTCTATCGACTCCACTGCGTAAAGATCAGCAACAGGTGAAATAATCACCGCCTCACCAATACTAACGCCCGGCGCACCAGCCAAACCGTGGAACTCTATCTCTCCACCCGATCCGGACAAAGGCCTAATCAGTTGAACCAGGTCCCCGGTTGATTCCGCATGCGCTATCGTGCCGGAAAGCTGGGCTGAGAGAGTAATCAAAAAGGCTTCTTCGCCTTCATCAAATCGACGCTGATCGACCTGCTGCACAACAAGCACGCCAAGTACATGTCTGTGATGGATAATTGGCACACCGAGAAACGAACTATATCGTTCCTCGCCTGTTTCAGGGATGTATTGATAATTCGGGTGGGAGTCGGCTTTTTCCAGATTGATCGGCTCTTCCCTGCTGGCAACCATACCAACCAGGCCCTCTTTAGGGCCAAGAAATACATTTCCTACCGCCTCCTGGTTCAGGCCGCGGGTCGCCATCAGGAGATACCGGTTGAGCATCTGATCATGCAGATAGATTGAACACACGCTGACGTTGAGAGAACTTTTTACACTGCTGACAATGATCTCAAGCGCTTCGCTAAGATCACCTGCAGCGCTAACGCGCTGAACTATAAGCCTAAGTTCTTCTAACATTCGTTAGCCCATTTTTTACGTTCTGCGGCTTTTCTTGCGCCGCTTCATTCCGCGAGAGTTTCCAGAATATCGTTTTCCGGCCACCAGTGCCGAATGAGCCGGGGCAAGTTCCCGCAAAGCCCTTCGATAGACATCCTGTTTAAAATTGACGACATCAACCGTGGGATACCAGTAACTCACCCAACGCCAATCAGAAAACTCAGCCTTATCGCCACAATCGAACCTGATTTCATCCGCAGCGCAACTCAGCTGCATCAAGAACCAACGTTGCTTCTGCCCTATGCACCTGGGTTTTTGTCGCTTGCGAATAAGATGTTCAGGAATGCGATAGCTCAGCCAGCCTCTTGTTTGTGCAATCAGGTTGACTTGATGCGACTCGAGGCCAACTTCTTCAAATAGCTCTCGGTATGCCGCATCAACTGGCAACTCTCCGTGATTCAGCCCACCCTGTGGAAACTGCCAGGAGTCACCTGCTTGTACCCGTTTCGCCCAGAGCACATCTCCCGCACCATTGGCGATAACAATACCTACGTTGGCCCTGAAGCCTTCTGTATCTATCAAAACTGTTTCAACCAGAGCGCATTAAAATGAGCCCTTGGTTGCCCCTCTTTATTCTTCTATTTCTGCCGCATAACCTTCTGCGTCAAGCGTATCATCCAGCTCGGAAATATCATCCGGTCGGATCCGAAAAAACCAGCCATCTGTATACGCTGCTTCGTTAACTAGTTCCGGCTCGTCATCAAGGGCTTCGTTGACCTCTATCACTTCCCCGCTTATCGGGGCAAAAATATCTGAGGCCGCTTTGACGGATTCAACAACGGCGCATTCTTCTCGGGCACTGACATGCTCTCCCATTTCCGGCAACTCCACAAAAACCACGTCGCCAAGTTGCTCCTGGGCGTGATCGGTTATGCCTATAGTGATGGTGCCGTCAAGATTTTTGCGCGCCCATTCATGGCTAGGAAGATAGCGCAAATCTTCGGGTATTTCGCTCATACTGAACTCTCTTAAATTTTTGTTACGTGTCTACTCGATGTGCATCAAACACACCTGCTCCACATATGCATAGGATACTGACACCCGACCCTAAAGCAGATCAACAATTTTTTTTAGCAAATATTTGCAGTTCCCCCAGCGGCCCAATATCTCTATGGCACAATGGTTATTCACTTTTTACTCCATAACGAAATGAACCTGTTCGCACATCCACTCTGGCCTGCCAACCTGCCATCTCACCCAACTATTGGGCCCTATTGGCGACTGCTTAGGCTCGACAAGCCCGTTGGCAGCCTGCTTATACTCTGGCCAACCCTGGCCAGCCTGTGGATCGCAGGACAGGGCAAGCCATACATGGGGCTGGTCATTATTTTTATTTTGGGCACGTTCCTTATGCGTGCCGCCGGGTGCGCAATAAACGACTATGCAGACCGCGAGATTGATGGCAAGGTCACTCGCACCACTCAACGGCCTCTGGCAACCGGTGAAATTGCGCCAAAACAGGCCCTGTATGCTTTCACCCTACTCTGTGTCATTAGCTTTGGATTGGTATTGCTGACTAACCAGCTCACCATATATCTCTCTTTTGCCGGAGCTGCTTTGGCCGCCATATATCCTTTCTTAAAGCGATTTACACACCTTCCCCAGGTCTGGCTGGGCCTGGCAATGAACTGGGGCATCGTCATGGCCTACAGTGCCCAGACCGGTTCAATGCATCCCGGAATTGGTGTGTTTTATGCAGCGACCATCCTCTGGACTGTAGTCTATGACTGTTTCTATGCCATGGTTGACCGTGAAGATGACCTGAAAATCGGCGTCAAATCCATTGCCATTCTTTTTGGCGAGCAAGACCGTTTGTTCTGCGGAATTCTCCAATGCCTGTCGATTTTTGCCTTTTATCTCGCCGGAAAACGCCTGGAATTGGGGATGCTTTATTTTCTATTTACCGTTGCTGGATTAGCAATCTTGTTTACCTACCAGCAATATCTCGCAAAAGATCGGGATCGGGTGGGTTGTTTTTCCGCCTTTATGAATAATCGCTGGGCTGCGCTACTAATCTTTGCTGGCGTTTTCGCCGACACTAGTTTCTAGGAAAGCTTATGCAGTATCGCTTCCTCGATGGTATCTCTGAAATTGAGGCTGAACGCTGGAACTCGCTGCTCAAAGATAACTATCCCTTTGCGCAACATCAATTTCTGAGCGCCTTGGAGACTTCGTCCTGCTTAGATGCCGAGAGCGGCTGGATACCTCGACATTTGATTTTGGAAGAATCGAACAGGATAGTCGCTGCACTTCCTCTGTATGAAAAATCCCACTCCTATGGCGAGTACGTTTTTGACTGGGCCTGGGCCGATGCCTACCATCGCTATGGCCGACCTTATTTTCCCAAACTCATCAGCGCCATTCCTTTTACACCCGTCACGGGGCCCAGGGTTTTAACAAACCCAGAAGACAACCTGGAAGATATATTGCCCCAAATTATGGAAGCGATTCTGGACATTTGTCGCCAAAAAAGCTTCTCCAGCTGGCATCTACTTTTTCCTGATGACAGCCTGAAGAAAAAACTTGAAGCTATCGACGGCAATGCAGGTAGCGCACATCTTATGCGTCGTGATGCTGTGCAATTTCACTGGATGAATCGCGACATCAACTCTGGTGATCTTTACTCAGATTTTGATCATTTTTTGCAAGGTTTTCGCTCTTCGAAGCGCAAACAAATACGCCGCGAACGGCGCAAGGTTACCGAGCAAGGGCTCATCCTCGAACGAAAGTCGGGGACTGAAATTCGGGAATCGGATTGGCAGGCTTTTTATGCCTGTTATCAGGCAACCTATCTGAAGCGCAGCGGCCACACAGGCTACCTGAATCTGGATTTTTTCCAGGAAATTGCTCAGTCGCTAAGTCACCAGTGCATGATCGTGACGGTCACTCTGGATGGCAGCCCAGTCGCTTCATCGTTATTTTTCTTTGATGATGACTGCTTGTATGGTCGCTACTGGGGCGCCCTGAGCAACTTTGACTGCTTACATTTTGAAGCCTGCTACTATCAGGGAATCGAATTTGCCATAGAGCGAAGGATAAAACGATTCGATCCCGGCACCCAGGGAGAGCACAAATTGGTAAGGGGCTTTGAACATGTGAAGACATGCTCCTATCACTGGATTGCCGACCCTGAATTTTCTGCAGCTATCGATGAGTTTCTCATCAGGGAACGGCAACACAATGATCGGTATCAGGAGGCCGCCGCCGAGCATTTGCCCTTCCACCGTAACAATTAAGTCTTTCCGCCTCAAAACAGACATAAAACTGGAGTAAAATGTCGTCCATGACTGACACAACTCCTGCCCTACGCAATTATTTCCTGGCTGAATTGAAGTACGTAGTCGTACTAATCTTTAGCTGGACATTGTTTGGCGCTTTTTTTGGCTATCCCATATCCGGCACACTATTCGGTTTTGCCGTTTACATGGTCTGGTCTCTGATTCAGATATACCGTCTCAACGAATGGATTAAGCACAAGAAAAAAAGCCGGGTTCCAGTGGTTCGAGGTATTTATGGGTATTTTCTTGAAGAATCACTAAATCAGAAGCGTGAGCACAAGCGGGAAAACAAAAAACTCAAGGCCGCCATGGCTCGCCAGCGCGACCTAATGGAAGGCGTGCGCGATGCCGCGATTCTTGTGGACGCATCCGGCAAAATCCAGTGGTATAACTACCAGGCACGTCAAATGCTGGACCTTAAGTCCAAAGATCGAGAAAAGCCGGTTCTGGCAATAATCAATGATCCGACTTTTATCAAATACTTCAGCAAAGGTAAGTTTGTCGAACCCCTATCATTGCAATTTCCAGCCAAATCCAATCATTGGGTTGAAGCCAGCATTACCAAATACAAAAACGGTGATCGAATCATTCTGTTGCGTGATATCACCCGGCTGCGAAAGCTGGAAAACATGCGTCGTGATTTTATTGCCAACCTGTCTCATGAATTGCGTACACCGCTTACTGTCTTGCGAGGATATTTGGAAACCTTGCAAATACACCCTAACACTGACGACTCTCTCAAACGCATTTTCATACAGATGGATGAGCAGGGCTTGCGTATGGCTAACCTCGTTCAGGATTTGACCACACTTTCGCGTCTGGAAAGCCTGGAGCAGGATCGTCAGGAAGAAGCGGTGAATATCACTGCACTTATTGAGCGAATAGTCAGGGATGCCCAGAGCCTGGACACCTTCAAGAACCACAAGATAAAAACAGAAATTCAGGACGATTACTTTTTGCTGGGCGTGGAAACAGAACTGCGTAGTGTGTTTGGAAACCTGGTGTTTAATGCGGTGCGCTATACACCGCCAGGCAGTAAAATCACTATCGCCGTGAGTAAGCCCAAGTCCGGCCTGCGGGTTTCTGTAGAAGACAATGGTCCCGGCATTGAAGAAAAACATCTTCCGCGACTGACCGAGCGATTTTATCGAGTAGACAAGAGTCGCAGCACCGGCACCGGCGGGACAGGTTTGGGGCTCGCAATCGCCAAACATGCACTGGCCAGCCACAATGGTCGCTTGAGTATTAAGTCAAAGGTTGGAGAGGGCTCTAAATTTAGTTGTGTTTTTCCCAAGGAAAAGCTGGTTAAAAAAGAACAGCTCGAAAAATCCCAATCTAATGAACCCTCGCTTCGTATCGTTTCCTGACACTCGCTTGTGAATTTTCAAAATTCTTTTGCCGAACTAGGGTCGGCATTTTCGCAACCCATTGAGCTAAGCCCTCTACACGAGCCCTTGCTAGCGTCTTGGAACACCGATGCAGCGCAGCTGTTGGGGTGGGATTCAGTTCCTGAGCAGATAACCGAATTGCTTAATGGCCAAATCCCACTTGAACGCCCTCCAGTGGCTTCGTTGTATGCCGGTCATCAGTTTGGTGTTTGGGTGTCGCAACTGGGTGATGGTCGCGCGGCCATTCTCGGGGAAATTGAGAATGACAATGCCCGCTGGGAACTGCAACTAAAAGGCAGCGGCCCCACACCCTTTTCTCGGGGCGGTGACGGCAGGGCGGTTTTGCGTTCAAGTATTCGCGAATACCTTTGCAGTGAAGCAATGCATGGTCTCGGTATACCAACTACACGTGCACTTTGCCTGATCGACTCCAAAACTCCCGTTTATCGCGAAGAAGTTGAATCCGGTGCCCTGATTGTCAGGATGGCCCCGACCCACATTCGATTTGGCAGCTTTGAGGTATTCGCCTCTCGAGGACAAACTGACGAAGTTCGGCAATTGGCCGATTATGTTATCCAGCGGTTTTACCCTGAGTGCCTGCAAAGCGACAATCCCTATCTGGCTTTTTACCAAAAAGTTGTCGAGCGAACCGCGGAAATGGTTGCCGGGTGGATGGCGCAGGGGTTTTCCCACGGAGTAATGAACACCGACAACATGTCGATTCTCGGTTTAACGATCGACTATGGGCCGTTTGGGTTCATGGAAAATTACAACCCTGACTATATCTGTAACCATTCTGACCATTCCGGCCGATACGCATTTAATCAACAGCCGAACATCGCTTCCTGGAATCTCGGGGCATTGGGAAATGCCCTGCTATCCCTACTAGAGACCAAAAAAGCCCAGACCGTACTCGATGGCTTTAAGGATTTGTACCTTACCGCCTACAAACGGCGAATGAGTGCCAAATTGGGACTGAACAAGATCTCTGAAAAGAGTGAAAAACTCGTGGACGAATTGCTACACCTTATGCGTGAGTGCCAGGCTGACTACAGTCGCTCTTTCCGGTTTTTATCTCGGGAAAGCACCTGGGATCAGGCAGCTAAACAGTTCGGGGATTCAAAGCAGTTTAAAACCTGGCTTTCGCGACTTGCCGAATGTCGAGCCAACCATGCTGATTGTGAACGTCTTGCCCTTAGCCAAAACCCAAAATACTTGCTGCGCAATTACATGGCCCAAATCGCCATAGAAAGAGCCCAGCAGGGTAGTTACACGGAAATTGATCGATTGCTGCGTTTACTGCAATTGCCTTTTGATGAGCATCCTGAAGATGAGGAATACTTTGCCGAGCCACCCGACTGGGCAAAACGTCTATCCCTAAGCTGCTCTTCCTGAGCAGTTTGATTGCTTGCTATCCAAGATGGCAGCCACGAAAATGGCCTTATGAATGAATTTCTCCCAATCCTACTGACTTACTGGCTGGCCAGTTACGCTTTCTTGGCCGGCATCTATCTGGTTTTGGGGAAACTAGTGAGCTGGTATAACCAGAACCGGCTGGCAAATAACCGGATTCAGGAAAAGGAATGCCCACAGGAGCTGGTGAAGCGAGACATCCGCCAAAGTTTGCTGTCGCTTTTCAGTATTTCCGGCATGTTATCCCTCGGGCTGGCATTACGGGCCTCAGGCCTGACTGTTGAACCAGCTGAACTCAGTTTTATCAATGGATTAATTTGGGCAATTGCATCCCTGGTGCTATTTGATACCTGGTTTTATTGGGCGCATCGAGCAATACACCATCCTCGTCTCTACAAAATAGTCCACCGCTGGCACCACAAAGCCATTACGCCAACAGTCTGGTCCAATAATAGCG
>Ga0255756_1005547_pt1 | contig 11681 bp, 12 predicted proteins | sample 011ome_20_FD_179956 | JGI IMG/M metagenome (GOLD analysis project Ga0255756, IMG submission 179956) | Coastal salt marsh microbial communities from the Groves Creek Marsh, Skidaway Island, Georgia - 011509CT metaG (version 2) | ecosystem: Environmental > Aquatic > Marine > Intertidal zone > Salt...
GGGCTAGTCGACATCTTCGACGCCCCCCGTGTCGCCCCCGCCGAATCCTCCTCCTCCGCCGCCGCCGAATCCTGCTCCTTCGCCCATGCCTCCCATTCCTCCCATTCCTCCCATTCCTCCCATGCCGCCCATCAACCCCCCGAGCTTCTTGACCAAGTCCATGATCTCCGGGTCGTTCTGATACTTCGTGAACGCCGCGGGGTTCGACATGCACTCCTGCAGCGCGGCCATGACCTTCGGCTTCTGCATCGCCGCCATCAGGCTCGGATCCGACATGAGCGTATTCAGGAGCTCCGGCGGGATGTTGGGCATGCCGCCGCCACCCATGCCGGGCATACCACCCATGCCGGGCATGCCACCCATGCCGGGCATGCCCCCCATGCCGGGGAACCCGCCCGCGCCCGCGCCCGCGGCGGCCGCGGCGGCGGCGGCGGCGGCGGCGGCGGCTTCGCGTTCTTCCGCCGCCTTTCGAATCCTCTCCTCCTTCTCCGCGCGCGCCTCCGCCTCTCTCTTCTGCTTCTTGGCGCGGATCTGAGGTGCGTTCGAGACGAGAAAAGGTTCATCGGTCATCAGTCGATGAAAGGGACCGACGCGATCGAGCGTTGAAACCGAGCGGCGCGGCGGGCGAAAAACGTTTGTATACAGACAGTACACGAACGCGCCTTATCGAACTTCCCCTGCACGAGCTTCTGCGTCGCCGCGGTCTGCTCGTCGTAATCGATCGACTGCCCCCTCGCGAGGTCCAGTTGCGCGCGCGTCCAGTGCCCCAAGTACCGACGCGCGAGCCCTCTGGTCTTGAGCGCTTTGGCGGAGTCCGGGTTCATCTCCAGCGCGGCGTCGCAGTCGCGAACGGCGGAGACGCACTTGCGTTGCTTCACGTACGCGTCCGCGCGCTTCGCGTACACGAGCGGCGACGGCGCTTTCATCAGCACCTCCGTGAACTTCGCGATCGCGGCGTCGAGGTCGCCGTTCGCGAGCGCCTCCGCGGCGGCGGCTTTGACGTCCATCAGAGCGTCCGTCTCCGCCTCGGTGAGATCTGGCGCGACGGGCGGGCCCATCGGCTGCGCGGGGTCCGACTCCGGGGCGACCACCTCCGGGTCCGCGTCATCGTCGTCCAGGAGCGCGTCGTCTTCGTCCTTGTCCTCGCGCGCCGCCGCCGCCGCCGCCGCCTTCGAGGGCTTCGAGGAGGAGGACGACGCCGCGGGAATCGTCGCGCCCCACTCGATCAGAAAGTCGCGGAAGAAATCTGGGACGCTGTCCGGGGCGTCGCGCATCGCGGAGACCGCCTTGCGAAGGACGGCGATCTGCTCCGGGTCGAGGGAGGAGGAGGAGGACATCGTGGTCGCGACGCGCGCGGAAGCGGGACGACGAACGAACGAGCGCGCGTGTCGTGCGCGCGTTGAACTGAGCGATGTCACCTCGAGATCTCGTCTCTTCGGAAGTCTTCGGAGGGCGTTTGCTGATGAGCAGAAGACGAAGAGGATTCGTTCGAAGGGGTCACGTCTCACTCCTCGCCCCGCGCTTCTCCCGCTCCGAAGCATGGAACCCGCGGACCCCGAACCCGCGCCGCCGATGATGGCCGCGGACGACTTCTTCGCCGCCCCCGGCGCGCCGCCGCCGATCGAACCCGCGGGCGCAGACGACGCCGTCGCCGCGGCGCCCGCGCTCGAGCCGCCCGCGGAGCCCGTCGAATTCACCGCGTCGTTCGACGCCCCGCCCCCGGTCCCCCCCCCGGCGTCGGATTTCGAGGACGCCGCGCCCGCGATCGTCGCGGCGGACGCTCCCGCGCCGCCGCCGCTCGCGATAGATGACGCGACGATGTTCTCCGCGCCGTCCGCGAGCGGCAGCCAGAGCGACATGACCGGCATGGGCGGCGGCGTCCCGAGCGTTGACGGCGTCGCGTCCCTCGGCGGAGGCAGCCTCGGTAGCCATGGCGACGCGCCCGCGGGCTCGGCGATCGACGCGGACGCGTTCGGCGGCGCGGCGTACGACGCCCCGGTCGGCAGCGCGCCGACGATGGAGCAAGAGCAGTTCTCGTCCAACGCGATGGCGGAGTGGCGCGCGGAGCAGGCGCGCCTGATCGCGGAGAAGGACGCCGCGGAGCAACGCGAGCTTCAGGTGATCCGCGAGGAGGCGCAGGCGGAGCGAGAGCTCATGTACTCGCAGCGAGAGAAGCAACTGGACGCGGCGTTTAAGACGAACCGCGAGCGGCAAGAGAGCGTCGTTCAAGACATGGAGTTGAAAGGGTGGGAGGCTGTCGTGAACCTGTCGTCGGACTCGAACTTAGTCCCGGGGAGCACCGCGGACCTCGCCAAGTACAAGGCGCTGTTGACGCGGTTGAAGCACAAAGAGCCCGAGGCGTTCTCGGCCGCCGTCTGATCGACGATGAGAATGATTTGATTTATCGATCGAACGATCGATGGGAGAGTTTTGGACGGGGTCACGCGACGCGCGGTCGAGCGTTCGCGTGTTCGATCGCGGTGGGAAGGAAAGGACGAGAGGTACAGTACATCGCGGAAGGACGCGCGCGAGAGAGAGCGGCGTAGCCCTGCGGTAGTGTCGTTGAAAGCCGACAAACGCGTAACGATATTTTCGCGTCGAAAACTCGTCTACTAGTAGTCTACGTGTACTCGTAGGACTTCTTTCCGTCCATCCATCAGATCAGCAGTCCGTCTGCTGCTCGTACGTCCCGTCGCCGTCGTCTTCATCCCCTTGGAACGCCCTCCGCATCGCCTCCTCCAGCTTCTTGATCGGGTCGTTCGTCGCCCCCTCCGGCGCCTTCGCGGCGCCGAATACCTCGCCTGAGGGTCGTTCCGTTCGAGCGAACGTCGGGGTGAAGTTCAAAGGCGTCAGGTGGAGTTGAAAGGCGTCGAGGGCGGGGATTGAAAGCGTGGGACCCTGGGCGGAGAGAGACGACGGCAAAAGTCCTTAAGGATCGGCGTTCACCACGCCAACGCGGTCGTACGGGGACCAGTGTGTAGAACGCGCCCAAGACGCCGAGCGCGACGCCTCGCTTTTTCCTCGCCGCGGCGTCCACCGCGTGATCGTGCAACACCTTGTCGCACACGACGCGCAGCGTGCTCTCGATGTCCAGCGCGCTCGTGTTCCACAGCGCCTCGAGGAAGTGCGGCAGCATGTCTTGCGTCTTTTTCGCGCGGATGACGTCGCCCTCCTCCGTCGTCTTCGCCCCCGCCGCTTCCTTCTCCGCGGACTGGTAGCTCTGCGATATCATCGGTCGAGGCGAGGGAAGACGGACGTCAGTCAGTCCCCCCGCGCGGGGATGCGATTGGTGGATACAATACCCACGTGTCAAAACGTGAGGTTCACGACGCGCGAAAGAACGCGAAAGAACGCCCGGCTGGCTTAAGAAACGACGATCAACACGCGAACGGGCGCGTATGGGAAGCAGTCTCTTTTGTTCGTCGGGGACTTACCTTGAAGATCTTCAACCCCGCGCCGACGGCGGCGAATTGCGTCTGCACCCGCCGGCCGTACTGCTCCGCCCTCGCGACGCCCGACCGCACTCCGAGATCCGCCCACGACCCCGCGCCCGCGACCGGATCCGCGAGGTACTCCGCGCTCTGCTTCTCGTACACGAACCCGATCAGATGCAGCATGAGCTCCCCGTACGAAGCCTTGACGAGTTCGCTCGCCATCGCCGTCGTCACCCTTCTAAAATCCTCCTCGCTCTGCCCGCTCACGAACCCTTCCAACACCGCGGCGAGCTTCACCGCGAGCCTCGCGACGCGTCTGTCCTGCAGCAAGTGCAGCTCCTCGCGCTTCAAGTCCGCGCCCGCGGCGGCGACGGTCGCGAGCTGGAGCCGCCCGACGAAGCTCTCCATCTGATCCGAGCCGAAAAGCATCGCGAAAAACGCAGACGGGTCCGCGAAGGCGAAGTCGTCGCCCAGACCGGCTTTGCCCTTTGGGATGGAATGCGTTTAAACGCGCGTCGCGCGGGGCGCGTCGGTCAGTCGATCGGGATCGGGTTCAAATCATCACTCTCGTGACCGAACCGCGCGGGGTGAAAAGAAAATAAAAGAAACGAGGGAGAGGGATCGACGACGTTCGACGCCGCGCGAGCGAAGTCAGTCGCGATTAAAATCTGGAGACGAGTCTCACCTTTTCGTCGTATTTTTTCCGCGTGGCGTCGTCGGATAAGACCTGGTACGCCTCGCCGATCTTCTGGAACCGCTCATGCGCGCTCGGGTCGTCCTGGCACTTGTCCGGGTGCCATTTCCGCGCGGCGACGTAGTACGCGCGCTTGATCTCGGAAGCGCTCGCGGTCGGGGCCACCTCGAGCACGTCGTAGAATTCAGTCTCCGAGACGCCGCCGCCCGTCGCGCCGCCGCCGCCGCCGCCGCCGCCGCCGCTCGTGGCCCGCTCCTCCGCCTCCCTCGCCCGCGCGCGCTCGCGCGCTTTCTCCAATATCGTCTCGTCGTCGATCTCCGCGAGCTTCAGCGCTTCCTTCACGAGATCTTCCGTGACCCACTCCCTCGTCCGGCGGTTCCAACGCTTCCCCGCGTTGGCCTCCGCGATGGCTTCCGGGGTGTTGGCGATGCCGCGAACGATCTGAGGGTAATTGTCCATACGAGCGAACGTCAGGGTGGAGTTGAAAGGCGTCAGAAGCGGAGTTGAAAGGCGTCGAGGTGTGTCGGGATTGAAACCGAGGGACCCTGGGCGGAGAGAATCGACGGCGAAAGTCCTTAAGAAACGGCGTTCACCACGCCGACGCGGTCGTATGGGGACCAGTGTGATGAGAACGCGCCTGCGTCGCGCCGACGCCCACGCCGACGACGGGGAGCACGACCGCGCTCACCAGGCCAGCGCCCAACCCTTTGAAGAACCCGGTCGCGCCCTCGGCTTTCGCGCCGATCGCGGGCGCGGCGATGAGCGCCGCCGCGCCCGCGAGGACGCCCTTCCCCGCGGACTGCAGGCCGCTGCTCAGGCCCGACATCGCGTTCTGCGGGCGTCGAAGGCTGAACACGTCGTTGAAGTCCAACTGCGGGCGGACGCGCGTTGGGGTGGGGGGAGAGGGGAGAGGGGAGAGGGGAGGAGATGAGAGGGAGGGGACGGACGCGTCGGCGCGGCGTCGGCGAGGGAAGGGAGGACGACGGACGGGACGACGGACGAAGCGTTCGGAGTTCGGGAGAAGACTCGGGAGAAGCCGCGGCTCGGCCGCTTCGCTCGCTTCGCGGAAGGGCGAGATCTGCGCGACGGAAGGGCCGACGCGCGCACCTCTTCGCCGGCGCCCGTCGCGCCGGTCCTCGAGAGTCCTCCGCCGGTGTACCCGGTCAGGGCTTTCGCCGCGTCCGCCATCATGCGGTCGTTCGCGTCGCCGCCGGTCGCCATCGTGACGGACGGGGCAGGGGGGGCGCGCGCTCGATTTGTGGCGACGCGACGACGCGCTGTCGCCGTCGTCTTCGCGCGAAGTTTTCGTTTTCCCGCCACTGCACCGCCCACCGCGTCCTCCTCCGCCGCGCGCTTCGAGCCGCGCGCCGGCGCGATGACGACCGCGCGATGCGCGGCGTCGGCGCCGCCGTCGCCGTCGCCGCGACTCGCCGCGCGGAGGAGCGCCTCCGGAGCGTTCGCGTCGTCGTCGTCGTCGTCGTCGTCGTCTCGACGCCGCGCGAAGGCTGCCGCGGACGACGACGACGCCGCCCGCGACGCGCGCGACGACGACGACGACGACGACGACGACGCGTCGCGCCGCTCGAACGCCACCACCCGCCGCGCGTTCCTCTCCGCGGCGTCGTTCGCGCCGCTCCTCGCGAACGCCGCGTCGTCGTCCGTCGCCGTCGCCGCGCTTTCGGCGACGTCGTCGCCGTCCTACGCACGATCGGAGACGTCCGCGATCGCGGCCTCGTCGCTCCCCGAGCAGCTCGCGGACGCGCTCGCGCCGTCCTCCGGCGCGAAAGGCCTCTCTCCCCTCCGCGCGTCCTCCGCGTCGTCCATCCGGATCCCGATGACGCTCGAGGGCGGGACGTACGTCGTGCGATACGCCATCGGCGACGCGAGCGTGCGCGGCGTCCTCGACACGGGATCACCGTTCGTCACCATGGACGGGCGGTGCGGGAAGTACTGGGGGTGTCTGCGAGAGTCCGACGCGCGGCCGTCCGGGTACGGCGAGACGTACGAGATCTACGGGCTGCAGGAGGACGGCGTCACGAAGTGGGTGTTGGGCGACGTGCGGTTCGAGGGGACGGAGGCGGGGGACGGAGGCGGCGGCGGCGGCGGCGACGCCGCGGCGGCGATGGTGCCCGTGAGTCAGGTGCGTTCTATACACTGGTCCCCATACGACCGCGTCGGCGTGGTGGACGCCGATCCTTAAGGACTTTTGCCTTGGTTTCTCTCCGCCCACCCCTCGGTTTCAATCCCCGCCCTCGAAGCCTTTCAACTCCACCTGACGCCTTTCAACTCCACCCCGACATTCGCTTGTATAGAACGGCCCTCAACCCGGACTCATCAAAAACGATGACGACGCCGCCGCCACGAAGTTCGTCTTCTCCGAGGTTCTCCTCGGCGTCACGAGCGAGGTGTCCTCCAGGCAGGGCGGCAGCTCCGTCGGGACGGCGCCGTTCGTGGGTCTCGTGAAAGAGCGCCAGGACTGGATCCGCCCGACGTTCCTCGGGCAAACCGACGTCACTTCGTTCGCGTTGGATTTCAACTCGGGCGCGTTCTCCTCACACTGGTCCCCATACGACCGCGGTCGCGTTGTGAACGCTGATCCTTGAGGACTTTCTCTCCCGGCGCATCTCTCCGCCCAGGGTCCCTCGGTTTCGATCCCCGCCGCGACGCCTATCGACTCCACCTGACGCCTTTGATTTCCACCCCGATATCGTCGCTTCGTACGGACCCTCGACCCTCAGACCAGCTCACGCTCTCGCGTCGCGCGCTCATCCCGGACGACGCGCCGGGGGTCATGGAAATGGTCGACCTGCGGCCGTTGGGGTCGCCGGTGTTTCACTACGCGGTGCGAGTCGAGGAGTTGTGGATCAACGGAGGAAAGCATCGATCGAAATCGAACAAGCCCATCTACGTCGTGTTCGACAGCGGGACGACCGGGATGCTCGTCGACCGCGACTTGTTCGACACCTCGGACCTCGCGTTGGGGTGTTTCGAGTGCCACATGAAGCTCCGCGACCGCGACGGCGCGCGCGTCACGATCGGAAGCAGCCTGCGAACGTGCGTGGGGCGGTGCCTGTTTCTTCCGACGCCGATCGACGTCCCGTGGGAGGTGCGTTCTGTACACTGGTCCCCATACGACCGCGTTCGCGTGGTGAACGCCGATCCTTAAGGACTTTTGCCGTCGTCTCTCTCCGCCCACCCCTCGCTTTCAATCCCCGCCCTCGACGCCTTTCAACTCCAACTGACGCCTATCAACTCCACCCCGACGTCTTTCTTCACCGTGGGAGGGCGTGCCGCGCGACGCGCACGTCGTCTTCGCCGGGCTCGCGTTCATGTTCAACCAAGGGACGCTGACCGTGGACGCGGACGCGCGAAGGTTGCGGTTAGGGAACGCCCCGGGGCCGGTGGACGTGTGATCGATCGATCGACGCGTCGATACGTTTAGTGTACAGTACGTGTACACGTAGGGACGAGGGTTCGTCTGTCTGTCCTGCTCCTGATCGTCGGGAGAGAGAGAGTCGACGCGATACACTATGATAGACGCGAGGAGGTGAGTCGTTACAGTACGCGTTTCCGTAGAAGATTAAGGTTAAAACCAAAAACCAAACCAAAGACCGCGGCGTCTCTTCGTCGCGCACGGCATCACTTCAGTTCGTGACCATGCCGCCCTCGCGCAAGACGTCGATCATGTCGTACACGGTCTTCTCTCCCGCCCCCGCCTCAACGCGGTCTGAGGGTCGTTCCATACGAGCGAACGTCGGGGTGGAGTTGAAAGGCGTCAGGTGGAGTTGAAAGGCGTCTAGGTGTGTCGGGATTGAAAGCGAGGGGTGGGCGGAGAGAAACGCCGGGCAAAGTCCTTAAGAAACGGCGTTCACCACGCCAACGCGGTCGTATGGGGACCAGTGTGAGGAGAACGCACCCCGTAAAAACAAAGCCGCGTCTACGGTGCCCTCCGCGTAAATGCTTCTCCCGCACACGTTGTGCTGGAACTCGAACGCGACGGTGCCGTCCGCGGAGACCAGCTTGTACGTGTGGAACGCGTGCCCGAGGAGGTGCTCTTCCGGCACGCCCATCCCCTGCGGCACCGGCGCGAGCTGCGTCGGGACGTCGCGGACGAGCGTCGCGTCGGCGATGTCGAACCCGCACCCGAGTGCGTTGAACGACTCTACGATCGCCTTGGCCGTGCCGCTCGTGTCCACTTTCGAGCTCTGGTGCGACTCCGTCACGGAGAGCGTGTACCCGCTGAACGCGCCGGGGAAGTTGTCCGCCATGGTCTTCATCGCAGCCTGGAACGCGACGACTTGCTTTCCCATCTGCGGGTCGTTCCGTACGAGCGAACGTCGGGGTGGAGTTGAAAGGCGTCAGAAGCGGAGTTGAAAGGCGTCGAGGGCGAGGATTGAAAGCGATGGGTGATGGGCGGAGAGACACGCCGGGAAGTAAAGTCCTTAAGGATCGGCGTTCACCACGCCAACGCGGTCGTATGGGGACCAGTGTGAGGAGAACGCGCCTGCGGCGCGATGACGGCGAAATGTTTCGCATCTTTCGCGTCCGCCAGAAGCTTCTCGCGGTCGCCGCCGGTGGTCCCCATGACGAACGGCACGCCGTGCTTCACGTAGAACGCCGCGTTCGCGTTCACCGCCGCGGGGAGGGTGTAATCGACCGCGATCAACCCGGGGTATTTCGCTTTCAGCGCCTCCATCTTGTCCCCCGCGTCGTCGTTTAAGATGTTTTCTATCACCACCTCCACGCCCCCGATCTCCACGGGCTCCTTGTCCAGCCCGCTGAACGCGACCGGGACGAGGAAGCATCGGTCCGCGCCGCGCTTTACGACCGCGTCCGCGACGGCTCGTCCCATCTTCCCGGTGAGGTCGTTCACCATGATCGGGACCGGGGCCGCCTCTGCGGACGCCGCCATCGCGACGATCGATCCGCCTCTCTTCTCGACGACGACGCGGCGCGGAGATGTTTTGCGGGATCGGATCCGAGCGCGGGGGTCGACGAGCGCCAAAGAGCGCGGCGCGGACGGCGACGCGCGAAGCGCGCGGACGGAGCGCGCGGGAGGAGCGGGACCCACCAGCGCGGCGGGGGATGACATCGTCGACGTCGCCGGTATCGCGCGCGGCGGCCGAGTGACCGCCGGGCGCGGCGGCGACCGTGGACGGAGAGGTCGCGTCGGGGCGCTAAAAGCGCGCCGCGCGCGATCTCCCGCCCGCGACTCAGGTGCGTTATACAAAAGTTTTTCACCCATCGCCCGGTTTCAACACTTGATCGCATCCCCTTTCAACTGACCGGAGAACTTTTTTTGTATGGAATCGCCCTCAGCTCGCGGCGGCGGCGGCCGATCTTCCAAATATTATTCCGTCGATCGATCTCGCGCTCGCGCGCTCACACGCGCGCGCCCGTCACGCCGGCGATCGACCACGCGCACGCACGCACGAGAGAGAAGAGAACGCACACACAGCGGCCGTTTATATAGTCATGGGAGGCGGTCTCATCAGGAAAGCGCTGGAGAACGGGTCGAACGGGTCGCTCGACGCGAAGCACGAGAAATCACCAAAGAAGGGGAGACTCGGCTCGTTCGTCGACCTGTCGCGAGGCTCGCGCGACTCCGCGACGCGCTCGCACGTCCTCGACAACGGTGCGTCCGTCGTGGCGCGCCCCCGTTGTCGTCGTCTTCGTCGCGCGATGACATCCGTCCGTCGGCGCCGCGGCGCCGCTCGAGACGGACGGCGCGCTCGCGCGCCGCCGCCGCAAATCTAATCTTCTTCCCACGTCGACGCTTCGACGCGGGAAACGGTCCCTCCAATCGTCGTTTTTCGTCGCACCAACGCGCCCGCTCGACTCCTCCGCGCGCCGCGTCCGCGTCCTGACCCCCGCCCTCTCCCCACCAAAACCCTCCCGCAGGCGCGAACGGGAAGTACGGCAGCGTCAGCGGCCAGGGCCAGGCGAAGAACAAGACGAACGTGGTATGCACGCTCGGTCCGGTCAGCCGCGACGTCCCCACGCTCGAGAAGATGCTCAAGGCGGGGATGCGCGTCGCGCGATTCAACTTTTCTCACGGGACGCACGAGTACCACCAGGAGACGCTGGATAACCTCAAGATCGCGTGTAAAAACACGGACCTCGAGTGCGGCGTCCTCCTCGACACGAAAGGGCCGGAGATCCGAACGGGGATGCTCGACCACGGCGAGCCGGTGATGCTCGAGAAGGACTCGGAGATCACGCTCACGACGGATTACAACGCGAGCGGGAACAAGAATCTGATCGCGGTGTCGTACGCGTCGCTCGCGAAGGACGTGGTGCCCGGGTCGAAGATTCTCTGCGCGGACGGCAGCATCACGTTCACGGTGCTCTCGTGCGATGTCGAGAAGGGGACGGTGCAGGTGAAGTGCGAGAACAGCGCGAAGCTCGGGGAGAGGAAGAACATGAACCTCCCGGGCGTGAACGTGGACTTGCCGACGATCACGGAGAAGGACAGGAACGACATCATCAACTGGGGCGTGAAGAATCAGGCGCGTTCTATACACTGGTCCCCATACGACCGCGTCGGCGTGGTGAACGCCGATCCTTAAGGACTTTTGCCGTCGTCTCTCTCCGCCCAGGGTCCTTCGCTTTCAATCCTGACACACCTCGATGCCTTTCAACTCCACCTGACGCCTTTCAACTCCACCCCGACATCGCTTTGTATGGAACGGCCCTCAGGTGGACTTCATCGCCGCGAGTTTCGTCAGAAAGGGCAGCGACATCGCGCACATCCGCGAGGTTTTGGGGCCCGAGGCGTCGAAGACGATCCGCATCATCAGCAAGGTGGAGAACATGGAGGGTCTCGATAACTTCAACGACATCGTCGCGGAATCCGACGGCGTCATGGTCGCGCGCGGCGACCTCGGGATGGAGATTCGCATGGAGCAGATTTTCCTCGCGCAAAAGCGCATGATCAAGCGGTGCAACGAAGCGGGCAAGTTCGTCGTCACCGCGACGCAGATGCTCGAGTCCATGACCGGCGCGCCGCGTCCGACGCGCGCGGAGGCGACGGACGTCGCCAACGCCGTCCTCGACGGCACCGACTGCGTCATGCTCTCCGGGGAAACCGCCGCGGGGCAGTACCCCGTCGAGGCCGTCGCCGTCATGGCGGACATCTGCGCGGAGGCGGAGGCGTACGTGGACAACTACGCGACGTACAAGAACCTCATGGACCACCAGGCGCGTTCTACCTCACACTGGTCCCCATACGACCCCATTCGCGTTGTGGACGCCGTTCCTTAAGGACTTCGCCCGGCGCTCCTCTCCGTCGCTCTCGTCCAATGAAACGTCCACGTCATCAAATAACTAACCAATCACATCACTTCCCGCGACGTCACCCACCAATCGACGTCACCCACCACCAGCCGATCCCGATGCCGTCCGTGGAGGCGACCGCGTCGTCCGCGGTGCGATCCGCGCACAAGGTGGGCGCGAAGCTCATCGTGTGCCTCGCCGAGAGCGGCAGGACGGCGACGCTCATCGCGAAGGCGCGTCCCGTCACGTTATAACCCGCGCCGGTGCCGTACGTCGTT
>Ga0255756_1005554_pt1 | contig 11673 bp, 6 predicted proteins | sample 011ome_20_FD_179956 | JGI IMG/M metagenome (GOLD analysis project Ga0255756, IMG submission 179956) | Coastal salt marsh microbial communities from the Groves Creek Marsh, Skidaway Island, Georgia - 011509CT metaG (version 2) | ecosystem: Environmental > Aquatic > Marine > Intertidal zone > Salt...
CACACTGGTTCCCATACGACCGCGTCGGCGTGGTGAACGCCGTTCCTTAAGGACTTTGCCCGGCGTCTCTCTCCGCCCACCCCTCGCTTTCAATCCCCGCCCGCGTCGCCTTTCAACTCCGCTTCTGACGCCTTTGAACTCCACCCCGACGTTCGCTCGTATGGACCCTCGACCCTCAGCTCACGAGCGTGCTGGAAGAGCTCTCGCGCGACCCGTTCAACGCGCTCCCGGACTGCCGCCCGGCGCGGTGCACCGGGACCGCGGTCGCGGTCGCCGCGACGCTGCTGTCGAGTTCCGTGCCGTCGCAGCCCGCGCGCGCGATGCTCTTCGTCGGCGGCCCCGCGACGGACGGCGGCGGGCAGGTGGTGGGGAAAGATCTCGAGCAGGCGATGCGTTCGCACAAGGACATCGCCAAGGACGCGGCGCCTTTTATGCGCAAGGCGTTCAAGTATTACGAAACGATCGCGACGCAGTTGTGCGCGAACGGTCACTGCTTGGACGTTTTCGCGTGCTCTTTAGACCAAGTCGGATTAGAGGAGATGAAGGTGTGCGTGGACAAGACGGGAGGGATGGTGGTGCTCGCGGAGAGCTTCGCCAACGTCGTCTTCAAGACGTCCTTCTCTCGAATGTTCGCGACGGGAAAAGACGACGCGTTGGGCGTCTCCGCGGGCGGGGTGTTCGAGGTCATCACGTCCAGGGACGTGAAGACCGCCGGGTGCGTCGGCCCGTGCGCGCCGTTGGATAAGAAGACGCTTCCGGGCGCGATCGCGGACGTTAGCATCGGCAGCGGCGGGACGACGGCGTGGAAGTTGTGCTCGCTGTCGGACGACACGTCGCTGGCGGTTTTTTTCGAGGTTGCAAACTCCGGGAAGGACGGCGGCGGCGGCGGCCAGGACGGCGGGTACGGCGCCCAGGGGTACGGCGCGCAGCAGCAGCAGCAACAGTTTTTCCTCCAGTTCGTCACCATGGCGACGCTCGCGAGCGGGGAGACGCGGTTGCGCGTCACGACGACGACGCGGCGATGGACGGAGGGTGCCAACGTCAACGACGTCGCCGCGGGGTTCGATCAGGAGGCGGGCGCGACGCTCGTCGCGCGTCAGCTCACGTGGAAGATGGAGACGGAGGACGAGTTCGACTGTCCCGCCGCGACGAGGTGGCTCGACCGGAACCTCATACGGATGTGTCAGCGATTCGGGGACTACAGGAAGGACGACCCGGCGTCGTTTCAGCTCATGCCGCAGTTTTCGATTTATCCGCAGTTCATGTTCAACCTTCGTCGGTCGCAGTTCGTGCAGGTGTTCAACAACTCGCCGGACGAGACGGCGTATTACCGCATGATATTGTGGCGCGAGAACGTTCTGAACTCTTTGGTGATGATCCAGCCGACGCTGATGGCGTACTCGTTCAACGGGCCCCCGGAGCCGGTGCTGCTGGACGTGTGCTCCATCACGCCGGATCGCATCCTCGTCTTGGACGCGTTTTTCTCCATCGTCGTCTTTCACGGGCAGACGATCGCGCAGTGGAGGAAGGCGAACTACCAGGACCAGGAGGAACACGTCGCGTTCAAGCAGCTCCTCGAGGCGCCGAAGGCGGACGCGAACGACGTGTTAAAGCAGCGGTTCCCGACGCCGCGGTTGGTGGATTGCGACCAGCACGGATCGCAGGCGCGCTTTTTGCTCGCGAAATTGAACCCGTCGGCGACGTACAACAGCGGCGGCGCGGGCGGCGGCGGCGGGGGGGACATCATCTTCACGGACGACGTCTCGTTGCAGGTGTTCATGGATCACCTGAAACGGCTCGCGGTCGCCAAGGATTAAGAAGGACCTGGTTTGTTCCATACAGTAGTAGTACTTAGACGTTGTCGAGGGATGAAAGCGGCGAGAACTCACGCGAACGAAGCTCGTCATTCTGTATTACGTACTCGCGTTCGGTTTCAAAACAATCTCATCACGCGCGGGGCTACGACTGACGATCGATCGTACTCTCGTCGTCGTTTCGGCGTGATACCCTTCCCTATGTGCAGTGTTCGTACATCCCCCTGCCCCCCCTCAACCCCCTCGGCTCGCGGCGTGCGTGGCGTCAATCTTTTTCGCGACGGCCATCGTATGTCTCTTCGCGAGACCCCCAGCCCGATTTCTTAAAAATAGAAATTTCTCGCCATCGGCTGCGGCCGCCGTTGCGGCGGAGCCCTCGCCGCCGGCTTCGCGTACGCCCCGTACGCCCCACCGTCTCTCCCGACCACGCTCGGGGGCATCCCAATCTTCCTCCCGCCGCCGAGGAGCCCGTGCCCGTGCCCCGCGCGATTGCCGCCAACCCCGACGACGCCGACGCCGCCGATCCCGCCGCCGCGCTTCTCCGGCGCCGGGACCAACCCGGCGCGTTGAAGCACGTCGCTCGGCTCCGCGACCAGCTCCCTCGCCTTGTCCAGCGCCGCGCCTCCGCCTCCGCCTCGCGGCGGCTGCAAGTACGGGTTGTTGTGCGCGCCGTACTGCGACGGCATCGCCGCGGCGCCGTTGTCGCGCGGGCGTCGCTCCGCGATCCCTTGCTGAAACTCCCCGGCTTTGCCGTTGGCGATTACGTTTTGAACCACGGGCAGAGGACCGGGCGCCTTGACGTTCTCCCTCGGGGCTTTGTTGAACTCCGACGGCCGCATCGGCCGCGCGTTCGCGTGTGGGCCCACCCTGTCCGCCGGCGCGACGTTCTCGCGCTCGTGCTTCCCCTCGATCATCGCGCGTTCCATCGCGCGCGCGCGTTCGAGCGCGGAAATCGGCGCCCCCGCGGACGGCGCCGGTTTCGACGACACCTCGCGCTCGCCTCTCGCGTTATTATTCGCGACAACACTGCCGCCGCCCGCGCTCTTCGCGTCGCCGCCGTCGCTGCCGCCGCTGTTCGAAGGCTTTTCGGGGTTCACTTTGCGAGCGGGGAACGCCGCCGCCGCCGCCGCGTCGTTCTTCGCCTTGATCGCCTCCTCCGCCGCCAGTCTCTCCGCCGCCGCCGCCGCGCGCTCCGCGGCGCTGTCCGGATAATTCGCCGCGGGGAGACGCTTCTTGAGCATCTTCAAATTCTTCGGGACCTTGATCGTCCCGAGCGTCACCGGGTCGTCCGGTGCGCCGTTGATCGAGTTGATGGACTGCGGTACCGCGGGTTCGGGCTCGGGCGCGAGGTGCGCGCGTCTCTGCACGCTCGGGTGCGCCAAGACTTCGTCGATCCCGGGCCTCTGCGACGGCTCCGCGATCATCAGCCACTTCACCAGCTTCTGCATGTCCTGCGAGTACACGCTGGGAAGCGCGGGGAACTTCCCGCGCATCACCTTGTACCGCAGTTCCTCCATGCTCCGCGCCTCGAACGGCACCGTGAACGAGCACATCTCGAAGAGGACGCACCCCAACGCCCACACGTCGCTGTTAAACGTGTACGGCCGCGACCGCCACACCTCCGGGGGCATGTAATGCGGCGTCCCAATCTGCGTGTTCGTCATGTTGTTCTTCATCAGTTTCGCCACACCGAGGTCGCCGAGCTTGACGATCTCGCCTGACATTCGAAGCACGTTCGCCGTCTTGACGTCGCGGTGGAGAATCTTCTGCGCGTGCAACGCCTGCAACCCGCGCGCGATCTGGATGAAATAGCTCCAGATGAGGTCCTCCGGGAGGAGCTTCCGCTGCGCTTGGCGCTTGCGGAGCGCCCTGGATAGATCCCCGAAAGGCGCGTACTCCATGACGATGCACAGGCGGTTGCCGTCGAGAAACGCCTCGTGGAACCCCGAGATGGCGGTGTTTTGTTGCACGGACGCGAGCAGCCGAATCTCGTTAACCGCCTCGTGGCGCTCCTGTTGCGAGAGGTTGCGGACGTTCGTCTCCTTGAGCGCGTAGACTTTGTTATCGGACAGCCTTCGGACGCGATACCTGTTGATACGCGGAGGGAGGGATTTAGGGTTTGTGCGGGGGGAGAGACGCGTCAGGCGGGAGCGCGATGCGATGAGGGTCGATGAGGAAGGCGCCGGGTCAACAATCTTCCTCCCCCTCTCGGTGCGACCGACGCGCGAAGGCGACGGACGACGCGACGCGACGACGCGCGAGACGCGACGCGCGAGGACGCGACGTCAATCTTATCATCGCGTGATGATTGATTGCGCTCGTGCGGGCGGACGCGCGACGCGCGACGCGAGCGCGATGGCGACCGCGGACCGCCGTCCGCGTCCGCGCGTCCGCCGTCTCGAGCGTTTCTCTGCCCGCGGCTTCGCGAGACGACGACGAGCGGGATGACGGACACGCCGCGGGACGGGCACGCACACGCTGCCGTAAGAGCCTTTGCCGAGGAACTTCTGGACTTCGAAGCGCGTGAGGAGCTCGCGCTCCGCGCCTGATTCCGCCTTCGCCATGATAAGAGCGCTCGACGACGCGAGGTGCGCGGCGGTGCAGTGCGCGTCGAGGAGACCGCGCGCGCGGTGACGAGCACGTCAGCGGTCTTGTCTTGTCGTCACGAAAACGTTCCTGTTTCCCCTGGTCGGTCGAAAATCGACCGACCGCAACTACGGTGCGTTCAAACGAACGTTTTTCACCCACCGCTTGGTTTCATTATTTGACCGTGTACCCTTTCAACTGACCGATGTACGAACTTAGGGCACGTACGAACTTAGGGCACCCGGTGGAGAAGTGCGAGTGGGCGCCTCCGACGATCTCGAGTCTAATCGCCGCCGCGCGGACGGCCGAGCTCCCACCGTCGCGAGCCGTCGTCATGTCCGCGGGGGGCGACGACGCCGGCGCGCCGCCGCCGGCGAAGGCGGCCGCGGGAGGAGACGGGGACGACGCCGCGGACGCGAAGCACGTCTTCGCCGCGCCCGCGCCGCGGACGGGGTCGCTCCTCGGGCTCGACAAGCTCGCGCGCGCGAAGCGCGCGGAGCGCGAGGCCGCGAGCGGCGCCAAGCGCGCGCGCGCGATCACGTCCATGGTGGACGACGACGACGAGCGCGACGGCGACCGCGACCGCGGCGGCGGCGACCGCGGCGGCGACGACGACGACGACGCGCGAAGGATCGGAGGCGCGTCCGCGACGACGAAGCGGCGGTTCAGAGGGCGGCGCGACGAGACGCCGAGCCACCCGGGCGGGATCAACGAGGACGTCCGACGCGAGATCGACGACCGGCGACGGGACTGGAAGGAGACGCGAGGGGGGCACCGCGGCGGCGTCAGCGCGCGAAGCGGCGGCGGCGGCGGCGGCGGCGGCGATCGAAGAGGGGGAGGGGCCCACCCGCGAGATTCGTCCCGAGGGGGAGACAGAGAACGGGACAGAGACGGAGACCGCGGACGCGGCGGTCGCGACTCCTACCGCGACGACCGCGGCGGCGGACGTCGCGGCGGCGGCGGGTACGCCGACGCGAACTGGGGGTCCGGGTTCGGCGGCAGCGCGCGCGCCGGCGGCGGCGGCGGCGGCCGCGACTCGAAAGGCATGGAAGCCATCCTCGCGCGCGGCAGAGGCGGCGGCGGCGGCGGCGGCGGCGGCGCGTCCGCGTCCGGCGCGGGATCGAGAGACGACGGCGAGTGGGAGGACACCCCCTCGGGCGCGGGCGCGACCGCGCGCGCGGGCGCGTCGCCGTGGACCGACCGCAGCGCGAGGGACGGCGGCGGCGGCGGCGGCGGCGGGACCGACCGGCCGCGGTCCGCGCGCGGCTCGAACCCTTCCGCGTCCTCGCACCGCGCGACGTTCGAGTTCGAAAGCACCCCCCTCGGCACCCCGACGTGGAAATCCAACTCGTGGATGAACGACGACAAAGACAGCGGCGCTGGCGGCGGCGGCGGCGGCGCCCCCGGCGTCGGCGTCGTCGACGACGACCTCGGCGAGGGCGGCATCTTCCGCGCCATGCCCGACGGCGGCGGCGCCGCCGCCGGCGCCCACGAGAAGGACCTCGACCGCGCGTGGTACGACGACGACGAGGGCGGCGGCGGGCACGGCGACGCGCACAACCCGTTCGCGGGGTCGGAGACCGAGGACCGGATGAAGAAGAAAGAGCAGGAGTACGCCAAGCGCCTGACGCGGCGAGACGGTCGCCCGATGACGCTCGCGCAGTCGAAAAAAATGGCGGGCATACACGCCGACCACAACACGTGGGAGGAGAACCGGCTGGTCACCTCCGGGGTCGTGCGTCTCCGCGAGGTTGACCTCGACTTCGAGACGGAGGAGGAGAACCGCGTGATGCTGCTCGTGCACGACACGAAGCCGCCGTTTCTGGACGGCCGCGCGGTGTTCACGAAGCAGGCGGATATGGTTCTGCCGGTGAAGGACGCGACGTCGGACATGGCGATGATCGCGCGCAGGGGCAGCGCGCTCATGCGCGAGGTTCGGCAGAAGCGCGACGAGAACAAGTCGCGGGATCGGTTTTGGGAGATGAAGGGCACGAAGATGGGGGACGTGACCGGGACGACGAAGAAGGAGGACGAGGAAGCCGCGGCGAACGCGGAACGGGTGCGCAAGCAAGCCGGGGAGAGCTTGGAGGACGCGAACGACGAGGTGGAGCTCGACGAGAACGGCGAGATCGACTTCAGGGCGGGGAGCAAGTTCGCGGACAGCATGAAGGACAAGAGCGTCGCGCGCAGTGATTTCGCGAAGACGAAGACGATGAAGCAGCAGCGCGAATTTCTCCCCGTGTTCGGCTCGCGAGAGGACCTGATGCTGACCATTCGCGAGAACAACATCGTCGTCGTCGTCGGCGAGACCGGGTCTGGAAAGACGACGCAGATGACGCAGTACATGCACGAGGAGGGATACTCCACGTTCGGGATGATCGGATGCACGCAGCCGCGAAGGGTCGCCGCGATGTCCGTCGCGAAGAGAGTCAGCGAGGAGCTCGGCTGCGAGCTCGGCGGGAAGGTTGGATACGCGATTCGATTCGAGGACTGCACCGGCCCGGACACGGTGATCAAGTACATGACGGACGGCGTGTTACTGAGAGAGACGCTGCGAGAGTCGGACCTGGACGCGTACAGCTGCGTGATCATGGACGAAGCGCACGAGCGATCGCTGCACACGGACGTGCTCTTCGGGATTTTGAAAAAAGTCGTCGCGCGGCGGAGAGACTTCCGGCTCATCGTCACCTCCGCGACGCTCAACGCGGAGAAGTTTTCAAACTTTTTCGGGAGCGTCCCGGTGTTTAACATCCCAGGGCGAACGTTCCCGGTGGAGACGTTATACGCGAAAACTCCGGTAGAGGATTACGTCGAAGCCGCGGTGAAGCAAGCGCTCGCGATTCACATCGCGTACCCGCCCGGCGACATCTTGTGCTTCATGACGGGTCAAGAGGAGATCGAATGCGTCGCGTACGCGCTCGAGGAACGTCTGGAGCAGCTCATGGCCGCGGGGACGTGCCCGCCGCTGTCCGTGCTGCCCATCTACTCGCAGCTTCCCGCGGATCTGCAGGCGAAGATTTTCCAAGACGCCGAGGGCGGCGTCCGAAAGTGCGTCGTCTCCACCAACATCGCGGAGACGTCGCTCACGTTGGACGGCGTCATGTACGTCGTCGACACCGGATACTGCAAGCTGTCCGTGTACAACCCTCGAATGGGCATGAACGCGCTGCAGGTGTTTCCGTGCTCGCAAGCTGCGGTGAACCAACGCAGCGGACGCGCGGGGAGAACGGGCCCGGGGACGTGCTATCGACTCTACACCGAGATGGCGTTCAAGCACGAGCTTCTGCCGATGACCGTCCCGGAGATTCAGCGCACGAACCTCGGAAACGTCGTCTTGCTGTTGAAATCGCTCAACGTGGATAACCTTCTGGACTTTGACTTCATGGACCCGCCGCCGCAGGATAACATCCTGAACTCGATGTACCAGCTGTGGATCCTCGGTGCGTTGGATAACACCGGAGGCTTGACGCGGATGGGCGCGAAGATGGTGGAGTTCCCCGTGGACCCTCCGTTGGCGCAGATGCTCCTCAAGGCGGAGGAGCTGAAGTGCTCGAACGAGATTTTGACCGTGATCGCGATGCTGTCCGTGCCGCCGATCTGGTTCCGACCGAAAGACCGAGAGGAAGAGAGCGACGCCGCGCGCGAGAAGTTCTTCGTCCCCGAGAGCGATCACCTCACGCTGTTGAACGTGTACCAACAGTGGAAGAACAACGGGTACAGAACGGACTGGTGCAACCGGCACTTCATCCAGAGCAAAGGCTTGAAAAAAGGCCGCGAAGTCCGCGCGCAGCTGTTGGACATCATGAAGCAGCAGAAGATCGCGCTGCACGCCGCCGGGAGCGACTGGGACTTATGCCGCAGGGCGCTGTGCTCGGCGTACTTCCACCAGGCCGCGCGCCTCAAGGGCGTGGGCGAATACGTCAACTGTCGGAACGGCATGCCGTGCCACCTCCACCCGAGCTCGTCGTTGTACGGCTTGGGGTACACCCCCGATTACGTCATCTACCACGAGCTCGTGATGACGTCGAAGGAGTACATGCAGTGCGTCAGCGCGGTAGAGCCGCACTGGCTCGCGGAGGCTGGGCCGATGTTCTTCTCCATCAAGGAGTCGCACGACAGCGCGATGCTGACCAAGGCGAGGAGGAAAGAGGAGAAGGCGCAGATGCGGCGGGAGATGGCGGATAAAGAGGCGGAGAGAGAGGAGGAGGAGAGGGCGAGGAGGGCGAAGGACGCGGCGGCGAGCGCGAGGCAGCGCGCGCAGATCGTGACGCCCGGGCGGAGGGCGGAGCCGGCGACGCCGTCGTTCGGCGGCGGAAGCGGCGGCGGCGGAAGCGGCGGGGCGTCCGTCGCCGGCGGCGCGAGCGGCGGCGGCGTGCGGTTCAACAAGCCCCCGAGCACGGGTCGGAGCGACCGCGGGCCGGGGGGGAGGACGCCGCGGCGCGTCGGGTTGTGACGCGATTCGACCGACCATACTGTCATATCTTCTACGGTATATAATAACTACAAGGTAGGCGCGTCCGCGCTCGAAGGGGTGGGTCCCTCTCCTTCCCTCTCTCTCTCCTCCGACGGCGTTTTCGTTTTCGTTTCTTCGCCGCCTCGCCGAGACACCACGCACGCCGTCCGCGCTCGTCCGTCCGGCATTTTTCACTTCCGCTGCTTCTTGTGCGTCAAGATCGCCGCCTCCGCGAAGATCCCCTGGTTCGCGAGCCCGACCACCCCCGTCGTCGCGGACTTGTCGCTGTACTCCTGATTCGTCGTCCTCCAGCTCCCCGCCCTGCCGCTGTCCGGGTGGCCGTCCGTGAGATTCACTTGGCTCGCGTTGCGATACGCCTCGACGCTCCCCTTGGGCATCGTGAACCGCCCGCTCGTCGCGTTGTCCGTCTGGCTCTTCGGGCGGTTCCGAGACGCGAGCGGGTGGTACGGCATGAGCTTCTTCTTCGGGCCTTCGCCGCTTCCGACGACGCGCACCTTGGCTTGCTCCGACCCGGAGGTGGTCGTGCCGTCGAACGCGACGCGGTTGCCGTACGCGTTCGGGGCTTTGTACCCGGTGGGTTTGATTCGGTGCGCGACCGCGACGAGCTCGCCGCCGACGGTGATCAGTCGCGTGCCCGTGCCGAGCGGGCTGGACGGAGCGGGGGGGGGGAGGAGGGGCGGGGGGGAATTTGACGCCGGGTGAGAATTGGACGGATGGACGGGACGACGGATTTGGTTGACGAGGGATGGTTGGATTCGTCGCGAGGGGCTGAACGCGGCGGCGGCGCGAATGATCGGGACGCACCACGGCGCGTTCTTGTCGTATCCGTCGCTTTTCCCCATGGCGATCGCGAGCGTCGAGGAGGACGTGCGCGGAGGAGTGGCGGGAGGGGCGGGCGCGACCTCGTTTTGGTTCAAAAATCCCGGTGCTCCCTGCGTGGAATGATGACAGCGTGAGTTTCAAACCGCTTTTCCGATCGAGACCGCCGATCAACCCGACCCGCACTTCACCCAACCGACCGACGGCCGGAGGCGCTGCGAGTGCGAGTCACCGCTCCGGCTTGTTCTTCCCGAGGACGGAAGAATAGAATGAATCTCTCGGAAGACGCGTCGTCGTCGCGCACTCGTCCCGCGCCGCCGCCGCCGCCGCCCGCCGCGTCGAGACGACCATGCCGCCGCGGAAGATGCCGGCGAAGAAGCGCAAGGCGCAGGCGCAAGGATCCCCCCCCGCGACGAAAGCGCCGCCGCTCGTCGGCGAGGACCACCCGCCGCGGAAGCGCGCGGGCGCGAAGGGCGCGAAGGGCGCGAAGGGCGGATCCGAGGCGTCGAGACCGCCCATCGCCGCCTTCGTCCACCGCATCGTGGACGACGTCCCGGACGTCAAGCTCGTCACGTTCTTCCTCACGCCGAACTTTCACGTGCGACTCCGGTTCCGGCCCGGGCAGTGGGTCGAGATCCACGTCCCGGGGGTGGCGAAGCCGGGGAGATACTCCATCGTATCCTCGCCCGCGCTTTTGGAGGAGGAGGGCTACCTCGTCGTCGCGTGCGAGCGGTCCGCGACCAGCGAGGTCGCGCGCTGGATCCACGACGTCGCGAAGGTGAGCGATCACGTGCGGATGGAGCTCGGCGGGAGCGCGGGCTTCTTCGCGTCGAGAGAGGACCTGAGGAGGCCGCTGCTGCTCGTCGCGGGAGGCGTGGGGATAGCGCCGCTGTGCTCGATGCTGAATACGTGGATGCACGAGCGGTTCGACGACGTCGAGAGAGAGGACGCGCTGAACACGCCGTTGCACCTCATGGACGGCGGGGAGGGGTACGAAGCGCCGCGACGCGTGCGCGTGGTGCTGCTGTTCGCGGCGAAAGAGCTCGGCGCGCACGCGTTGGCGCGGTGGATATGGCCGCTGGTGGAGCGGGCGCGCGGCGCGATTCGCGTCGCGTTTCATCACTCGCGAGAGCCCGCGTCGAATCACCCGTGCGCCACGCCGGAAGGGTTGAGGCACGCGTACGGGCCCGCGACGTTCGAGTACGGGAAGAAAGTCATCGCGACGTACGACGAGCGCACCGGCGAGAAGCTCGAGGAGAAGCGCCGGAAGACGGAAGGCTTCGGCGCGTACGGCGACGGGAAAAAACACGGTGAGAACGCTCTTCCCGCGCGACCCTCCTTGTCGTTTCTTAAGGCGTTCTTTCGCGCGCTGTCAACCTCACGTTTTGACACGTGGCGACACTATCCACCAATACCTCACACTCGCGACTGACACGTGTCCTCCCTCGACCAATCGCAGTCCAACACGTGAGGGATCGCGGCGACTGGCACGAGTACCTCGCGCGCGCCGTCGGTCTCCTGACGACGTCGCCGCACGTCCTGGACGAGAGAGCGTTCAGAGGCAAGGCGGACCTGAGCGACGAGGTGTCGATCTTCAGGTCCCCGTGGTGCCTGTGGAAGTGGCGCCACCCGGATGAAAATCCCGGGGCGCCGCCGTTCGAGGAGCCGCTCGCGTTTCTGTGTGGTCCGCCCGCGATGACGGACGAGATGGAGGCGCGTTCTATACGCTGGTTCCCATACGACCGCGGCGGCGCGGTGAACGCCGATCCTTAAGGACTTTATCTCCCGGCGTATCTCTCCGCCCACCGCTCGCTTTCAATACCCGCCCTCGACGCCTTTCAACTCCAACTGACGCCTTTCAACTCCACCCCGACGTTCGCTCGTATGGAACGACCCAAAGTCGATCCTCACGATGATCGACGAGTGCGAAGACGGCTACATAGAGGACACCATCGAGATGAGAAAGGAGGACGTGCGGAC
>Ga0255756_1005557_pt1 | contig 11665 bp, 6 predicted proteins | sample 011ome_20_FD_179956 | JGI IMG/M metagenome (GOLD analysis project Ga0255756, IMG submission 179956) | Coastal salt marsh microbial communities from the Groves Creek Marsh, Skidaway Island, Georgia - 011509CT metaG (version 2) | ecosystem: Environmental > Aquatic > Marine > Intertidal zone > Salt...
TAATCAGTCCGAATATAAACTGCTAAGTAATACCCCGGCGGTTGGCCTGCAAAAGCGGCGGGTGCTTGATAAACTCGGCCATATTCCAGTCGCACATAATTTCCTAGATAGGTCGCACCCGCGGTATAGTTTCTTTGGTAATTTCTTCCATAGGCCGTTAAATAGGATATGTTTCGGGCGTAGGCTCTTACGTACGGAGCATCGGCGGTATAATCTGTTGTAAAAGAAGCGGCTCTCAAATAATCTAATACAAAATCAACCTCGCTCTCATAAGTAAGTATATAACTTACTATATAATCTAGGGTATAGGTACCGGTATAAACTGCTGAAAAAAGTGCATCATAAGTACCCGTATAAACTGCAGAAAATTGCGAGTCATAAGTACCTGTATAAACTGCAGAAAACTGTGAGTCATAGGTACCTGTATAAACTGCTGAAAATTGCGAGTCATATGTACCTGTATAAACTGCTGAAAATTGGCTTTCATAATTTCCTTCAAAAATAGCTTCGTAAGCGGTATCATAATTAATTTGATAATCTAGATTAAAATCTGTAGTACTATTTCTTGTACTATCTCTGCTATAATTTACATCAGCTGTTTGTTGCTTTGTATCAACTGCTGTACCTTTAGCTACCCATGTCCCAGGATCAGTAGGTGCTCCTTCTGCTGATGATCGAAGTTGAGCAGTTCCTATGCCAGTCGTCATTATACGATTCTGAGCAACAGAAGCTATAGTATTACTAATTTGATCATCAGTAGCTTCCTGGAAACCATCATAAGATTGATCTAAATCTGTTTCGTCTTTATAAATTCCTTTAATACGCAAATACTTTGTAGTAGTTGGAGCGGTCATTGCTGTACGCTTCCAAATACTATAGTTTACTGTAGTTCCATCTGTACGGTTATCAGTAAACACGTTTGACAAAGCTGCAGTATAATCAACACCAGGTGTACTAGATGCTAACTTATATGTTCCTGGATATTCATAAAGATGTATACGTGAATTTATTTCATCAACTAAAACATTTAAATCAGAATCGGCCATTTCCTTTGCATTAAAACCCCCACCGGTTTCAAATGCCAAAGGACGTCTGAATCCATCAGAATCTACATAAGATGCTGTTCCACTATTTTGATAAAGTGTTGTTGTAGTGGTTGTAGTGGTAAGTATTGTTGAACCGATAGCATTGTCAAATTGCGTATCGTCATAAGTTCCGATAGCATCCGGCGCACTTCCGGTAGAATTAATTCTAGAAACTGCCGTATTAACAAGCGTAGATAATCCTAGACCGCCTCTGTAGGAAAGATAATCTATTTCATCAGAATCAAATTGTTGTAAATCACCGCCTACACCCTGAAGCTTAAGCGGTGTCTGTAATGTAGTTAAATTCATTATGCAACTCTGACATAAAGTGTATAAGTCTCAATTGTTTCGCTTCCTGGCTGTATAGTTTCACCTAAAAAATTGCCAATATAGTTCCCCGTATAATCTGATCCATATGCATTATCATAGTTAGCGATATAGCTTAGGTCATAGCTTAGAGTATAATTTCCTATATACTGGAGGACATCAACTGCATAATCTGCATAATTACCTTGGAATGGGACCGGGAGATAATCTACATCTACAGCAAATGTCCTAATATATAAACCCAAAAAATCGTTAACATTGATTGCACCAGGATTAGTTCCAAAGGCACCTTGGTATCCGGAATATATTGTTTCATCGCGATCGCCACCATAGACTGACATATATTCTAAAGGTGATAAGTAGCTGGCACCAAAAGTCTTCTGCTTGCCCGGATCGAATTCTTGTACATAAGTTCCACCATAATATTGAAGACCAGGGACTGCTGCTGGATCGTACCCGGCGATAATACTATATAGTGCAATGAGGTTAACCTCAGAATAATAATCAGAAATATAACCGGTTCGGCTACCTGTAAAAGCGGGTCCAATATAATTGTCGTAATTAGGTATATAGTTTCCTAGATATTGAGCTTTACCTGTATAATTAGGTGTATAATCCCCAGTAAAGCCGATATAATCATCTGATAAGTAGTTTCTTGCATAGGAAGGCTTAAGATATTCAGCACCCGTATATTCTGCGCCTACATAGCTTCTACCGTACGATATAAGATAATTAATCGTACTATCTCTACTATAATCTACATCAGCTGTTTGTTGCTTTGTATCAACAGCAGTACCTTTAGCTACCCATGTACCAGGATCAGTAGGTGCACCTTGAACTGAAGTACGAAACTGATAGGTACCAATACCTGTTGCCATAATGCGAGTTTTAGCGCGCTGGCCAAAAGTAGTACGCATTTCCTCTTTTGTCATCGGCTTCAGATCGCCGTTAGTACCTTCAAGTTTTAGTGTCTGAACTACAGTTGGTGGGGTATAGCTCTGTCTTCTATAAAGATTATAATCTACTGTTGTACCATCAGTTCTAGTATCTGTAAAAAGAGGTCCATAAATTTCAGTATAATCCCCACCAGGTGAAGATGTTGCTAACTGATATGTTCCAGGATAGTCATTTGTAAATATAATAGGAAGAAGACGATCGACTATAGTATCAAGTTCTGTATCGTCTGCTGCTTCTACTTGACTAGCAGATTCCTTCCATATCATAGGTTTTACAAACGGGGGATCTTCAGGAGCAATACCATTTATCTGATATAGAGTTGTTGAAACAGTTGTAGTGGTGATAGTTGTTGAGCCAACAGCTCCATCGAATGAGGTATCATCATAGGTACCAACTGTAGTACCACCGCCAGTATTTAGGGATGCAACCTTTGATAATCCTGCTTGGCCAAGCTGAATGCCAGCCTGATAAGCTAGATAGTTTTCTTCTGCAATTGTTATCTTCTTAAGATTTCCGTTTGCGTCTTCGATCTTAAGAAGGGCGTCAACGAGTGCCATAATCTATCCCCTTACCCGTTTAAGAGTGTGCCATCGGAATCATATATATTTGGAATCCTATTGTAGGTTGTATTTATAGCATCAATTACACTGACCGATGAATCCCCAACAAAGGATCCAATATCACCAGAAACAGTAGTAACTGAAAGGTACGTTTGATTGATTGCATCGATTATACTAGTAGCAGGGTCTCCAGCAGAATCACCAATAAAGTCAGCAAGAAGACCAATAGGCGTAACTGTAAGATCAGATTCTATATTGCTAACAGAAGTCTTTACTTCATTAACAGCAGATACCATAGTACCCTTTTGATCTGTAATAAGTAGACCTAAATTACCTAATTCACTATCTAGTTCGTTAATTGCACCGCCAACGTCGGTAGCAACTGTTGTAAGAAGTGTTAAATCTCCAACTAGGGTCGCTGTCGCATTCGTCTGATTTATAAGATCCCTAAAATTGGAATTCAGTGATACCTGTGTTATTGCCATTGCTTATTCTCTACTAGTTTCTCGAGTAGTTTTTTAATATCACTTACATCATTCTTTAGGTTATTTACTTCAGACTGTAGATCTCCTAAAGCCTGTTCTTCTGATTTTCTTTTAGCCTTTAGTCTTTTGGCTCTTTCTATTTCTTTTCTATTTATATTAATAATTGCACCGGATCTTGTATCACGAACCAGATTTGAATTACCTTCAACTCTTAATCTACCCATGTATTATACCGCCAATGCAATTACTCGTAAATCCCTAATTACTGGTACCTTTGAACTATTAGTTGAAAGCATAACAATCTTAATTTGGAATTCAGTAAAGTCATCAAGTGATCCACCAAGACCACCTGCAAGATATTGATATTCTCTAAATTGGAATCCTGTTTCGTCTGAAGCTGGTGCTACACCTTCGACTGTTACCTCTGTAAAGGAAGCTGATGAAATTTCTCCTTCAGCATTTGTACGGAAGTAAACCTCGATTTCTGCTTCATTTGGTCTAGATGCACCAATTAGAATCTTAAGACCCTTAGCTGATTCTTCAAGCCCAATTACGTTTGTAAGATGTTTAGCAAGTGCTGAACCATCATCAGGATCTGTTTCTGCTACGAATGTGTCTAATGTAGCATTGAATGATCCAGCAACCGCTGCACCTGCTGGTCTATCGATAATATTATTAATCATCGTTACCGAAGCACGCTGCATATCTAGAACTGGAGTTACTTTCGAATCAGAAGTAGTAAAGTTAACTTGATAGGTATTCGATCTGATACCTGCACCAAGTTCACTAGTTTCATTAGCTGAAGTAGCAATTAGTTTCGGTGAAGTAAATCTAATAAGTGATCTATCCTGTATATTTCTCCAGCTGGTTTCTTTTACATAAGGTACTTGTAATGCACCGCCGACGTGTGCATACGATCTACCAGAAGTAAATTTAGCTTGGTATGTAAGTCCTGTAAGGATTGGAAGAAGTGGTTCGCCTAGATACGGCAACGCATAATCACCAAGTGCCTGATGGCTTGCTGTAACTGATGTACCACCTCCTGATGCACTGCTTGTTGCAGATGCACCTGCAGTAAATGTATATCCCGTACCATCAATAGCTACGATTGTTCTATTACCATTGAGATTACCTGCTGAAATACCACCTACTGCTGTTGCTCCTGCAATTGTTACCGTATTTCCAACAAATAGTCCATGATTTGGATGTTTTACCCTAACTACTGCACTTGAATTTGTTGTAACAAGTGGATTACTTATTAATCCAGCAAACTGTGTTCTACCATTAAGAAGTGTTGGGGCAAGATCTACGTTTTCAATAGTTGCATATCCACCGGCTGTATCGAAGTTAGCCCGATATAGTCTAAAGGTAAGATCTTTTGTCTGATCTGCCTCCCAAGTTCTTGCATTCTGTGATTTAAAGAGAGATCCAAGACTTGGCTGACTAGCAATACGTCTTTCAGTTGTTCCTATTTCAAAAGCATATGTTTCTGCAATAAAAACATTGTATGCATTACTATCACTTCCAATAACAACACAATGTTCACCGTTTGGAAGATAAACAGGCTCATCGAATTCAAAGGTTGTAGCAGTTGTAGCAGTTGTACTTGTACTAATTGAGGATGGTGCTAAGTAAACGGTTGATCCTGGATATACTTCAGAAGCAGACGGATAGCCGTTTACTACAGGTCGAAGTTCTACAAATACTGGAAGGCCTGCTGCAGGCTTTGACTGAAAATAGATATCTACCTTTGTTGCAAAAATACCGGTTCTTTCTCCTACAAAGAAAGTTTGTGCCAATGGATCGCCGTCGCCATCACCACCACCATCATCGTTGTTGTCAAAGTCAAACACAATTGTTGGCCGAGGTGGTGGAGGTGGTGGTGGTAAAGCAATTCGTCTTTGTGATCCAGCACCAGTAAGGGTAACATGTCTTGTTGAAAGGAACGTTCTTTCTCTTGTTTCAAGTACCCCAGATGATAAAAATGACGTTGATGCACGTGATAATGAATTTGCAGGATCGTAACTAGTAACATCTAATAACATAAATTCTGCTTCGCCTGTTCTAAATTTCAGGCTACTTGTAGAAGGCAAAAAGAATGTTCCTGTAATTGATCCATTTGCATCCGAAATCAAATTTGTAGATCCATCCGGATGACCTGTTGCATTTGCATATTGATCACCATAATCGACAACATTTGATGCTATTGTCTGGAAAGATTCTTCTCTAACCCAACTTGCCATCGCTTTTTTATTAAAGTATGCAAAATATTGTGTATTTGGTCTTAGTCCTTGTGCCTTAAAGTATATCTTAACGCTTCTCATAAATGGTATAGAAACCCTAGAAACTTGTCTATCATCTATCTGTTCGCGAGTCGTTTCAATACTTGAAACCGAAATACTTCCAGTTGTTAGGGTAGTACCTGGTGCACCTCCAGTTGTTTGGTTAGCAAGGGTTTGGCCTACTATAACACCATTTAGGTTAACATCGCTAATACTTGTTCCTGCCCAGTTCCAAATTTGTTGGTTAGCCAAAAGATTATCCGATTGTATAATATTAGTTCCACCACTTATTGTTCTATCTGGATTATATCTAGTTTCTTTCCATGTATCTGAAGATGGGGATAAACGGACTTTACCTCTGTTTAGTACAACGGCAAATGGATTGACGTTTTCTGTTCCAGAGGCTCTAGGCTGATTAATATAAGTTACGTGGGTATAATTCAAATATATGTTATCGCCTTTTAGAATAACGTTAGACGACTGCGCTGAATCATAAGCAAGAGGTACATTCTTTTCAATTGCCCTTGCCTTCATAATTTTACCCTGAGGATCAATAGCTGCTCTAAAATCGGTTGCAGTAGTTAATGATCTACTGTGATCTGTAAAATTATCTACGAATATACCAGATTTAAATCTATCATTATCAGCTGAATCAAGAACGCTAAATGAATTTGTATCTAACTCAAGAAGTGAAAGTGAAGTTAGTTCTTCTAGGTCGTCAATTCTTTTTTCTAATCTTCCTATATCTGACATTGTATATCTTTTAGCATCAATTCTAGTTGATACTAAATCACTGTCATTAACAGTATAGGCATTCATCTGAACTCTAAATAGTTCTAGCTCATCTCCCGAAGTAGAAGGAAACTGCGGATTAATATTTGGTTCACCTTCTCTTACTGTTAATTGACCGTCTGGATCAATTACCAATATTGCATTTTTAGGAAGATAATATTCAACATCTGTTGTAATCAAATCTGTATTTTGTGGAATTTCATTAATACGTGCACCACTTCCAAAGGTACCTGATGAATTAACAGATGAACGGAAATCAAGAACGTCTCTTAGATTAACTGATGTTCCATCTCTAAACGTATAGTTAGGAATATCTTCATAGTTTACTTGACCAGTATAAGAATTAACTGCAAAGAATGAACCTGAAGCAGCGTGACTAAAGTGATCATAATCTACATAAACGTCACCTGCTGGAGCTGCTGCACCACCACGTAGTCTTAGTCTACCTCTAGCGTAGTAATCGTCTCGTTGGCCGTTATCAATAATATATCTGTCTGAAATATCATCGCCACTTACAGAACCATCTTTAATTTCGTTTACTCTATAGATATCAACATTTGAGAAGATAACATTGTCATCTCCGTCTGGTGTAATAGTTTCTGTTACACCTGTATTTAAAGTCTTTGTTCTTACGGTAGCATCTGCTTTGTTTACATAGTAGGCAACATCAACTGTTGCGCCTGGAGCTACACCTGTAATCGTAGCTGCCTGTGTACCAGCACCGCCAATACTTAATCCTGTATTGATAGCCGAATCAGCTACAATCCAATCAGTAGTATTTGCAAATGTTTCATCAGCTGCTGATAATGTCAGGTTAACAGTACTACCAGTTGCTGTAAATGTACCAAATCTTTGTACTGTTAAACTAATATCACTAATAGATCTTGGTCGAGTTCCTGGTAAATCAAATATCAGATTATCTAGAGCTACAGTTGTATCGAATCTCTTAACGCCGCCAGTTGTATCGACGTTAAAATAATTTGTAGATGAGGTGCCGATAGAACGTATACTACGGAATGCCTGTCCGGCATTCATAGAAACATCAAAGAGGTAAACACGATATTTCCCACCGGTCTCTTCGTCAATGGCTTTAATACGTGCAGTACCAATTGTACTACCACCATATTGTACTTGATTTCTTAAATCAAACTGTTCGAACTGACCGATATTTGGAAGACCGTAACTATTTCTTCCCCCAGCGCTATCTTCACCTAAGGCTAGAACATAGTTACCGAAGTTAGCTGCTGAAACCTCGTTGTTTTCAGTAGCTGTACCTCTTGGCTTTTCAACAGCAACCTGTGCAAACGTTGGATTTTCAGCTCTATATCCATTTACATATGCTAATCCTGGTGTAACATTAAAGTTTAAATAGTCATTATCATCAGAATCAGTATCAAAGGTAAGCTGGAATTGTTTTGCAATATAGTTACCAGATTCTTCTTTAGTTCTTGTAGCAAGTATATCACCCAATGTTGATAAATCGTCTTCAGCCTCAATCTGTTGAACGATTTGACCGCTTTCCATTTTAGCTACTTCAATGAAATTCTGATCAGAATCTACATTAGCTTGATCGACTAGTGTAAGACGAATTCTATATCTGTCGGCACCTGGAGACGAAAGGTTAGGACTTGCGCCTTGATTATCATAAAGCCCAGTATCATCGTTTACAGTAACAACGTCTTCTGTAACTAGAAATCCTAAATTAGCATCAGGCGTATTAGAATATTTAGAAACTGTAATTGACTGAGGAGGACTGAATACAAAATGATCTTTTGCAAAAAATACACCTTCAGCATTATGGAATTTTTTACCTTGACCAACAATCGGTGCTACCTGGCCAGTTGCAGTAGATCCAATAGTAAGTGTATATCCACCACCTGATAAATCTTCGCCCTGTGCAACTCTAATTGTTGATGTTCCCGGCGTACCAGAAGAAGTATCAGTATATCTTACAAAAAGAGTTGCCGGATCAGATCCAGTAGCTTCAAATACTTCTTGTACTTCTACTTTAATACCGCCATCAGATGTAAGTTCAACTCCTACAAGATCACTTGGTGTAGAAGGAAGAGCATTAACAGATGTATTTAGTTTTATGAATTCCGGGGAAGAAATACCAAATCCACCTGGATTAACTGCAGCACCTTCTTTGAAAAGAAAACGACCGAGTCTCGCAAGTTCTTCCTGTGTAATTGTTTGTGATTGTGTAAGCTCACGAGCTTGTAGTGCCCTACCGCTATTAAATAATATACGGTGAAAATTATCACTATCACGAAAATCATCTTTATATGTTGATGAAAATGTATTTGAATTAAAAATATTTGGCATTTCTTACACCGTTAAATTTGGATAACTATTTTAAGATCGTCTTCTTGTCCGTCTGCTCTTGTAATAGCTGCTCTATTATCAATATAGAGAAGATCACCTGAGAATGGATCTATTTCCGGAACTAATCTAGGATGTTGGATAACCCCTGATCCAGAACCAGTTGTTTCTGTAACAGATTCTGCAGAATCGAATGGGGTAAATCCTGTTGTTTCATCCTGATGATAATATATGATATCAGAATCTATTTTATCAATAATCCCTTGTGCACTAGATGTACCGCCTTCCATGGTATTATCTATAGTAAACGCTACAGCAATTGATGAAAGTTGCATTTTAAAAAGCGCGTTTGCTGTAGCTTCAGTAAATAAATTTCCGGGCGCGCTTGAATCAAATAAAGTCGGATTACGAAGAATGCCAATCTGTCTGAAATCTTGATCAATCAAGAAGTCGCCGCCTTCAGCACCATTTGGCTTTGTATTAAACATAACACCTCTTGCCCTAAGATCGACCCTTGGATCATTACCTAAACCCTTTCCGGCAGGAGATTTAGGACCAAGTATAGCTCGTGCTGTTGCCTGTGTACCGCTAGGTGGTGGTGCAATTGAAATTTCTGCGTAATTATAACCAGAACCTGTAGTAATTACACCTGAAGAATCAAATAATTCTAGCTTTGATATTTGTCCGCCATTTACTGTAGCTTGAAGCTTTGCATCTGATCCGTCACCTATAACTGTTACAGCTGGTGCTGTAACGTAACCTGATCCATTATTCGTCATTACTGCACCAAGTACCTCACGAGAATCATTGGCATTATTTTGAACACTTAGTTGTTCTAGTTGTGTAGCTGATAATGCTCCTGAAAGAGCAGAGTCTTCAACGAATTCTACAGAATGGAAATTAGCAGCTACGAATTTTGCTGCGTTCAGCGCATCAATTGTATATAGAAACTTCCAAATATATCCATCCGCTGTTTCAAAAGGTGTAAGTGCTGTACCAGTTGGCTTGACCGTAGATATTTTAGAAACGCCTGCGTCCGTTTTAGCCTGTTGTAAACAGATATATATCTGATTTTCATCTGTCATAACATAATATGGCTGATCTGGTTCATTACCTTCTTGGTTATCATTATATGCGCTATAAATTGCACCGGATGCCCAAACATTTCTAGGAACTATCAAAGAAGAGGCGGTAACCTGTTTCATAGATTGCATAGCAAGTCTTAGATTTCTTTCTTCTCTTTCAGTAGGAATAGGATTTGGAGCAGTATCTGAACTGTCCCAATCATTACTACGCCCAATAGCAATATACATGTTACTGTCAGAATCTTCCGCTAGGAGTTTCTGAGCTAATAACAATTTTACCGGTTGATTAATTACTGCTGCCATTTTTTCCTCTTAAGCCACTATCACTCTGTTTCCAAGTCCACCAGATGAATCAAGTCCTACCAAATACCAATTTGATCCCTGCCAAATAGCATCTATCGAAGCATATTGATTTAATGTAAATGTCGATCCGTTTCCTAAGTTAGTTGGTGTAACAGTTGATGAACCAGCACCTATATTTAGCATTTTTTTCATATGACCTGCTGCAGTTCCATCAGCAAGAGTCATAGCCGTACCTGCACCAGAATTTATAATTGTTAGTGGTAAAGCAACACTGATAGCACCAGATCCTGTAAGCGTTTCACTAGCAAGTCTTTGCGGGTCATTAAATAGAATTGTTCCAGCACCTTTTGTGGTTAACTGTAAATTAATATCTGTATCATCACCAGATACTGTAAGAATTGGTCCAGTACCTGTGGCAGAATTTGTAACTCTTATTTCATTAACTGCTGATCCTGTACTTGTAAATGTAATTAATTCTAGTCCTGCTGAATCCCTGATGCCACCATGTACAATTGGATTGTCTATAACGGGACTAGTTATTGTCTTATTTGTCAAAGTTGATGTCGAAGTATTTGTAACAAATGTATCGCTATCTGAAAGTACTGGTAAATTAATATTTACGTTTTTACCAGGCATTGTCTGCGCTGATCCTGGTACAATTGCATAGAAATATGGTGCACCAGCAGAATCATATACATCAGGATGTATTAGTTTAGGATCTTGTAATGTTTTATTTGATAAGGTTTGTTCTGCAGAATCAACAATTAATACCCCGCTTGAATCAGGCATAGTAATAAGTACGTCGCCTGCTGTCGGGTTACTTGCTCTTAAATATGTTTCATAGGCGTCAACAGTACTACCTTCGAAAATAATTCCGGTACTATCAAATAGAATACCCGTTGTAATATAATTCGAATCGCTTCCGAAGGCCTGATATAATTCTACGAAATTCTGATTGATCTTCGTGGCAGCTACTCTTAGAGTATCGCCAGTTCCATCATTCGCCGTAGCGCCTGTATTAATAACTTGTCTAGTCATGTGCTAATCCAAATAAACTGTTAACTTTATTTATATAAATTTTAAGCGGTACTATCATAATACTTGTAATTTACTTCATCCATTTGTTCGATTGTATTATCGATAGTCATTACTGAAGCGTCACCTGAATCTTCGTCGAGTCTAAAGGAATTAGTATCCATAAGTTCAGCGATATCATCATATGCGCTATCAACCTGACCTATTGTTAATCCTAGATCAAATGCAGTTTGTAACGTAATTGGCTCTGCATTGTTATCTTGTCTAAGTCTATCACCACCTGCAGAATCAATTAGTACGATACCGGTCGTATCAGCAATTGCACTTGTTACTAGAGATGCTGAACCAAGTGTAATAGCACCGAAGGTAATACCTGCATCGAGTGCAGAATCTGTACTTAGTGTTGCTTCGGCCTCACTTACAACTTGAAGT
>Ga0255756_1005560_pt1 | contig 11663 bp, 6 predicted proteins | sample 011ome_20_FD_179956 | JGI IMG/M metagenome (GOLD analysis project Ga0255756, IMG submission 179956) | Coastal salt marsh microbial communities from the Groves Creek Marsh, Skidaway Island, Georgia - 011509CT metaG (version 2) | ecosystem: Environmental > Aquatic > Marine > Intertidal zone > Salt...
TCCTTCGCGGCGGTCGCGGCCGCGGCAGCCTTGGCTTCCTTCTCCGCCTTCGCGGCGGCTTCTTTCTCCGCCTTCGCGGCGGCCTCCGCGGGGGCGGCGGCTTCCTTAGCGGCCTTGGCGGCGGCGGCGGCGGCGTCCTTCTCAGCCTTCGCCGCCGCCCTCTCCGCGGCTTTCTGCTCCGCTTGCGCTTTCGCGGCTGCGGCTTTTTCCGCGGCGGCGGCGGCGGCGGCTTCCTTCTCAACCTTCGCCGCGGCGTCCTTCTGCGCCTTCGCGGCGGCGTTCGCCTCCGCGGCAGCCTTCGCGGCCGCGGCTTTCTGTACCTTCTGCGCTTCCTTCTCCGCGTCGGTCGGTTTCGGCGCGGTCTTCTTCGGCGCGGGGACGGACTTCGCCTTCGTCTGCGGTGCCTCCAACGCCGCCTTCCTCGCCGCCTCGGTCCTCGGGCCCTTCACCTCCGGGGCGACCGCGACCGAGGCCGGTTTGATGTCCTGGGCCTTCAGGGTCTCCATGTACTCGGAGTACGCGTCCGCGAGCGCGGGATCCGCGCCGCCGAGGACGACGGTCGCGGCGGCGACGCCCGCGACGGCCGCGGACGACGCGCGGATGTGTTCGTCCTCATCATCGTTCGACGCCGCGCGCGCGCGGACGGCGCCGCGAGCCTTCGCGTTTCGGACGCGGCGCCCACGACGAGCGCCGGTCCGCGCCTGTGGATGTACGAGAGAACGCGCGCGAGGGGTTGAATCAGTACGCGGTGTGCTGAAGGCGGCGAGACGTAACGGCGGCGATCCGATATCGATACTCGTATCGGAAAAGATGAAAGATGTCTCCACGATCGGACGTATCGGTGTCGGCGCACCACGGGGGCGACGGGCGCGGGGAGCGCCGCGGCGGAGATCATCGTGACCACGGGGCTCGAGCCTGTGCGATCGAGACGCGAGTGCTAGGGCACGGCGCGCGCGAGGGGATATCCGAACGCCGCGGCGAACGAGACCCTCTGCAGGCATGCCGTGAGTCGTCGAGCGCTCGGAAACATCGCGAAAACGGTTTTGATTGGACGCACTCGCGTAGTCGCGTGATTCGGATCGGCACACGGCATTTACCCAGGGAAAAGTCCGCAGCTGTACACGTACAAACGTACAAAATCCGCGTCTGGGCTGGGATTTGGGCGTTAACTGGGAGCATATCGTGGGCGTCGAGAGCACGAGGAACGCGACCGCGCAGGACGCCGAGAGGGGGATCCAGCTGATCGAGACCAACGGGCTGACCGAGCCTCCGGAGGGGCAAGGCTACTGGTGACGCCAGCGCGAGTAAACGAACGTCGCTCCCTTCATGTAAAAAAAGCTACGTTCCACACCCCAACGCAAGCGCTAAACCAAGATCCATCCATCGATCCATCGCCGTTTAGTACTTGATACCCTCGCGCACGATGTCGTACGGGATGGGCGTCAAGATCTCCGTCTTGACGTTCTCCAGGGTGAACCCCGCGCGCGGGCCCGGGATGGTGCGCTTCGTCTCGGGGGCCTTCTCGCCCTTCGCGTGCGCCGCCGCGTGCGCCGCGTCGTTCGCCGCGCGACGCTCGAGGAACTCCTCGCGGCACCTGGAGTGCACGACGTGCTCGACGCGCACGTGGATGCGCTTCCTAGCGACCCGCCCACCGATCTGTCGAGGGAGGAGGAGAGAAGAGGGGAGGACGGTTAGGTTTTTTTTCGTACAGTGCGAAAAGCGAGCGAAATCCCGCGATGTTTTTGCCGTTCCGCGCTCGGTCGGGCCCAGGCTCGAGACGCACCTGCTTGTTAAGCTCCACACCAACGGCACGAGGGGTGACGTTCCACACGATGCCAGTGCGGCCCTGGTACGCCAGGTACGGCATACCCTTCTGCTGCGCCGGGTTCACCTTGATGTCGACGTATTGACCGACCTGCGGAAGTGGGAAGAAAACCCTAGCGTCAGCGTCTTGATCACGCGGCGGGAATGGCGCGCGGGGCGAGGGCGCGACGTGGCATCCGCGCGGACGACGCTCGAGAGAGTGAAACGAGAAGTATTCGCGTCGTCGCGGACGACGGCGGCGCCGACGGCGCCGAGCGTCGTCCCCGTCGACGCGCGTTTCCGCGTCGGGGTCGAAGCGGGAGCGTCTCATTTTTCGCGTACCTTGAAGATGCGGAGGTGCGTCGTCGAGTTCAGCGTACCCTTCTTGCGGAAGGGACGGCTGAACATGTTCCTGGTCCCATGGCGGAGACCGCGGCTGCGGGCACGCTGGTTCCCCATCTTTCGACTATTTCCCTTGCGTACTCGCGCGGGTTGAAGAGGGCGAGCGTTGCGAGTGAACGATGGTTTTCGCTCGGCTCGTTGCGTGCCCGACCGCGGCTGCCGATAGCCGAGCCCGCAATCTCATCGCACTTTTTCCATTTCGAACGATCTCGCTCAGCTGACACCGCCCCGCGCGGTCTCGTCGAGCAGCAGCGCGCGCGCGCGATGGACACCGCGCGCGAGCGCCTGAGCCACGCGTGCTTGCTGGTGAGCAAAGCGACCGGGCACCTCGAAGCGGCGTGCGCCGAGCACGAGGCGGCGCAGGGCACGGTCAAGAGATGGGTCAAGGCCGCGACCGCGACCACGACCGCGTCGGGATCTGACGACCGCGACGACGCCGCGTTCGACCCGGTCGGCCAGCGCGCGCGAGACCTGCGGAGGATGAACCTCGGACGGAAGGACGCGCCCGCACCGGCGGCGGGGAGCGAGGAGACTCCAGGGAAGAGCGTCGCGAGCGCGAGCGCGAGCGCCAGGGCGCTGCCGGCGGAGTTCGTCGCGCTGAGGAATAAGTACGTCGACGCGGCGACGACGCACACCTCGAGCGGGCTGCTGGATATTCGAGACTCGATACGCGCGTCCTCGACGCCGTTCATGGCCAAGCTCAGCGCGCGCCGCGGGCGAGGGAGGAAGAAGTCGACGCGACGCGCGACGCGAGCGGACGGCGAGGAATGCGACGCGCGCGTCGACGACTTGGTCGCGGCGCGCGCGACGCTCGCCGCGACGCGCTGGATCGAACGCGCGCTCGAGGGGGTGAACTGGCGCGCGATGAAACGAGAGTCGTCTGATGACGCGCACGAGCTGTGTGACGTCGCGTACACCATCGGGTGCGTCGTGAGGCTGTGGAAGGAGTGCGCGCCGAGAGTGGAGCGGCTGTCGAAACTCCCGGATGCGCGCGCGGCGACGCGCCGCGACGCGTTTTTACTCGCGTTGTGCGCGTCGAAGAAGCTGTCGTACCCAGACCGCAGCGAGTACGCGGCGCTGGAGACGACCGCGATGCGCGAGGTGACGCGCTCTATGGAGAGCGACGGGTCGTTCCTGACGTGGCTCCCGGAGCAGTGCTGGCAGGGCGGCGTCCCTCCGCCGCCGCCCGACGTGAGTTTAAAGAGCCCGAAGGAGGCGTACGTCGAGGTCGCGTCGGCGTGGCAGCGGATACAGTCGAACCTGTTCATGGCGCAGCTCGAGTCGTCGCTGTATCACGACTTGATACCGGACATATTCGTGAACGCGTTCGAGTCCGGGGAGATGCGCGAGGACGAGCTCGCGTGGAAGCTGCGCGCGGTGCGTTCGATCGTGATGGCGGGGAAGCGCGACCGGTGCGCGACGATCGGCGTCTACGAAGACGTCGCGTGACCGACCGGCCGACCGACCGACCGCGTAGGATAGCCCCTCGATCGATATAATTACACGTCGACGCGTCACTTCGTCGCGGCGATAGCGAGCGAATCCTTCTCGTCGCTCGTGGCGTTCCTCAGCGCGCGGTACACGACCGGGTCCTTGATCGGATGATACAGCTTGTCGCGCGCGCCGTTTTCTCCAACTTCCGCCTCCGCGAGCACGGGCCGGTACCGGAACCACGCGGACGTCTCCTTGATCGTGACCCACGTGCACCACTCCGCGCGCGAGCAGACCGTGGGGATGAACGCCTCGTGGTGACCGGTCGTGCCGTTCTTCAGCGCGTCGATCACCGCGGTCGCGAGGCGTTTCGAGACGCGAAACACGGGCAAAAACGCGCGCTGCCAAACGCCGTCGCCCTCGCGACAAAACTCGCAGCTTCCGTAGTGCGGCCACTTCGCCATCTTCTTCGCATCTCCGATCGTCGCGTTCACGGTCACGAGGTCGACGTCGACGGCGCCGTCGTCGTAGTACCTCTCGAACAGGCTCACCCAATCTTCTCCGGTCCACGCGACGTCCGGTTCGATCACCCACGCGTTCTCGTGCGTCGCCGACTGCGACAGCCAACGCAACGCCGTCGTCTTCACCGCGGCGCCGTACACGCCGCTGAAGACGTCGAAGGAAGCGCCGACGTGCGCGCGCTCCGCCGCGCGCGACGCTTCGACGAGTTTCTCCGGCGTGATCTTGGACTCGCGCAAGCCTAAGACGTCGTTCAGACGAGCGAACGTCAACGGCGCGCTCGCGTCGTTCTCGAAGACGACTCTCGCGTCCACGACTCGGCGCTCGACGTCGCCGTCGCGCGTCGCGAACGTCAGCCCGCGTCCGTCCACGTCCGCGATCGCGCGCGCGGCGAGGCGCTCGACGGAGTCGGTGTCGTTCGTGGACTGGCGCACGTGCACGGCGAGGAGGACCGCCTCGGGGACCGGGTCTCCTCCGCCGCGAGCGGAGAGGGGGAGGGAGTCGACGAGTCGCGACGTGAGGTCCGCGGCGGAGCGGTGCGACGCCGACGCGAGCGTCGTCGCGGCGACGAGCGCGACGGCGAGCGCGAGCGCGCGCGAGCGCTTCATCGCGACGTCGTGTCGTGGTTTCCCCGGCGAGCGCGGAGGGCTGCTGTCGCTCATGCGAGAACGACGGTCGACGCGCGCGAGAGGCGACTGGCCGCGAGCGAGCAGAACGAACTTTTCCGCTGGCGCGAGGAGAGGAGCTGGCTGGATGACTTGAAGGATGAGAGAAGCTCGCCAGTCGATCCGATCCGCAAACGCGAAACGACCCGGGAAAACCAAATAAATCAAAAAAAAATCAAAAAATGGTTTTATTTCAAAGCGAGCGAGCGCGCGTTGAACCGAAGATCTCGTTTTTCATCGGCACCTGTTTTTTTTCAACCTAGAACCGCGGGTCAAACGCACCAACACAGTCGGAGAGCCACCATGCGCCTTCTGATTGGACGAGCGCCCGACTCGGATCGATTTTTCTCGCAAAGCGGTCCCGATGCCGGTCATATTCGCACACGCCGTCCTCCGTACGCACCTCTTAATCGACACAATGGCTGCCCTTTCCGCTGCTACCTCCGTCTTCGCCGGCAAGGCCGTCGTCGCCGCCCCCGCGGTCCGCAAGGCCGAGAAGGTGTCCGTCGTCGTCAAGGCTGACATGTCCAAGAAGGTGCGAGATCGACGACTTCCGCGATCGAGATAAATCTTTCCGGGTAACAAGACGGCGGTTCCGCGCGGTTCGTACGCGTTCCGAGCTAGGAAACGACCGCGACCGCGATCGCACGTCTTCTTAGACGTGTTCGCACTTCGGAACCGCCCGCGCGCGCGTCGTTCTCGTTGGCACCGCGCGCGCGCGGCGCGTCCCGCGGCGGGTGTCGCGGTAAAAAAAACCCTGCGCCGAATCGACGATCGAGCCACGACCGAATCGAAGCGAGGACGACCTGACTCACGCGTCCGCTCCACCCTCTCTTAAACATCGACAGGCTGTCTCCCTCGCCGTCGCCGGTGTCGTCGCGTTCTCCGCGATGCCCGCGCTCGCGCTCAACCAAATCGAGCTCCAGGACAAGCGCGTCACTAACAAGGAGGGCCTCCAGCTCATCTACGAGGCGCGCGACCTGAACATCGCGGAGAGCACGCGTCTGGACGGCCCGTCCCGCTTCGCCTTCCAGAAGCTGAACTCCAACCAGACGAAGGCGCGCGCGACCGAGTCCCTCAACCGCATCAACAAGGACGTCCCGGAGTACGTGGAGAAGGCGTACTGGTCCCAGGCCGGTATGGAGCTCCGTCGTCAGCTCAACACGATGCGCTTCGACATCAACAACCTCGTCGATGAGAAGGGCGGCGACAGGACGCAAGCGAAGAAGTTCTACCAGGCCGTCGAGGCGCTCGACTTCCAGATCCGCTCCAAGGATAAGGATGGCGCCACGGCTGCCGTTGCCACCGTGCAGGATCTTGGCAACGCCCTCCTCGCGTCTCTCGTGTAAATCGCCACCGTGGGTGATTAGCATTTAGAGACAGGGAAGACAGAAGCAACATTTTAATGAGATTGAGGCAGGCGCTGCGGGTGCAGCGATAAAAACCAAATCGACCCGCGCACGCGCTACAACACCGCGCGTGTGATGAACCTCGTGTCGTTTCTTACGTACTGTTCGCTAAAGCTAAAAGACTACGTCTCTACTTAATTTTTTATTTTCGTTCCCTCTCCGCCCTGCGAGCCTCCATCTTTTGCCTCCAGGTCTCTCGCAACGAGCTCTCGCCCTGCCCACCTCCTTGAGATCTCGGTCGAGAGTTGCCCGCTCCAGATCCCGGTCTCGCGCTCGCGGCTTGCCTCGCGCGCCAACGAGACGAGGGACTGTCGCGATTTTCCGGTTCGCGGTCACCCGCGGAGTCGCGAAGGATGGTGTCGGTTCGAGACTCTCTCTTTCTCTGCTCCTTCCGCTGCTGCCAGCGCGCGGAGGGTGATGACTCGACGTTCCTGTGCGCCTCTTCGACGGTGTACTTCCTCGCCTTGTTTTTCTTCTGTCGTTCCGCCCACGTCTCGCGCATCCCCTCGAGATTTTTCGACAGCTTCTTGTGTTCCGCCTTGACCTCCATCGCGCTCGACTCGTTGAGGTTCTCGAGCCAAGCGTCGTCCGCGAACGCCAAGGACGTGCCCGCGACTTTCTTCATCTGCTCGCGCCTCTCCGCCTCTTCCTCCTCGTTCTTAAGCTTATTCCTGCGCTGCGCGAACTCTTCCGCGATGTCGTCCTCGAGCTGGATGTCGTGCTTCGCGCGCGCGAGGTACAGCTTCTGACCCTCGCCGCTGATCTCCTTCACCACGCCCTTGATGAACAACACCCACATCCCCGCGTTCACGAGGTACAGCACTAACGTGAGAAGTATCCTCATCCACCACCCACCGCTCCCGTCTTGGTACAAAATTCCGATGTTATACGTCGCGATCGCGGCGAGCAGACCCCACCACTCTATCCGGTGCATCCGCTCGTTCGCGTACGGGCTCGCGTAAAAGTGCAAAATGAAGCACGCCTCTAAGACCCAGACGACGACGTAGCTGCCCATCCTCGTCACGTCCGAGCACAAGACGACGATGCACGTGATGACCGCCTTCCTCGCGAAGGTGACGGCCTCCCACCACCACCTGTCCGAGAGGTCGTGTCCTTTGTAGAGGAACCCGACGCGGAAACGCATCTGATGCGTCGTCCAATTCTTGCCTTCGTATCGAAGGAGAATGTGCAGCCCCCATGGAATCCCGATGACGTACACGATGATGAAGACGAAGAGCAAGAACATCCAGAACGCGTGGATCGGCTCGCTGCACTTCAGGCTCAAGTCCGCGATGAGGTAAACTTCCCCTCCCGAGTCCAACGTCCGGCACCGCATCAAACCGACGAGGTATTGCACGATCGTGGGGTACAAGTACCACAGGACGATGACACCCATCATTAACACCTCGTCGATCGCTTTGCTTTCCCAACTCTTTTCAAACGTCGCGTTGTCCATCGCCTCGACCCGCTTCTTCGTTCTGAGGTCAGCAGCGTTGATAATAGGACTCTGCCTCGGCGTGTCTTCGTCGTCGTCGGACTCGACGTCCGTCTTCGCTCCGAAGCGCCGGGCGATCGTGGAGATGGCGCCCTTTGACTCATCGATGAACTTGAAGAAAGAGTAGTAAATCATCGAAGCGACGGCGAACATGATCGGAAGCATGACGTAAAACGCGGTCGCGCCGTAGTAATCCCACGCGAACAGACACTGCGTCGCGCTCGACTGAAGATTCACGGAACTGATCTTCTCTAAAAACGTCAAGTACCCCGCGGCCACGTTCGGCCAGTTCATGTCGAGCTCCTTCGCGAGATACACCGTCTGCATGTACGTCCAGAACGCTTTGAACAAGCAGACGGCTTCTGACCCGCGACGCGCATTCAGCTTCGCCAGGCCGAGGATCACGAAGACGATCGCGAACCACTGAAAGAAGAAGAGCGCTACGTTTATGCCAGGGTCACCGCACCCGACGCACGTCGGAGGGAAACGTCCGTTCACGGTCGGGTGCGCAAAGTCGGGGAGACAAATCGCACACAGCGTGCCGCTGTACCCAGTGTTGTTCGCGGGATCGCCCATGCATGTGCTATCGACGCCGCCTAAGCAAGCTATTGGATTTGGACACGCCGTATACTTCGTCGTCTCGAGACTTGCGCGCCAGTACCCCAGCAAAGGTCCGCTGCCTTCGACTCCGACGCCAGTGCAGTTCCCGCCCTCAGGACATTTCGTGCACTTGTACGCTTCGCCTCCAGAGACGTCCCGGTAATAGCTCCAACCCACACCCTCTGCGACGCAGTGACACTGCTCTTTGCTGATTCTCCCTAGATGACCGGGTAAGACCAAACCAGAGGTTGACTTGTAGGGCGGACTCAACACGCCATTTGTGCGGTTTGTGTCAAAATTTTCAGGACACTTTGTGCACGCTTGCGATCCCGTTTCCGGTTTGTAATACCCGTTCGCGCACGGGGCACAGATGCCGTAAGGATTCAAGGCTTCGACCCAATTCCCCTCTTTATACACGACGGGTGTGTACAGAGAAAAGTTCGCAATGTTGTGGTTTTCGAGAAGTTCTACAGATCCAGAACCGGCGACATTGTCGAACGTGTGCAGGTCTTCGGTGAATCCCGGCAAGCAGTGGCATAATCCGTTGCTGTCCGAGAAACTGTTCGGTTTGACTTCCTCGCACGCGCGAAGCGTGAACGGAGAATGCTCCAGCCTCAAGTTGAAGTCGCTTAGCTCGAAAACCAGGCGATACGGCTTCCCTCGCTCGCTGACAAATCTCAATGACGTGAAGTTCGCAGCTCCGTCGACCAAAGCCACAGCATAACCGTACATCGATTCCGCACTTGGGGACAGTGAAGCGGTCATCGTCGATACGGTTTCCGTACAAATATTATCCGCGACGTCGAACACGTGAATAACGGGCATGGGATTAACACGGAAGTCGTTTTCGTTGACCGCCGGAGGCGCAACGTGGAAGCGCAAATCGTACGGCGTCCCAGGGATTATTTTGACTTGCAGCGTGTCTTCCTCCATGGTTGGGTAAATCGCATTCCCGCAATATTTGAATGGGCAGAACGACGTGAGCAACAGCGAGTATGTACCCGCTTTCGGATGAGAAAGCGTGACGGAAGGGCTCGCCTTACCGTCCCTGACTACTTTCGTCACGTTGATTGGATTCGGCAGGGAAAGATCCGAGGAATATCGCACTACACTTCCGTCCACGCCTTCGAACTTCGTCACGTGGACGTGCACATCTCGCCTCTCATTATTCCAGTTGGAACCAACGAAGACTCTCCCGGCGTCAAGAACGTCGACAGTGAAGTCGCGAAGGGTTACTAGCGCGGCGGAAGTGTAATTCGCTTCTTCCACGCATAAGCCCGAGGAAACGTTTCTTACCAAGTTTGCGTTCGAGCGGCAAGTGTCTAGAATCGCAGAGTATCCAGGCGTAATCGAGATGTCCATAGTGATGTCCTGCAAACCCGTTGATTCGAACGATAACGTATATAAGCCTACCGCTGGGTTATGCAGAGTGATGTCATCGAATAGCACGTATCCCATGCTCGAGTTTTGAACCGTGTAAGTCAAGTTTCCGTTGTTGTTCACCGTCACGCTCACGTTTCTCGAAGCGTCATAAATGTAGTTGAGGCCTCCGTCCAAGATCAGCACTACGACACGGTCTAAAGTGGTCGTCTTCAGGGATGTGTACGACAACGTGGGAATGATCGTATCGGTCGGTGATAAGCTGAATGTGATCGGAATATACAATCGCGCCGAGGGACCGGACATGATAGAAAATGCCTGCGTCGCGTTCAGCAAACCACTTGCAGTGAAGGTAAGGGTGTAGTTCCCCGTCGCGGGGGCGTCGAGAACCAACGATTCGAAATTGTAGGAACCGAAGTTTTTCAGGATGATACCCGTATTTTCGCCGTTCGAAGTGATGAACGTGTGTCTCGGTCCCGCGATCTCCGCGGTGACCAGACGCGTCAGCGGGTTCGCAGTGCCGACGAGATTTTCCCCCGCGTCGACGACGGCGACTTCAGTAGTCGACAGCTCGACTAGAGGCAACGCTTGGTAGGTGGTCTGCGCGAACGTCACAACCTTCAGCTTCACCGGATCTCCTACCAACACTGTGATCGTGTAATTCACTCCAACGAACATGTCCTTGCCAGTGAACTCGATCACGTGCACGCCGGCAGAAGGACTCAGCAACTGTAAGTTTCGAAACCTCGCAATGCCCGGTTCTTCGCCGTCAGGGCAAAACCCTTTACGACAGGTCACGGCATAGTAACTTCCACCCTGACCAATCGCCTGTGGATAAGGGGCGAGCGTCGCGGTCGCACAAGATGCGTAGACGATGCGCCCAGTGAGCTCTTTGTCAGCGATGTAGTTGCCACCACCATCCACCATTATAACTTGCACTTCAGTCGAAGTTGGGTAAAGTTGCATCGACGTGATTGCAGTGACATACGCTGATTGAAAAGTCTCTCGAGAATTCGCGGGTGCGGGAAAACTGGTCGGAACGACGAGTTGTAAACCGTAACTTGAACCCTCGGAAAAAATCAAACCATATCTCAAATCGAAAAGTCCCTCAGAAGTGAACAAAATTTTATACTGATCACTCTTCGGCGGAGCCATGACTCGAAGACCAGAAATCGACGCAGTTCCATTGACGGTAAGAACGGAAAATTCAAAAACTTCCTCGCAGTCGTTCGGGGGCAAACGAAATCCTGCAGCGTTGCACTCGCACGCCGTACTGTTGATTTCCCTGCATAATTTTAAGTCCCCGAGATCGGAAGCGATCTTGACATCTCTATCTGTGCGGTTGTAGATGTGAATAGTATCGTTTCCAAACACGGGATTAAAACCCGCGTCCAAAACGTGCAACTCGAGCGTGTTAATAGGCGTCGCTAATCTCGTGGGGTAGTGATTACACGTGCATGCACTCGAAGTTACGCATTCAGGGTAATTCGAAGGACCGGTCACGACTTCGCAAGGAACTGGTAACGCGAGCATTTGAGAACGACCAGTAACAACGTGAATAAGCATCGTCGTTGGCTGAAAAGAAACGTCGCTTGAACTGAATTTAAGCTCGTAAGTCCCTTCTGCCGGCTTTGCAAGGTGCAATCCCGTGAAGTTCGCCTCTCCAGTCGATGTAATTTGCGTCAGAGAACCACTGCGGTAATAACTCGCGTCTGCTGCCAAAATTGCTCGTCGGTTTAAAGTCGAGTTGTTACAAACAACGAAAGAATAAGGTTCACGACTCGTGTCGTTAAGACTCGCGGTTATCGTCATGTCGCTGCGATCAATCCTCGTTGTCCGGTACGTCAGCGTGTTGCTGAACGTCGTCTCGTGAGTGGCGTCGATTAAAGTATAATGCGTCACGTTTTCGTACGTCAAAAGGTCCACGCCAAGTGACTGAGTTACAAAATCAATCAGAAG
>Ga0255756_1005562_pt1 | contig 11661 bp, 15 predicted proteins | sample 011ome_20_FD_179956 | JGI IMG/M metagenome (GOLD analysis project Ga0255756, IMG submission 179956) | Coastal salt marsh microbial communities from the Groves Creek Marsh, Skidaway Island, Georgia - 011509CT metaG (version 2) | ecosystem: Environmental > Aquatic > Marine > Intertidal zone > Salt...
AACTTCCACGGGGGTTAGCCCACAGCGACCTCAACGCTGCGCGTCTACCAATTCCGCCACGGCCGCACGTCTGAGGTGCCCTCTATATGTCACCTTCATTCTCATTTATCAAGCCTGTTTCGCCGCCTTTGGTGAAAAAGACAAAAGCCAGCTGATCGCCCGCTTTCACGCGTCAGCTCGCTTTCGCGCATCACATACCCAAACCCACGAACCCAAAGCCGCATGACCAAACCGCATAATCGGCGTGAAAACGTAGCCAGCCAGTAAAACACAAGCTATGCTATGGCCAATAACCATAATGGCTTTTGCGAACCGGATCATAACCATGCCGCCAGCAGCCCCGCCTGAAAATGCAAATCAAGACGCCGCACCACCACCCGTGCCTAGCTTGCCGCTGGCATGGCGTCATTTTGCCGGTTTACAGCCCTATGAGCCGCTTTTGGCCGAAATGCAGGCACACGCAACCGCCATTCGCCAAAACGCCGCTGCCGAGGCTGTGTGGCTTCTTGAGCATCAGGCGGTTTATACCGGCGGCACTTCGGCAAAACCGCATGATCTTTTGACACCAGGAAATGTGCCCATTTCGTATGTCGGGCGCGGCGGCCAATGGACTTGGCACGGGCCGGGCCAGCGTGTTGCCTATGTTATGCTTGACCTCAGCCGCCGCGGTCAGGATGTGCGCGCCCTTGTTCATGGGTTGGAAAGCTGGATCACTGCCAGCCTTGCCGTCTTTGGCATTGCCGGTCAACGGCGCGATGGCTTGCCCGGAATCTGGGTTAAAAATGGCAAAAGCGACAGCGGGCTTGATAAAATTGCGGCGATTGGTATTCGCATCAGCCGCTGGGTCAGCTGGCATGGCATTGCGATTAATCTTAATCCCGATCTGGCCGCTTTTAATGCCATTGTGCCATGCGGCGTCCATGATGGCGGGGTGACATCATTTGCCAATCTCGGCGTAAGTGCCAGCATGGATGATCTTGACCATGTTCTAAAGGCGCAATTTCCGGTGTTTTTCCCAACCCCGTAACATAATCCACCGCAACAGCGTAAAGCCAGCGGACAAAGGCCAATCGGCAAAGGTTAATCGGCCAAAGCTAATCAGCAAGCCGCAAATCATCCAAGTAATCCAAAAGCACAATCACCGCCCGTTCGGCATCACTGGCAAGCCAGCGGCCAGCATCCGCCTCGCCCATCAAACCATCGCTTGGCCCTTCATGGTGAAGTAGATGATTGCGTCGCCCGCGAAGCCAGCCAAGATTGGCCGTACTGCCAGCATAGGCAAATGCCGCCCCATCAAGATAGCCAGCAGGGCCAGCCTGTTCATGCTGGACAATATCGACAATGGCGGCGGCAAGAATGATCGTGCTTGCTGGCAATCCGGCGGATGCGCTGGTAATCAATTCACGGTAAATTAGGCTGGCATGTGGTCCAAAATCAGCAAAATCAAAGCCCGACAGGCGGCCAAGCAAAGACGAGCTTAGCGCCGCATGCCCCATTGCCCGTTTCATATCTTTGCTTTTTCTGGCAAATATTGGTCGGCCAGTAACGCCAGAAACCGCGCCGCATCCTTTAATTCAGCGCGCAAAAACCCATGCCGGTCGGCGGTTTCGAAATCGGTTCCCCATGTTTCGTTCTGCCAGAGCTCATCAAGAAAGGCGAGATCAAACATTGCATCACTGTCAATCATCATCGACACAAACCCAAGCCCCAGCACCAACGATCCCGACAGGCTGGTGGCGCGGTGCAAAATGCCAAGCTGCCAATCATCATGTGCGGCAATCAGCGCGCCGAATTTTTCTGCGTCGCTTTGCCCGATTGGCATGATGCCAGTAACAATCTGAAGATGGATATCATGTTCGGCAGCCAACCGGTCCAGCCAAGGCTGCCACTGATCATGCTGGCGGCTGGCAAGATCAGTTTGTGCATCGCGATAACAAAGCAGATCATTCCCGCCATAGGCAGCGAGTTCGGCCATCACCATATCACGTTGCGGCGTCACACGATCGATCACCGTGACGGCAAGGCTGAATAGAGGCATTGTTGCCGGATCAATATCATCACCCTGCGCCCGCCATTCATCGGCAATCGCCGAGGCCAAAGCCATTGTTGGCAGGCGCAACAGGCTTCCCGCTGATGAGCGTAAATTCCGCCCATCAAGCTGGATCGACAGGCCGTCATCGGCCAGCAAGACTGATTTATAAAATCGTTTTTTCGCCGCCATCACGCCTGACAATCTCTATCCAATATAAAAACTTTAAATTCAGAATTTTGCGCCGGTTTTGGCCTGCGCCGGTTTTGGCCATTGCCTAATAATCTTGAAACCGCCAGCCTGCTGCCGGTAAACCCATATCAAGATTGGCAAGGCTTGCTTTTAGATGCGGGCTTGGCGGCGCGGTAATCACTTTGCCATCGGTCAGTTTTAACTGCCACGCATGAAGATGCAGCCGGCGTGCAATCAACCCGCCCGGATGCGCGTCATCACCAGCATATTTCCCATCACCGCAAATCGGGTGGCCAATATGCGCCATATGAACGCGCAATTGATGTGTTCTTCCGGTTAAGGGGCGCAGCGCCATCAACGTTATTTTCCGACCAGCATGATCAAGCCGGCGATACAGGGTTTGCGCCGATTGCCCATCTTCGTGAACCTGCATTTTTTCGCCAGCCTTGCCGCCAAGCTTTAAAATCGGATTACGGATACTGCCCGATTCAGGCGGCAGTCCCATGACCAGCGCAAGATAGGTTTTTTCCAGCCGGTGTTTTTGAAACGCATCGGTCAGGCTGCGCGCCGCCTCGATCGTTTTGGCCAACAACAAAACGCCGCTTGTATCTTTGTCGATCCGATGAACCAGCCGTAACCGGCTGCCAGCATCATCACTCATGGCCCGCATCATGCCGTCAATATGCTGATGCGTGCCCGTGCCGCCCTGAACCGCCAGTCCGCTTGGCTTGTTCAACGCCAGCCAGCCCTTGCCTTCGGCAAGGAACATATCGTCAAATTGCTGGCGAAGTGAACTGCTGGCCACAATCCGCGGTACCGCAGGCTTGCTGGCGGCAGGGGTTTCGGCAATCACCGGCGGAAGACGCAGCGTCTGGCCGCTGGCAAGCCGTGTCGCCGCCTTGGCCTTGGCACCATCAAGCCGGATTAGGCCATTGCGCAGCATTCGTTCAATTTGCCCTTGGCCAAGCCCAGGAAATAACCGCCGTAAAAACCGGTCAAGCCGCGTGCCGTTCTCATGGCCGGGAACCGCCTCAAAGCGCCATTTTTTGTCGGTTGCCAAAGACCCTTTGGCCACAATATCTTTACTCATTGCCATAGTCCACTATGCCTAACCGCCCAAAAACCCACGCCAAATGCCAAAAGCGACAATAACACTGATGCCATAACATAAGCACCAGCCATTACCATACCCTGTTTCTGCCATAGCTGACCCACATCAAGCGCAAAGCTGGAAAAGGTGATCAGCGCGCCAAGCAAGTCAATGGCAAAAAAGCCCTGCCATGCCACGAGCAAAACCATGCCAGCGGCAACCGCACCAGCAAGACAGCCCATCAAACCAGAATAGACAATATTCACCAGCACTGTTGCCAATGGCCCGGCAATGCCAAATAGACCAGCACCAACGCTAAGGCTAACCCCATAGCGCAAAACAGCACCAATCGCCCCTCCTGCTGCAACGGCGGTAATCATTGTCGCGCTTGCCATCTAGCCCTCATCAGTCTTTTCGACGGTTTCAAGCGTCGGTTGTTTGCTTGCCCGTAACCGATCCCAATAGGCAAGACGTTTGGCAATTTCGCGCTCATAGCCGCGTTCAACCGGATGATAGAAAACCTGCCGATCCATCGCATCAGGAAAACAATTCTGCCCGGAAAATCCGTCCGGATCGTCATGGTCATACGCATAATCAGCACCGTAGCCAAGCTGTTTCATCAATTTGGTTGGCACGTTCAAAATATGTGCTGGCGGGCTAAGCGATCCGGTCTGAGCAGCCGCCTTTGTTGCGGCCTTAAACGCCTTATAGGCGGCGTTTGATTTTGGCGCTGTTGCCAGATAAATCACCAATCCGGCAATGGCAAGATCGCCTTCAGGGCTGCCAAGTCTTTCATAGGCCTGCCATGCGGCTAAGGCACGCGGCTGTGCTTCAGGTTCGGCAAGCCCGATATCCTCGGCAGCAAAACGGGTTAGACGCCGCAAAATATAATGATGATCCTCACCGCCAGCCAACATACGAGCAAGCCAGTAAAGACCGGCATCAGCATCCGATGACCGCAAGGTTTTATGCAAGGCCGACATTAAATTATTATGTTGATCCCCTACCCGATCAAAGGCGGGGGCGCGCCCTACTACCAATTCGGCAAGACCGCGACTATCCAGCCTTGCCGCTGCTGGCATTTCAACAAGCAGACCTGCCATATTCAGCAAATAACGCCCATCGCCATCAGCCATGCCAAGAAGCGCGGTGCGGGCGTCATCATCAATTGGCAAATCACGCCCGATATGCGCCTCAAGACGGCTCAAAATCGCCTCAAGCGCGGTACGATCCAACCGGTCAAGAACCAGAACTTGCGCCCGCGACAGCAATGCACCATTCAAAGCAAAGGAAGGGTTTTCCGTGGTTGCACCAACAAGCGTCACTGTGCCATCTTCGACACGCGGCAATAGGCCATCCTGCTGCGCCTTGTTAAACCGGTGGACTTCGTCAACAAATAAAAGCGTGCGCTGTCCTTGCAGGCGGCGTTGGGCAGCGCGGTCAAAAACCTTGCGCAATTCACCAACCCCGTCAAATACCGCCGATATTGGCTCAAACGCCATATCAGCCGCATCTGCCAGCAACCGCGCAATCGTTGTTTTACCAGTACCGGGTGGCCCCCAAAAGATAATCGAGCCCAGTGACCCATGCGCAAGCATCAAACGAAGCCGACCCTGCGGGCCAAGCAATGGCGCCTGACCAACAACATCATCAAGCGTTTTTGGACGCAATACCTCGGCCAACGGTGCCGCTGGTCCGGCCTCAAGATCAAGTTCATTCATAGGCTCTATATTCACCCAACCATCATATTGGTGCAAAGAAAAAAGGGCCACCCAAAGACAGCCCTTTCATCAATTCACAATTTTACTCTGCGGTTCGCGCCAGCGATTAGGCTGCGGCTCCGGCTTCGACTTCGGTTGACTCATCCATTTCAACAGGGCCTGAATCCTTGCCGCGTGCATCTTCGTCACGATCAACAAGCTCAATAACTGCCATTGGTGCAGAATCGCCATAACGGAAACCAGCTTTCAGCACCCGTGTATAGCCGCCTGCGCGTTCTTGATAACGCGGGCCAAGAACATCAAACAGCTTTTTGGTCATGGCTTCGCAACGGATCCGTGCAAAGGCCAAACGGCGGGCATGGAGATCGCCGCGCTTGCCAAGCGTGATAAGACGTTCAACGACAGGGCGCAATTCCTTTGCCTTTGGCAAGGTTGTCACGATCTGTTCATGTTTGATCAAAGCCTGAGCCATGTTGCGGAACAACATTTGGCGGTGCTGCGAGGTGCGGTTCAATTTCCGCCCGGCATTACGATGACGCATTGTATTTCTCCTTAGTTCCTCTGCGGTGAGACTGGTGTGCCGTTAAAACGGCTCATCCAAGCGTCGCGCCAATTCTTCAACATTTTCCGGTGGCCAGTTGGTAATATCCATCCCAAGCTCAAGATTCATACCTTTGAGAACTTCCTTGATCTCGTTCAGCGATTTCCGGCCAAAATTAGGTGTCCGCAGCATTTCATGCTCGGTCTTCAGAACCAGATCGCCAATATAGACGATATTGTCATTCTTCAGGCAATTTGCCGAACGGACAGACAACTCAAGCTCATCAACCTTGCGAAGCAGATTGCGGCTAAATGGCAACTCAGGCTCGGTTGGGACGGGCTCGCCTTTTGGCTCTTCAAAGTTAATGAAGGTCTGAAGCTGTTCCTGCAAAATACGCGCCGCATAAGCAACCGCATCTTCCGGTGTGATTGATCCATCAGTTTCTATGGTCAATAGCAGCTTATCATAATCAGTGATCTGGCCAACGCGAGCATTTTCCACTTTATAGGCAACCTGCCGAACCGGGCTGAAAATCGCATCAATCGGGATCAGGCCGATTGGTGAATCTTCGGAGCGGTGAACGCTGGCAGGGACATAGCCTTTGCCAGTATCGACAGTCAGTTCCATTGCCACTTTCGCGTCCTTGTCCAAATGACAAAGAACATGGTCAGGATTCATGATGTCAACATTGGCTGTCTCGGTAATCATGCCGGCGGTCACGGTTGCTGGCCCGTCAACATTCAAACGAAGCCGCTTTGGCCCCTCTTCGCCCATGCGAACCGCAACACCTTTGAGGTTTAGCACGAGGTCGGTTACGTCTTCACGAACGCCGGGGACTGACGAAAACTCATGGACAACGCCTTGAATCTGGACTGAAGTGACCGCAGCACCCTGCAGCGAAGACAACAGAACACGCCGCAATGCGTTACCAATGGTAACACCAAAGCCGCGCTCAAAAGGGCCAACAGCAACAACGGCCTGACTAGGGTTATATTCAGAAACCTTGATTTCCATTTCGTCCGGCTTTTTGAGGTCTAGCCAATTCTTTTTAATCATGGCGATATCCTTTAATTCGAGATGAATCGGCAATCTGCCATACAGCAAATGCCGGCATTAAATTCAACGACAATGGCGGAATTAAACCCTGCGCCGTTTACGTGGGCGACAACCATTATGTGGAATTGGGGTTACGTCACGGATTGATGTCACATTGAACCCAGCTGACTGCAAAGCACGAAGCGCAGACTCGCGCCCAGAACCCGGGCCGCGTACCTGAACATCAAGCGACTTCATGCCATGTTCAGCTGCCTTCTTGCCAGCATCTTCAGCCGCAAGCTGCGCGGCAAATGGTGTTGATTTGCGTGAGCCTTTAAAGCCCATGCCACCAGCCGACGCCCAAGCAATTGTATTGCCCTGAACATCAGTTATCGTAACCATCGTGTTGTTAAATGTGGAATTCACATGCGCAACGCCACTGGTGATGTTTTTCCGCTCGCGACGACGAACACGGCCTTGGCTTGGTTGTTTTGCCATTTGATTGGTCTCCTAAGTTCGCGTTGCTATTTCTTCTTACCGGCAATGGCCTTCGCAGGGCCTTTGCGGGTACGCGCATTTGTATGAGTACGCTGACCACGAACCGGCAGATTGCGACGATGGCGAAGCCCACGCAAACAACCAAGATCAAGATAGCGCTTGATGTTCATTGATGTCTGACGACGAAGATCACCTTCAACAAGATGGTCGGCATCAATAATGTCGCGAAGACGAGTTAATTCCTCTTCCGACAAGTCATTGACGCGGCGTTCGTCTGGAACACCCGCCTTTGTACAGATATTTTTAGCACTGGTTGTTCCAATACCATGAATGTAAGTCAGTGCGATCTCGACCCGTTTTTTGGTCGGAATATTTACACCAGCAATTCGTGCCACAGCCTGGCTCCTTTTCAACTCACGACTATCTTCATCGATCTTCCGCGACGCGGAACCCATTTCGCCAGATTCATCGGGCATTCCCTTTGAAGGCGGCGAATTATAGGCCTAAACCTGAAACAGTCAACCTTAACGCAAACGCGTTATCCTAAAATTCGATCTATTTGTAACGCGACTTCATCAATTGAATTCATCCCGTCAACAGTCTTCAACACCCCTTTATCCGCATAATACGGAAGCAACGGTGCTGTATTCTCATGATATACCGCCAAACGCTTGCGCAATGTGTCAGCATTGTCATCACTTCTGGCACCACCAGTTTCGGCAGCGCGGTTTTCGATGCGCGCAAAAAGCGCAGCTTCGTCCACCTTAATTTCAATTACACAATCAAGGGCAAGGCCCTTGCTGTCCAGCATCTCGTCAAGCGCATGCGCCTGTGCCACTGTGCGCGGAAACCCGTCTAGAATAACGCCATTGGCGCAATCATCATCATCCATACGTGCCGCGATCATCCCAACGATAATATCGTCAGACACAAGATCGCCGCGATCCATAATTTCTTTGGCGCGAAGCCCAAGGTCAGTTCCGGCAGCAATCGCCGCGCGAAGCATGTCGCCAGTTGACAATTGAACAAGCCCGCGACCCACAACAAGCCGCTCCGCCTGCGTACCTTTACCAGCACCCGGTGCGCCAAAAAGAATAATATTCATCTATTTGCGCCCTTTCAAACGAGACTTCTTCACTAGACCTTCATATTGATGTGCCAACAAATGCGACTGGATCTGACCAACCGTATCCAATGTTACCGTTACAACGATCAGCAAGGATGTACCACCAAAATAAAATGGGACGGCATATTTACTAATCAGCAGTTCCGGCAGGATACAAATCGCCGATAGATAGGCAGCGCCAAGAACAGTCAAACGGGTCAGCACAAAATCTAGATAGTCCGCGGTCGATTTCCCTGGACGGATGCCCGGGATATAGCCGCCATATTTCCGCAAATTCTCGGCTGTATCTTCAGGATTAAACACAATCGCTGTGTAGAAGAATGCAAAGAACACAATCATTGATACATAGATCAGCAGATAAAGTGGTTGTCCGCGACCCAACATTGCATTCAAGGCAACAAGCCAATCAGCACCGCCAGCCTGTCCGCCAGTTAGGTTAATGATCGATACTGGCATCAACAAAAGCGATGACGCAAAAATCGGCGGAATCACGCCCGGAACATTGATCTTAAGTGGCAGGAATGACTGATCACCGCCAAACACTTTATTGCCATGTTGGCGCTTTGGATATTGCACAAGAATCTTGCGTACCGACCGTTCGATAAACACGATAAAGGCAATCACCGCAGCCGCCATCACAAACAGCAACACAATCAACAATGAAGACAAGGCACCGGTGCGGCCAAGTTCAAGCGTACCCGCAAGCGCGGTTGGGAGATTGGCTACAATGCCGGCAAAAATGATAAGCGAAATACCATTGCCAACGCCGCGGCTGGTGATTTGTTCGCCAAGCCACATCAAGAACAGCGTTCCACCAACAAGCGTGACAACAGTTGTCACACGGAAAAACAACCCCGGATCATCAACAACGCCGCTGGCTGACTCAAGACCAACCGCAATGCCATAGCCCTGAACAGTGGCCAATAACACGGTTAAATAGCGGGTATATTGATTGATCATCTTACGACCAGCTTCGCCATCCTTTTTCAAGGCTTCAAGCGAAGGCACAATCGCGGTCATTAGCTGCATGATAATCGATGCCGTAATATAGGGCATGATATTCAGCGCAAAAATGGTCATTCGGCTAAGCGCGCCACCTGAGAACATGTCAAACATGCCCAAAATGCCGCTTGATTGCTGCGAAAAGATATCAGCAAGCGCGCCCGGATCAATACCTGGCAAAGGCAAATAGGTGCCAAGCCGGTAAATGATCAGCGCACCAACAGTAAACCAGAGACGCTTTTTCAGCTCGTCGGCTTTTGCCAACGCGCCAAATCCTGCGCCTGCTGCCATGCGGTCTGCTGATGATGCCATATGCTTTGTCTACCTATCTATTCGGCTGAAACGGCAGAGACAATGATCTTGCCACCAGTTTTTTCGACGGCTTCAATAGCTGCTTTAGACGCACCAGCTGCATGAATCTCGACCTTTTTCGCGGTCAGTTCGCCTTTGGCAAGGATCCGAACACCGTCCTGCATCTTTGAGATGACGCCGGCGCTTACCAATGTTGCGGCATCAACCGACTTGCTGGCGTCCAGCTTGCCTGCGTCGATTGCGGCTTGCAGACGACCAAGGTTAACCTCGACATAATTCTTGCGGAAAATATTATTGAAACCGCGCTTTGGCAAACGGCGATGGATCGGCATCTGGCCTCCCTCAAAACCGTTAATTGACACGCCTGAGCGCGCCTTCTGGCCCTTATGGCCACTGCCTGATGTCTTGCCGGTTCCCGAACCAATACCACGGCCAACCCGCTTGGCGTTCTTTGTTGCGCCCGGATTGTCTCTGACTTCGTTCAATTTCATTTGTCACTCCTGCCAGTGCGCCACTCAAAAGCGCTCTGCTGATAAAAACCGTTTACTGTTGTTCAACCCGAACCAGATGTTTGACCTTGTTGATCATGCCGCGGACCGATGCTGTGTCTTCCAGCTCGCGGGTACGGCCAATTTTGTTCAGCCCAAGCCCGATCAGGGTCAAGCGCTGATCAGCCTTCCGGCCAATTGCGCTTTTTGTCTGGGTGACAATCACTGTTGCTTTGGCAGCCATCTTACTCTCTCCTGTTAGGATGCGACGGCGGCGGTCGCAGCCTTATCTTCACGTTTCACAAGAATGTCGCCTACACGCTTGCCGCGCTTTTGCGCCACAGCCCGTGGTGCCTGAATATGGTTCAATGCTGAAAACGTCGCTTTGATCATATTATGTGGGTTCGAGCTGCCGATTGACTTAGCAACGATATCCTGGATGCCAAGCACCTCAAAAACAGCACGCATTGGGCCACCGGCGATAATACCAGTACCAGCGGGTGCCGCACGAAGTAAAACCTTACCTGCGCCGTAATTGCCCTTGTTGTCATGGTGCAATGTGCGACCATCACGAAGAGGAATACGAACCATATTGCGCTTGGCGCCTTCAGTTGCCTTCCGGATTGCTTCAGGAACCTCACGGGCCTTGCCTGTGCCGAAGCCAGCGCGGCCTTTGCCGTCACCAACCACAACCAATGCTGCGAAACCAAACCGGCGACCACCCTTGACAACTTTAGCCACACGGTTAATGCCAACCAACTTTTCGAGCAACTCGGGCTCTTCGCGCTCCTGGCTTCGGTCCCGTCTGTTGTTATTGCGTGCCATCAATCGTGCTCCCTAGAATTTCAAACCGGTTTCGCGCGCGGCTTCAGCCAACGCCTTGACCCGGCCGTGGAAAATGTAACCGCCGCGGTCGAAAACCACTGCGTCAATGCCTCTTGCTTTGGCGCGCTCGGCGACCAATTTGCCAACCACGCGTGCTGCGGCGACATCGGCTGTCTTGCTTGATGCTGACTTGAAATCGGCTTCAAGTGTCGAAGCTGCTGCCAGAGTGATACCGGCAGTGTCATCAATAACCTGAGCATATATATGCTTTGATGAACGATGCACAGATAAACGAAGCTGTCCCTTGCAGGTCTGGCGTAGCTTGAAACGGGTCCGCTGACGGCGGCGTTCAAATAATTCTTTAGATGTAAACATGACCTGTCCCTACTTCTTCTTGCCTTCTTTGCGGACAATATGCTCTTCAGCATATTTCACACCCTTGCCCTTGAATGGCTCAGGTGGACGCTTTGACCGAATTTCAGATGCGAACTGACCAAGCAATTGCTTGTCAGCGCCGGTGATTGTGATTGACGTGTTGTTTTCAACAACGGCAGTCAAACCGGCAGGAACATCCATCTCAACAGGGTGGCTAAACCCAAGGCTAAGCACAATTTTATTGCCCTGCATTGCCGCACGATAACCAACACCGTTGATTTCCAATTTGCGGGTAAAGCCACTGCCAACACCGACAACCATATTGCTGATTGACGCACGCATTGTACCCCATAGCGATAGCGCAAGCTTTGTTTTACGCTTTGGCTTTAAGGTGGCAATATTATCGGCAATGTTTAACTCGACCTCA
>Ga0255756_1005578_pt1 | contig 11640 bp, 10 predicted proteins | sample 011ome_20_FD_179956 | JGI IMG/M metagenome (GOLD analysis project Ga0255756, IMG submission 179956) | Coastal salt marsh microbial communities from the Groves Creek Marsh, Skidaway Island, Georgia - 011509CT metaG (version 2) | ecosystem: Environmental > Aquatic > Marine > Intertidal zone > Salt...
TTACGGCCCCAGCGTGGATTTGTTGGGTTTCAAAACCCCAGGTTGCTGAATCTGTCATTTGTTTTATCTCCAATGGTTGGTTAGGTCTAGGCATAACTATGAGGCAGTGGATTACCCAGAGCAACCCGCGCTGTAATCAAAAGTAACTTTAACCTAAATGTGCCAGTGCCAACGACGCGAGCAGTGCTGAACCCAGTGGCACGACAGAATCATCAAAGTGAGCCTTGGCCGAATGATTGGTTGGCGCGGTGCCGTGATCAAGGTCTGGCGGACAGGCCCCAAGGAACACAAATGCACCTGGAACCTCATGGCAGATCGAGGCAAAATCTTCTCCGCCAGCAATCGGATGTTCCATTGGCAGGAAGCCAGCGTCGCCCACTAACTCTTTGGCAACTCTCTGAACAACTTCAAACGCGGCGGGATCGTTCATCAGGACCTTTGTGGGGGTTGAAAATTCCACTGTTGCCTTTAGCCCATAGCCTTCGGCGATTGCTTGAATGAGTTTCGGTGCCTGCGCATGAAGCTTGCTCGTGTTCGCCTCGGAAAATGTTCGCACCGTCGCTCCAAAGCTGGCTCTGTCGGCGATTACGTTATTGGTGGCTGGGTCACCAGCCCGGATCCAGCTGACATTTAGTATCACCGGATCAAACTGGTCAAAGTTTTTATTGAGCATCGTTTGCAGACTGGAGATCGCATCGACCATCGGAGCAACCGGGTCTTTTGATAACCAAGGCATGGAGGCATGACCACCAGCGCCTTCAAACACAACATTCATGTCTCCGGCACTTGCCATCATCGCACCTGGCTTACAGGCAATAACCCCTGCCGGCAGCGATGTGAAGACGTGCAGGCCATAGCTGGCAACTGGCATGGAACCAGAAACCTCCAGCATTCCTTCTTCGATCATGACATCGGCTCCGCCGTGGCCCTCCTCACCAGGCTGGAACCAGATCAGAACATCACCATTGAGAGTGTCTTTGATCTCGTGCAACAGCTTTGCGGCACCAACTGCTGATGACATGTGAAGGTCATGACCGCAGGCGTGCATGTAGCCGTTAGTGGATGCGAAATCCAGGTCGGTTTCTTCGGTAACGTGCAGGGCGTCCATGTCGGCACGCAGCAACACCGTTGGTCCCGGGTTGCCACCGCGAATCAGCAGTGCGATGGAGGTCAGGCTTTTTCCAAGGGTGATCTCACCGAGCCCGGCTAGTTTCTCTAGGAGCAAGGACTGAGTAAGCGGAAGGTCAAGAGCAAATTCTGGAATCTGATGCAACTGCCTGCGAAGCTCAACTAGCTCACTGGCAATGACCCGACTACTTTCTAAAAGCTCTTTGGGCTCTGGCATGAAACTCCTTTGGTCTGCACAAGTATCTTCGCACGATTTATATTTGTTCAATGTTCGAGCAAATGCATCCGAGGTGGCAGGAATTACTTGTCGACCAGCGTGAGCAGCTGGCTGCCATCTCCGGCCTGCTAGACCAGGAATCCGCCTCAGTTCCTGAGCGAAATTTGATGCTCAGGGCATTTAGCTATCCGCCTGAGCACTATCGGGTTCTAATTGTTGGGCAGGACCCTTATCCAACCGCGCAACACGCAACCGGCTTGGCCTTTTGTGTCCCCAAGGACACCAGGCCTTTACCGCCAACGCTTCGCAACATTTTTAAGGAGCTTCGCGACGACCTTGGTGAAGATCAGGTGATCAATGCCGACATTTCAGTCTGGGCAGATAGAGGCGTGATGCTTCTGAACCGAAACCTGTCTACAAGAAGCGGCGAAACAGGAGCGCATGTAGATATTGGCTGGGAGGACTTTACCGGCGCTGCCATCTCCGCCTTGCAACAGATTCACGGAGGAAATCTGGTAGCAATCCTTTGGGGCCAGCGAGCGCGCACCCTGATCCCGGAGCTGACTGAATCCAAAGTTCTTCACAGCCCGCATCCTTCACCGCTTTCGAGCTACCGAGGCTTCTTTGGTTCTAAGCCGTTTTCTGCTTGTAACAATCATTTGAGAGACTTAGGGCTCGAACCGATCGATTGGAGCTGTTGATGGTCGACAGCGAAACCAGATGGGCGATGGTCAGAAAGCTGCGGCAGCGTCCAGCAGTTGAGGTCCTAGAGCCCAAGGTTCGACCTGTGCAGCAGGAAGATCTTCCTGCCATCAAGGACATTTACAACTACTTCATTCAAAACACGGTAATCACCTTTGATGATGTGCCGCTGGACTTGAGCTACTGGCAGGAACGCTTTGAGATGTCCGAGAAGTTTCCGCTTCCATTTCTTGTCATGAGTCGAGGGGCTGAGATTTTGGGTTTTGCCTACGTTTCTCCGTGGCGCCAACGGACCAGCTACCTAAAAGTTGTTGAGAACTCCATTTACCTTTCAGCCCCTGCCACCGGCAAGGGACTGGGTTCAATTCTCTTTGCGGCCCTGATTGCCGAGTGTGAAAAAGTTGGAATCAAAGAGGTGATTGCAGTAATTGCCGATCGCGGAGCTCACGCTTCGATTGCGCTTCATGAGAAGCATGGTTTTGTTCAGCAGGGCCACCTGGCCAATGTTGCAAAGCGTTTTGGGAAACCAATCGGCAGCTACCTGCTGTCCCTGAAGGTCTCTAAGGTCTAGCCAGTAGCACTTCAGAGACGTTTTCACGCAGTGTTGCAAGCGCGGCTGGGTCAAGGCCTTCGGTTGTGATGACGGTGTCGGCTTCGGAAAGCTCGGCGAAAGAAGTGAATCCACGACTTCCCCATTTTGTCGAATCTGCGAGAATCACAAATTTTGCCGCCCGGCGAATCACTTCTCTGTTGGTGTCTGCCTCAACAAGATTTGGTGAGCTGAATCCGAATTCGATGTCCATGCCATGGGTGCCCATGAACACTAAGTCAAGGTTGAACCTCGAGAAAACTTCGGTCGCAATGTTCCCAACCAGCGAGTCGGTGGGTGTCCTGACTCCGCCCGTTAACACGACCGTTTGATCCGCCCTAGGCTGCTGCGCAAACAAGTCGGAAACTGGGACTGAGTTTGTAACCACGGTTAGTGAGGGAACATCCCTGAGTCTTTTCGCCAATGCGTAGACCGAGCTTCCACCCATTAGCGCAATGGCTTGCCCGGGGTGAACCATTTCCGCAGCCAGTTTCGCTACTGCGTCTTTTGCATTCTGCTCTTTCAGAGAGTTAAAAGCAAAGGGGGGTTCAACGGTTGAAGACAGGGTGTTCGCTGTTACCCCGCCATGGACCTTGTCAACCAGGCCTTGCTCGGCCAAAGTTTCGACATCGCGTCTGATCGTGACTTCCGAGACACCCAAACTGGCCGCTAAGTCCGAAATCTTTCTCGCACCAGAAAGGGAGACTTCCTCCAAAATCAGGGCTTTTCGTTGAGCTGCTAGCACGGTATTCCTCCCTAAAACCTATCTAGAGGCTAGTGGGAATATTGCAAAATGTTCGCATTGTTACTAACGGAATGATTACTTTTGTCGTTTTTAGTTCGAAAAGTTTGCAATTATTGCCTAAGTTCTTTCATAAGTAATTCTTTGAGGTGGTCAAATACCCCAAAGCAGTATTTAGGAAGGGGCTAGCTGACAAGCGGAGCGGGCTTTGCCCGGTCCAGAGACAACTGAAATAGCAACTGAGTAGATACTGGGCGGAGTCTTGACTCCGCCCAGTTATCAGCTGAACATATAGGCACCCAATAGATACGAGATCCAGATTGATTACTTCCGAGTTTGTTCACCTGCGTCAAGATGGCGTTTCGTTCTTGGTGAGCATTGCCAGCGACTTGGTGCAGGTGCTTCACTGGGGCTCAGACCTGGGTGCTGACCCAGATTTTCAGAGCATTCTTAGCGCAACCACCGAACCGACTGCCCACGCCGAGGGAGACCTGCCGGAGCAGCACGGGATTTGGCGCGAGGCGGCACGTTCTACAACTGGCACCCCGGCCCTTTCTGGCCATCGCAACGGCCAAGACTTTTCCCCACTTTTTGTTCTTGATGGCTTTGACGCTACCGACACCACGCTGGTGGTAAATGGGGTGGACAGGGTTGCTGGCTTAGGAATCGAAACAAGCTTCAGGTTTGTCGGGGCCGGAGTTCTGGTAACCGCGACTACCGTCACAAATTTGGCTGGCGGAAAGTACTTCGTAAATGAGCTTGCAAGTTACCTGCCGCTACCGGATCGAGCAATGGAATCCTTAGACTTTTCCGGCCGCTGGGTCAAAGAACGACAGCCGGTCAGAAGGCAAATCCTGCCCGGCGTGATTACACGCGAGGTGCGCGAAGGGCGGTCTAGCCACGACTACACGATTGTTCAAATGGCGCTCAGTGCCGGGGCTCAATATCGAGCCGGCGAGGCATGGTCCATGGGTCTTATGTTTTCTGGCAATTCCAAGCACACCATTGAGCAACTGCAATCCGGGCGAAAGGCAATTTCCGCAGGCGAGCTGTTGATGCCCGGCGAGATTATTCTGGATGAAGGGCAATCGCACTCCAGTGCTGAAGTTGCAGCCATCTATTCCGATAAGGGAATAGATGGAGTGACGGACCGCTCCTATCGATGGTTGCGCTCTAGGCCAAATCACCCAACCAACATTCGACCTAGGCCACTGACTCTGAACGTTTGGGAGGCGGTCTACTTCGACCACGACCTAGCAAGGCTCACCGAGCTAGCAAAGGTCGCCGAGCAAATCGGCGTTGAAAGATTTGTGCTCGACGATGGCTGGTTCGGATCCAGGCGAGATGACACCAAGGGCTTAGGTGACTGGGTGGTTTCCGATGAGGTTTGGCCAGAGGGCTTGGGTCCACTGGTGGATGTGGTCAAAAAGCACGGCATGGAGTTTGGGCTCTGGTTTGAGGGCGAGATGGTGAACCCGGACTCCGACCTATACCGAGCGCATCCAGACTGGATTTTGAGTGCTGGGGGACGAGTTCCGCCGACCGGTAGAGGCCAGCTTGTGCTGGATCTGACCAACCCAGATTGCTACCAGCATGTGCTTGGTCAAGTCGATGCAGTTTTGTCTGCGTATGACATTTCGTACATCAAGTGGGACCACAACCGGCCACTGGTTGAGCCGGGACATGGCGGCCAAGCCGCTGTGCATAAGCAGACAGAGGCTATCTATCGACTCTTTAGCCAGCTCAAGCAGAACCATCCCGGTTTGGAAATTGAAAGCTGTGCCTCTGGTGGCGGTCGAATCGATTTGGGCATGGCTCAAGTTGTTGATCGGTTCTGGGTCTCTGACTGCAACGATGCACTCGAGCGCCAACAGATTCAGCGGTATACACAGATTGCAATTCCGCCCGAAATGCTGGGAAGTCACATTGGCCCTACCGAGTCCCACACGACCGGCCGGGTTCACAATCTTGGCTTTAGGGCAATAACTGCATTATTTGGTCACGCGGGACTGGAGTGGGATATCACCCAAACCAGCCTTGAAGAGCGCGAGCTGCTGACCAGCTGGGTCAGCTACTACAAGGCAAAGCGAGACTTGATTCACTCAGGCCAGATGGTCAGAGTTGAAACCGCTAACGATTCGAGCCTGGTGCACGGGGTGGTTTCCCAAGATGGGACCGCTGCGCTATTTGCATACGTGACAACCGCGGGCCAGGGTCCCTCCAGACCCAATGCCCTGAGGCTCGAGGGCCTAAACCCAACCACCAGTTACCGCGTCAAGGCCGTGTTCCCGGTCGGAAAGCCTGTCTTCCAAGAAAGAACCTCCCCTGCTTGGTTCGATGGAGTGACAATGACTGGCGCCGCGCTGAGTCAGATCGGCCTTAGGCCACCAATTTTGTTCCCAGAAAACGCTCTACTAATTGAAATCGAGGCACGCTAATGCTCAACACAGACCGACTATATTTTGGCGGGGACTACAACCCAGAACAGTGGCCCAAAGAGGTTTGGAAAAACGACATTGAGTTGATGCAAAAGGCCAATGTCAACCTAGTGTCGCTCGGAATTTTCTCCTGGGCAAACATCGAGATCAGCGATGGAAACTATCAGTTCGGGTGGCTGGATGAAATCATGGACCTGCTGCACGAAGGTGGCATTTCTGTAGACCTTGCAACTGCGACTGCCTCACCTCCAGCGTGGTTGTCCGCTGCCCACCCAGAAATCCTGCCAGTGAACTTTGATGGCATCAGATTGGAATTTGGTGGTCGCCAGGCTTACTGCGCTGCCAGCAAGGTTTACCAGGAAAAGGCAGCTGCTCTAACCGAACAAATTGCCAAGCGCTACGCCAAGCACCCGGCTGTTGTGATGTGGCATGTCAACAACGAATACGGATGTCACGCGCCTTATTGCTACTGCGATGCATCGAAGGCTGCATTTGTTCAGTGGCTTCAAAAAAAGTACGCATCATTGGATGAACTAAATGCCTCATGGGGCACAGACTTCTGGTCACAGCGCTATCGCAACTGGGATGACATTCCAGCACCAAAGCGCACCCCCGATGGAACACACCCAAACCCCGGGGCACAGATTGACTTCCGCAGGTTCAGTTCGGAGATCACCCTTGAGCTGTTCAAGACTGAGCGCGACATCATCAAAAAGTACGACAGCGTAAATCCGGTGACCACCAACTTCATGTCAATGAAGGGCACGCACGCTATGGATTACTTCGCCTGGGCCAAAGAGGTTGACTTTGTTTCAACTGACCATTACCTGGCTCAGCACGACATTGAGAATCACATTGATCTTGCTCAGATGGCGGACCTAACCAGGGGCTTCGCCGACGGCAAGCAGTGGCTTTTGATGGAGCACAGTAGTTCAGCGGTTAACTGGCAGCCGAGAAACTACGCAAAGACCCCGGGACAAGAAAAGCGAAATGCGATGAGCTTCGTGGCCAGAGGTTCCCAGGGGGCAATGTATTTCCAGTGGCGCCAGAGCCAAGCAGGTTCAGAACGTTTCCACTCGGCGATGGTTCCGCACGGAGGCGAAGATACTCGGGTTTACAGGGAAGTCGCAGAACTCGGCAAGCTCTTGAGTGATCACCCGGAGCTGTCAAAGCACGCCACTGACAAGGCTGAAGTAGCCATTGTTTTTGACTACGAACAGTTCTGGGCGATGATGCAGGCCAACCTACCAACCGAGGATTTGAGCTATTCAGATACCGTGGCGGCTTGGTATCGAGCGCTATATAAAGAGGGCATTCAAGCAGACTTTGTGCCGGCAAATGTTGATGCCGCCACTCTTGCCGACTACAAGCTGGTGCTAATGCCCATGGTTCACATGCTTTCAGATTCAGAAGAGCAGCTGTTCACCAGCTATGCCCAGAATGGCGGCAACCTAGTTGTTGGCTACTTCTCCAACGTCGCCGACCGGACGCTCCGAGTCAAACTTGGTGGCTACGGCGGCCGTCTTGTGAAGGACGTCATCGGGCTTTATGTCGAGGAGTTCTACCCGCTTCGGGAGTCAACCGTGAAGCTGTCAAACGGCTTCGAGGCAAAGCTTTGGGCGGAATTGTCAGCACTCAACGGCGCCGAAGTGGTTGCGGAATTCAGCTCGGGCCAGGCCAAAGGCCAGGCGGCGATTGTGAAGCGCAATCTAGGAGGGTCGACAGCCTGGTATCAGGGCACCGAGTTGACCGATGATTCCCAGCGCAAGTTCTTCAGCGACATCGCAAAGCAGCTTGGCTTGGCAGTCATTGATTCAGAATCGACCGAGGTTATAAAGCGCGGTCCTTATGAAATCAGTATTGACCATGCGGCAAACACCGTGAGTGTGGTCAAGCACTAGCTGCAGGCATAAAAAAAGGGATCCGATTTCTCGGATCCCTTTTTTCTTTGTGCGGGTGAAGGGACTTGAACCCCCACGCCTCGCGGCGCCAGAACCTAAATCTGGTGCGTCTGCCAATTTCGCCACACCCGCAACAGTGATACAGCATAACTGGTTTTTGTCGCTGTGGAAAACCCAAAACCTAGCTTTGGGCAAAATGGCATGGTTTTCGGCATGGAGCACCTAAACCAGATACTTACTCGCACCCGGAACCTAGCAAGAGTGCAAGGCCTTGACCTGGATAGCGCAACACAGCAAGCGATAGATGAACTATCTGAGACACAGACTGTTCCACTCGATGAAATTGAGCTGGCACAGCGAGCCAGGCTTGAATTGGAGGGGCTGGGAGTCCTGCAACCACTGCTGGATAACCCAGAGATCGAAGAGATTTGGATCAACCGTCCAAATGAGGTCCACTACTTCGGAACCTCGGGGCGCGAGAGTCTTAAGATTGAACTTTCTTCCAGCCAGATCAGGACTCTGTGTTTTCGAATGCTCAGTCATTCCAGGCGGAGAGTGGATCGCCTGACCCCATACGTGGACGCATCTCTGGCTGACGGCTCCCGGCTCCACATCGTGATCCCTGAGATCACTGGGGAGTACTGGGCAATAAACATCCGGAAATTCAACAGGCCAGACATTAGTTTGGAGCAGCTGGCCAGGGCCGGCAGTATCTCGGCTCTGCAGCTTGACCAGCTTCAGAAAGCCATGACTGAAGGCAAAAGCGTCCTAGTTGCAGGTGCCACTCAAGCCGGAAAAACAACTCTGATGTCGGCTCTTTTGAGGGCATCAAATCCGACCGATCGAATTATTTCCTGTGAGGACACCTTTGAATTGGCCCTGACTCACCAAGACTGGGTTGCCATGCAAACTCGCCCTGCTGCCGTGGAGGGTGCTCCTGAGATTTCATTGCGGGAGTTAGTCAAACAGGCACTCAGAATGCGGCCGGATCGGTTGGTGATCGGCGAAGTAAGGGGGGCCGAGGCTTTGGACATGTTGGTTGCTTTGAACTCCGGAATCCCAGGGCTCTGCACTCTTCACGCAAACTCCGCCAGAGCAGCCTTGCAGAAACTTCTCACTTTGCCTCTTTTGGCCGGTGAAAACATTTCTGATTCATTTTTGCGACCAACCGTAGTTGGCGCGTTCGATCTGGTCGTCTTCTGCAGGCGTGACCGGCTGGGCAATCGAAGGGTCGAGGAGGTTATTGAGGTGAGCCATGAAGCTATTCAATGATCTAAGTGCGCGGGCGGGGTTGCACTCCAAGCGCGCGGAGCTTGTAGTCAGCATTGCAACTATTACTGCCCTAGTTTTCCTGAGCACTCAGCTTGTCACCGGAGTCACTGGCCTTTCAGTTTCGTTGTCGATTCTGAGCCTTGCAGTCTCGATCGAGTTCTTGCGGCTTGCTGGCGCAGCAAGGCAGACAAAGCTGGACCAACTCTGGCCGCAAGTTTTTGATTCGTTTCAGAACGCAACTCAATCCGGGCTGTCGCTTCAGGAACAACTTGGCTATCTGGGGCAGAAGGGTCCAATCAGACTGCGAGAGCACTTCGCTCGTCTTGAGTTCGATATTTCAAATGGCAAGGAGTTAGGGGTTTGCCTTGGCACTTTTAGGGATGCCATTGGCTCCAGGCGTGCTGACCAGCTCGCGCTGCTGATCGAGATCACCACCGAGCTGGGAACCGCGGGGGTTTCCGAAAGTTGGCGGAAGGCAGCCATGCAGCTCCGAGCCGAGCAGGCTACTTTCGGGGAGGTTTTGACCAAGAAGGGGTGGGTCTTGGGCAGTGCGAAAGTAGCGCTAATGGCTCCATGGTTGGTGGCATTTGTGCTTGTTCGGCTTGAGCAAAATCGGCAGGCTTTTGAAACAGAGCTCGGTGCTGTTGTGCTGCTGTTTGGCCTGCTTCTTTCAATCGTTGCTTACGCGGTCGTGAACAAACTGGGGAATCTGACGTTGCCGGGGAGGATCTTCAATGCAGCTAGCTAACCGAGTAATTTCTGCGCACATCCCTTCGGCAACCGTGAAGCGAACAATCAATTTCGATGCGCTGCTTAGTCACTTTTTGTCCTCCGGCAATAAAAAGGCTGCACTCGAGCTCCCGGATTTTGCAGAGGCGATTGGGCTGCTGCTGGCAACGGGACTGCCGATTGGTGTTGCCTTGGATTGGCTAGGGCCGAAGATGACCGGAGAAATTGGCTCAGTCCTGCGCACTGTTTCTGAAAACGTCGCGCTTGGGGCAGATCTGGTGGAGGAGCTCGAGGAAGCAGCAGCTGCCCTGGGGGAGCCTGGATTTGTGGAGTTGGCAGAAAAGTTGAGCCTTGGCCTTAGCCGGGGAGTGCCAATGGCCGAACAGGTAATGCAGCTAGCGAACTCACTGCGGCAGGAGCAGGGAAGAAGGCTGTTGAAGCAAGCCGGCTCCAGTGAAACCAAAATGCTCATTCCTACGGTCTTCCTGATCCTTCCGGTCACGGTGCTATTCGCAGTATTCCCCTCAGTTCTTGTCCTACAGCGGTCTTTATGAAAGGAGACAGATGAAAAACCTCAAATCTGAGCAAGGTGACGTACCAGGCTGAGCCGAAATTGAAATATGCGTATGACAACTATCTTGTCAAATGCCCAACGCCCAACATCTTCCATGTTAGGTATCGGCGAATCTAAGCTTTTACGGGAATGGCAGTGCCACTAAAAGAGCACTCTTTCTCGCCTACCCGAACAGAGATTGAGCAAGGTTGACCCATTTTTATCCCCTGCTTGATAGTGAAGGTCTCACCTGTTTTTATCTCGCCAAGTTCACGAAAATAGACACCCAAAGCGGCTGCCGCTGAACCAGTCGCAGGGTCTTCGTAGACACCTCCAAAGGCGAATGGATTGCGCGATTGCCAGATTCCCTTTGCTTCCCTTGCGACGATCTGAATAGTGATCCACTTTCTGATGCGGCAGAGTTGCTTCAGTTCTTCAAATTCATAGTCAAGTTGCTCGAGCAGGTCCAGGCTTTTCAGAACTATCACAGGATGTGCATTTCCAGCATTTGCAATTTTTGGTTCAAAACCTTCTGCAAGCATGGCGCTCGACAGATGGAGAATGTCTAGAAGTTGCTCTAATTCTTGAGGTTCAAAACCTGAAACTAAAGCTTTGGTAGTTGAAATTTCTGCCTCCAAGCCGACAGGGGAATCGGAAACAGAAACTTTTAGGGGGCCATTGTTGGTCTCAAAAACGAAGTCCCCCACCCCGTATTGGCCACCAAGCGCAACCCCAGCCGCAATCGTTGCGTGCCCACAAAAGTCAACTTCCATTTCAGGGGAGAAATACTTGACTCGAATGTCTGACCCATTTCGAGAGAGAATAAAAACCGTTTCGCTAAAACCAACCTCGGCAGCAATTTGTTGCATCTCACTCGAACTTAGATGACCTGCTTCCAAAACAACTCCAGCCGGGTTGCCACCTTTTCGCCCTAAAGGAAAGGCGGCTAGTCGGAGAACTTCTGTAGTCATTGGTCGAGTCTAGAAATAAAAGGGACCTAGTTGCCTCAACCTGGGGATAACTTTTTACTCGATTCGGACCTTTGTTTCAAAATGACCCCATGACAAAAAATCGAATGTTTAGAAAGTTTGTTTCCCTCTCTAAAGATGACGCTGGTGACGTCCCTGGTTGGGCGAATGTGTTCCCCCAGATGTTCCCCCAGCTGAGCACTATCCGCTGATGTTCGCCTGTGTTCGTAGGCGTTCGCACCTCAGAAAACACTAGAAAAACGAACACCAGCGAACAGCTACGAACAAACTGCACTTAACTGGGGGACAAGGGGTCGTGGGTTCAAATCCCGCCAGCCCGACTGAAATCATAACTTCCAGAGCGTTTTGTCCTGTTTGTCCCTCTGCTGCACAAAGGCAGT
>Ga0255756_1005585_pt1 | contig 11631 bp, 8 predicted proteins | sample 011ome_20_FD_179956 | JGI IMG/M metagenome (GOLD analysis project Ga0255756, IMG submission 179956) | Coastal salt marsh microbial communities from the Groves Creek Marsh, Skidaway Island, Georgia - 011509CT metaG (version 2) | ecosystem: Environmental > Aquatic > Marine > Intertidal zone > Salt...
AATACACATCAGAGCGATGCCGAGTAAAGAGACGATGGCGCCCGAAGTCGTTCGCACCATCAGATGGTCCTCGATTTTCTTATACGCATCGAAAGAGGATACCCAGGAGACGGAGCTACCACCACCGCCGCCAATACCCATTGTTCTTTCAAGAAGAAGAAGAAGAAGAAGAAGAAGAAGGAGACGAAGAAGAAGAAGAGGAAGAAGAGATTGTGGATCTCTCTATATGTGTATATTTCAATCTATCTCTCGATTACGCGCGGGTGTCTAAAAGTCAGGAAAAAAGAGGTTGTGTTTATGGAACTCTCTCTACTCGTATGTGGGCGAGACCAACCCCACAACAACAAGGAACTGACTGTTGACTGTTGTACGAGTAAAAAGGCAAAAATCTTAACACGCCCACAACACAAAAAAACGACAAACAGTTACTCGTCGTAAAGATAATAATAAAAAGAGAAAAGAAATGTTATCGTTTGTGTCGATGATTGCTGCACCAATGGCATCATCGACGGGCGTTTCCATCGGGATGAGAACGAAAAGAAACGCGTGTTCATCTTCTGGTGGAAACCGCGCGGCGGTTTACGCGAGCGCCGCGAGACTTTCTTCCAAAAGAAATTGTTTTCGCACCGCCCTTTCTGCGCGAGACAGAGGGAATGGGAGAAGCGAAGGGCGACGAAAAGAACGGATGAATACGCGACCAAGAGCAAACATTGAACCGGCTACGGACCAAGACGATGACGACGACGGCGAACATTTTGCCGGAGCCGGTTTCATGGAAGGTTGGAAAGGCGAGTTGTTTTTGAAGAACATCGATTTGAGTAAAGCTGCGGGAAACTATTACGTCGGCATACGAGAGCGGTTGTTACAACTCGATCCTGGGTTGAACCAAACGCTCATCTCCTCTGGGACATCTATCTCGCAATTATTCGATCAAGACAAGTGGGAAAAACATCGAAGAGTCAACCGCTTCTTTTACGATTTACAAAACATCCCGAGCTCGACGGTATTTCTTCGGTTAGTTCGAGTGCTTTTGACGCTCACGTTTCTCGCGTACTTGGTGTTGATCATACCGGGAACTTTACTCAATCTCACGCACAAAATGGTTCCTTACGTGAGTGATATTGTACCGTCGAGCTTATTATTATGGATGAAGCAATCGACGATTGAGACGTTTACCTTTCACATTTCACCCTTGTTCCACACGATGCTGGGTACCGTGCTCGGTTTAGTGCTCGTCTTTCGAACTAACTCTTCTTACAGTAGATTTGTGGAAGGCCGGGTCGCATGGGGAGCGCTCGTTCGCCGGTGCCGAGATTTTGCTCGTTTTAGCGCTTACATAGAAAACGAGCAACTGAGGAAGACAATGTTAGGCGTCGTTTCGTGTTATCCGTATCTTTTGAAATCTAGATTACGGTCCGGTCGAACGCGAGAAGATAAAAGCGACCCTTCCGCTTTCAAAGATACTCCGGACGAAGCCGTGAATCGCATTTTGAACAGAGTTGGTGCCAGCGAAGAAATTCCTATTTTGTTAAACGATAGTAGGAATCGCCCATTTTTCTGCACCATGCGCTTGACGCACTTCATGAAGATTGCGGTGAAAGAGGGCATCAACGACAACGCGCAGTTGATGCTCGAGCAAACGATTTCAGAAATCAACCAAGCTGGTGGCGTGTGCGAACGATTAATAGCGACGCCAATTCCGCTCTCATTCAGTCGTCATTCATCGCGTTCTATCATGATTTGGTTGCTCACGTTACCGTTTGCATTATCCTCGATAACGACGGGATGGACTCTTTTACCTTTGATGTTCTGCGTGAGTTATCTCATTTTAGGCGTGGATGAGATTGGCATTCAAATCGAAGAACCGTTCGCGACGTTACCGTTAACGCCACTGTGTAAAATCATAGAGAGGGATTTGCAAAACGTGATGGATTGCACGGATAGCGCATGATAACAGTTTTATCGTTCATCATGTGATGTAAAATTATTCTTCTAGCGTATCGCTGCACCAACCAGTTTAAGTATAACTACTCGTACGAGTAACTTTTTTCTTCAGAAGCAAACGTTTGATTTATTTGCGCATAAAGCTTCTCACCACAAAGTTCCCGTCTTTACTCAACGAAGCTCATCAGGAAAGAAAAGTATGTGTACGTCGTTGGCGACGCACAGCGCGTGTTGCGCGCAGATCAGCGTGCATCCGTTTGCATCATCAGCGCGAAAAATTCATATAAACTCCTCTCGCTCATCACAAAAATTTTCTTCGTCGTTGGTAGTAAACGAGAAGGAGCGAAGAACAAGTCGTCCAACTGTTTCGCGAACACCATCGAGTCGGGTCTCTTTGATGTGTCGCGCCGCAAAAGATAACAACAACAACAACAACAACAACAACAACAACAACAACAACAACAACGCCGACGAAAACCCATTCGCGGCGTTGCAGAGCATGCGCGGTACTCTCGTCGATAAACCAGAACTCGCGGTGAAGAAGGAGGTGAAAAGAACGAGCACGAATATCGACGAGTTTGCGTACGAAGAGGAAAACAAAACTAAAAAAGCGCCGACGAAGAAGAAGAAAGCGATGCCGCCAGCTCCATCGAGAAATGGGAAAGGAGGAGTGCGCATAAAAGTAGAAAGGAGAAAGAATAAAGTCGTCACAGTAGTTACAGGTTTAGAAAATCCAACGAAAGAGCTGGTGACAAAACTGAAAAAGGTTTTAGGCGCGGGTGCTTCTCTCGACGCGGATACTTGTATTTTCCAAGGCACGCACGCAAACGCGTTGGAGGATATGATTAAAGCGATGGGGTATAAAGACGTGAAAATAGTCAAGTAGACGTTTAGCGCGATTGAAATAACGATTGAAATAGTTTTGAATGTCGTATAGGTCGGCATAAAGTAAATAATATGAGCCCGCTCCTCTTCTTTCGTAAGAATCGCTTTCGGGATAAACTTCTCTTTCTTTTGTAGCACCAAAATAAGAACGTACGCGTCATAAATAAGTACACCACAAGTCATAAAAAAGGAAGGGAAAGAGTACACTCTTTTAACCATGGCTCGTACGAAACAAACTGCTCGTAAATCCACCGGTGGTAAAGCCCCGAGAAAGCAGCTCGCGACTAAAGCTGCGCGCAAATCCGCTCCGACGACTGGCGGTGTCAAGAAACCGCACAGATATAGACCGGGTACCGTAGCGTTGAGAGAGATTCGGTAAGTGGAGGATGAGGGATCTCGTGTGATTTTAGCTCCAATTTTGGTCAATTTTGGCGGTGTTTTTCTCGAGGAAAACGATTCTCGTCTTCTCGCGCGCGCGAGGCGTAGACGCGCCACGATCTCGCAAGTCTGTTCGTTTTTGCGCGACAGAGTGTTTTTTCTGTCCGAACGTGAGACACATTCGCGCGCGATCTAGTCGCATATATGGAAACACAAATCGTATTATATATCGGAAAAAACGCGCGTTGCCTGAGGCGGGGGCGTGACCCAATTCGCTCTTTTCTCTGCTCTTCTCTCTTCTTCTCTCGTCTCGGCCTCTCTCTTTCTTCCTCTTCTTCTCTGACCGTCCTCTTCTCATCTTGTTCATAACAAAAAAAAACAGAAAATACCAAAAATCGACCGAACTCTTGATCCGCAAGTTGCCGTTTCAACGCTTGGTCAGAGAAATCGCCCAAGACTTCAAGACTGACTTGCGATTCCAATCGCACGCTGTCTTGGCGTTGCAAGAAGCGTCCGAAGCGTACTTGACTGGCTTGTTTGAAGACACCAACTTGTGCGCGATTCACGCCAAGCGCGTCACGATCATGCCAAAAGATATTCAATTGGCAAGAAGAATTCGTGGTGAACGCGCGTAAAGAGCCATTCATTCATATTGATGTTGTGATGTAGTCGTCGTGTGTTGCGTGGAAACGCGGCGTTAAAGAGGACGAGTGCAGGATACAAGAAGAAGAGCTCGACTTTTTTCAAACTAGTTTAAAAACCTGTAAATGTAAAAAATATCTATACTCAAATCAATCCTATAATGTTACTACTGCACGGCATAATTATTACATTCCTAATGTCGTCAATTTTATATAAGCATCGACGAAATCTTTTTTGAATGTTCCTGCGTCTTCGGCATACTTATCAATCCACTTTCTATTTTCCTCATCTTCCGATAAGTATCTGTCCGATAACAAACCGATGTGTTCATTCATCTCCAACTCGTCTTTAGTTAAGTTTGGTAAGTTCCACGGGTCCTTTTTTAACGTCACGAAATACTCGTTGTCGAAAGTATATGGGTCGCCGAATCCTTTTTGTCCTATAGTGTGTGCACCAGAAAGCGCAATCATTTCCTGGGAAGATAGCCCGTATAAGTTTTGAAAATGCTCTCGCATCTCTTTTCCTCGAAGCGTCTCAACTGGCATGCGGTTTTCTGGATCCGCAGAGGAAGCGTCTTTACGTCCAAGCGGGACGGATTCTAAGAATTTCGGGCCACCAGTGAGCTCGACCGCGTAAGCTCCAGCGCACGCTATGCAATCTGCTAACGATACTCCGCCAGTGTCGTCGCCGAAACCTCTCGCTTTCATCTCTTCGTATACCTCTTTTATCGGGTTCAGTCCTCGCTTCAAGCCGAAACTTTCTGGTCGTCCTAATTCGTACAAAACGCTCCCATTCATCCCACCATCGTTCGAGGTCTTGTTGAACGTTCCTGCGTCGTGAAACGCAACTCTCAACACAGCCGGACACTTTGTTTTTTGTATTTTGCTCTCGAGAACTTGGCGTAAATTTTTTCGTACTTCTTCGTTTTGAACTGTTTTTGTTGCTGCGTAGGCGGCGGTTGTTGACGACAACGACGATGGTAAAGGAGATTGTATAATCATCGCAGCACAGACAGAAAACAACGACGTGGAAGAGACTAAGAATGCCCGTCTGTTGCTACGCGTCGTCGTCATCTTTTCTTTCTCTTTGTTACCTTGTTCTGAAGAAGACGCAATAACAACGAGAGTTCCTTTTTTCGTACTCGTATTCGTATTCGTCGTCGATGTTGATGATGAAGATGACGACGACGAAAAAGGGGAAATAGACGGTACACTTTTTCTTCGGTTTTTCTCGCGATGATGCGAGCAACGCTCACAAATCCGCGGCCTCGCATCGAACGCTAACGACATTGTCATCTCGTTGCGTCGCTCCTATCGTCGCGCTCGTTTGCGCGGCGCTTTAAAAAAAAAATGGAGAAGAAGAAAGAAAGAAAGAAAGAAAGAAAGAAGAACTTGTGGAATTCGTATCTAACGCGTCTCAAAAAAATACGCGCGCGCGGCGTTTTCGACTGAAAAATGAGCACTGAAAAGCTAAAGAGGTTTGAAGCGAGCGAGAAGAAGTATTACGACAAAGAATGCAGCGTTCTCGATGATACGGCTGAGGATGTATGCGTGAGCTCGCCGCAGTCTTCGTTTTCGTTTCCTCCTCTCTTCTCCTTTTCAAAGAACAGCAGCTCCAAAACCGAAAAGAGGAGAGAAGAACGAGAACAAGAACAAGACTCGCGAGAGGGACAGCTCACTCCCGTGACGTATTCCGCGCGATTAACGAGAACATTCGCGTCTACTTCGCTGCCGTTTTTGAAAATAAGTTCAGCTGGAGGAGGAAAGAACGGAGAAGACGAATCGTTTTCGCCTCTCCTTGAAACGTTCTTTGAAGTTCTTTCCCCACGCGCTTGGATGAAGAGAAAAGAAGAAAATGAACGACAACGACAGCGACAACGACAACGACAGCGCACGCAAATACTTCCAGGTATTTGGAAGAGCTGTAAAATAGTAGCAGTAAATTTGCTTTTTGCATTTCCTGTATCAATCATGGCGCTGTTATTCTCATCGGCAGTGGTGCCGATTATTTCGGCGCACGCAGCGCTAACGGCTGTTGTTTTTCTTTCGCTCCAGGTTTGCTTTGAGATACTTGAAATCTTGATTCAATCAATTCATTCGATGAATGATGTCCAGCCGTATCATCGCGAAGTGTCAGAGTTAGCGTTGAAGTCGTCGATGAAAGAGGTAAAGTCATACAAACGACGCGTCCCGTTACTCTTTTCGACTGAAAAAGACGTCGAAGACAGTGAAGAAGAAACGAAGAAAGAATGCGAAGGCTCTTCACAAACGGCGCCGCGAGTGCAATAGTCCTTCAATATATATATACATACATACATGCATTGCATGTAAAACGGAAACATATGAATTCTATATACCGCGTGATATACATCTTTTCTTCTACAATTGCTAAAGTAAAACTATATATTTTTATTTTGTTTGTACACATGTGTTTCATCCCTCTCCTTGGGTACGCGTTTTGATTCGTATTACCATTGTATCGGCCCCAAGCCTTTAGCGCGAATAGCGCTTAAGTCTAACTTTTGATCCAACTCCTCGTCCACATCTCCAACTAGCGCTACGTTATCTCCTCTAACTACGTATAAACCGAGAGGTGCCATCTCGACGCCACTCTCCAAGGAATACACTCTCTCGTGACAGTTTTCAACTATAAGATTTGTTTGTTGATCGAAGCCGCGCAAATGACCGACGATGTGCCGCCCATCGTTCGTGATGATGGAGATGACGGAGTTCAGGAACGGTTTGAGCATGGACGACATCTTTTATTTTTATAATAAACGCGCTTCGTGTCGTCGTCGTCGTCGTCGTCGCAACAGCGATAGTTTGAGTGAAGAGTTCGGGGTACTCGTAGGAAAAAAAACACAGTCTACGTACGTACTCTCGCTTTTTTGAGTGCTGCTCACAGCTCTCAGAGGTTCCGCGGCTGGTTTGGTCTCTCTCTTCTTTTGGTGGGGGGAGCGTCGCTTCCGAGAAAACCCTAAATGGAAGTCAAAGCTCGAAGCGAACGGAGGCGGAAAAAAGAAACGCGGATTAGACCCGATATCCTCACCTTTGGTCGCGATAAACGTTGTGAAACATCCGGGTTGGATTCCGAACCGTTTTTTTCATTCAACTATTCGTCGACACTAAACTTTTCACGGTCGCATCACGTCTCTCTAGTCGCGAAAGTCTTCGAAATTTTGAGTTCGAAGAAGAGCGTGCCGTCCGAACGTTGAGCCTATTATACTTGGGAGTACAATTGAACTAAATTCATTCCGCGCGGAATAGGACGCACTTAAGATCGTCCCGTAACCATGATTTCTTGTTGTTAGTAAAGAAGAGGTTACTGGGAATCAATTTACACGAAAAGAATTGGATTATAAACGCGTTTATAGAAGAATAAGCGGTCAAGAAGGTTGCTTTGAAAGGGAGAATTCTTGCTCTGCGAGAAGACAGCGGGGCGGCTTTTGAACAAATTTAAATTCAAGAAGGGACTTTTGAGAGAACAAGAGAGAGAGTAGAGAGGTTATAACTTACACTGAGAGAGAGAGAGAGAGAGAGAGATGAACGGCGAAAGTGGAGAAGTCGAAGGGCAGACCAGGATTTCTAAAGAAGAAGAACTCGCGCGGCCGTCGTCGTCCAGAGAAAGGGTCGACGGAATTGGTGGTGGAGACGAGGGTTCCTCACCCAAAGGTGAAACTCAACCACAGGAAACGGAGCGAGGAGAAACTACAGCCGATCCGCCGCCGCCAACGGCGCCGCCGGTTGTTATCGAGCAGCAAGTGATAGAGAATGACGATCCAGAAGAGGAAGAAGAGGAGGAGACGAAGTTTGTGGAATGGGATCCAACCGGGAGATTTGGTCGGACGACACAGTTGTTTGGGAGAGGGACGTACAAGAATGTATATAAAGCGTTTGACGAGGAGGAAGGCATGGATGTCGCGTGGAATCAAGTCAAAGTTTCCGGTTTACCTCCGGAAGAGAAGCAACGGCTCATGCACGAAGTTGAAATTCTTAAGAAACTCGACCACAAGAACATCTTGAAATTCTATCACAGCTGGAACGTCATGGAGAAGGGCGAAATGTCTGTGAATTTCATAACCGAAGCGTGCGAAGGCACCTTAAATAAATACGCCGCAAAGTTCAAGACTAACCTTGATATGCGTGCCGTCAAGTCTTGGTCTCGTCAAATTTTGAGAGGATTGGAGTATTTGCACTTGCACGATCCTCCCATCGTGCACAGAGACTTGAAGTGCGACAACATTTTCGTCAACGGTAACGCTGGTGAGATAAAAATTGGCGATTTAGGTCTCGCGGCTATGCTCAATCATCAAAGAACGCATTCTGTGATCGGAACGCCTGAATTCATGGCACCCGAACTCTACGAAGAAGATTATGACGAACGCGTGGATATCTACTCCTTCGGCATGTGCTTGATTGAGTTAGTCACTTTCAAGTGTCCGTACTCAGAATGCAAAAACCCGGCGCAGATTTATAAAAGAGTTTCGCAGGGCATTTTACCTGAGGCCCTCGAAGCGGTCAAAGAAAAAGGCGATGCGATCTATAACTTCATTCTGAAATGCATTGCACCAAAGGAGGAGCGTTGGACTGCTTCTGAACTGCTCGCAGATCCGTTCTTGGAGAAGAAACAGTCGCGTCCGCGTAACTTACCGCGCGCGGTCACCGAAGAGGAACCTGAAGCGCCGAGACCTCAAGTGGCAGAAGAGGAATCGTCAGAAGTGAATAGGTCTAGCTTTGACCTTACGAATCCTCCGCCCGTGGTGACGGGCAGCGATCCTGTCTCTGTCGGAGGTGGTGAAAAGAAGGGGAAAGGTTTGTATCCCATACAAGAAGCTTCGAAAGAACTTCCAGCAACGCCTGGTGGACGATTCTATCGCGTCGTTTCCAATACTGAAGGATCTTCCGAGCTACCTGCTGGTCATTTTGAACAACGCGAGCGGGGTGCGTCGTTGAACATTCGCGTTAAAGGTTTGATGATGGACAACAATACTTTACGTTTGCGCTTGCGTATTACGGATCAGTCTTCTGGTCAGACCAGGACTGTAGAATTTCCATTTAGCACGAATACAGATTCAGCGCACAATGTCGCGAGGGAGATGGTTGAAGAATTGCAGCTCTCTGAATCCGACGTGAATACGATCGAACGCGAGATAAATAAGGAGGTGAAATATTTGTCCGAGGAGAGGCCAAACTTGGAATCAAGCGAGCAACACTCCTCTCGAGACTCTTTCGAAGAGATGCGATCGACGAACGGTTTCGGCGATGGAGGTTCGAGCGAACATCTCGCTAGTGGTGCTGGATCAACCACTGGATTGACCAGAGTGGATAGTGCGAAGTCAGTTGAATCGCAAGATCGAGAGAGCCAATATCATCAACACAGCGCGGGAGGGTCGCCGGACGAGATTCAGGAGCGAGAAAGATCTCCTCAAAAGTCTCCGATTGTCGTCTCTGCAGAGTTGCGACAAGAACCCTACGCCAGAGCAGCGTCGCCCTCGATAGTCGTTGGGAGATCAAAGACGCAAGATGACGGTTCGTCCGTTCAGCAACTGGGCTTGGACGTGAAGAGCATGTCGCTTGCTTCGGATGAACGTGTCGAACGATCGCACTCTGCGGGACCGGGATTGGCTCAACAGCAATTCAAAGCACGCGAACCGTCTCATCAGTTCTCAGGTGATCATAGAGGTAATGATTCGAGCGCGAGCGCATCGCAGTTGAGTTCTCCGTTAGCTTCACCGCCAGTTGGTGCGATCAATAATTCGAATTACCCACAACAAGTTCCTGCGGATGTGCTGTCGAACGCTAGTATTTCTCTTCCACCAAAACACCCTCAGTCTCAGCAGCAAGCGATGGCTCAGCAGCAGCAACAACAACAACAGCATCAACAACAGCATGGATATGACGCTTCAGCTGCGGCTTATCCAAGTCGATCGGAGACTCCAGTTCTTGCCGCGCTCGAGGATGGTGATTTAGAGTATGAAGATGAAATGGAGCTTCAAGTTTTAGAGGAGTTAGAAAAAATGCAGCAGCAAGAAGAGGCGGAAATGCGGCACAGGCACGCTACTGAGCGCCAGAGTAAAGTTCGAGCTTTCCATAAAAGGCGTTTAGAGCGTTCGCTATCAAGACTAGCATTAGGGAGCAATCATCAATCAGATGGGAATCTTACGCAACTGGCCGCTACGCAGCAACTGCACCAACAACAGTATGCGCAGCAACTGCAACAGTCTCAAATGACGCAGACCGCTCACTCTTCGGCTTCGTTATCGGCCTTGTATCAGCCGGTACAATTTCAGCAACAACAACAACAACAACAACAACAACAACAACAACAACAATATGCTCAACAGCAGTTCTCTGCTGGGATAGAAAGTGCCAAGCCGCCTCTTGCTCCCTCTCAGGGTTATGTCTCTAATCAACCATTGGTTAATGGTCATTTGCAAAGTGCGGCTGCTGTGTCAATTTCGTACGGAAGTGATGTCGGAACCTCTTCGATTGGAACAATGTCCCGCGAGTCATCGAAGGCGTCTATGAGTTCTGACAATCGCGACGAAGCCGGCGACTCCGGGAAGGCGCAGTTGACCGGAGAGCAGTTGAAGGAGGCGAAAGAGAAAAAGAAACGCGCCGCGTTGGAAAAAATGAACGCGTTGACGGGTAGTTGCTTAACGGGATTAGATGTTAAAAAGAATAGCGAAAAAGCTTCTCAAGTAGCCCTGAAGGATGAAGCAAAGCTCATGGAGAAGATGCAAAAGGCGGCAGACTCGGTTTCGCTCAGCGGAGAGAGTTGAGAGCACGTAGAAAGAAAAAAAATTGTAAACAAAGCAAAGCGTACACGCATAAATACGAAACGTAGCTAGAAAATTCACGCAAATATAATTTGGATGCTAATGGTTTTACAAGTTCTTTACTATTTTTTGCTGTTAACCGCAAACAACGATGATTTTATCCCACGGCGTTCTCTAATTTCAAGGACATGAGCGCTTCGACTTCAGCAGCGAATTCGAGGGGCAACTCTTGAAACACTTCGGAGCAAAAGCCGGAAATGATGACACCAACCGCAGATTCAAGGTCAATGCCGCGCTGTTGAAAGTAAAACAACTGATCTTCGCCAATTTTGGAAGTAGACGCTTCGTGCTCCACTCTAGATGAAGGATCTTTGACTTGAATGTACGGATAAGTGTTCGCTCCCGCATCATCCCCGATCAACATAGAGTCGCACTGCGAATAATTTCTCGATCCGGTCGCGTTGGGGCCGACAGAAACTAATCCTCGATACACATTTTTCGATTTTCCTGCAGAAATACCTTTCGAAACAATCCTAGATCTCGTATTCTTACCAACGTGTATCATTTTCGATCCCGTGTCCGCCTGCTGCTTGTTATTCGTCAAAGCGACGGAGTAAAACTCCCCCTTGCTATTATCTCCCGCGAGTACAACGGATGGATATTTCCAGGTGATTGAAGAGCCAGTTTCAACTTGTGTCCACGAAATTTTGGAGTTGTCACCTTTGCACAAGCCTCGTTTCGTGACAAAGTTGTAGATGCCCCCTTTTCCGTTTTCATCACCAGCGTACCAATTTTGAACGGTGGAATACTTCACCTCGGCATTCTTCCCTGCGTAGATTTCTACGACCGCAGCGTGGAGCTGGTTTTCGTCGTAGGCCGGAGCGGTGCAACCTTCAAGATATGATACGTACGAATCGTCTTCGGCTACGATCAAAGTTCTTTCGAATTGTCCGGCAGACTCTGCATTGATGCGAAAGTATGTGGACAACTCCATCGGCGAAATT
>Ga0255756_1005592_pt1 | contig 11616 bp, 7 predicted proteins | sample 011ome_20_FD_179956 | JGI IMG/M metagenome (GOLD analysis project Ga0255756, IMG submission 179956) | Coastal salt marsh microbial communities from the Groves Creek Marsh, Skidaway Island, Georgia - 011509CT metaG (version 2) | ecosystem: Environmental > Aquatic > Marine > Intertidal zone > Salt...
ATATTGATCACAAAGGGATTTTGCTCCTTCGATGTCCAAGCCTTTGACCGCATCCATGATCGGGTTGATCACATCATCCTTGATAAACGCTTTCCTTCTCACCGCAATCGAGTTGAAAATGATCAGGGTAATTCCCGCTATGATGAGCAGTAAAAAGACAATAAAGAAAGTGGCACCCAAGTTCTCCCATGCAGCAACGAAAAGGTTGCTGTCTTGTGCCATCGCTTGGTTGACCAACATGTTGGGCGAAAGTGCGGCATAGAGTAAGGTTAGATAGACAAGTGTGCGTAAGGAACGAATTTTCATAGAGCTGTGCTTTGCGTTTTAGAGATTACAAAAGTAATTATATCGGTGTAGGTCAATGAGGATTTATTTGTCAGGTTTTGGGAAGTTTGGCCAATCGGTCCGTACTCATCTTCTCCCATTTGGTTTTGGGAAAGAAAACTTTTACCTGGTTGTAAACATTTTTGGCTGCTTCATGCAGATCAAGTTTTTCATAAGCATCACCTGCCATCAGTAAGGACTCTGGCAGCCAATCCAAACCGATACGGGCATTGACGATACCTTCAGTAACTTCCAACACAGATTGACGGTAGTACTCAGATGACCGAAACTCATCCCCTCTCGCTTCATACTGCCTGGCGTATTGTACCCGGATTAAAGAACGCAAAAGTTTGTACAGGGAATATTCATTGGTGTTACGAGCAGGTGGGTTCTCATCCAGTTTTTTCAGCCCTTGCACAGCGGAGTTAAACATTTTGCTAGCAGCCGAGGCATATCGTTTGTCTTTTGCTGCAGCGGGTGCGTAGATTTCGTATAACTTGACATAACAATAGACCGGCCAGATTTCCAAAATTTTATTGAAGCGACTGTTTGGGTCTTTGGCTACGATCGGACCAAGCCGTGCATACTCACCTATCGCCTCCGTGTACAGCCCTTGAGTTCTGAGAGAATCTGCGAGCCTAAGGTAGGAAGCATGGTCCCCACTGTTATCCCGTATGGAAATACGCTTCAACAGAGCAAGGGATGCTTTGCCGGAGTCAGGGTTCGCTGCAATCATCTTTCCACAAAGTTCAAGAGCAGCTTCCGAGAAATCACGGTATCCATATTCATCCAGGCGTGCTAGGTTGAGACGGGACAAAATGTAAAAGGCTTCATTGTATTGCTCCATTCCGAGAAGACCTTTGATGTAAGTCAGGCAGTCGTCGTGGATCGCAAGGTATTGAAAAGGCATATCCAAAAACAACATTACTTTGTAAACTTCAGGGCGCAGGGCAGTGAGCACCCGGGGGTCATACTGTTCATTGGCAAGATAATTGAGGTAAGTTTTGCCGTTCCTCGACCAACTAAACTCGAACTTTTCGATATTCTGCCTTTGCAGTTGCCGGAGTTCTAATTCCAAACGGCCCGCACCCTCCATCTCTGCATAGACAATACCCCTTGCCGCATCAATACCAAGCAGGTTCATCGGCTTGGTCGACGCAGATTTTAAATAATGAACTTTAACGGCGATTTTACCGGCATACTTTTTAAAATAATCCTCCGAATAACCGAAGGCAGGTATACAGAATAGAAATGCCCAAAGGATCCACTTCAGGAAGGGTTGTGTGCTTGGTTTCATTGGTGCCTCCTAAGCCAGTCATCCCGGCGTTTTTCAAGACGATCGATTTGTTCGGGCCTGCCAATTTTTTCATAGCAGTAGATTGCCTGGTCAAATGCCTTTTCCGCCCACTTTCCCGAAGATGCATACCGGGATGTCGTGTCGTCAAAATGTCGGGACGCCCCTGCATAATCACGGATTTCCTTGAGGCACTCTCCCATCATGTACGAACACTCCCCTTTAAGCTCCATGGAGCTTTCATCACTGTCACGTGCCTCCCCAAAGGTCGCTTGAGCAAGCAAGAATTTCTCCTGGTCCTTATCAGATTTAGCGATTTCATAAAGAGCATAACCCTTGCGGAGTCTTGCGTCATTGGACATTGCGTGCCAAGGGGCATTGGTAATCGCTGCGTCGTAACTACTGGCAGCCTCAGTGTAGTCTTTGTTTTTATCATGGACTTGGCCAACGATGTAGTTGGCCGAAAACAAAAGTTCACCCTCTGCATTTGGGTAGACCTGTGTCAGGCGCTCCATAGCAGCTAATGCATCATTAAGAGAGTTTTGGCCGAGCATTTTATTGGCCATCCAAACGAGCACACTGGGACTCGCTGCAGGAAATTCATTGGTTTGCGGGTTGTAGCCAGAGCCTATTCTTGAGCCAATTCGGTCCAAGTTTGCTCTCATGCGTAGTTCCAACGTTTTTTGGCCAGAAGACTCCGCGTCTTGCAGCATCGATGCAAATGCCTTGGCGGGAGACAACTCTTTAGGGAATCCAGCTTGCAGGGTCTGGTATTTTTTGAGGTATCCTTTAAATTTTTCGATATGGGCAGGGTTATTGAATACCCCACCCCTGTACTTTACGATTTCTTCGTAAATTTTGGGATCCATATCTTTGTATTGAGAGGAAAGATAGGATAAGCTTTTTCCACGATCCAAAATAATTTCCTCGATAGTTCCAGAAACCTGCTGTTCGATTCCCTTGCGATCTGTGTATGAAAAGGAAGCTACATCGGATGGGTTTTGCAGTTTTTCCAATATTTCTAAGGTCTGCCCAAAGCGGTCTTCATAATACTGATATTTTTCGCAGTATTTTTTGAGAATGTCATCCACGCCTAAATTATTTGGGTCATTTCCAAATTTTCGAATGTCTTCGAAATACAATTGCAACATCGCAGATGGTTGTCCGAGTTTTTCCTTAGCAAATCCAATTTTTTCGGTTGCTTTAGCCAATTGAGCACCATCCTGAGAGCCAAATTTTTGAATGTAATCGGTGTAAAGAACCTCCAATGCCTTGTAACAGGAGTAGGATGAGATTTCATAAAGCTCTTCAAACTGCAATTTCTCGTCACCATTGATATCATGACTCTCAAAATCGAATGGAAAAGATTCGCCGAAATCATTTTGGGCGGCACTAAACTCACTTTTTCCGACGCATTTATCTGCGTCCTTATCAAAACTCATAAAATGATTCACTAAGCCCTCCGGGTTCTCCCCCACCCTTTCAAGAAGCCCTCCCTCATTAGCGGTTGCGTCTGATATTAGACCGATTTCCTGAGTCTTTTCACGTACCATTGAATAGCTGGACCGGGCTTGCCGGATTTGTTTTATACTTGGCTGAGTGTCTGGACCAAGCCCGCTTGTTGCCAGATCCCCCATACTGAGGTAGACCTCAGCAACGAGTTTATCTTCCGGAAATAAGGTTACAAATTGCTGAAACAAACGAATTGCATTTTCGTTATCCTGAGAGCCCTGAAACGCAACCGCGAGTCGGAACATCGCCTGCTTAGCATATTCCTCATCTGGCGAAAATCGTGCACTTGCACCCTCGGGCCAGGATCCCACAATCTCTTCACCTGCAGATGCAATCGTTCGGCCAGACCCCGCCTTGGTGGTAATTTTCCAAAGCGAACCATTCGTCCAAAGGAAGTACCCTTTTCCGTTTGAGTATACCGGATGGTTGTTTAGCTTCACCAACTCCATCTTCCCATCCTTGTCCTCATACATAGGCAGAAAAACCCCGTTTGGATCGGGCGCTTCCACGGGTTCAGATTCTTCTTCCACCTCAAAAGGTTCTGGCTCCAAAGAATCGTCCAACTCTACTTCGGTTTGTTCAGTTGCAACGGAAGATCCATCTGACTCCGGAGAGCTGCCTTCTTCACCAGCTGCAGGTTCATCTCCCCCGCATCCGGTCAAAACACTAATAACCAAAGTGAAGACAGTAACTCGTAAAAACAGAACCACCATTTGATATCCTTTTGCTTCAGAGAAAATATTCATAATCAATTCTCAGATACGGCTGCTTCATCAAGGGGCAATCCATCGACACTCACCCCAACCACTGCTCCAAGGAACGGCTTTGCCGCATCGTAATTTCCGCTGGCGAGGAAAGCCAGTCCGCTCATGTAATTGATTCGCCCCATTGCATCGGTTCCTTGGAGTTCCTTTTTGTTGGCATAGCCGGCAGATGGATTGAAAGAACCATTTTCATAACCGGCAAATTTTCTCAATAATTTGTCAAATTCCTGGCGCTTGAAAAATTCTGCCCCCATCATCCCGATAAATTCTCTTGAGTACTTGTGCTCAGGCATAACTTCGAGGAAGTCGTCGCAAAGTTCAAAAAACCGGGATTGGTATTCATCCGCTTTCGCTTTGGCCGCTGCCGCCTTTTCTTTGTCTACCGTGGCCAGTGAAGATTGCAGTTGCTCAACAATGGACATTTGGGTTACTGCCTCCTTCCGGTAAGCATTGGCCATGATAAAAGTAACATCCGGCCTGAATTTAATCAGTTCCTTGTTGGCTAAATACTCCTCTCCCAGTTCGATTGATTTTTCTCGGTATTTGACTTTGTTGGCGGAAGCAAACGCAGCATAAATAAAGTTTTCAACCATTTCGTGGTTTGGGAAATCTTTGTAGAGCCAGTAAAACGCCCAAAAAGATTCCCACTCCCGCATACAGGCTTGGAAGTTATCCGCCTTCCTCCAACGCAAAACGGTGGTAAAAGAGGGCGTATCCTTGGCTAACTTCAAGTGACTCCGGGCACTTGTCGCCTTCATGGCCAAGTCATTGATTCGATTTTTCAACGAAGTTACCCGTTGGGCAGGGAGTCTTCTGCCCTGAGCATCAATGAAGGATTGGATTTGGTCTATGTCGAGGGAGATTTGTTTTTCCCTGGCTGTGTAAAATGTGACAATCTCTTCCGTAGTCATTGTCAGGGCAAAAAGCAAAGAGGCTTCAACATGTCTGTCTTTCTCTTTCAACAACTCGGCTCCCTGCATCAGGTTGACATTTAAACGCAGATCAAACCGTGCTGGTGTATCTCCGGATAACCTCGGCAAAAGAGGGAAGATCTCATCAACTCTCTTTTCCTGAACAAACATTTCTACCATGCAGGAAACTGCATAAGCCGCACGGTCTTCATCTTTGGCAAGATCTGCAAATTTGAGGAGCTCATTGAATGCATTTTCTCCCATCCGCCAATTTTGTTTGATGTGATAACATTGAGCTCTTCCATAATAAAGGTTCATCAGTTCGCTTCTCTTAAGAATTTTCTTCTTAAAAGGTTTATCCTCGTCCAATAATTCTTCGATCACCTCTGCAGCTTCGTCCCATTTTTGCAGGGCACGCAAACAAGTGGTTCTTTGCTGCATCGCAGAAACTGCATTTGCGTTTTCAGGATACTTTTCGACAAATTTGGCAAAGGCATCGGCGGCTTTTTGCATGTTGGACATATCCCCGGTTTTACCAAAGTTTTGAACATAACCTACCCCACGGACAAAACCGAATTGCTCCAGAATCTTCTCCACCTCAGGATTTCCTTCACCTGCAAAACGGATTTCCAACTGGTCCAAGTAAGGAGCAGCAGTGGCATAGTCTCCCGCACCGATGAGCTCTTGTGCTTCGCTCATTACCTGCCTCATCGGCATTTCAGCAGGGTTTTGGCCGTAAATATTTTGGGCTAAAATGAGTAAGGGTAATATGGAAGAAACCAGTTGCTTGAACATAGAAAACATCAAGGGATTAAGGGTATGATTTGGATAAAAGACAGACGGCATAACTGTCGCAAGCCTTTTCTTGTATTCCATGACTGCATTAAGGAGATGATTTCTGGCTCATCCCCAAGATTAATACATGCGGAAGATTTTTGGGTTCATTCTTCCTTTTCTCGATCCTTTTGCTTGCCATAGTTCTCTGGCTATTCCCTATTCTCATTTCTTCGCACATGCACCCTTTTCTACGATACCGAAATTGGCTGACCAAGGCTCACCTTGCTTTTGTGGTCTGTTGGTTTGCTAGCTGTTCTCAACCCTCAAATGTGGAAACAGCTCTAGATACACAGGTTCTTCATTTTGGGCTGGGAGCGGAACCTCAACACCTTGATCCGCATTTAGCCACGAGCGTGGCCGCTCACAATGTGTTAACCGCCCTTCTGGAAGGTCTCGTATCCGAAGATCCTAAAACTCTTCATCCCATCCCGGGAGTGGCTAAATCGTGGAACATTTCCAAGGACGGGACCGTGTATACTTTTCAGCTCAGGGAAGACGCCCGATGGAGCAATGGCGACAAAGTGACTGCCCAGGATTTTATCTATTCTTTCCGGCGCATTTTAAACCCTGAATTTGGGGCAAAGTATGCCTCGATGCTGTATCCCCTTAAAAATGCGTCCCACTACCACCAGGGAAAAAAATCTTGGGAAGAGGCAAAGGTGGGAGCCAAAGCGATTGACCCATCCACCCTTCAATTGACCCTTGAACACCCGCTTCCCTATTTTCTTCAACTTCTCAATCATTATTCTTGGTTTCCTGTACATCCACCGACCATCGATAAATTTGGCGCGTTTGCTCAGATCGGGACCTCATGGACCAAGCCCGGAAATTTTGTTGGTAATGGGCCTTTCCGTCTTTTCGACCACCAAATAAACTCAGTCATTGAAGTCAGGAGAAGCAAAAACTACTGGGATCAAAAAACTGTGCGTCTACAGGGGATCCGTTTCTATCCCATAGAAGCTGTTTTTACAGAGGAAAGGGCCTACCGAAGTGGTTTCCTCCACCTCACGCAAAGTGTATCGGCAGACCGGATCGATTTCCTCAAGGAAAAGTACCCCAAAGAACTTCATTTTGAACCCTATCTTGGAACCTACTTTTATCGTTTTAATCACCAGGCTCCGCCATTTGATGACCAAAGGGTACGGCAGGCTTTTTCTCTCGCAATCGACCGGCAAAGGCTGGTCGATAAAGTCTTGAAAGGCGGGCAGACACCCGCAACCAGTTTCACTCCGCCGGGAACCGGGGGTTTTAGTCCCGCACCCAAGTTTCAACATGATCCAGAAACTGCCCGAGCCCTGCTTGGTTCCTACCTGCAAGAAAAAGGATTAACGAAGCTCCCCCCCATTGAACTGACATACAACACATCCGAGGGTCACAAAAAAGTGGCCGAAGCACTCCACGGTATGTGGAATGAAGTGCTTGGGGTCGAGATTCGCTTGCTTAATATGGAGTGGAAGGTATTCCTTTCCACCATTGCCAAGGGTGACTTCACTTTGGCCAGGGCTGGTTGGATTGGGGATTATGTCGACCCCAATACTTTTCTTCATATGTGGCGATCCGAAGAAGGGTTGAATATGACTGGTTGGACAAACAAGCATTATGATCAAGCTCTAGAAAATGCCCAAAAAACGGATGTGGTATCGGATCGATGGAAGTACTTTCAAACCTGCGAAGACCTCCTCGCTGAGGAAGTTCCTATTCTTCCGCTTTATTTTTATGTTCACCTTACCCTGCGCCACCCGACCGTTCGTGGATGGCACCCAACCTTGCTCGACCATCATCCATACAAATATGTCTACTTGAGCCGGGAGGAATCTCCGTGACAAAACTCATTTTCTCCCGGTTGCTCCAGGCAATACCCACACTTTGGGTGATTGCTACAGTTACATTTTTTATGACCAGGTTTGCCCCCGGTGGCCCCTTTGATTCAGAAAAAGCCATTCCGGAGGAAATAAAAATTAAATTGGAAAGTCACTTCGGTCTGGATCAGCCCTTGTTCCATCAATACCTGTTGTACCTAAAAAACCTGCTACAAGGGGACTTGGGTCCGTCTTTTAAATATCCAGAATGGGAGGTATCCGAATTAATTGCCACCGCATTCCCTGTCTCGTTAACCCTCGGTGCCCTGTCCCTGATGATCGCCTTGCTCTTGGGTATACCCACGGGAATGCTAGCAGCACTTAAAAGAAATTCCTGGATGGATTACCTACCGATGAGCTTATCGATGGCAGGAATATGCTTACCCACTTTTGTACTGGGCCCTTTTTTAATTTATGCACTCTCCACCCAACTTGGCTTATTCCCTCCCCTCGGTTGGTATGGACCGACCGACTGGTTCCTCCCCTCCCTCACTCTCGGGCTCTTTTACGCTGCCTACATTGCTCGGTTAACCCGAGCAGGCATGCTCGAAACCCTGCAACAGGAATATATCAAAACTGCCAAAGCTAAAGGAGCTTCATCTTGGCGCATACTTAGCAAACATGCAGCTCAGGGTGGGCTTTTGCCGGTGATAACTTTTTTGGGGCCCGCTTTTGCCGGCTTGATTAGTGGGTCCTTTGTGATTGAAAGCATTTTTTTTATTCCTGGGCTGGGAAAGTTCTTTGTGACTGCCGCTTTCAATAGAGATTACACCATGGTGCTTGGAACAGTTCTATTTTACGCCACTTTAATTATTTTCTTAAACCTTCTGGTCGATCTTGTGCAGGCGTGGATCGATCCAAAGTCTAGGCAAAGCAAATGAGTACTCATCGCTCCTCATCGCTAAGCAAAGATGCATGGTCCCGTCTCGTTGCCAATAAAATGGCTATCGCCAGCCTCATCATGCTTTTCTTTATTTCTATGCTTTGTCTTTTTGGGCCTTTGCTTAGCTCCCATTCTTTTGACCAGCAAAACCTCGATAAGGTTTTTCAGGCACCGAGCATCGATCATCCCCTGGGCACAGATAGTCTAGGCCGGGATCTTTTTGCACGAACTACCTATGGGGGAAGAATTTCATTAATGGTCGGTTTATTGGCCACTCTTGTGTCCCTTATAATCGGGGTGACTTACGGCATGGCCTCAGGATATGCGGGAGGCAAAATAGATGCCTGGATGATGCGCTTCGTAGATGTCCTCTACTCCCTTCCCTTTATCATTTTTGTGATTTTACTGATGGTTTTGTTTGGGCGTAATTTCTTGTTGTTGTTTCTTGCGATTGGAGCAGTCGAATGGCTGACCATGGCCCGGATCACCCGGGCCCAAACAATCACCTTAAAAAAAGCTGAATTCATCGAAGCGGCCCGTGCATTGGGCTTCTCCCACTGGCGGATTCTCTTTCATCACCTGCTTCCCAATTTGATTGGTCCAATCATCATTTATGCCACCCTCACTGTGCCCGCAGTTATGTTACTCGAGGCCGCCCTGAGTTTTCTGGGACTCGGGGTACAGGCACCCATGAGTTCGTGGGGCAGCTTAATTCAGGAAGGTGCCGAAAAAATGGATGCGGCCCCTTGGCTTTTGTTATTCCCTGGTTTCCTCTTTTGCCTAACCCTTTTCGCCCTCAATTTCCTGGGGGACGGGTTGCGCGATGCACTCGATCCAAAACATACCAAAGGCTGATTTATGGCAGATCTTACCATCGATAACTTGCATGTAGGCTTTGCCAGCCGGGAGGGAATGGTACGAGCAGTAGATGGAATTGACCTATCGATTAAACCCGGTCAAGTGGTGGGGCTTGTTGGAGAATCAGGTTCTGGTAAATCCGTAACCTGCAATTCAATTCTTCAGCTCCTCCCATCCCCTCCTGCCCGGTTTGGCCCCGGGCGGATCGATTGGTCGGGCAAGGATTTACTCTCTCAAAAAGAGCGCACTATGCAGCAAATAAGAGGGAAAGAGATATCAATGATATTTCAGGATCCAATGAGCTCGCTCAATCCCTACCTGCCTGTTGTGGACCAGGTGGCAGAACCCCTTATCATTCACAAGATCTGTTCCCCGGATGTGGCCAAAGAAAAAGCTCTGGAAATGCTCGGGAAAGTCGGGGTGGCTCATGTCCAAAAATTTCCCCGTTCCTATCCCCACGAATTTTCTGGAGGTATGCGCCAACGAGCCATGATCGCAATGGCTTTGATCACGCAACCCAACCTCCTTCTTGCAGATGAACCAACCACCGCCCTGGATGTAACCGTTCAGGCAAAGGTGCTGGCTATAATCAAAGAGCTTTGTATCGACCTACAAGTGGGTGTTCTTTTTGTAAGCCATGATTTGGGGCTGGTTGCGGAACTTGCTGATCGGGTGGTGGTCATGTACCGAGGCAAAGTGGTGGAGGAAAATGAAACAAAATCTATTTTCCGCAACCCTCAACACCCTTATGTTAAGGCTTTAATTGCCTGCCGACCCACCCTGGAAAGCCCCAAGGATTACCTCCCAACCGTGGAAGATTTTATGGGTGAAAAACAAACCCCTCTCCCACCCCTCCCATCTGAATCGATTCAGGCTCGCCCTGTATCATCCACCCCCCTGATTCAAACCAGGCAACTGGTTGTGGAATTTCAAACCGATGATGCCCCCCTTTTGGCGGTCGATCATGTGGACATTAGCATCGAACAGGGAACAACCCTCGGGTTGGTGGGGGAGTCTGGTTCTGGAAAAACCACCCTGGGCCGGACCCTTCTTAATTTAGTAAAAAAATCCCAAGGAGAAGTTCTTTTTAAAGGGAAAGCCATCGATTCTGCCAGCTTTGCAAAGACCAATGCTTTGCGCAAATCCATGCAGATTATCTTTCAGGATCCCTACGCATCCCTGAACCCAAGGTTAACCATCGAACAGACCCTGATTGAGCCTATGGTTGTGCACAAGATTGTTGACTCCAAGAAGGACCGGCTGGAAAAAGTAGTCTCTCTTCTTCAAGAGGTGGGGCTGGGGGAGGAACATTTACACCGCTACCCACATGAATTTTCCGGTGGTCAAAGGCAGCGCATTTGTGTGGCCCGTGCCCTAACCACGGAACCCGAGCTTATTATCTGTGACGAATGCGTAAGTGCAATGGATGTCTCCGTGCAAGCACAAGTGCTGAATTTGTTAAAATCTCTTCAGGCATCGAGGGGCCTGACCTATTTGTTTATTTCTCATGACCTAAGCGTGGTGAAATTTATGTCAGAGCACATTGCGGTGATGCAAAATGGGCGGGTGATTGAAAACGGCTCAGCCGATCAAATTTATAACCACCCCAAAATGGAGTACACCAGTAAGCTGATTGAAGCTATACCCAAAGCAAACCGAAGCTTACACCTGTCTTTTTAATCATCCGACTTTTTCACCCTTACCGTGACATCAAAATCACTGGGAATGGGCCCCCGATAAGAACCGGTAACCGGGGCAACATCCCTGTAATCTCGACCAGTTCCGAGGATGACATAGGTATCATCAACCACGCGGTTGTTGGTTGGATCCAGTCCGTACCACCCATGCCCACTAACCATCACCTCTATCCAGGCATGAGAGGCTTCCGAACCACGCATCCTTTGGTCTCGGGTGGAATCAAAAAAGTAACCACTCACATAACGAGCGGGGATACCCAAACACCTACATAATGCAAGAGCAGCATGGGCAAAATCCTGACACACACCCTTGCGGATCTCCAAGACTTCATTCGCATGTGTATTGACGGTGGTAGTCGATTTACAGTACTCAAAATTTTCATAAATAAACTCCATAACCCGATATGCCGTCTGAAAGACATCCGTGGAGCCTTGCTGCAAATCGACAGCCATTCTCCAAACAGTTGGGTTAATCTCAACATAGGGCGAGGTCTGTAAATAATCCCGGCATTCTGGCAAACCTTCCATTTTTGCCAGGGTAGAAAGCTTGGCCCCGTAGGGAAAATTCTGGAAATCCACCCGCGAGCTTGTTTCGACAACCGAGCGGGCTTCGATGACCAACCTCTGATGTGCTTCAGGCAGTTCGAAATAATGCACGATGTTGCCATTCAAATCCA
>Ga0255756_1005595_pt1 | contig 11612 bp, 19 predicted proteins | sample 011ome_20_FD_179956 | JGI IMG/M metagenome (GOLD analysis project Ga0255756, IMG submission 179956) | Coastal salt marsh microbial communities from the Groves Creek Marsh, Skidaway Island, Georgia - 011509CT metaG (version 2) | ecosystem: Environmental > Aquatic > Marine > Intertidal zone > Salt...
TTTCATTTAATTTCGTTGCCATCTGGTTTCTCCGTAACTGCTTTTTCGTAATATACAATTATCTCACCTTGTTGATTTATATATCTTTTTAACTCAGAAATATTAAGTGCTAGGTTCTCATAATCTTTCATACTTAAGGCAACAAAAGCCAAGTCACCATATAACTCTGTGAACTCTTTTTCAAATTCCTCAAAATTATCTTTAGTAACTACAAAGACTCTTGTATCACTGAGCTGGAGTGGTTTCGGTAGAGCTACTGTTGGTATCTGTACCCTCTCCACTTTGGTTACTACTTTCACTTCCGGCTCCGGCCGGACGCTGCAACCACTGAGGATTAGGACGGTTGCCATCACCGCCAGTATCTTCCATAAGACCACGCCACAGGTTTGCTGAAGCGCCATTCATCTTTCCTTCTAATTGTTTAGAATCTCGTAATGCTTCCACCACGAGATTTAATTTACTTAATTTAGTTCTAAGTTCATCACCGTATGCTTCTGCCTTCTGGAGTGAAGTAGATAATTCTTTATTTAGATTACCAAGCTTTACCATATCTTGTTGTAATGTCGCTACAGATTGTTCTGCAGTTTCTACTGCAGATTCTAGTTTAACATTATTTTCTCTGAGAGTGGCAATAGTTGCTTGTGTAGTATCGTAGTAGTATTTAGCGCCATAACCAATACCACCTAAAATTGCAATAACAAAAATTAATGCATAGATCCTAACCATTATCTTCCATAAACTTCCGGAACCTTTTTAAAAGTACCGGGTGATCCTTCTTTTTTCTACGTCGATCATGTACAGTCATAGCTTTATAGCTAGGCCCCATAGCGGTTGTAGCCGGATTTGGGATAGAAGCTGTACTGGTAGCTGGTGCAGCATCATTTTCTGTTACTTTTTTCATCGATAAATCTCGTTTATTGTAATGAATATTTTTTGATTTGTTTTAACATGAACCGCCTCATAGATATCCATACCAAATACATCACCAATTGGGTAAGAATCTTCTAATATACGAATCTGATCTTTAGCCCATACCATTTCCTCACAAGAATGATTTAATAGTTTAGGATTATAGACACGATAAAGACCAGGAGAAAGCTGTTTATCTTCTAATAAAAACCATTTACTTTCTTCAGCAAGAAAATCCAAAGTACTCATATTACACTCTGAAATAATCTTTTCTAGATTTTTATCAGTAAGATTTAATTTCTCTTTAATCAAATAAAGTGCAGCAGCGAAACTACCAAGTTTAGACCCACCCCCGGGTATGTTTGATAGCAGCCGCTTAATATTAGCAGCAAGACGAATAAAAGGAGTATATGCAGATTTTTTTTCATCTGAATCTAATTTTACACCTTTTACCCTAGCGCCAGTTCCATCAATAATACCTAGCTTATAAGCATCCCAATTTTCCCATTTCATTACAAGCATTCTAATAAAACGGAAAGTATAGGTAAGGTCTGCTGCTCTTTTAATTAATCCCATTAGATTTTCCTTAAGCATTCAACTACATTAGGGTCCATAACAATACCAGTATATTGATCATTCCTAATATATTTTAGAAAAACTAAAAAAGGTTTTATTACTGGCCAATGCCTATTTTCAAGTTTTAGATCTAATATATTTAATGTTGCCTCGATACCAAACGAATTAAAAACAACTATTAAATGATTTAATATTAACCTTTCGGCTAATTCATCATTCTCAAGATAACGATTTAATAATCTTTTAATATACTTAAAACGTTTTAAATCTTCATGGAATTCTTCAATGTCAGAAAACTGAGGATTATAATAGTGTTTTGCAGCATACAGAAAAAGATTATCTTCTGTTAGTTCATTAAATCTAATCATAAGAGTATTTATTACTCTAAATGTTCAGATAGCTCCTCAATCAGGTCATCTTTTCTTTTTCGCCGATCAAGTTCAATACCATGCTGTCTACCTAATGATTCAAGTTCAAATTTAGTCATTTCTTCTAGCGAAGAGTTATTCATAGGAGCTTCTCTTAAAACTGTAGGAGCTGATTCTACTGTTTTAGGAGTAACACCATTCCACTCATCAATCTGAATTTGATTAATAGTAGTTGCCTGAAGAAGCTCCTTTGTTCTTGGATCTACCCAGCCTCTAGTAGTTGGTACTGCATGACGACACCAATTAGGTGGTTTAATAGCCATTTTATTCCTCATCTTTCTTTTGGTACATTGAAGCATATGCTGTTTTTAATCCAGACATATTATCATATGATTCTGTTTTAACCTGAGGTGCCTGACCTTTTTTAGTAACATCGTCGGCTGGGTTAATAACGTTCTTATCCCCATCTTTGCTATCATTTGGTCTAGCTTTTTTACTAGGTCCTGCACGACCAGCCTTTGCTGCATCATCATGACTTTTCTTTTCCATGTCATGATATCTTCCATCATCTTTATTATCATCTTTCATCTTTTTAGCACCAGCACCCTTTAAAGCATCTTCTGGTTTTTCAGCTTTATCTTTATTTGGGCTATGGTTTTCGCCTTCAAGAACAGACATTAATGCTTGACGGATATGTGATACATTCACAGATTCTTTTTGTTCCATTTCACTACCTTTGCTTTTACCTGAATCTAATTTAGGATTCATTACTGCATTTTCACCAGGCTTTTTCTTTTTACCTAATACAGGCTTAGCACCTAATTCTTTATCCTGCTTTTTAATTTCAAGATCTTTATAGTATCCCTCATCTTTCATAGCTTTGCTAATTGCTTTTCTACGATTATGTAAATATTTATCTGAGGAATCAACATCACCATCATTGTCAATATCTTTATCTTTACGATCCTTATGCTTGCCTTTAAGTTCGGCTTTATTTACAGGATCCATTGCTTCATTTTTCGATGTCATCCAATTTTTTCCATTCGGGTCTTGTGAATCGTACATGCATTTTTCATTAGTAGGCTTACCATATGTATCACCACATGATTTGCAAACCATTCCTTTGCAGTCAGCTTCTGTTCTTTCTTGGACCATATTTTGAGTGGCCCCACTCGTAAAAGGATTATTTCCAAACATTTCTTTCTCCTATATGAATTGAGCCACATATGCTCCGACAGCTGCTATCAGAGCAGCATATACTAGTTTATTTATAAGACACACCGTACGGTGATTTTCGTCTACCTTTTTCTCGATATCATCTAATTTTACAGATAATCTGTTTACACGCTCGATTTGATTATGTTGAAACTCCTGCATTGCAGCAATTTTTTCTTCGGCGCGAGCAATAGATACCATAGCAGTTGCTAATTTATCCAATTTCTCTTCAATGCGATCAAGTCTATGATTTGTTGTATCAGCCATATCTTACCACTTTTCTTTATCTGCCCAATATGCTGCAGACATTTTACCTTTTGCAATATTCTTAGCATGACGTGCTTTAAATGATCTACGTCTTGCTTTCTGACGATCAGATTCCCCTTTCTTTGGTGCACCAGCCGTTGTTACACCCTGTTGCCCAAATCGAATAGTCTTGATCTTGTCACCATCTTTAGCAACAACGATATGACTCTTTTCAGGATGACCAGGTGTACGTTTTGGTTTATTAAAACCTTTTACTCCGGCTCTAGCAATTCTAGGATCTTTTTCTTCGCAGAAAGTCTTAAAGGTAATCATTTCTTATTCCTATTTTTAGAATTATAAGGATGATCTGGACCTAACATAGAATCTACTGCTGCCTGTCTATCTTGGGGTCTACGCTTTTCCCAGTTGTTAGTCGTAGCGTCTTTTTTCCCCGACATAGAACCTGTTTTTACTACGCCATATTTTTTAATCTTATTAATACGAGAAATCTCATCAAGATCAAGTCCTTCTGCAACTGCTTCAAGATAATCACGTACTGATCTAATATAATCAGTTGCCTTGGTTACTTTGTTTTGTACCCACTCTGGAAGGTTATCATCGTCACCAACCATCTTCATAAGTTTTTCATTAGCAGAACAAATCTGACGAAGTTGATTCTTCATCATTTCACCTTCTTTATCGTACTCGTTTGGATCTTTATTATCATCCTCTTTAAGATACTGCTTTTGGCGAACTTCCTCTATAGCTGAACGTAAGCTCATGTCTTTTGTCCTTTGCGAATCTTATCAGTAATTCTACTCTTTGCAAGCTTAATACCCTTTTCGCGTTTTCGCATAGTGTTCAAATCTTTTGAATGATCACCTTTTCTAAGAATAGTAGCAACTGCAGAATTTGTAGCTCTGTCTTTATTTTTCTTTGCAGCGTCATAGTATTTGTTTATTTTATCATATGAAGATTCATCTACTTCATTCTCTTCTTCATCACGGCCTTGGGCTTTTAAACGGAATGTCTTCTTTACATCAGCATCGGTAACACGCTTAACAGAACTAATCATTGAAGGCTGCTTAACAATCTTACGTAGCTTCTGTTTTAATTGTCCTGGTCCCATATCAGACATAAACATCATAGGAAGACCTTCAATCTTAACCTCAAAGCTAGTTTCTTCTTTTACAGACTTATCTTCAAACTGGCCAGTTTTCTTATTATAAATCTTACCCTGTTTACGTTTAATTGGAACTTTTAAATTTGGAAGTTTACGGTCTATTTTAAATCCTACAACTTTTTCTGATTTAACTACCTGCTTATCTACAGGAACCATACGTATACCGGGTTTGCCATCAGGCTTAGTATAAGTTTCAGGTTTCTTATCTGCAGATTTAACGTCCTCGTTCTTTGCAGAAAGATACGCTGCTAAAGCCATATCCCGACGTTCTTTATCGGATTTACCTTTAAACTGTGGAGCATCAGATTTTTTAAAATCTTTGATCCAAGCTGCTGCACCGTCTGAAACTTTCAATGGCATTTTTACTTTCCTCTTTTTGCAAGTGTTTTTAGTGCTCTATATTGACCATCATCACGATTAACTGCTTTTCTACCAACTTCCTTTGTTTTCCCCATATCTGGAGAAAACTCGCCATGTTTCTTAGTTTGATCACGTCTTAGTTTTTGATACTGAGAATAATACTTGTCTTTTTGTGGCCCAGCTTTTTTCAAATAACTTTTTAAAGTAGGAGTACTAAGCTCATTAACATCAGTACCTTCCATTGATTTAACCTTCTTACGAGTGCCAATCTTTTGGGTATCAGGCTTGTCGAGAATACCATGCATACCTTTACCTGGATCGTCTTTGCCATGATATCCTTGCGCTTTCGCTGCAGGAACCTTCGTGATCTTACCACCCTTTGCTAAGAAAGCTTTCACTGCATCTGAGTCTTCCTTTGCCTCACCAGCAGGACGTACGTTAGCCATTTTACTACGAACAGAATCTGCTCTATCTTGAGCCTTTTTGACGTCGCCCGGTTTACCAAAATGGCGAGCTGTGTCGACCTTCATTTGGGTATTACCATGTCTATTTGTGGCAACAGCTTTTCTATAGTACCTAGTTTTTAAACCTTGGCTAATTTCTTTAAAGGTTTTCATTTCTTTATCTTTCCCTTTTGCTTCGCCCATAAATCAGGGTCGCCTTTTACTCTTGTACGCCCACCAGTCATAAAACTATTAACCCGTGCCATACCCCATTGTTGTGGAGTAGTGCCAGGTTTATGTCCGACCTTCCAAGCAGCTACACCTCTTTTATATACTTGCTTTAAGATACTTAAAGAGTATCCTCCTTTTTTAGCCTTTGCTGCAAGTGCAGCATCAGCATTTTCTACAATAAAGTTTTTAAATCCGATCATGTAGTTTCTCTATTTTTTTTAAGGGTATCTCTCATACGTGCGCGATCCATCATACGATCATGTTTCATTTTATCACGCTCTTTTTCTCTTTCAATTCTTTTTTTAGCGATATCTGTTGCCTGGTCTTCACCAAACATTTGTTTAAATCTTTTAGTATACTGTGAAGGCTTTGTTCCTTTTTTACGTGCCGCCTTATCGCCTGGTGCATCTTTATATGCACTTGGATCATTATCGTCTCGCTTAGTCATTCTTTGGAAATGACGATGCCGTGCAGCTTTTGTAGACTTTGATTTAATACCCTTTTGGAATGTAGCCGGCTGTGAGCCTGGAAGTTCATCAATATCTTTATCTTGGCTTACCTCAATCTTTTCCGGAACACAGTTTGGAACTGCTTTCCCTTTTTTCATCTTAGTACCAACTTGTTTATAACCAGTCCAACAGGGATCTGCTGCTTCATTAAATACCTCATATTCAAATCTTGGTTGTTCAACCTGTTCAACAGCATCTAACCATTTACGATATTGGTTACCACTATTTTCTACAATTACGTAATTAGATCCAAGAACTTTAACTGTTCCTACTTCACCAGATTCTTTAACAACTACTGTATCACCAACGTTAAATAATTTACCATCAACATAGGATTCTCTAATTGGTGATACTGAATTAAGTTGTATATGGTTTTTAAATTCTTTTTGTTCTTTTAGTCCAATACCTTTACGTACTGCATTGTATACCTGTTTTGATTCTGCATTTGAAAGTCTCTTAGGCATATATTGCGCAAATTTAGTAAAGTCACCATCCTCTGCATATCCTCTTAACTTAGTACCAGATACACCTTCAACACCCTTAGATTCAGGATCTCTATTTCCAGCACTCATTACAGAAATACGTTCGAAGTTATAAAATCCGTGTTTAGCCTTTTTACCGTTATATTTGTTTAAAGTAATCTCGTACTCGCGTACGCGATCTGAACCTGCAACAATTACGACTCTCTTAAATCCTTCATTATAAAAAGCTGTCATAGCATCAAAGATAGTCTTCAACTTTTTATCCATCATGATCTGACGTGCATACTGAGGAAATCCCTTACGTGCAAATTTAACCTTTTGCATAAATGGTATAGGATTCTTTTTATTATCTTCAGACTGTGTCAGATAAATTCTAAACGGATTATTTCCTGCCTTTGCTTTTAGAAAATCTAAAAGCTTTTCATGACCAGCCGTAGGAGGATTCATTCGACCCCATACAAAGTATAAGGTTTTTTCCTCTTCAACCAGATAATTACGAAATGAATTAATCATCCCTTTTTTCTTTCCACTTCTGCTTTACGAATTTTAGGAAACATCTTACGAGCGATTCTTTTAATTCTTGCCTGCATTGCTGGTTTATCTAGTCTTTTTTCAATCTCTTGTTTTCTAGCAAAGGAAAGATCTTTCTTTGGAATATCCTTTGTAATTCTACGTACAAGGAAATCTCTAGCTTTTCTCATTGAACGTCTTTCAAGCTTCTTCTTATCAGCCATCTTCCGTTTCGCGCGTTCGCGGCCGATCTTAATTCTAGACTTTAGACGTTTCATAAGTCGCGAACGTTTCATACGTTGCGCCATATTAAGAGCTTCTTCTACATCAGTAGATTCACCTACTGGACCACCTTCACCTACACTGTTTAGTCTTCTCCGTCTATAAGCACGGTAATTTGTTAGCTCGTCCTCGCCTGGACGATACTCTACAGTGTACATGTCTTTAAATGAAAGAGCGTTTGGATTCTGATAAATGTCTTTAAAGCGAACGATATCCGCCATTAGTTTCTCCCTGGTTTATCCCATCCTTTTAAAATATTCGGGCTAAAGTTGGCGAATGAAAATTCCATTCGATCAACAATCTTAACCGCATCACCACCAAGCTTATCAATAGCTACATAACCTTCTTGACCCGTTACCCTATATCCCCTTTTAGTCTTAAGGAAGGTTTGAGTCATATTGAGCTTGTTAAGTATATTTATAAGTTTTAACTTCGCTAGAATTATAACTTTTTGCAATTCGAACATTTGTACAAGGGATTGTTTATTTTTTTGTGAAAAGAAATTTAATATTTCCCCAAGCTTCATTCGCTGGGCATCTTTGCCTTTATCAGTAGTTCTTTTGTCAATTTCTTTTTTAAATTTTTGCTGGATAAAACGAATAAGCGAATCCACACGTTTAGCTGGATCAGGTGGCAATGCCTGAGCTCGTACATATGAATTAGTATGTTGCTCAATCAGCTGTGTAAGATCTTTATTCTTTTCAAGCTGTCTAAGGGTAGATCCTGCAATCTTATTAAAAATAAATCCTGCAGTAGAAAGATATTCATTTACCTCATCGGTATCTTTTTTAGACATAGTATATTGTGTCATGTCACGAAGCTTAGCATCTTGTGACCATACATTCTTCGAAGGCTTAAGACCTGATGCATCAAAATTATATGAAGCTTTCATTGTTTCGAATGTTGGTCCTTTGTACGCCGTATGCCATACAATTCCAATCTTTGTTCTCTGAGCTTGCTTGGCCATGTCCGTGCCAGCCGGAATTGCATAAACAATTGTATTGGGGTGAAACGTAAGATAGGACTTACCTTTGATCTTTCTAATTTTAAGATCACCCGGTCCAAATAAGAAATCACCTTGAATAACTCCTTTAATTCCTAGTTCAGGTAGATACCGTAAAGCAAGCTTAAGTTTTGTAGAAAGATCGCCAGAAGTATCAGCATCAATATCAGCATCACTCTTGTATACTTTGGGAGATTTGTTAAAGATCCCTTTTTTCGCCACGAAGAATCTTCCATCGCTAGGATCAGTCCCAGCAAACACGGCAGGAGCACCATCCCATTTAACAGATACATTTCCATCATGTACTCCTCCTAAAGCATCTCTCAATGAACGCAAAGCCAATATAGCTTCGCGCGTACCTTTTACACCACCGTATATAACCTTATCCTCAATGTGGGTCATATGTGTATTTTTTTGTTCGCTTATAAATTCACTAAAATTCATGACTTACCTGCCAATGATTTATCAAGTAGAATAATATCAAATGCTGCTGTTACTCGAGCATTGTTGGATCTTACTTTTGCTCTTACATCAATATCACTCTTTTCTGGAATACGAATTGGTGCAGCAAATTCATAAAGATATTGTCCACCTGTTCCACTTACTTCAAATGAATGACCAACTCTAAAACTTGTCTGTCCAAAATATCTCACAAACATATCAACTGTAGCATCTGCACTTGCTTGAACAGTCGCTGTTCCTTTTATAATAAAACCAACTTTAGCTGCTGGAACTGTGTATATTGCCATAAGTGTTTGAGCTTTACCAGCAGTAATCTGAAGAACAGTAGTACCACCTCTTTGAACATTAATATTACCATCATTTGTTCCTGTCGCATCAAATGCTCGATAAACTCTCTTGAATGTTTGCGTTCCTGTTGTTGTACCAGAACTTGAAACCGTAAAGTTCTCGGTAGTTATGTTATAATTCTCATCCAATCCTTGTACAGTAATCACATGACCGTTATCAGAAGCATTGACTGCAGGTATTGTAAGAACACCTGCAGTATCAAATGCTGACCAAGGATAAAGCGTATCATTCACATCCCAAATTGTACCAGTCTGGTTCTGAGACATAGCAGGTACAGCACCAAATTTATGAATGCTACTCGTACCGAGCACGCGGCCTGCGGAAATATGTACTAGTTCATTTTCAAGATAACGGGAAATAGCCATTAGAACTGTAACTTTGGTTTAATTGTCCCTTGGGTAATAACATCCAAGTGGACTTGTGATTGTTTTAAAGAACCAACGAATAATACCTCACCCCGTCTAGCTGCTGGGGTTTTATTAATCATAAGGATCAAAGGATTTTTATTAAGATAATTAAATGCAGCTTTAACATAAGGTGTTTCTACCTTAGTAGCCCATTCTCTTTTAAGTTTAGGGTTTCTCATGATAGCTTTAATTTGCGCAGCATTTACCCCATTCACTTCTTTTCCCATATTCTTAATATTTTGATCAGAGTCTCTTATAGCTAATCCAGCTCCCACCATTTTATCCATAGGTACTGTTCCTCCAAGTTTAAAGTTTTTGAAGAAACCGTCACCGCCAAGATCCCCGGCTTTTACCTCATAGGCCTGACCTTTAATATTAATATCAGCTGCTGATGCTGAACCTCCCCCTAGTGTAGCATCATCTAAAAGAAAGTAAAGAGTTGCCTCTCCTGGTCCTACACCCTTTAGATTATAATTATGAAGTGCTAAAAAATTATTTTTATTCGAATCTCTTAACTTTTTAATAAGAGTATTCATTTTGCTAGCAGAAGGTTTGCCCTTAATAGTATCTTTTAAATCAAACTTTGGAAAAAAATGAATATTAAAAAGATGTTGGATTTCTGCCTTATACCGATCAGTAATAAAATCTGATGGTGATAAGTTAAAAGAAGTAACTCTAAGGGCTCTTCTCATAAATTCGGGATCTAGATCATCTACGTTCACGGCTGCCATCTCCCTTAAATATTTTGACAATCTTTTCATTTTTTTCTCCAAGCTAATATTGATTAATTATTAACTATACTCTATTTATACTGAAAAGTAAACAAAAAAATGATCTTAAAAATTTCTTTTTAATAAATAATTTCTACGAATTGAAAGTAATCTATATTATGCCACTAACTAAAGGAGGCACACATGGAAGTGCTTAATAATATTAGGGGCTGGGCTGGTAGTCTAGCTGATGTAGGTATTAGTTTAGCAGCTTTGGCTATTGTAGCAGAAGCACTAGGTTTAAACAATATGCCGTTCATGCCAGAAGGTCTTAGCGTAGTTGATAATGTATCTTCAATGATTGCATCTCTCGGTTCACAAGGGGTGATGGGATTAATTGCTATTTGGATTCTCTGGGGAATCTGGAACAGAAAGTAAAAACAAAACTATAACTGATCAGTTAGACTAAAAAGGGAGGGGAACTAAAATCTCCTCCCTTTCTATTTACTGGGTGTGTAGGTTATTTGAGAGGAATAAGTCCTACCGCTGCAAGAGGTGAGTCCGCATCTCTTGACATCTTTGTGTAGTATTCCTTAAACTCTGCAAGACCAGGAATAACACCCATATGATCGTTCTTAAAGTAAACGAACAATGGACGAGATACCTTATATGATCCATCAGCAATAGTAGCAAATGTCGGTGCTACACCATTTACCTTTGAACCTTGTACTTTGTCTAGATTACTGTCAAGGAAAGAAAATCCAAATACACCAAACATATTTGGATCTGCAACTAGCTTTTCGACAATCAAATTATCGTTTTCGCCCATAATGATAACCGCACCGTCTTCTCTCATTGTAGAACACTTTGCTTTAATTTCCTTTTTCGGAACACCCATTTCCTTGCATGCACCATGCATTACTAATTCAATGAATGCATCTCTTGTACCTGAGGTTGGAGGTGGTACCATGATTGAGATAGGGGTTGCAGGAAGTTGTGGATCAATATCAGTCCATAACTTAAATTTTGTATCACTTACAGCTTTAAAGATTTGTTCTTTTGTGAAAGAGACCTTTGGTCCATTAATTGAATTTGAAATTGTAATTCCATCAAATCCGATTTGAACTTCTTCAAATGTGACATTGTTTGCAGCACATTTTTCTGCTTCTTTTTTCTTCATGGCACGTGATGCACCAGTCATGTCTGGATGTTTAACTCCAATGCCATTGCAAAAGAGTTTCATTCCACCACCGGTACCGGTTGATTCGACGATAACACGAGATCCTGTATCTTGTGCAAATTTTTCGGCAGCGATTGTGGTGAATGGATAAACTGTTGATGAGCCAACAGAAACGATAGTATCTCGTG
>Ga0255756_1005607_pt1 | contig 11584 bp, 7 predicted proteins | sample 011ome_20_FD_179956 | JGI IMG/M metagenome (GOLD analysis project Ga0255756, IMG submission 179956) | Coastal salt marsh microbial communities from the Groves Creek Marsh, Skidaway Island, Georgia - 011509CT metaG (version 2) | ecosystem: Environmental > Aquatic > Marine > Intertidal zone > Salt...
CTCTCTCTCTCTCTCTCCCGCGTCGTTTCAAAGTGTTTTTCACGGAAGACCTTGACCCGCGAGAACGCTTTCTCGTATCATCCAGTCTCTCTTATTTTTTGGGTTCGCGATCTTTTCGTGCATTCTGAGCACGAATTCCATGGACCCGTCGTCCTCGTACTCGTCGAAGTCTTCGGACTCGTCTTCGGACTCGTCTTCGGACTCTTTTTCTCTCGCTCGCGCTCTTTCTCTTTCCCTCTCTCTCTCTCTTTCTCTTTCTCTTTCTCTCACTCTTTCTCTTTCTCTTTCTCTTTCTCTTTCTCTTTCTCTTTCTCTTTCTCTCACTCTTTCCCTTTCTCTCTCCCTCTCTTTTCTTTCCGACGCTTCTCGACGACCGAAACAACCGCTCAGCGCCGCGCCCATGTTCTTCTTCCTTCCTCCTTTCTCTCTTCTCGTCGCGACTTTTCTTCTTCTTCTTCTTCTTCTTCTTCTTCTTCTTCTTCTTCTTTGCGGTCTTCGGTGGTGAGAAACTGTGTGTATCGCTCGTATTTTTTGATACAAAAAAGCTCGAATTTTGAAAATTGGCGACACTCTCAAAAACAAACAAAGAAGAGAAAATATAAGGGAAGACGTTGCGAGAAGAAGAAGAATTAGATGATGATGATCGCTGCGAGCGCTCTCCTCGCGCGCGTCTCCTCTTCCTCGTCGACTCTCCTCGCTCTCTGTTCTATCATCGCGCAATTTCTGGTGGAACCGCTCGTGGTGCCCGCGTGGGTTTTACTTTGCCTGACGGCGTTTTGCGTGATTCTCGGGAAACGATGCTTGGTTTTGGGTAACTGTCTTCTTCGTCGAGAAGAAGAAGAAGAAGGGAAAAAAGACGCGCGAAAGGAAGGACGCGAGAACGACAACGAGAAATTAAAGACCAAGAGAGAGAAGGAAGCTCTGGTGGACGAGCTCGCGGAGAGAGTGGACTCGATAGAAGAGGCTTTGAGTCCGGTGAAGCTGGAAGCAAAGATGAGAGAGATTCTTCTTCAGTCGTCGAAGAAAGTTGTTGAGAAGGAGGACGTGGAGATGATGGATTCGTCGCCGAGTGAGAGTAAAGATAGTATTCGCGAAGCGAATAATGGGACGAAAAAGAGAACCACCGCGGCTTCGGCGACGTCGCCGGTCGAGAAACCGGCGACGCCGAGCCCGAGCGGGAACGGGACGGAGGACATGTCGTGGGCGCAGACGAACGACGAAGACGGAGCGTGGGACGAGGAAATCACGTCGCCTCGCGGCGACAATTTCACGAGAGTGAAAACTAAATCGAAGAAGAAGGAAGAAGCAAAGCTGCGGAAAATGAAGGAGGAGGAAGAATCAGAAGCTGAGAGACGAAACGAAGAAGCAAAGCGAGAACGAGAGAAGAAGAAGAGAGAAGAAGAAGAGAGGAAGAAAAATAGAGTGGAAGATTTGAAGCGAAAGAACGAACGATTAGAGAAGGAACGACTAGAAAACGAACGCATGCGAGTTATGACCGATGAGCTTTTAAGCGCTCTGGGCGCGTCGAAGCCCGCAAAGACTGGTGATTTATACACTTTTCTCACGTTGACGATGGAGGAGGAAGCGTTTCAGATTGGCAACGACGTGCGATCTATCGAAAAATATTACAAGAAGGCGCAGATAAAGTTCCACCCTGATAAATCGCACACCACGAGAGAACAGAAAGTGTTCAACGAGGAAGTGTTCAAACTATTGCAGCTCTGTTACGCGGAGTGGGTGGGAAAAGGTAAACCGCTGGGAGAAAGACAACCGCAACAGAGACCGGAAACACCGAAAGAGGCGAAATTTTCTAGCGAGGAGAACTTCCAAGGCACCGAGGGGACGTGGAGCCGCGCTCGAAGCGGCACGCGCCGCAAGTCTTCACCGTCGTCGACAAAGAACGGCTGGTCTACGAGCAACGCATCTTCTGGTTTTCATCACAATCCGTTCTCGAATGCGCAACAACAAAACTATCAACGAGAACGCGCGGCGAAGAAACCCACCTTTTTCAGCGCGAAGAAGAAGAGCTCGGACAACAGCCAACCGTCGTCGCCGTCGTCGCCGTCGACGCGATTGTGAAGGAAAGAATAAGTCTAGAGAGAGAGAAAGAGAGACGTTTTCACGCGTCGGTAGAAAGATGCGACGATCGATCGATCGCATCACCCGTAGCTTTTTTTAGAATACGTACAAACACGCGCACGCACTTAATAGTTTCAGAGAGAGTTTGTTACGAAAATCACACGTCATCCGCACAAAAAAAAGAAGCGCCCCGATTGGTGTGTTTTACGGAGTACATGCGCACCGACCAAATCGCGCTGCTGCATTCACAGAGAAACATCTGCTCCCCGGCGTTTTCCTCCGCGTCGTCGTCTCCGTCGTCGTCGTCGTCGTCGTCTTCATCGCGCGGAAAATCAAGGGTCGCTCGCGCTCTTTTTTCTCGCAAGCGCTGTTTTCGTTGTTTAGATACATCGCGAGTCGTCATGGCATCCAACGCCTCAGCGACAAACGGCACAAGCGCTCTGATTTCACCTGAACAATTGAAAGAAAACCTCTCTGCGGTTAAAATACTCGATGCGAGTTGGTACATGCCGTTCGTGAAGCGCGTGCCGAAAGCGGAGTTTCAAACGTCTCGGATAAAGAACTCGCAGTTTTTTGATGTCGATAAAGTCTCCGACTTGAGCGAGAAAAATCTACCGCACATGTTGCCGAGCGCGACGGCGTTCGCGATGGCGTGCGACGCGCTGGGAATATCGAACGACTCTGACGTCGTCATTTACGACAGAGCAGAGGGTGGTATTTTTAGCGCGGCGAGATTGTGGTGGATGTTTAAAGCGTTCGGCCACGGCGGTTCGGTGCGAGTGTTGAACGGCGGGTTCAAGGCGTACGAGAAACTGTATTCTGAAGACGCGGAGGCGATGGATACGAACGAAATCGCTATGGACGAGGTAGAAAAGAGCGAGAGAGCGTGTGTAGAGGCGTACGAAAAAGGCGACGCCGCGACGACCAAGTATAAAGCGACTTTGGATACGAACCGATTAGCGACTATAGAGAGCGTAAAACGAGACGTGTGCAAAACAAACGCGAAGCAGTGCGTGGACGCGAGGCCGAAAGGGCGGTTCGAAGGGACAACGCCCGAACCAAGAGCTGGTTTGGCGTGTGGTTCGATTCCGAATTCAAAGAATGTTCCGTTCCCGGAAGTTTTAGATGCGGAAACCGGGAAGTTTAAAGACGCGATGCAGTTGAAAGAGGTATTCCAAGCGGCTGGGATGGAGTTGGACAATCAGTCGAAGAAAATCGTGGCGACGTGCGGCACCGGAGTGACCGCGTGTATACTAACGTTAGGAATGCACGAAGTTGGCAGAGACGACGTGGAAGTTTACGACGGTTCCTGGTGCGAATGGGGAAGTCGTGAAGACGTGCCCGTGAAGACGGCTTCGTAAAAAAAGTGTATGTGGTATGTACGATAAAACGCGTGTGTTCAATAATAAGGTATTTGTTTCTAACAATCTACAACGTCAACAATAACTTAAAGTCTTCGATCGTTTTCTCCAACGCGGCAATCTCTTGCTTTTGCAACTCAAACTTTTCGGCATTTTGCGCGCGGATGTTTTCAGGCACCCTTTCTTCGTAGGTATCTTCGCTCATGGTTTTCTCTAACTTTGCGTTCAACTCCGACACTAATTTCAGTTTCTTCTCGACCGATTTCGTTTCCTTTTCCGCGTCGACGTGGCCTTTCAACTCAAGGTAGACGGTCAACTGATCGTTGATGACGACCGCGCCGCATCCAACTGGCACGTCTACGTTTGCGTCAATGGTGATATCGCCGACGGAAGCTAACGTTTGGATGCCGCTAAAATTCTCTCGAATGGCATCCACGACGTTTTGGTCCGAACATTTCGCGTAAGCGTTCGGCTTAGCTTTTGCCGGAACGTTATAGTTCGCTTTCATGGATCGCAACGATTTAACGAAATCGATTGCATCTCTCATGGATTTTTCCACCTTCTCATTCGCCCACTTTTCTTGCGGTTTCGGGTACGCGGCAATCATAATAGATGGCGGAGTGTCCGCGTTTTGTTTTCTCGGCAATCGTTGCCACAGTTCTTCCGTGACAAACGGCATGAACGGATGCAACATCTTCAAACCAGCGTCAAGGGTGACCCACAACGCGTCTCTCGTTTTCTTTTTCGCCACTTCGTCGTCGCCGTCCATCGTCGGCTTGATGATTTCGATAAACACGTCGCACAAATCGTTTTTCCAAAACTGGTAAATAGCGTCGGTGGCGAGATTAAAGTTGTACGATTCCATCGTTTCGTCGACGATAGACAACGTGTTGTTCAGACGCGAGATAATCCATCGAGCAGCGATCGGGCAGGAAGCGTCAGAAACGTCCAACTCGGCGTACTCGTTATCGACCGGTTCGTACGCATCGCCTAAATTCGCCATGGCGAATTTGATCGCGTTCCAAAGTTTGTTGCACCAATGTCGGTACGCGTGCACGCGCAAAACGTCCAAGTTGACGTCGTTGCCTTGGCCAGTGTAAGACATCAACGCGAAGCGAAGCGCGTCAGTTCCGCACTCCGGGATACCTTGCGGGTAATCTTGTTTTTGCCCAGCCGTCGCTTTCTTCAACTCTTTCTCTTCTAAGTTACCATTAATCAAGGTTTCGTGAAGCTTTTCTAGCGTGATACCCTCGATGACGTTGATTGGATCGATGACGTTCCCTAAAGATTTGGACATTTTGCGTCCGTGCGCGTCTCTCACCATGGCGTGTAAGAAAACCTGCTTGAACGGCACTTTGCCAGTCAACTTCATGCCCATCATGACCATTCTGGCCACCCAAAAGAACAAAATGTCGTGTCCAGTTTCGAGCAACGACGTCGGGTAAAAGTCTCTCAAATCTGGCGTCTCGTCCGGCCATCCGAACACGGAAAACGGGAACAAGCCGGACGAGAACCACGTGTCCAAGACGTCCTCGTCTTGCGCCAGCGTGAATTTTCTCCCCGGAAACTTCTTCTCGGCTTCCTTCTGCGCCTCGTCTTCGTCTCTTCCGACGACCCACCGGTCGACTTTTTCGCTCGTTCCGCCGGGTAAACCATTGTTTTCTTGATCGTCGTCAAAGTTGACGTAAAACGCTGGGATTCTGTGACCCCACCATAACTGTCTGGAAATGCACCAGTCGCGAATGTTTTCTAACCAACGGAACCACGTCGCTTCTTGCTCTTTCGGGATAATCTCCATGCGTCCATCTCTGACCGCGTCGCAGGCCTCTTTTGCCATATCGGAGCAATTCACCCACCACTGCGGTTTCAACATCGGTTCGATGACATCTTTCGATCGCGAACAGAGACCAAGTCTCATCGGGTTAGGCGCTTTACCTCTGTACAAACCGAGCTCTTCCAACTTCTTCTCGATCGCAACTCTGCACTCGAAACGTTTCATGCCCTTAAATAACTCGCCACCGACGTCGTTGATGATACCATCTTCCGTGAAGCAGTTGATGAATTGTAAATCGTGTCTTTTACCGGTTTGGAAATCGTTCGGGTCGTGCGCCGGGGTAATTTTTACGCAACCCGTACCGAATTCCATGTCGACCAAAACTTCGTCGCAAATGATTGGAATTTCTCGCGAACTATCGAACGGATGAACTAAGGTTTTTCCGTGATATTTCTTATACCTCTCATCTTCCGGGTGAACTGCGACGGCGACATCGCCCAACATGGTTTCAATACGCGTCGTCGCGACAACCAACTCGTCGCCGTTCGGATCGTCTTTGATCTTGTACGCGAACGACGTGATCACCCCAAACTCAACCTTCTTCAAATGTCCCGGAACTTGCAACATAGTTGGTCCTTCCACGTCGATATAATCGACCTCAATATCTGAAATCGCCGTTTTCAACTGGCAACTCCAGTTGACCAATCGATTGTCTCTGTAAATCAACCCTTCTTCGTGCATCTTCACGAACGCCTCTTTCACAGCTTTCGATAACTTCTCGTCCATCGTAAACGCCTCTCGGGTCCAGTCTAAACTCGAGCCAAGCCTTCTCAACTGGTTGAAAATCTTTCCGCCGTACTCGCCTTTCCATTCGAACACCTTCTCGAGAAATTTATCTCTCCCTAAATCGTGTCTCGTGATTCCGTTTTCTCTCATCAACTTCTTCTCGACGACGGTTTGCGTGGCGATCCCGGCGTGATCCGTCCCGGGCACCCACAACGCTTCGTACCCGCTCATTCGCCTCCACCTCACGATCGTATCTTGAATCGAGTTCGTCAAAGCGTGCCCGATGTGCAATGCGCCCGTGACGTTCGGCGGCGGAATCACAATCACAAACTTTGGTTTCTCCGACCCGTTCACCGCTTCGAAATACTTCTTCTCCTCCCACCAGTCGTACCAAGCGGCTTCCACCGCGACTGGGTTATAACTCGTCGCCATCGGCACCGTCGTCGTGTTCTTCTTCTTCCCTTTTTCCGTGCTCAGCGCATCTTTCAACGCCAACTCGTCTTCCGGCGAAGGTCCTTTCGCTTCCTTCTTTTTCTTTTCCGGTTTCTCCTTCTTCGGCTCGTTCGCTTTCGCCGCTAACGCCGCTTGCTTCGCCGCTTGTTTCGCCGCGAATTTCGCCTCCTTCTCCGCCTTGGCCGCTTTCTTCTTCGCCTCGCGCTCGAGCTGCTCGGGAGTTTTTTCTTGTTGCTGTTGCGCCGCGTCGGTCATTGTCGTCGTCCGAGTCGTCGTCCTCCTCCTCGTCGTCGTCGTCGTCGCCCGGGAGAGAGAAATAAAGGTGATCTCTCGTGTGGCGGCTTTGTGCGCCTTTTTTTGTAGTTTAGGGTTTTGGTATTTTTTGTTTTCTGTCGTTCTGTTACTTTTCTCTCTCTCTCTCTCTCTCGTAAAAGAACGAGGCGCGCGGAGCGAGCGAGCGAGGATCGTCTCTCTCGCGGTTTATCTCGAACGAGAGGGCAACAGCTCTCTCTAGTTCTCGTTCTTCTTGTTCTTCTTCTTCCCGTTCTTGTTCTTCTTCTTCTCTAAATTGCAAAACAAAATTTTTCCCCGCCCCGTCGCCGGGGAAAAAGAAATAAAAGATGGAGAAGAAGAGCTCGGTCCCTCGTTTCCTCCGCGTGCGAGAGTTCCTCGCGAGCAGACTTCCCGAGACGGAGCTGCTCGTGAACCTTTTGAAGCGCAAACTGGGCGAAGATCGATTCGGCGCCGACGCGGTCGATGGGAAAGCGAGGCGAAGAGCCTCCAGTCCGAGAAGTTGGAAATTTTGGCAAAGAGAAGAGAGGGCGAGAAAGAGGAAAAGAGAAGAGGAGGGCGAGTCTGACTCTTGGCGGCGGCGGTTTTGCCGCGAGAAGCGGAGGAAAGAGACGAAGAAGGAGAGGTGGAGTAAAGAGCGAGGAAAGTTGGCCACGCACGAGTGGCTCGCGAAGAGGTGCGCGCGATCTCGCTTTGATTTTCGTTTGTGATTTTGCTCGCGTTTCGTACGCGGGCCGCCGCCCGGCGAGTTTCTGTTGGTTTGATTTTTTCAACGACGTGCCGATGAAGAATAAACACGCACCCAGCCAATCCGAGATGAACACGATGGCGACACGCGATTTAGTTACCTGACAGTACGCACTGAGGCACGAATGAGACCGCTCGTATGATTCATTTTTTTTCTTTCTATTATCTCTCGATCTCTCTCCAGCGCGCGAGAGAGAGAAATACTCACTTACTCGAAAACGTATTTTTATTCAATCGACAATAAAACACAGGTTTGTCATGGGTACTATTTCTTCCGCGAACAAAAATCAAAGCCTCACTGAAAAGGAAAAGAAAATCGAGGAAGAGAACGCATCGAAACTTGTGAGCGCGTTAGGCGTAGATTCTACGTTTATGAGTGACCACTTGGCTATGCGCGCGTTGCCGTTACACCGGTTCGGTAAAAATCGAGGGTCGAGATCGATTACGAAAGCTTGGAAGTCAGCGGCGGTGGTGCACGACGCGACGTATTTGTTGTATCGCAGAAACACGAGAGATGCGTCGTCGTCATCGATTGTATCTAACGAAAATGCATTACCAAAGCGAGTGCGAGAGACTTTTTGTGACGGCGAAATTGAAAGTCTCGCGCGATTCGACGTCGCGGGCAAATTCGCGTTGAAACTCATCAACAAAACGTTGCGGACATCCATCAAGTTTAAGAAAATTGGAACCGTAAAGAAACAAAACGATCGGTTTGGCGAAAATGGAGAGGGTTTGCAGTGCACGGTGGTCGCCGCCGTAGATCCACGAAGAGTGTACGCCGACGACAAAGTCGTACCTCCGTCTAAAAAGGAAGAAGAGGACAAGGAAAAGCTCTCTTCGTTACCACCGAGCGAAAAAGATATCTCCGATGCGCGCCGCGTTTCAAAAGTTGTTCGAGCGAGACAGCTAGCTGGCATTGCTCGCAGTGATGACGCTAATATTGATCTTTCCGCGCTTCAACAAAGATTTCGAGTGTGCGCCGTAGCGCGACCCAACAACGACGGCGCGTCTTTGTATTTCAACGCAAATTGGGCACCAATTGTATTAAAAAAAATGGTAATACACGGCGCGTGCTCTGCGGGTGTCTGCGAGTGGAACGACTTAGGCGTTTGGCGAGGAGCAAACGTCGAAAAAGTACGATCTATTTTCGTCAATGATGAAGCGAGTGACGACGATGCCGCGACAAGAACGCGAATCGTGCTGAGGTTCCCGAAGAAAGGCGCCGGAAGGAAAGGCGATGCCATTTTCGATAACGACGGAAACACGAAAATTGGTACCATCGATCGCGTCACGCCCGTTTCTATAGCTGTCGCAGTCGCTTCGGCATCGGTGCTCACAACCGCATGGTCGCACGTCGTAACGAATTCAAAACGAAAGAAAGGGGGCGTTAAGGTTCTCGTGAAATCGGCCACGAAGGGCGACGTGATTGCGTTTGCGTCTTCGGCGAAAGAAACAAACGGAGACTTCAGCTGGTGGTGATGTTGTCGGTGGATGTAGATGCGTACGTACCAGGTAGAGATAGATAGATGTGCATAGAAATAGCGATATAGGTTTATAGAGCACGCGCGTGATGTGCATTCAAGTTGTAAAACTAGCTTCAATTTAAGACAAAAAAACGCTCTAAGTACTTTCCGCGCTGCTTGCATCTTTTAGTTTCCCTTCGCACTGCGCTTTATCCATTCCCGGAAACTCAAACTGCCACTCCACGGTTTTCTCTATCCATCGCTTTAACATCGGTCCAGGTTTCTCCATTCCTACTGCTTTCATCACTTCTTTACCATCTAATATGGGTTTTAATTCCCACGGGTTTCCAACGCTATCTTTTCTATCGACGAGTTCAAACTCATCTTTCACTCTCGAAAACGCCTCTTTGCACTTTTCAAACACGCTTTCTGCGACGGCGCCTTCGTCAATATCCTCACTATTTTGTTTTCTCAGCGCATCTTCTATAGCCGCGACGATGAAAACTATGTCATAATCTTTTCCAATGGAACGAATTTTCAATCCAGCTTCGGTTCTCGTAAAAGTTTTCAAGTTGTGAAAAATAACCTCGCGCGTCCCGTCAATATTCGAGTGCGTACGAACGACGCTCTCTGCGTCCTTGTTTCGCAACTTCAACGATTCCATCACGATTACTTCACTCAAAGGCACTTCTTTCTTTTTCTTCGTCATCGCTTTACTCTCCCTCAAACCTAACAGCCACAATGCTAAATAAAACCGCTCTTTGCGATCGGTTTCCGCGCTACTATCCGCGCCTTCCGTGACGCCTTCAAACATTCCCAACGCCATGGCGACTCGCATACCCACTGCGACTGCTTTCACGCCAAACTCTTGCGCTTCAATCGAGAACGTTTCTTCGCAATCCATCACTATGCCACCCATTTTCATTTTTGTCACCCAATCCACCGCCAAGTGCGGATTTGGTCCTCTCAACATCCCCGCCACCTCCTTCCCGACGCGTTCTCTGCTCACTTTCGTTCTCAACCCTTCTCTGACTTGCTCGTCCTCCACCGCCGCTCCGATATCCTCCGCTAACTTGAACGCGTACCTAGACGCAAACCGCACCGCTCTTAATACTCGCAACGGATCGTCCACGAACGTTCTCTTCGCCTCCAACGGCGTCCGACACAAACCGATTTTCAAATCCTCGATGCCTTTCCCGGTAAAATCTTCGACTTTCTTCTCGTTCAAGTTATAATACAACGCGTTGATCGTCAAATCCCGTCTCATGGCGTCTTCCAAAGGCGTCCCAAAGCTCATGGTTGGAATTCTCGACTCGTCCGCGTACGACTCCGATCGCAAATTCACAAAGTCCAACCACACGTCCCGAACTTTCATCGTCGCCGTCTCCAAATGTTTCGACTGTTCCGGGTTCGATTGTATCACGCCGACGCCGCTGACGTCCTCCCCTTTGCTCGTCAAATACTCGTTCACTTTCTCCGCAAACTCCGCGCCCAAGCACTTATCCAACGCCACGTCGATATCGTTCGATTCTAACCCGAGTAACTTGTCTCGCACCCATCCTCCAGCCACGCGCAGCGTCAATTTTTTGCTCTCCTCCTTCTCCTTCTCGCACACGTCCAAGAGCAACGAAAACACCTCGTCTTCCTTCTCGGTCAAGAGAATCTCCGCGTTTTCCTTCATCGTTTTCGGTGGATCGATCGGGCCGAGAGACGAACACCGGGAGAAAATTCGGGTGGTCGAAGAAGAAAACTTTCGCCTCTTCGCGTCGCTTTCTCCGCGTCGTCGCGGTCGCCGCCGCTGCCGCTGCTCGGAGGAAGACGAGGAAGACGAGGAAGACGGCGTCGTTGTCGCGGAGGAGAAGAACGTCTGAATTTTCTCCTTTTGTGCGCTCCCCCTTCTCGCGACGGTGAAGACGCGACAGGAAGAAGACCTCGCCGAGGAGGAAGAGGAGGATAGGAAGAGCTTTTTGGAGAAGAACGACGCCAGCGGGAAAGAGAGCGCGCGCATTCAACACGTACACGCGCAAAGTAATGTCTCGCGCGTGCGGTTCCCCAGAGCTCGTTTTGCTCCTCTCGTTAACGGCAAAAACCCTAAATTATCACAAAGTAATATTTAGGGTTTTATAGTCCGGAAAAAAAAATTTTGCCGACGTGGTCGAGCCAAAACCAGAAGAACGGTTGGTGAAACGTCACAAAAAGAAAAGCATCAGAGAAGAGAGCGCTTTCGTTTCCTCTCGTTCACGTTTTATATCGCGCGCGGACAGAAAAGACCACGACGCATCGCAGAGATCAGAAAAGCGTTCGCACGTACGTTTTACTCGCTCGAAAAGACACCGGAAGAGAAGTATTTCTCTTTAGAAATTTGTGTAATCCAAAATTCTGTCATCTTGTTTCTCCCTTGGGAAGAAAAGATATCGTTATAAACAAGAAGTGATATAAAGATGGTTTCAGAACATCCAGTGAACTCGAAAACGATCAACCAGAACGTTCTGGCGGCGGAGTATGCGGTGAGAGGCCCGATTGTTATTCGCGCGGGCGAACTCGCGGAGCAGTTGAAGAAAGACCCGTCGTCGTTGCCTTTTGATGACATCGTGTTGTGCAACATCGGGAACCCGCAATCGCTCGGGCAA
>Ga0255756_1005611_pt1 | contig 11582 bp, 9 predicted proteins | sample 011ome_20_FD_179956 | JGI IMG/M metagenome (GOLD analysis project Ga0255756, IMG submission 179956) | Coastal salt marsh microbial communities from the Groves Creek Marsh, Skidaway Island, Georgia - 011509CT metaG (version 2) | ecosystem: Environmental > Aquatic > Marine > Intertidal zone > Salt...
CGTTCTCCCTTCGCACTCTGCAAACGTTTTCCACCCGTACATACAGTAGTACCTCCCGTCGTCGGTTTCAACATTTGATCGCGTCCTCTTTCAACTGACCGATGAACGCCCGCATCAGACTCGATGGCCGGCGGCGTCAAGGGCGCGAAGAAGAAGCTTCTGGACGACCTCGGGATCGACGTCGACTCGGACGCGCAGAGCGCGTCGCTGCAGGAGTACAGGAAGCTCGTGGACGGGATCAAGAAGAAGCGCGCGATGGAGGCGCGGATGAAAAAGTACAAGAGGAACACCGCCGCGTGATGACGAGGGACGCGTCGTCGGGGTGGAGTTGAAAGGCGTCAGTTGGAGTTGAAAGGCGTCGAGGGCGGGCGTTGAAAGCGAGGAGTGGGCGGAGAGAATCGCCCGCAAAAGTCCTTAAGGATCGGCGTTCACCACGCGAACGCGGTCGTATGGGGACCAGTGTATAGAACGATTCGAACGATTCGATTCGATTCGATTCGACGCGCGCGACGCCGCATCCGGCGCGGCGGGGGAGGCGCGCGGAAGCGCGGCAGGGGGAAGACGACGACGCGAGCGCAGACGAGAGACGACGCGAGGGCACCGGAGACGCGATAGACTACCACTAGACGATGTACAACAGAAGCGCAAAATCACGCGACGACGACGGCCGCGCGCGGGCGGCGGCGTGCGGATCGCACCGCGAGCACCGAGAAAATATATTTGCTGATGAGAAAAAGCGAAAGTCGGCTTCATCGCGAGCGCAATTCCCTCGTCGACGCGCACTCCTCGGCGCGTCCCGCGAGATGACGTCTCACGCCGGGGCATCCCGCGCGGGGCTTTCCCGCGTCGCCGCCGTCGCGGCGTGGCGGGTCCGCGACCGCGCGCGCGTCGTCGCGCGTCGCGCCGCCGCCTCGCGCGGCGGCGTCGAACGCATCGCGTCGCGCGTCGCCGCCGCCGCGTCTTCGCGCGCGTCTCCGTCGTCGCGCGGACCGACCGCGCTCGCCGCGGCGTCGTCCGCGGACGGCGACCTCCTCGCGGAGAAGAAGAAGAGCGACGAGACGTCGAAACGCGTCGTGGAGGTGACGCGAAAGAGGGTGCGCGCCTCCCGCCGCCGCCGTCGTCGCGCGCCTCGCTCCTCCGCCGATTCGCCCGCCACCCGCGGCGTGAATTCCGAAACGCGCCGTCGCTCGTCCGTCGCTCGCGGCGCGCGTTCGCTCTCCTCCTCCGACTCATCTCCTCATCGCTCTCTCGAACCGACGACCATCCCCAGGGCGAGTGCTACGGCTGCGGCGTCGCGCTGCAGACGGACCACCCCGACGTCTCCGGGTACGTCCCGCCGGAGGAGTACGAGACCAAGCGCGTTCACAGACAGCTGTACGCGTCCATGCTGTGCTCGCGATGTTCCGCGCTCTCCAACGGGAGGATGATCAACGCCGTCGCGGGCCAGGGCGGCGCGCGCGCGGACGATTTCTCGGGCTTGATCAGCCCGGAGCAACTGCGCGAGTCGCTCGCGGTGATACGCGCGAAAAAGGCGCTGGTCGTCAAGGCGCGTTCTATCTCGCACTGGTTCCCATACGACCGCGTCGCCGTGGTGAACGCCGATCCTTAAGGACTTTTCCGGGCGCGTCTCTCCGCCCAGGGTCCCTCGCTTTCAATCCCCGCCCTCGGCGCCTTTCAACGCCAACTGACGCCTTTGAACTCCACCCCGACAATCGCTCGTATGGAAGGTGGTGGACGCGACGGACTTTCACGGGTCGTTTCTCAACCGCGTGCGAGACGTCGTCGGCGCGAATCCGATCCTCCTCGTCCTCACGAAGATCGATCTTCTTCCGCGCGGGACGGACGCGGAGAAGCTCAAAGACTGGGTCTTCGACGAGGTCGTGGAGAAGCGCCGTCTGACGCTCGCGGGCGTCGTGTGCGTCTCGAGCCGGAAGGGCGACGGCGTGAGGGACGCCGTCGGCGCGATGTTCTCCGAGAGGAAAGGGCGGGACGTCTACGTGTTGGGCTCCGCGAACGTCGGGAAGTCGACGTTCATACGCGCCGCGCTGAGGGCGATGCGCGAGGGCGGGAACTTCGGGGTGCCCGGGAAGAGGCTGCCGACCGCGAGCGCGATGCCCGGGACGACGCTGGGGGTTATTCCGTTGCGAGCGTTCGAAGGGAAGGGGACGCTGTACGACACGCCCGGGGTGTTTTTGCATCACCGAATGAACTCGATCCTCTCCGGGGAGGACATCAAGCGGTTCAAGCTCGGGTCGACGCTCGTGAAGTACGTCCCGCGTCCGAGGGTGGACGGCGAGGAGGTAGATCGGGCGTCATTTGAGGGGTTAACGCTTCTTTGGGGGCCGTTACTGAGGGTGGACATCACGGAGGCGACGCCGAGCGCGAGTCTCGCGTTTTACGGACCGAAAGGACTCCGAGTGCGCGTCGCGGAGACGTCGTCGCTGCCGAGCGGGGAGGACATCGAGAGGGAGGTCGAGGCGAGGGAAGCCGACGCCGCGGCGAAGCGCTTGGATGATCTGAAAGCGCTGGTGACGGAGGAGGAGGAGGACGCGGGCGGGGGAGTCGCGTTGGCGCCGTCCGCCTCGGCGGCGGTGGAAGCGCACCGAGAAGCCGCCGCGGAAGCGACGACGACGACGACGACGACGACGACGACGACGACGACGACGACGACGACGACGACGACAGACTCGGACTCGGACTCGGACTCGTACTCGGACTCGTACTCGGACCCGGACCCGGAGTTAGCCCCGGAGATATTCCACCGGCGCCTCGTGAAAGAGATCTTCGTCGAGGCTGCCGATCGCGACCCGCCCGGGGCGTTGAGCGACGCGTGCGTCTCCGGTCTCGGCGGGTGGATACGCGTGCGCCGAGAAGGACGCTCGGGGGAGACTCGATTGAACGCGCGGGTGTGGGGGCCGCGCGGGTTGGAGGTGTTCGTCCGCGCGCCGATGCCGTGCGGGCAGTAGCGGCGATCGGCACGGCGGCGACGTGGGAGCGGTCGCGGTCGCGGCGGCGCGCGTGAAGTGCGGTGCTTCCGTGATGCCTCTCTCGTCGTACGTACGAATGAACGCGAGCTCGGCTCGTCTCGTTCTCATCACTCTGTGCGCGTTTACGCGTCTGCGTTCGCGTGCTGCGCGTCTAGGCTCGCGTCTTGACGCCTTCGAGCTCGTCGTCCGCCTCCGCGTACAACTGTTTCAGCTCCGCGAGCGTCTCCTCGTCCGCGTTCCACATCCCCCGTCCCGCCGCCTCCAGCATCCGCCGCAGCACGTTCCGAAACGCCTGCGGGTTCGCCTTTCGAAGCTTCTCGCGCATCGCCTCGTCGCGCACGTACCGCTCGTTGGCGCCGTCGAAGACCCAGTCCTCCGCGAACCCGCTCGTGGCGCCCCAGCCCACGAGCGCGGTCATCCGCTGCGATATCTCGTACGCGCCGCCGGAGCCCTGGTCCGCCATCGCGTCCGCCCAGCGCGGGTTCAGAAGCTTCGTTCGGTACTCGAGGCGAAGCGTCTCCTCGAGGTCGCGCGGGGCGACGTCCTCGCCGAAGGTTTCGACGACGGAGCACGCCACCTTCTTCCGAGGAAACCGCTTCCGACCGTTCGCGTCCGTCGTCTCCTCCGGAAGGCCCTCTTTCGCGGCGTTCGCCGCCGCGACGAGCGCGCCGGTGTTCGCGTAGTACTCCTGAATGTCCGTCAAGCCGTACTCCACGCTGTCGATCTCCTGAACGACGCGTTCCGTCGACCTCAGAAGCGCCTGGAGCACCTCCGGTCGCGCGGCGCCCTTCTCGTCGCCTTTTCCGTACGAGAACGCGTTCCTCGCCGCCCACGTGTCTCCGAGCTCTCTCCCGTCCTCCCACTCGCCCGTGCCGACGCGCTCGTTCACCATCGAGCCGTAATCCCCCGGGGGGTTGCTGAACAGACGCGCGCCCGCGTTTTCCACTCCCTCGCTTCGCATCTCCGTCGCGTGCTTCTTTATGAAATTCTGTTCCGCGCTCTCCTCCGGCGCGTCCGCCGCGCGCTGGAACAAGTCGTCCAGCAGCGCGACGACGTTCGCGAACGAGTCGCGGAAGATGCCCGACATGTTACACAGCACGTCCACGCGCGGCCGCCCTCCGGGCATCTCCGAGAGCGGGACGAGCTCGTAGCGCACGACTCTTCCGGTGCCCTCTTTCACGACGCGCGCGCCGACGAGCGCGAGGACGATGGCGACCGACTCCCCCTTCGTCTTGATCGCGTCGAGCCCCCAAAGGTTCACGGACACCGTCTCCGGGAACGCGCCGGCGTTCGCCGCCGCGTGCTGCTCGAGGATCGCGGCCGCGACGCGCGCGCCGCGGTCCGTCGCCGCGGGCGACGGCATCCGGTACGGGTCGAGCGCGTGGATGTTACGTCCGGTGGGTAACACCCCGGGGCCGTCGCGAAGGAGGTCGCCGCCGACCGCGGGGGGGAGGTACTCGCCGTTCAGGACGGTGAGCATCCCGGAGAGTTCCTCGACGTTGCGACGAAGCAGCGATCGGATCTCGACCGCCTCCTCGAGCGCGGCGTCGGCGGCGGCGGCGGCGTCCGCCGGAGGCGGAAGTTTCAGCGCGCGTTCCAAAGCGGCGCGGACGTCGTCCACGCCGTCGCTCTCCCCCATCCCCGCGACGGCGTCGACCGCCTCCGCGGAGAGCCTCTCGCCAAAGTACGCCTCCAAATACGCCGCGGAAGTCTCGCGAGTCGGCGCCGCGCCGAGGACGTGCAACCCCTCGCTGAAGAGCCTGTTCTCGAGGACGCCGAGGTACGCGTACAGCTCCGAAGCGTACTCCGAAAACGCCTCGTTCGTGACCGTTACATCGCCCTTCTCGAGCGACTCGGACGTCACGCGCGCGCGCTCCCCGGTCGCCGCGTCGACGTACGGGCAGTCCGCGTCGAGACCCGCGGACGTCACGAGATCGAAGATGGGTCCTCGCAACGCGTCCGCGTTCGTCTCCGGATCCTCGCGGTAGTCGCTCAGCAGCTCGCGCAACTCCGCCGTCTGCCGATACAACCCGGCTCGGCCGTACGGCGGAACGTTGTGCGACACGATCGTGCCGTACCCCCGTCGCTTCGCGACGATGCTCTCCGACGGGTTATTCGCCGCGTACACGTACACGTTCGGCATCGATCCGAGCAACGCGTCGGACCACGACAGACCGGTGTTCCCCAGCGGCGTCCCCGGAAGCCACTCCACCGTCCCGTGCATGCCCATGTGCACGACCGCGTCCGCGCCGTACCCGCCGTCTTCGGCCGCGCTCTGAAGCCACTTGTAATACGCGGCGTACTGCGGGTGCGGGGTGAGGTCGCGCTCGAACAAGAGGCGCATCGGGTCGCCTTCGAGAAGATTAGGGTCGAGGGTCCGTACGAGCGAACGTCGGGGTGGAGTTCAAAGGCGTCAGAAGGGAGTTGAAAGGCGTCGCGGTGTGTCGGGGATTGTAAGCGAGGGACCCTGGGCGGAGAGAAACGCGGGGCAAAGAAACTCCTTAAGGAACGGCGTCCGCCGCGCCAACGCGGTCGTATGGGGACCAGTGTGAGGTAGAACGCACCTTCGACGCCCAACGCGGGTTGGACGCCGACGAAGACGTTTCCCACGCGCGCCCCCGCGACGAACGACCCTTTTCCTCCGGGGGTGGTGCACAGACCCGCGTACGACTCCAGCGGGCCCCACGCGCGCTCCATCTTTCGGACGAGGACGTCGTGCGAGGGGAGGTACGGCATCGGGCCCCACTCCGTGGGGCCCCAGGTGGTCGGGAACGACAGCCATCGTTTCAGCGTCTTCGGCGCGACGTTGACGGCTGAGGGTCGAGGGTCCGCGCGAAGCGACGTCGGGGCGGAGTTGAAAGGCGTCAGATGGAGGAGTTGAAAGGCGACGCGGCGCGTCGAGCGTTGAAACCGTGGGGTGGGCGGAGAGACACGCCGGGAAGAAAAGCCCTTAAGGATCGGCGTTCGCCACGCGAACGCGGTCGTATGGGGACCAGTGTAGCGCGAAAAGACGGACGCGCCTTCGATCGACACGCCGGCCAGCGCGCTCGGGTCGTCCGCGTATTTGCCGCTCGCCCGCAGCTTTTCCAGCGCAGCCTCCGCGGCGGGGACGCCGCCGGCGATCACCGCGCCGTCCTCGAGCAGCCGCAGCACGTCGACGATCGCCTCCCCGGACGGGATCGCGTCGCCGTCCCTGATCCCGAGGTCGTACCCTCGATCGCGCATCGACGCCAACGCCGCCTCGAGGCTCTTCGGGCCGTTCCATACGAAGCGATGTCGGGGTGGAGTTGAAAGGCGTCAGATGGAGTTGAAAGGCGTCGATGGCGGGCGTTGAAAGCGAGGAGTGGGCGGAGAGAATCGCCCGGCAAAGTCCTTAAGGATCGGCGTTCACCACGCGAACGCGGTCGTATGGGGACCAGTGTATAGAACGCGCCTTGGGAACGTTCAACAGCGCCGCGGTGCCCGTCGCGCCGACGCCGGGTGGGAACCCGTACAGCATCACCGCGACTTTCCGCCGCGACGGTGGTTTCTTGCGCAGCGAGACCCAGCGCTTCAGCCTGTCCGCGAGCGCGTACGTGCGCTCTTTCGCGAGGAAGATGTCGTCGCCGACCAGCCCGCCGAGCGGCACGGTGTCGACGGCGCCGTCGAGCTCGGGAAGCGCGTACAAAATCACAGACTGCAGCCCCCCCACGCCGCTTCGCTCCCACGACGCGATGTCCTGAATCAACAGAGGCGCGGCGACGATGTACGGGACATTCTTCGCGCGCAGGATGCTCTGCGCCACCTCCGCTTGCCTCCCCGCCTCCATGCTTCCCGCGGGGCCGCCGACGAGGGGGAAGCCCACGGTGCTCACGACCGCGTCTACCCTCGTCGCGTCCGGACGCAGCGAGTCGATCGCGAGGACGCCGGCCGCGCGCGCGGCCTGCTCGCTGTCGCTCGTCAGGAGGTCGCGCACGATCGTGTGCGCCTCGACGCCGTTGATGAACATCGGAATCGGACGCACGCCCTTCTCTTGCATCGCCTCGACGAGGCCGGCGAGGTACGGCTGTTTCGTGATGACGTGCTTGCGGTAGAGGAGAATCGCGACGGAGGGGGCGTCGGGAGGTAACGCCGCGCCCGCGGGCGTTTTATCGTACCACTCGAGGTACTCCGTCACGGACGTCGGCCAAGGCGCGTCCGCGCGCTCGAGGTCGGGGTGGTAACACCCGAACGGCGGCGTCTCTTTCGGCGGTTTCGCTCGGGGTCCGCGGCCGAGGAGCCCTTCGAGAAAACCGCCGCCGCCGCCGCCGCGCGATTCGTCTTCCGGGCCGGCGTCCTCGCCGGACTCGCTCAGGACGTCCGCGAGGTACTGTTTCGCGACGTACACGAACGCTTCTTCTACGTTCTCGACGCCGCCTTGGTTCCAGTACCCGTAGACCGTGAGCCAGTTCCGTAAATCTTTCGCCTTTCTCCCGGGAACGAATCGAAGCAACGCCGGACCAATCTTCAGGAACGACAGGTACCCCACGAGCTTATCCTCCTCCTTGCCGCTGCCAAACTTGGACAGAATCGCCTTCACCGCGGGCGGCGGGCCCGCCTTTTGCCCGTCCGGCGCGGGCTTCATCTCGAACGACCCGACGGACGTCTCAGACATGAGCTCCAACGCGCTCTCGAAGACGAATCGCGTCGGAATTTTCTCGATCGCGCGTCTCAGCCACTCCACCTGATCGAAGTCGAAGAGCAGAGACCCGAAGAACACGTCCGCGCCCTCGAGCGCGGCGGCGACGTCCTCGCGCTTGGACTCGATATCGCGGTCGCTGAAGACGACGAGCTCGACGCCCGGGCACCGCTTCGCGACCTTCTTCGCCGCCTTTTTGTACAACCCCACGTTGAAGGACTCAAACCCGGAGATGAGCACGACGCGTTTCGTTCTCCGCGCCGCCGCCGCGTCCGATAAGATCCCCCCTTCGGATGCCCCCTTCGCCTCCGCCGCGGCGAGCCTGGCGGCGTCCATCGCCGCCTTCGCCGCCGCGGCCGCGCCGCCGCCTCGACGCGCGACCCGCAGCTCCGCGCGCGCGGCGGCGAGCTCGGCGACGACGCGGTCGCGTTGCAGCTTGTGTCGATGCGCGTCGCGTTGAAACGTTAGCCATCGCTCTGCGTCTGATTTCGCGACGTCGATGAGCGCGGTCACGACGGCGGGTTCGTCGGCGCCGATCGCGCGGAAAGTCTCCTCGTCCATGACGTCGAACGTCCGCGTCGCCGTCGTCTTCGACGTCGACGGCTTCGGCGGCTTCTTCTCCGCTTCGGCGTCGTCTGCGTCGGCGGCGGCGATCTCGTCAACGACGATCTCGAACTCGACGGTGACGCCTCCGAAGCACGCGTCGTACGCGGCGTCCAAGTCCGTCGTCAGCGCGAGTCGCCGCGCGTCGAGCCGCGCGACGTCTTCCTCGAGCGCGGCGACCGCTTCCTCCGGGGTCTCCGTCGCGGCGTCCGCGGCGTTTTGCGCGCGGCGCGACATCTCCTCTTCGACGAAGACTTCCGACGAGGATTTGGACGACGACGGATCGGATATCGCGCGGCGCTCGAGGCGACGCGGCGCGCGCGGGGCGCGATATCCGACGCGATATCCGACGCGATATCCGCCGCCGCGCGCGCCGGGCGCGGACGACGACGCGATGGACGCGCCGCGCGAGGGAAGAGGAAGAGGAAGAGGAAGAGGGAGCGCGCGCGGCGTCGGCGTCATCCGACTCCTCGGCGTCATCCTCCGAGGAGTCGCGCGATCGATCGGCGAAACGCCCGCGGGGTGAGACTGCTTCCCATACGACCCCGTTCGCGTTGTGAACTTCATTCCTTAAGGACTTTTCCCGGCGACGATCGCGCGCGGCGGCGGCGAGGTCCACGGCGCGCTCGTGCCCGTCCTCGCGAGCGCGATACGCCGCGGACGTGCGGTCGCGGCGTCTCGTGTGACCGCGAGCAGAGCCTTCGACGACCTTCGCTTCGGGCTGCCAGGTGCTGCGTCGTCTGTCGTCGTCAAAATCGAGGAACATGTGCGAACGCGCGTCGCGCGCACGTCGCCTCAAAGTCCGTCCCTCCCTCCCTCACGCCGCGCACTCTCCCTCGCGCGCCCGCGTCCCCCCCCCCTCCCCCTCCCCGTCCGCATGAACCCCTTCCCCGCGCCGCGTGACTCGCTCGACGCGGACGCGATCGCCGCCGCGCTCGCCGCGCTCCCTCCGCCGACCGCGCAGCAGGCGGCGGACCACGGCTGGACGCGCGACTGGTCCGCGGCGTGGGCGTCGCACGAGACGAAGCTTCGAACGCGCGGCGCGGCGTTCGGCGCGAACGACCCGGCGGCGTTTCAGGACGCGTGGCGCGCGAAACCGGACGTCGCGCCGGACGCGAGCGACCCCGCCGTCGCGGCCACGTTCCCCGCGCTCTTCGACGCGGCGCGCGAGGGCGCGAAGCACGTGACGCACGGGAAGGAGCGCGCGTCCGAAGACCTCCCGACGCCGAGTCGCCAAGGTCGCGTGCAGTGGTTCGACTTCACCGGCGGGGCGATCGTGCGCGCGGCGAAGAAGCGCGCGATCGAGGACCAGCGCGCGCACCAGATCCGCGTCGTGGAGGAGGTGAGACGATCGCAGGGAGCGACTCCGGAGACGAAGAAGAGAGACTCGCCGAACGTCGTCGAGGAGACGCGGAAAATAAACCAGCCGCGCGCGACGCTGAGGACGGGCGCGACGATCCCGTTGATCGGTCTCGGGACGTGGAAGTCCGAGCCCGGGAAGGTTCGAGCCGCGGTGACGCACGCGCTGAAGCGCGGGTACGCGCACGTCGACTGCGCGAGCGTGTACGAGAACGAGGGCGAGGTCGGCGACGCGCTGCGAGGCGTGTTCGACAGGTGAGAAGTTACGGACGGACGGCGCGAGAGGTCGCGTCGCCGTCGTCTCGTCTCGCTTCTCTTCGCGCGACGTCGGCCACGCGTTTATCCACGTCAGCGCTTTCAAACGAATATGATCCACAGATGATTCTGACGCAAGCACTCTTTCCACACTATTCATTCACTGACGAATTATCGCATCGTACCCTTCGTTCGCATCGCGTCGCAGCACGACGCTACTCCGCGAAGACGTCTTCATCACGTCCAAGCTGTGGAACTCTGACCACGCCGCCGACCGCGTGGAGCCCGCGTGTAAAAAGTCCATGGACCTCCTCAAGGTGCGCTACCTCGACTTATACCTCGTGCACTGGCCCGTCACGGGCAACCGCGGCGCGGCGGTGACGCCGAGCATCGAGGAGACGTGGAGAGCGATGGAAGCGCTCGTGGACGAGGGCCTCGTCAGGGCCATCGGCGTGTCCAACTTTAGCGTCGAAAAGATGGAGGCGATTTCAAAGTACGCGCGGCATCCGATCAGCGTGTGCCAAGTGGAGTGTCACCCGTACTGGCGCCAGACCGAGCTCGTGAAGTACTGCGAAGCGAACGACATTCACGTGACCGCGTACTCGCCGCTCGGGTCACCGGACAGCGCGGCGATGTTCAAGCGCGACGCGCCGGCGTTGATGTCCGACCCCGTCGTGATCGCCGCGGCGGAACGCGCCGGTAAGAACGTCGGACAAACGCTCGTTCGCTGGGCGTTACAGACGCGCCCGAACTGCAGCGTGCTCCCGAAGTCCACTGACCCGGCGCGCATCGAGGGCAACCTCGACGTGTTGGACTGGTCTCTGGACGAGGAAGACGCGCGCGCGCTGAGCGAGTTGCCGACGCGGCGCCGCATGGTGGACGGGAGTTTCTGGCTCTCGCCGCTCGGGCCGTACAAGACCCTCGAAGACCTCTGGGACGGGCCGTGACGCCCGCGCGCCGCGTCGATCGCCAACCTCACTCGCGCGCGCGAGCTACTCTCTTCTATCTGTGTTAATACACGACACGTCGCGCCGCCTCACCTACCTCATCTCGCGTCTCACCATCTTATACTCTCGCCTCGCCACGAGAGCGTCCTCCGCCCCCATCTCCTTCCGCATGAGAAGCCGCCCTCGCCACCCAAACAACCCCGGGTCCACGCCCCGTATCGTGTACCCCGCGCCGCGGTACAACCTCACGACCCCGGGCTTCTTCGTCGCGACGTGCAGGTACATGTGCTCGCTCTTCATGTCCCTCGCGAACGTCTCCGCCGCGCGCAGCATCGCGCGGCCGAGCCCTTCGCCTGTCGGGGTGGAGTTGAAAGGCGTCAGAAGCGGAGTTGAAAGGCGCCGAGGGCGGGGATTGAAAGCGTGGCGTGGGCGGATAGATGCGCCGGCAAAAGTCCTTAAGGATCGGCGTTCACCACGCGAACGCGGTCGTATGGGGACCAGTGTGAGGAAGGAGGACGCGCGCACCGCGTTCGCTCTCGAAGACGACGAGATCGCTGAGGTACGCCTGGTCCGTCGGCGGCGACAGCGACGTGAACCGCCGTCGCGTCGCGGCGTTGAAGGACACGCCGACGGTGCACACGATCGGGCCGTGCGCGGACGATTTCTCCTCGCTCCACGACGACGCCGGGCCGCCGGGCGGGGATCCGTCGTCGAATCCGTCGTCGTCGTCGCCGATGAAGTTCTCGCCCTCGCCCCCCCCCCCCACGCCGCCCC
>Ga0255756_1005620_pt1 | contig 11570 bp, 10 predicted proteins | sample 011ome_20_FD_179956 | JGI IMG/M metagenome (GOLD analysis project Ga0255756, IMG submission 179956) | Coastal salt marsh microbial communities from the Groves Creek Marsh, Skidaway Island, Georgia - 011509CT metaG (version 2) | ecosystem: Environmental > Aquatic > Marine > Intertidal zone > Salt...
GCCGGCCCTTTTCAATCCTCCTCCGAAGGCATCGATGGCTACAAGGTCTGGGATGGCTTACCCCTTTGCCAAAAAGGTCAATTGCCTCCCAATGGGTGAGCAAGCCCGAGAAGATCCATCCGGTAGCTCTTCTCATTTTCAGTAAATTATCGAGATTTCCAGTCGACCAAGTCCCGGGTATTTCATACAAAGCCCGTTTTTCTTATTTCACTTCATCCATGACCAAGTTCATTTCTCTCTTTCTCTTTTCCACCTGTTACCTTCTCAGCCAGGACACCTTCCCCCCTATTAATGATCCGGGGGAAATCGCAAAAACCGCAGGGGAGCTTTGGGCATCTTATGACCCCAGGGCAGAAGCTTTGGATGTAAAGGTCATCAAAGAATGGAAAACGGACCAAGTCACCACCCGCTACATCACATACAAAGTCGGCCGGTTTAAAGGCGTGGACTCCCGGGTCGCCGCTTATTACTCCTTCCCCAACAAGCCGGGTAAACACCCGGCCTTTGTCTGGACCCACGGCGGAGGTCAACGGGCGGAGCGTAACCGGAGCATTCACTTTGCTGAACAGGGCTTCGCCTGTATCGATGTAAACTGGCTTGGCCGTCCCATGGAAGATGATATCGACATTCATACCGACTGGGGCAAGGTTGACCCCACCCAGGGCCCGAGGTTTTACAGCAAAGCTCTGCGCAAGGGATGGAAGCGTAGCATGCAACCCGATGAGTACACCATCGACCCAATCCCCAGCCCCCGCAACAGTAACTGGTTCTTACTCGCAGTGGCTGCCCGCCGGGCAATTACCTTCCTGGAGCAACAGCCTGAAGTGAAAGCCAACCGTATCGGTTTCAGTGGCTTTTCCATGGGAGGCATGATTACCGCCCTGTCCTCCACCGACCAAAGATTAAGAGCGGTGGCTCCCTTTGTGGGCGGCACAGGCTTTAAATATATTGATTTCCCCGGAGGCATTACCGGCAGCAGTATCAGGCCGCATTTCAAGAACCTGGAAATGTACAAAAACACCATCGACCCCCAGGCTTATTGGCCTGATGTCCAGTGCCCGGTCGCCTTCATCACCTCCACCAACGATTTCCATTCCACCTTTGAACGGATTTACCGCTCCATGGATTTACTGCCTCACAATCACTGGCGGGTAAGCTCCAATGTACATCATAACCATGGGCCCGGACCGGAACAGTGGTCGCTTCTCACCCTGTGGTTTAAAAAATATCTCGCCGGGGAGGACCTCAACATTCCCGTAACCCCACCCTCCACTTTTTCCATTCAAAATGAATGGGCCACTTTCTCCGTCAGCCCCCAGTCAGTGGAAGACCTGGTGGATGTGGAAATCTACTACAGCTATGACCCCAATTCCCGCACCCGTTTCTGGGAGCGGGCCCCTGCCCAAAAAGCGGGAAACCGTTGGCAATCCAAGATCAGGGTTTACCCCAAGCTTCCCCTTTATGTCTTTGCCCACTGCCGCTACAAACTTAAGCAGGAAATACCCCTGCAGAAAGGAACAGCCCAGACCTTTTCAATTAATTCCAGCGAGGCGATTCACGAACCCGAAGTTCTAGATCTTGGGGCATTCGCCAGTCTTCCCAAAACTGGACTGCTTGATGATTTCTCCCAAGGCATCACCGGCTGGTCCAGCCGAAATGGGGATTCCATCAGCACTTACAAATTCCAAAGCCCCCTTCTCGACTCCTCGGGTGACAAAGTGCTCGCCTTCACCATCGACCCTCAGGGGCGGCCACACACCCTGCGCTTACGCACCGGCAGTGGATTTCTCAGCCGGGAGAAAAATCAGGGGGACTTCATATACAGCACCAGGGTCACCGGAAAAGGGCCGCAACAAATTTTGATCCAAAAAAGTGATTTTAAGCAGGAAAAAGATAAGAATAAAAAACTGGAATGGTCCAGCATTGCCACTTTCTCGGTTACCCTCGTGGATCTGGAAAGCAAGAAAACAGTTCGCCTCGCTGAACCCGCAGCCCAGAGAATCCTTCAAAAGATTGAACTCGTGGATCAACCGTAACAGGTCCCACCTACCTGGCACAGTTACTTCAAGGAGACGGTAATATTCTGAATCAGGTTCATCACCGGGATCATCGACTCTGTGAGGTCATCCCCGGCGAGCGAAGAAACCGAAAATACAATTCGGTCCGCCGGACATTTTTTATAACCCAAAGCTGAGTCATAATTCACCCATTTACCCTGAAGGTAAAACTGGGTCCACATGTGATAGACAAGCACATGCCGCTTCCCCTCAAAGCGGGGTGCATAGACCAACCCTGCAACCACCCGACTGGGTATTTTACAGGCACGGCCCAAGGCCGCCAGCAGGACAGAATGCTCGGTGCAGTCTCCTGCCCGTTTCCGGGCAACTTCACTGGCACTGGCAAAGCCGACGGCAAAATTCTTCGAACTTATATAACCATGAACAAAAGAAGATAAACGGCCGGCTATTGCCTGGGGTTCTTTCTCCTGTCCCTTTGCCTCTTTGGCGAGGTTCTGAATAAGCAAATCATCAGAGTCCAGGTAAGGGTTGGGGGCAAGGTATTCCTTTCTTTTCTCTCCGGGTAATGCCTCTCCCTGGACCAAGTCCTCGGTCTGCACCAGTACTTCCACCTTTTTCTCATTAATTTTTTTCACTTGTTGAAGAGGGCCTTGGTGAAGCTCTCCATCCCATGGGCCTTGCATACTTTCCATCTGGAAGGTGGTGGACTTTGCTGCTTTGGAGATGGGCTTACCCAGTGAAATCACCGTATCCAACAAAAACTCTTCCACTTCCGCCTCCATCTTTTTTGCCTTCTTTTCCGGTACCTGCACCAGGCTTATTTGAATACCGCCCATATTCATTTCCGTCCGCAATGCCAGGCCCTGATCATTAAACCAGGACAGGGTACGAACATCACCCATGCCACTTTTTAAAGTCATCGCCACCTCATAGGCATCAGTCTTTACCCCGCCGTGCAACAGGCTCTTCTTTCCATAGACCTCTACAAGTGAAGGTACGGCGGAACGCATACTCATGTCCGGAGAGTACACCTTCATTTGATAGTTTTTACCCGCTTGCTTAAATCCTCTTTCCAGAAACTCTTTCTGGACCCCCCAGCTCATACGACCCTCGGGATCAAAAGGATAGCGGCTTTCTTTCCCCTTGATGAACTGTCTTTCATAAACCACCAGTTCATCTCCCTCGACCTTTCCCTTTTTCACCATGGGAATCCCCGCCATTTTTGTCTCCGTGGAAAACGCAACCAACTCACCGGACAATTTTTCCACAGTGGTTTGCACAGCCTTTATTTCCAAGACCTGCCCCACCCGTTTTATTTGCATAACCATCTCATTCCGGCTTTTCACCAAATCCCCATCCCGGTACATTTTATCATGGGCATAACCTGCTTTCATTTGCCCGAGATATACCTCATACCACAGGTCGTAAGGTTGGAAAATAGCAGCTGGCTGCTTGGCTTGCCCCGATAAAACAAAGGGGGTAAACCAAAGGGCAAGCAAGAGTAAGGAGGGAAAATTCATCATCCCTTACCTTAGTGATTAGAATTAAAGGGTGTCGAATTGAATTTGAGGGGAAGCGGTTGAGGCATCCCGTATCCCCCAACCCTTAATATTAGATAAATTCGTTGATCAAGTTCTCGAGCATTTCCTGACGGCCACTGTTCAGGGTGGGCTCCCCATTGGCCAAGGCATATTGCTCAAGCTCGGCAAAGCTTGCAGTGCCCGCTTCCACTTTGGCTCCGATGTCCTTATCAAAGCTGGAGTAACGCTCCTCTACAAATTGAGCCAAACGGCCATCTTCCTGAATCGCGTGGGCAATCTTTAAGCCACGGGCAAAAGCATCCATACCCCCAATATGGGCATGCATCAAATCAATCGGCTCATGAGATTCGCGCCGGCGTTTGGCATCAAAATTCAGCCCCCCCGTGGTGAAGCCTCCCATATCCAGCACCACCCGCATGATCTCGGTGGTCATGTAGATATCGGTGGGAAACTGGTCGGTGTCCCACCCAATTAAAGTATCCCCGGTGTTGGCATCAATACTGCCCAGGGCATTGGCATTGGCCGCCACGGTCAGATCGTGCTGTACCGTATGCCCGGCCAGGGTGGCGTGATTGGTTTCAATGTTTAGTTTAAAATGATCAAGAAGGTCATACTCTCTCAAAAAGTTAAGGCAGGCCGCAGAATCACTGTCATACTGGTGAGTGGAGGGCTCACGGGGTTTGGGCTCGATATAGAAAGGACCATCAAAGCCAATGCTTTTAGCATGGTCCACCGCCATGTGCAGGAAGGCACCAAGGTGATCGAGTTCCCTTTTCATATTGGTGTTCAGCAAAGAACTGTAACCCTCACGGCCACCCCAGAAAGTATAGCCAAGACCATGAAGTTCATGGGTCACCTCAATCGCTTTCTTTACCTGAGCCGCGGCATAGGCATAGACCCGGGCATCCGGAGATGTGGCCGCCCCATGGGCATACCGGGGGTGGGCAAATAAGCAGGCGGTCCCCCAGAGCAATTGTACTCCCGTCTCCTCCTGTTTTTCCTTGAGCTTGGCCACCACCCTATCCAGGGCGGCATTGGAAGCGGATAAATCATTCAACTCCGGGGCAATGTCGCGGTCATGAAAACAGTAGTAATCAATACCAATTTTTTCCAGGAATTCAAAAAATACATCCACCCGGGCAATCGCATTTTCCACCGAGTCGCTTTTATCATCCCAGGGCATTTGCGCCGTACCCGCACCGAATGGGTCCGCCAGTTCATTGCGCATGACATGCCAGTATGCCGCCCCAAACCTTAAGTGGTCCTTCATGGCCTTGCCCCCGACTTCCTCGTTGGCGTTGTAGTGCTTAAAGGCAAGCGGGTTTTTGGAACTTGGTCCCTCGTATTGGATTTTGTCGCAGTCGAAATAGTTCATGGCTTATATAATTTGAAAGATTGGATACAGAGCATCAAAGCCGCCTATAGTAAAAGAAAACCAATCATTTGAAAACCGCATTTTGCGTATTTATTCTGTCGATTTAAGACAGTGATTGGACTGTTCTAAGGCATCAACTAATTGAGGCGGGCCCCAAGTCCGCCACCGTATCCCGCCAGCTCAAGGTAGGCCCGCCCGATCTCTTCACCCTTGGCGTCAAGCACATCACAGGCCCCCTCCCAGTAGGCATTATCCGCCCGGTTGCCGTAAAATTCCTGATCATCCATAACCGGGCGCAGGCGATAGCTTTTTTCGCCCTCGATGGGGTGCCTCGCCGTTATCGATACATCCGTTGGGTAAGTCAAGCCGGTGGTCGGGCTGGTCCATTCCTCTTCCTCTTCCCAGGTAAACTTATCAGCATAGACTTGTTCAATCTCACCCTCTTGATCAATCCAATACACCGCCGACCACCGGTCACTGGATCCATCCTCCTTGCGCAGACGATAAGCCTTCACTTCGGTTCCGTCGTTCAACTGCATGCAGGTCCAGTCCCAGCCAGCCAGTCCCTTTCCCAATTGACTGGATGAAATCTCATGATCCATCCATGCCACCCCCTTTACTTTTTGTGCCCTGCCCTGGTAGGTCAGTGTACCAGTGGCTGCAAGGCGGGAGTAGGACCAGTACCAACTGACCGACGCCGCTCCATCCCCTTTCCGGCTCAGTCCCCGCTCCCCAAACCGTACCAGTGGCTTCGAGGGAATCAGGTCGAGCTCCAACTTGCCGCCCTTGGGATATAGGGTCATCAACCGGTGCCCCTTCCCATCGCTATGCATCGTGGCTTCGATTCCTCCAACCTCCAGGTCCAGGGTTTCCTGGCTTGCCCGGGCTTGCCAGCCTTCACGCAAGACTCTTTCATGGTGCAGGTAATGCTCACGGGCTTGGTCACTCAGGGCCGAGTGGGTAAGAAAAAGCTGCCGGTTCCCAAACGCTTCGGCTCCCACCTCTATCGCTTTCTGGGGATCCCCCGAAACCCGAAAAATGGTGGATTGAAAACCGAACTTCTCCCCCTCCTCTTCGGTCTCCAGGTGCCCCACCCAGTACCACCACTCCAGGCCATAGCCCCGATGGGCCCCATGGTCTTGGGGGAAATTCGGGTTGTAATCTGGTGTGGGCACCAGAAAGCCTTTACTGGAGCGGGCGGGTGGCTCAATCCACTCAGCATAAGAACTTAGGCAAGCCAGGAAAAACAATGTTGGGAGCAATTTCATCTTCTTCGAAAATTCCAGTAAGTGGCCGATATCATCCCCGATATCATCCCCACTGCGGTAAGCAAGGCACCAAACCATAAAATACTTTCCACAGGGACTGTCCACAGCAAGGTCCAACCAAAAGATTGCACATTGATCACAAACACCAGCAACCACCCCAGGGCCAATCCGGTCATGGCACCAACCACCCAGGCAGCCACCCCAATCCCCGCCCCTTCCAGGCCAGCCGCCCAGACAAAACGCGATGTGGAAAAGCCCAGGTGCTTCAAGGTCTGCCAGGTCTGGGTGGATTCATCAAAAATCGACAACAAGCCAAGAAGCAGCCCGGCAAAGGCAACCGCCAGCCCAATCAGGCTCAGGGCATGGGTTGCCTGAAAAGTCTGCTCAAATATCCCCAAAGCCACATCCCGAAGTTCCCGTTCATTGCGGATATCCAGACCCGGATAGGCGATCCGCAACTGGTCCCGCATTTCTATCAGCCTCGACCGGTCCTCCAGGTACAGGCTCACATTGACCGCCCGGTCAGTCCCCGTCCACTGGGTCCATTTATTTTTGGAAATAGCGGCCATCCCAAACTCATTACCATAATCACAAAAGATTCCAAAAGGAGAGACCTTCTTCTTTCCCGCCGGTGTATCCAGCTCCACCATGCCCCCGTCCAATACCCCAAAACGCCGGGCAAAGGTTTCACTGACCAGGGCAGGCTCCGCTCCCTCCTCCACCTGCAAGGACCCGGGCTTTTTCAGCCATATCTGGCGTGCCTCCTGAGACCAGTGTTTCATGTCCACACCTGCCAATACCGTCACCCCTCTGGCAGGCTTGGCATAACATATACGCATAACATCGGCATAGCGGATATTGGGCTGACTTAACAATTCCTTCATCAGTTCGGGGTCGATACCATTGATACTTCCGGCCCCGGTCACTCCGCTCTCAGAGATGTAAAGGTCGGCCTGAAAACGCACATCAAACCACTCCTCAATGGTACCCCGAAAGCTGTCGATCATTTGAAACATCCCCGTCACCATGCTTACCGCCACCACCAGCCCGGCCACCGCCAGCCTGTGCCGGCTCGAGCCGTCCTGCAGACGACTGCAGGCAAGCCGCGAAACCGGCCCGCTGCAAAACGGGCGTATCCACCGGGCCAGTAAAACCAAAACATTCCCGGATAGAAGGGCCGCCCCCAATATCCAGCAACCCGCTGCAATAAACCCACCAACTGGCATCTTCGAGCCGGCCTCCATGACAAAAGGAGGGGGGAACAAAGCCAGCCCCCCAACCCCCAGCAGGACCAGGCCAATCTTGGGCCTCCTCAACCAGGAAAACCCCGGCGACCAATCTCCCTTCGCCAAAACCTGTGCGGGTGGTGTTTGGGTGGCATCCCGGGCGGGCAGCCAACCTGCAAGCAGGCTAAAGAGCACGCCCAGCACCATCCCCACGATTACATCCAGGGAAGTAATCGTTAAGGCTTCCACCGAAGTGGCAAAGTAAAGAGCATTGACGGTATCGGCCAACATCCCCACGGCACCCAAAGCCAACACCTGCCCCACCCCGATCCCGACAACCGAGCCAACCATACCCAGAGCTAAGGCTTCAAACAGATAGGTACTGAAAAGGACCGAACCATCCACGCCTAAAGACCGAAGCGTGGCAATTTCCGCCCGCCTTCGGACCACCGCCGCATCCAAAGCCTGTAATATAAGATAGGCTCCCACCAGGATGGCAATCAGGGAGAGAATGGTAAGATTCAACCGAAAAGCGGCCGTCATCGCTGCCCGGTCTGCTGCCCGGTTTTCCGTGGGTGAAAGGGTTAGGTTTTCAGGCAATTTCCTGCGCAGGCGGGATTCTATACCTTCAAGGTATGCGGTATCCTCCCTGCGGTCGATATCCGCCACCACCACCTCCACCCGGTTCAGCTCCCCGGACCGGCTCAACAAACCCTGGACGGTGGGAAGGTCTCCAAGCACAAGGTCATCGGGAAGGTTACCCTCCGGATCATCTAAAATCATCCGTATTCTCATCTCCTCTCTTCGCCCGCTGGCAAGAAATGAAATCACATCTCCCTCTTTGACTTGGATGGAATCGGCAAGTGCCTGACCTACCCATACTTCATTTTCGCTCCCAAGCCAATCATACCAAGTGGCATCCTCTTCTGAAAAAGTCAGGCTTTCCTGGGTTAAGCTGGGCAGGTTGCCCAGGGCAAGAAGGTCGAGCCCAATCAAACGGAGTTGTTTCTTATCCCCTTTCCCCAAACCCACCGCTGTGACCGAGCCCTCCACCACCGGGACCAGGTGCCAGTCCGGGCTTTTACCCAGGGCAGCCAAAGCGGCCAAGTCTTTTTCCTGTATTCGCTGGACGGGGGACTCAATTAGAAAATCACTCTGCCCCGAAACAGCCTGATTAAAGAGTCCAAAATTTGCCGATGCGGAACGGCTCGCCTGCCGGATCCCATTGAAGGCACCCACGCCTACTGCCACAATCCCCACCAGAAGCAGGTAATGACCTGCCTTGCTACGCCAATGGCGAAAAGTCATCCTGGTGAGTAACAGCCACACCAACTGGAAATATGATTTCAAGCGCATTCGCTTAGTCTGTAATCAATCGGCCATCCTTCATTGTAATCACCCGGTCACATATCCGGGTCGAAGCCAGGTCATGGGTCACCAATAAAAGAGCCACCTGAAAATCGTTGGACAATTCCTTGAGCAGATCCAGCACCTCACCTCCTGTCTCTGAGTCCAGGCTGCCAGTTGGCTCATCGGCCAGGACCAGTTTGGGGTGGTGCACCAAAGCCCGGGCAATCGCCACCCGCTGGCGCTCTCCCCCGCTCAATGCATCCGGCAAATGATCCAGGCGGTTCCCGAGCCCCACCTTCTTCAAAAGGTCAGTCACCCTCTTGATCCGCTCCCTCTTTCCCATACCCACCAGTTGGGCAGAAAACTCAACATTTTCAAAAGCGGTCAGGGTGGGCAATAAATGAAAGGACTGAAAAACATACCCGATATGATCCCGCCTTACCTGGTCCAAGGCCCCGGGGCTGAGCTGACCTAAGCACTGCCCGCCAATCTTAATCTCCCCCTCATCCACAACTTCAATCCCGCAGATACAGTTGAGTAAGGTCGACTTGCCACTTCCACTTGGCCCCATCAACGCCACCCGTTCCCCTGCTAACATGGTTAGGTCTATGCCCTTTAGTACATCCACACAGCCGAATGACTTTTTAACACTTTCCACAACAAGTGCCTGTGTATCATTGTTTGTAATACGAACTTTCAAGATACTCATAATACTAAGATGCTGGAAAAGCCCAAGACCAAGATCATACTTCACCCTTTTGTCGCTACACCCACTGCTTAATTTGCCACGGGGAAATAAAAGCCTAGAATTCTTAATCCATGAATCCCAAACAATCCGATACTCCCGTTACCCGGGTAAAAAAACCGGAACCCTCCAAGGAAAGTCCTGATTGGATTATCTGGGCTGCCTGGGCCGACCGGATCACCTTTGAAGAAATCCGTAAAGTTACCGGCCTTACCGAAAGCCAGGTGATCGCCCACATGAGAAAATCTCTCAAACCCTCCAGTTTTCGGCTGTGGCGCAAGCGTGCATCCACCCAGAGTATCAAACACCAAAAGCTTTTCCGTCACCGACGTGGACAGGCTCCTGACTTTTGAAACATTTTGGGTACTTAAAAGGAGGTATCCCTTCAAGTTCCTTCGAAAATATTGACGATCCTTACAGAGAGTGCTTTCTTACCAATAAAATTTTTACTCAATATTCCTTACTATGCAGACCATGTTCAATCTACCCAGCAAGCTCAGTGCTTCTATCACTTTTGCAATTTTCCTTTTTTCCTCTCTCTGTCTTTCTGGACAGGAGACGCCCACTAATTTGCAAGCTATTGAAAAAAGGCTGGCAGCCCTCGAGCAGGAAAATGCAAAGCTTAAGGAAAGGATTGGTAAACTGGAAAAATCAAGTGCTCAAGCATTGGCCCAACAACCCTCCGGTATAATCCCTCAGGACGAAAACGATAAAAAAGCATTTTTTGATAAATTCCGTCGTGAATTCAAAAGCAGCCAGGATCAAGCCCGTGGCCCATGGACCAACCCAGGTTCGTGGACTAAGATGCGCAAACGAATGTCAGAATATTCCGTACGGGAAACCCTCGGCCGCCCCACCCGCATGAGACCATCGGTAAAACCACATGTGGAAGTGGTCTATTTGTATACTGGAGATTTAAATTCCGACGGTGTGGATGAAGAAGGCTATGTCGAGCTCAAGGACAAACGGGTCGTTTCCTTCAAATCTCCTCACTAAAATTAATTCCGTAGGAGTCAGCTTGTAAATCATTAACCAATCTGGCTCGATATGGCATTCTCGAAAATCTTTATATTTTCCAATGAGAAAGTGATCTCGATTTTTCGAAGGTAGATCATTTCCTTGTACTAATAGCTCTATTACTAATCGAAGTTTACTTAAATCTTTCCCAGAAGATTTAAGTTTTTTGCAGTCTTTCTTGAATCTACTTTTACGAACAAGCAAAAGCATCAGCTCTCAAGTTCGCTAAAAAGAGCATCCACTGAATTGAATCTTTGGAGGGTATCAGACGGTTCGTCTATTGCCTGAATAGTTTCTTCGTTGGGAATAGTACGAATATACTCTATGACCTTTACCTGTTCATCCGCAGGCAAGAGTTTGATTTCATCAATTATTTTGGCTGCATCCATGATAATATTCTGATCTGAAATTGATTTTTTGCAAGAGTTGATACCAAACCCTATTGGCAAGGCTTGCGGCTATGACACTTATGACAGGAAGTTGAGTAGAATTTCGTCAGCCCAGCCTTTAGGTTTGGGGCATGAAGCTGATCAATCAATATCTCACCCGGGAGGATGCATCCATCCTCTGCCAAACCATTAGCGAGATCGAGCAGACCCGTCCCCGGGTAAAGGAAATCCTCCAAATCGAGGGCGAACTTCGGGATAGTAAACTCGCCAACCGTGTGGCTTCTGAATTACTCAGGGGAAATGTAATACGGGTCGACAACCAGCGGATGAAAGTGAGCAACCATTCATCCAATGAATTTCCGGACCTTGCCTGGGAACCCGTCGAAGTTGAACCACTTCAAATTTATTATGTCACCAGCGACAAGAATTGGGCTCATGGCCCGATTGATCTCGATGAATTCGAGGAAGTATTACCCGAACTGGATATCTATGATACCTGCGTCTTCTACCAGGAGCTGATCGAGTGGAAATCACTCGCCGAACTTATGCACAAATATTTATCCGCTCACTAACTCCCTTTTTAAATCAACCCATTATTAGACATACAGAGGACAAAACTATGAAAGAAAACGAAAATCAGG
>Ga0255756_1005645_pt1 | contig 11528 bp, 8 predicted proteins | sample 011ome_20_FD_179956 | JGI IMG/M metagenome (GOLD analysis project Ga0255756, IMG submission 179956) | Coastal salt marsh microbial communities from the Groves Creek Marsh, Skidaway Island, Georgia - 011509CT metaG (version 2) | ecosystem: Environmental > Aquatic > Marine > Intertidal zone > Salt...
CTCGTCCATCGCCGCCGCCGCCGCCGCCGCCGCCGATCGCGCCAACGCCGATCGCGCCGCCGCCGATCGCCGCGCCACCGCGCGCGCTCCACCGCACGCGCGTCGCGTTCGCGCGCCGCCGCCGACGCCGCCGCCGAACCGACGACGCGAGCGCCGACGTTATCCACTAGCGGCGAGCCCCATGCGCGCCGCCGCCGCCGCCGCTCGAGTCGCCACCGGCGCGGCGGCGTCGTCGAGCGCGCGCGCGCGATGCGAGCCTAGACGGTGCGTCCGCCATCGCGCGCGCGCGCGCGGTCGTCGCGCGGCATCGACGACATCGGCATCATCGGCATCATCATCGGCATCGACCGCGCCGACGCTGGCGGCGTCAGACCCGCGCGCGCACGACACGATGAGCACGATCCAAGAATACATCGAGAAGCATGATTTATCCAAGAAGGTTGAAGAGGCGTTAAACGCTGCGGTTAAGGCCCGGCCGGAGGAGCCGATGGCGTTCATGGTGCGTCGTCGTCGTCGTCGTCGTTAGCCATCATCGGCGGCATCGCTTTATCGCGGTATAGGGCACGTGTACGCGCGAGAGTGATGGCGCGTCTCGCGCGACGCGCGCGAGATGTCTCGAGCGCGCGTGCGTGCGTGCGTGCGTGTATAATTTCGTGTGATATATCGCGCGCGAGCGCGCGGCGAACGGCGCGTCGCGGCGCGCGTACGGTAGAACGAACGTCGCGTCGCGAGATCGCTTCATTCGTCAGGTTTCCGATGGATTATATTCCCTCTCGCGTGCGACCGCGTCGTCGACCGCGTCGTCGACCGCGGCTGGTTCGTCGATTGCGCATCGTGTTTCGCGTACTGACGTTTTTCTTGCGTTCTGTCGCGGTCGCTTCCGAATGCGCAGGCTGAATACATGGCGAAGCGCACGACGCCGGCGATCACGAAGATTGTCGGTCGTCAAATTTTTGACTCGAGAGGGAACCCCACGGTGGAGTGCGACGTGTACACCCACAAGGGTATGTTCCGCGCCATGGTGCCGTCTGGTGCGTCTACGGGTATCTATGAAGCCGTGGAGTTGCGCGATGGCGGTAAGGATTACATGGGTAAGGGTGTGCTCACGGCGGTGAAGAATTTGAATGACATCATCGCTCCGGCGCTCGTGGGGAAGGATCCGCGCGAGCAAGCGGCGCTCGATGAAATGATGTGCAAGGAACTTGATGGCACGGATAACAAGGGTAAGCTTGGTGCGAACGCCGTGCTTGCGGTGTCTATGGCTATTGCCAAGGCTGGTGCCGCTGAAAAGGATGTGCCGCTCTACCAACACATCGCCGACCTCGCGGGGAATGGCAAGTTGGTGCTCCCGGTGCCGGCGTTCAACATTATCAACGGTGGTTCCCACGCCGGTAACAAGCTCGCCATGCAAGAGTTTATGATTTTGCCGACTGGCGCGTCTTCTTTCCAAGAAGCCATGAAGATGGGTTCCGAAGTGTACCACAACTTAAAGTCTGTCATCAAGAAGAAGTACGGCCAAGACGCGTGCAACGTCGGCGACGAAGGCGGTTTCGCGCCGAATATTCAAGACAACAAGGAAGGTCTCGACCTCGTTGTCGAAGCCATCGAAAAGGCTGGCTACACCGGTAAGGTGAAGATTGGCATGGACGTCGCCGCGTCTGAATTCTTGACCAAGGATAACCACTACGATCTTGACTTCAAGACTGAAAACAACGACGGCTCCATGAAGAAGACGGGCGCCGAAATGGTCGCCTTGTACCAAGAATTCATCAAGGAGTACCCGATGATCTCCATCGAAGATCCCTTCGACCAAGATGACGCCGAAAACACTGCGGCCTTGACTGCTTTGGGTAACTGCCAAATTGTTGGTGATGACTTGACCGTCACCAACCCGAAGCGTTGCCAAGATGCCATCGACGGCAAGTGGTGCAACGCCCTCTTGTTGAAGGTGAACCAAATCGGTACCATCACCGAAGCCATCCAAGCCGTCGGCATGTGCAAGAAGGCTGGCTGGGGTATCATGGCGTCCCACCGCTCTGGTGAAACCGAGGACCACTTCATCGCGGACCTCGCCGTGGGTTTGTCCACTGGTCAAATCAAGACGGGTGCCCCGTGCCGTTCCGAGCGCTTGTCCAAGTACAACCAACTCATGCGCATCGAAGAGGAACTCGGCGACAAGGCTGTGTATGCGGGTGAAAATTACAAGCACATTGCTTGGTAATCACTCACTCGTGTGTTAAAAGCAAGCAAGCTCTGCACGCAAGCAAGCACAATTTAACGCCCGCCCGCGCGCGCGGTTGAGGGTCTCAACCCCGCTCTCTCGCGCGTCATCCGAACAAATCCACACACCACATGTATGCGTTCACGCGTGTTGTGGGCGCCACTCATGTTTGGCATCCCAGCGCGCGCACGCGCATCCATGCGTAGCTCTTTTGTTTTCTATAAATAACATCAAAAAAACCAAACACCGCCGCCGACCCGCGCCGACGTCTTTTGAATGAAAAAATCCAAAACCGCGCCGCATCGCCTTCGCCATTGGTCGCCATGCCCGCGAGCGGCGGCGGCACCGGCGCCCCGCACGCGCATCGCGCGGGATTATATAACGTATCCAACACGTGTTACTTGAACTCCGTGCTGCAGGTGCGACGACGACGACGACAGGGCGACGGAACGACGACGACGTGGTGTTGCGGCTGACGCTCTCGTTGCAATAAAGATGCGCCGAGCTCACCGCGATCGCGGTGCGCGCACACGAATGCCGACTGACGATGACGTTCCACGCGCTTTATGCGCGCGTTTCCCATTCGCGCGCGCGCGGTATAGGCGTTGACGCACGTGCGATTGTTTCGAGAGTACATTCTCTCTGACGAGGCGGCTGAATTTTTAAAGGCGCGACGTCGCGCGACGAATTCGAGCGCCGGAACCACCGCGACGACGTCTCGCGCGTCGTCATTCGACTCCATCACGGATATATTACAGTTTGATGATTCGTATAAGCGCCATAAGCGCAAACGCGTGGAGCAGGGAAAGAACGCTGGCGCGCGGGCGTCGGGCGCGGACGCGGAGGCCGCCGGGCGTAAGAAAATAACCGTGCGCCCGCCGGCGATGACACGCGAGCGTCGCGCCGATATGGCGAGTGGCGAAGCGCTGAATGTCTGTGCAGAACTCCGTGCCGTGATGCGCACGTTAGGTGATGGTGATTACCACGCGTTTCCACCCGTAGACTTGCTCCGCAGCGTGTGGACGCTCGTCCCGACGTTTGCGGGCAACGAGCAGCAAGACGCGCACGAGTTTATGCGCTTCTTACTCGACCGTTTGCGGAAAGAGTTGAGCAGCGGTCGACATGCGGTGAAGATGCGTGGCGTGGTGACGCCGAGGCGTAAGGAGCATTCGCCGTGTGAGGATGGGATTCCGCAACCGCCGACGCGCGCGCGGAGCTCGCGGTCGAGGAGCGGACGCGCGAGTCCGAGCGTGGCGCCGTTTTTACAATGCGACAACGATGACGACGCTGGGTCATCGTCGCCGGTGCAGAATGATGCGAGCGCTAGTGGAGACGATGATGGCGAACGCGAGGGTGGGTACATCATTGTCTCGCGTTGGGGTGCGAAGAGGCATAAAGTTGGATGTCCGTGTCGCCCATGCAAGTCGAGACGGAGACGAGACGAAGACGCCCAAGACGACAAACCGCGAGTGACATTGAGTACGAATTTAAGCACGCCCTCGGGGAGCGTGTTGACGTCACCCTCGAGATTATCACACGGTGTCACCGCGGATGAAGTCAGAAGGCAACTCACGGAGATGATGTCGCCATCATCCGCCGATGCGCCTCGTGCCAGTTCGCCGGCGTCGCCGCTCTCACGCCCGAAAGCCGAACGCGAGGACCCATCCGCGGATAAAATCATGGAGATATTTGGCGGTGTCGCCGTCACCCGCGTGACGTGCATGAACTGCGAATCGACATCGGTGCGTAAAGAGCCATTTCTGGACTTATCGCTGCCGATTCCGCCCGTCGCGGGCGTCGATGGAAGCCCGCCGACGACGCCGATATCGCCCTCATGCGAACCTGAAGTCGGCGAAGGTCCCAACGGCGAGGCTACGTTACAGCAATGCCTCGCCGCGTTCACGCGCAACGAAACCTTGAGCGGTCACGGGCGGTACTTTTGCGAACGGTGCGGTGAGGTGCAGCGCGCGACCAAGTCGACGAAAATTGGAAAGCTCCCACCCGTGTTGTGTTTACATTTGAAGCGGTTTACGTGGCGAGGTAACGCGTCTCGGGCGAAGATCACGAGCAACGTGGACTTTCCATTGGATAATTTAGATTTAGCGCCGTACTCAGAATTTGATGATAACGAGAACGACGGCGCGAGCGACGGCGAGCATGCAGCGGCGGCGGCGACGGAGAGTAAGCCGCGCCGAACGCCGCGCCGCGGACAATCGACCCCGACGCCGCCGGCGTCGGCGCGAAGACTGAATGCATTATACGACCTCACCGCCGTCGTCACCCACCACGGCTCGAACGCTGGAAGTGGACATTACACCGCGTGCGCGCGCGATGTGGATAGCCCAACCGACGGCGATTGGCAGCACTTCAACGATGACGAAGTCAACGCGTTGACGAATGAAGAGGTTCGCACGGGACAAGGGTACTTGTTCCTTTACACGCGCAAATCTATCAAGAGCGACGACGCAACGTAGGGCGTCGTGAAAATCAAGTATATGCACCATCATTAGCGTTCAATCACGATCACGCGGCATAGGCCCTCGCGCCCGCTGGAAAGAAATGTTTGTATTAAGCAAAATGCGAAGACGACCACACACCGCGACTCGCATGGCTCAACTATCATCTCACGCCCTTTGCACGCTCGCTCGCGACGCGCGCGTGAGTGCGACGTGTGCATCATCGTCGTCTTCGTCGGCATCGTCGTCTCCGTCTTCGCCGGCATCGGCGGCCATGCAAGGTGAGCTCGTCGTCGTCGGTTACGCGGACGGCGCCGTAGCCTTGTTCGCCGACCCGTTGGCGTTCGCGTTCGATCCGAAACGCGCGGGCGACGCGACGCGCGCGCGTCATGATCGCTCGTACGCGCCGACGTGGGTGAGCGATCCACCGCACGGGTCGTGGGACATGGATGACGACGGCGCACCTCGTCGCGGGTGCGACGCGTGCGTCGCGAGCGTCAACCGCGTCGTGCGGTGCTGCGGCACGCCGCCCGCAATAGAAGTGCTCGATTTGGACACTGGCACCGTTTTGCGCAGTTTGACGCTTCCCACGGCGTGGCCGTGCGTGGGCGCGTGCGCGGCGAGCGCGTGCGGGACGGTGGGCGGCGAGTATTGCTACGTTGCGAGCGCGACGAAATGGAACCATTCTGGTGATGAATTTCTAGGGAACGCCGCGACGTGTGCGGTATGGCGCATCTCGGATGATATGAAAGACACCTCACCGTGTGCGGTGTTCGTGGTGAACGCCGAACGGGCGCGAATGAGCGGTGGCATTGGAGAAGCGAAGACGTTGGCGCCATTCGCAGGCTTGACGAGCGCCGACGGCGTCGTGGAATTCGTCACAGTGACCGTGAACTTTGACGAGCAAAAGGTACAAGGCGAATATATGAGGTATTCTTTCAAAGAGGACGCCCGGGGACGGGCGATGCAAGGAATATCGATTGACATGGGCTGGTTTCCAAAGCACCGCGTGGCGCGAAGCCGAGCGCTGGACGAGGACTCGCGGTCAATGCCGTCCGTTCCTGTGTGCGTGATCACGCGGCAATGCATAGTGACGATTTGGTGCGACGGCGAGTACCCAGTGCGCGTGATTGACCGCAAAGCAGAGCGATCGAACGACTCTCGTCGGTATCTCTTGGACGCGTTGCGGCGCAATGTCGAAAAGTGCGTCGCGAGTCCGAATACGAGTGCCGTTCGCGCCGTCGTCGATGCACGCGCATACGACGATGACGGCTATCTCGCGCTCGTTCTACGCGATACGCCAGTGTTGCAACCAGGTCAGACGGCGCACGAGTCGGACGTTGATTATAAATTGGTGTTGGTGCCCACTGGATTTAAGAGCAGCTCGGCGGAGCACCGAAAGCCGATGTTCACCTCGGCAAAGCCTTTAATCGACATCTCGGCCTCAACGTCGTGTGCAATTTGTTTGGAAGACACAACGGACGAGAACGTTATATCTGTCCCGTGTTGTGCAGCGACGTTCTGCGACGCGTGCCTTACGGCGTACATGTCGCTCAATGCCAATAAAGGATGCCCGATGTGCCGGAACATCGAGGCGTTTTGGATGAACGCTTCGACGGTGCTCCAGCCGATCGACGCCGTAGACGCGGCATCATTTGACGTTCACAATGCGAGCGCCATTCGTTCTCATCTGCGTTCCTATCGAGTGCTCGAACAAGACGTGTCACTCGGCGATTACGCCGAGCTCGACGAGCGACATTTGCGAGGCGAACGGCCACCGTTTACGTGTACAAAGTCTGGACGTGTGTGCACGATTCGCGAAAACACTGTAGAGCTCCGCGCGTTGACTACAAGTTGTAGCGCTCGCACCGTGTTCGCGACGATATAGGTAGATTGGAGGAAGCGCTCGACCGATTAGAACAAGATTAGAAAGATTAGAATAGCCGTCCGACGCGGCACTAGAATTAATACACAACGTATACCTATGGATGCTTCTACTTCAACTCGCCGCCAGCAACGCCGAAATCAGGCATGCTCGGCTCAGCACCAGCGTCATCTTTCCGTCCTCCACCAAAGATACTCCCCCAAACGCCGCCGCTCTCCTGCGCCAATTCCTCTGGCACGCCGGCGCCGCTCGCGCCGGGCTCGCCCCCCGGTATATCGCCAGGCATCGCCATCACCGCCGGCGCCGGTGGCGGTGCCGTTAATCGCGTCAACATTATGCTAATCCCTTCAATCACCGCCAACAGAAACCCACCAAACGCCGCGCTTCTCGCCGCGCTCGGCAACCCGTACCGCAATTGCAAGACCCCACCCGTGAGCGCCCCGCTCACGATCGGATTCCACGGATCCTCCTTGTGCCTCGCCGCCACGAGCGCGCAATCAAACGCACTAAACAACCCTCCCCACACCGCAAACGACCCACCAATCCTCGGCGCTTCGCGTTTAATCGCTTCGAGACCACCGATCAGGGCGTAGCCTCGCGGTGAGTTGTACGCCCCTTTCACGAGGTTCACCACGCCGCCGCCGACGGCGCCCATGGCGAACGCACCGCCGAGGTCATCGAATATTCTATGCGGGCACGGTTCGCGCCCGTGGTCCACCGACGCCATGGTCGCGCGCGGCGCAATGTGCGGATGCGTTGGCGACGTCACAGCCCTAGGCTTCACGCGGCGACGAAAAATAGTAATCAATTCGCCCGCACCGCACAGCGCGACGCTCGTGGCGCGCGCGCACGGCGAGGGAAAAATGCCAGACGAAATCGCCGACGCGAACGCGAGCGCGGCTGAGGGCGCGGGCGCGCCCGAGGTGACGCAATCGGCGGCTAAAAACGCGAAGAAGGCTGCGGAAAAGCAATCCAAGAAGCGCCCAGACCCGGATGGATTGGCGGAAATCGCGCGGGGGATGGAGGCGATGAGCGTGAAGGACTTTGCGACGGCGAAAGCGTGCTTTGAGCGCGCGGAGGTGATGTGCGCGAACTCGAGCGTGAAGGGTGAGGGTAAGGTGAAGGCGCCCAAGGAGAAGAAGGAGACGCCGACGGCGGCGGCGCCGACGGCCAAGCAAGACGCTTTGGATGCGACGCATTTGCCTAAACCGGGAAGTGCGGGGCACGTCACGGCGAAGATGAAGGAGAATTTACCGCCAGGGGCGACGAACTATGCGATTAACTCGGTGCAATCGATGGCGGAACATTTGAGAGAGACGGGTGGACGCTGGCGGACGCGCTTTCCGCCCGAACCGAATGGATACTTGCATATCGGGCACGCCAAGGCGATGTATTTTGATTTTGGCGTCGCTCGTAAGCACGGTGGCGAAACGTTTCTGCGTTTTGACGACACCAATCCTGCGGCGGAAAAGCAAGAGTATATTGATAGCATCATCGACTCGGTGTCGTGGTTGGGACACGAACCGGTGAAGACGACGTATTCGAGCGATTACTTTGATCAACTGTATGAAATGGCTGTTAATTTGATTGAAAACGGAAAGGCGTATGTGTGTTTTCAAAGTAAGGAGGAGGTCTTCAAGTCGCGCAAGGTGATTCAATCGTTCCAGCAAATGTGTGCTGAAGGCAATTTGCCGCGCTACGAGACGCCGCTTCCAGAAGGCGCGGAGAGCCCGTACCGAAACGCAAGCGTCGAGGAAAACTTGCAGTTGTTCGAAAAGATGAAGAATCGTGAGTTCAAAGAGGGCGAGTGCTGCCTTCGCATGAAGGGTGATTTGCGAAGTGATATCCCGAGTATGTGGGATCTCGCGGCGTATCGCATCAAGTATGAAACGCACCCTCACTCTGGCGACAAGTGGTGCATCTACCCGACGTACGATTACACGCACTGCCTTGTCGACAGCTTGGAAAACATTACACACTCTCTCTGTACTTTGGAGTTTGAAACGCGACAGGCGCCGAATGGGTCGTATTATTGGCTCTTGGACGCGCTCGACGTTTACAAGCCGGTGACGTGGGAGTTTGCGCGCTGCAACATCACGTACAATGTCATGAGTAAGCGTAAACTTAACATGCTTGTCACCAAGGGAATTGTTAACGGCTGGGACGATCCTCGCTTGCTCACTCTTGAAGGTCTGCGTCGACGTGGTTACACGCCTACGGCTATCAACAGCTTTTGCGCGGGTTTGGGTGTGACGCGAAATGACAACACGCAGCCGTTGAGTCGTCTCGAAGGAGCGATTCGTGACGAGTTAAAGGATAGCGCGTCGCGCTATTTTGCCGTGCTTGAGCCACTCAAGGTGAATATTACGAATCACCCGGGTGGTGACCTCATGTGCGAAGCTCCGGTTCACCCTTCGTTTGCCGAACGCGGCATGCGCAACATTAACCTCACGTCGACGATTTTCATCGAACAATCCGATTTCAAAACCGCAGACGTTGACGGTTACTACGGGTTGGCTCCAGGCAAGACCGTGCGTCTGCAGTTCGGTTATAACATCACGTGCACGGGCATGAAGCAGAACGACGACGGGTCTGTTGCCGAAATTGACGTCACCATCGACATGGAGTCGCGTGCCGCCAAACCACCAAAGGGTATCTTACACTGGGCCACGCCAGCGTTCGTCAAAGGCGAGGTGCGCTTGTACGACAAACTGTTCTCAGTTGAAATTCCAGGCAAGGCTGAAGGTACGGTCGCGACGGAAGACACCGCCGCCAACGCGGACACGCCCGCCGTCGACGACGAGGACGAAGACGGCGAAGAGACGGATAAGGTTGACTGGTTGTCTCAAATTAATCCTGACTCTTTGATCATCCACAAAGAAGCTCTTCTCGAGCCTGGATTGATGGAATTTGCCTCGAAGCCACTCGCGACGAACGTGCAGCTCCAGCGTCTTGGTTTCTTCACGTTTGATAAGGATAGCACCGCCGAACACGCCGTGCTCAATCGCACGGTGATGCTGAAGGAGTCGACCGCCAAAGCAGCGCTCAAATGAACAACACTAGATAGCTAGATGCGATAGAAAGCCAACGGTAAACGCGTATTCGTATTAGATGAGTATTAATAATGAATCTTTGAGCGTTTCGATGATAATGCTGGTGGTAATAAGTTGTCCTTTGTCTTGTGAGCACATTTCGGTGAATTCGTCAAAAAGAACTCTACTTTTTGGCGGGGAAGAATTCGGCGTGGATGGCCCGAACGGCATCGGAACCCTGGGCCTGATCCACAAGCAATGAAATGTTCGTCTTGGAAGCGCCTTGAGAAATCATTTTAACTTTGACATCCGCCGCCCGCAGCGCCTTGAACGAGCGCTCCATGATTTCGTTGTTTCTTTCCACGTTGCCAATGAGAGACAAGATGGAGTGACCCGTGCTGTACGACACGGAAGCGATACCTTCGTTTTCGAAATCTTGGACCAATTTGTCGAGCTCTTCCTTGGCTAAGTCTCGGCTCCAAAGCTTGGCCGGGTCTAATGTAAGAGACACACTCACTTCAGACGTTGCGACGACGTCGACGGAAATGCCATTCGTCGCCATGATGTTGAACACCTTGGCGAGGAAACCAAACTGGCCTAGCATTCGCGTAGATGTGATGTCAAGCATAGTGACGTTCTTTTTTTGTACGATACTCGTCAGTAACCAGTCGGCGTGTAAGTCGTCGGCGCGGGAGTGTCCAATAACCGTACCCGGCGCGCGAATGTTGTATGAGTTCTTCACGCGAACACACAACTCATCGGAGTCCATAGCCGGACGCATCGACTGTGGGTGCAAAACTTGAGCACCAAAGTATGCCAACTCTGTGGCTTCTTGGAAGCTCAAAAACGGCATGGGAACAGTGCCTTCAACTTCGCGAGGATCAGCAGATAAGACGCCGTCGACATCCTTCCACACTTGCACCTCCTTGAGCCCAAGCGCCTTTCCGATAACCGTCGCCGTCAAGTCGCTCCCACCCCGACCGAGCGTACAAATCGCCCCAGTCTTTATCCCTCTCCCCAAAAACCCAGTGAACACGCGCACGATGGGCTTGGCCCCAGGTGGGAGCGTCAACCTCGCCTTGGTTTTCTCGTACGTCTCATCCAAAATGCTCCCGTTTTCATAGTCATCCGTCGTCACGAAGACATCATCCGTGCTATCCACTTGCTCCGAGTTCACCCCTAACGATCGTAAATACGCCGCAAAAATCCTCGTCGACATCCTCTCGCCGAACGACACCAACAACGCCCGCGTTCTCGGCGTCACTTCTTGCATCAACGCGATACCCGTGCACACTTGCTCCAACTTTTTCAACAACCCTCGCACGTCCTCGCGCGTCTCTTCATCCGTCCCGAGCGCATCCATAGTATCCATATGCAACGCCCGAACCGCCTTAATCGACTCAAGCGCACGAACATCCTCCTTCGTATCGCACTTTAGCGCGCTCTCGCCCGCCATGAGTAAGTTATTCGTCGTCTTCCCCATCGCCGACAACACGAGCACGGGCATGTGCTCGGGAAAGCTCATCACGATCGTCGCCACCTCGCGCATGCGCGCGGCGTCAGCCACGGACGAGCCGCCAAACTTCATCACCACCGAATGCTGCTCCAGCCCCGCGCCGAGCACCACGGGCGCGGGCGCGTTCGCCGCGGCGGCAGACGCGCGCGCGCCGCGCGACGCGGCGGCGCACCCATCCGCGCGGCGTCGGGCGCAGCGCGATGCGCGCCATGGCGCGCGCGTCACGGTCGGTGCGGCGCGCACGGCGCGTGCCATGGCGTGCGTTGCGTCCATCCCGCGCGAGCGTCGGTCGCCGTCGGCGTGCGCGCGGCGGTGTGCGGGCGCGGAACAGGCAAAACGCGTCATTCGGGCGACACTTTTAAAAACACGTGGTCGAGCTGTCACCACGGCATTCTCGCGCGCGATGACCGACGACGAC
>Ga0255756_1005647_pt1 | contig 11528 bp, 10 predicted proteins | sample 011ome_20_FD_179956 | JGI IMG/M metagenome (GOLD analysis project Ga0255756, IMG submission 179956) | Coastal salt marsh microbial communities from the Groves Creek Marsh, Skidaway Island, Georgia - 011509CT metaG (version 2) | ecosystem: Environmental > Aquatic > Marine > Intertidal zone > Salt...
CATCTACTTTGGTGGGGCCGCGGGTCGTCCGCATCCACACTTGACCTCCCTGGCAATAGAGGTCACGGCCTTCGACTAACTCCACTCCCATGAGACGGGCCAAAAGAGTGTGCTCGAAGTAGGCCGAGTTGTAAACGCCGGGAGTGAGAACCACGATGGTGGGGTCTTCTACCCCCTGAGGGGCAGCCTGTCGCAGTGCGTTGAGGAGTCGGAAGGGGTAATCCCCGACGGGCCACACCCTCATCGAGACAAAGAGCTCCGGCAGTGTTTGCGCCATCACCCGTCGATTGGAGATGACGTAGCTCACGCCACTGGGCACCCGAACGTTGTCTTCGAGTACTCGCCAACCACCTTGCTCATCGCGGATCAGATCAATACCGGCCACCTGGATGCGCACGTCGTTGTGGGCGACGACTCCGGCGGCTTGGCGCAGGAAATGAGCGGAGCTCGTGACCACTTTGGCAGGAATGACACCATCTCGCACCGCCACCGACTGACCATACACATCGGCCAAAAACGCTTCGAGGGCCTTCACCCGCTGGGCAATTCCCTTATCGAGGGTGAACCATTCCTGCTCATCAATCACGCGCGGCACCGCATCCAGTGGGAAAGGGCGCTCTTCTCCAGCGAAGTCGAAGGTGACGCCCTGAGCGAGGTACGAGTCGGCAAGTGCTTCAGCGCGGCCGACCAGCTCCTCGGTGGTCATTTGAGAGAGAACCTTATGGAGCTCAACGTAACTGGGGCGCAAGGTCTTCTTCGCATCAAACATCTCATCGAACGGGCCGGTGCGTGAGCCCGGAAAACGATATTCGTCGAAGAGGTCGACCATCCTCGAACATTAGTCGAAGTCGTGTTTCGTGCACATGTCGTTATCAGCCGCTTCACCCGCTACGTACATTTCACACCCAGCTAAACGACACGCGATTGTCACGTTGTGTTAACCCTCTGTCTCTTGCGAGATGCCAATGTGGACACCAAGGGGCTAGTCATCACGGAGTTTTACGGTTTCCTACACCTACAGTCGCGCGAGTATTCGGCGGTGAATGTTTCCGTGGGCTCTTTCCGGCAGAAAATACGCTCGTATCTCAAAAATGCCGACCTTCTCTCTCGCTCTCTGGCCGCGCACGGTCACCAATTTCACCTGCTCACCAACAAAGCCGAGCTCATCGAACGGTTTTCTCCCGAGATCGCGAGATCACTCTCCATTTCCGAAATCGAGTTCACGACGAATGTTCCCAGTGGGATGCGGTTCTTCTCGAATCACTACAAACTCGATGCGCTGAGGTACTTAGGCAACTCCAAGGCTCACTATGTCGCGCTCATTGATCTCGACTTGGTGTGCTTCAACGAGGCCCCGCTGGCGTTACGACAAGCAGAAGAGTCCGGTCAGGCGCTCTACTACGACATCACGGAACAAGTAGTTCCCTCCGCCGGCGAAGAGCCGTTGCGCAGACAACTCGAGGAAATACTCGGGAGGCCCGTCACTCTCGCCTGGTCAGGCGGTGAGTTCCTCGCTGGTCCACCAAAATTCTTCGAAGCGCTCACCGAAGCAGTGGAGAGCATATTCGAGCGCTACCTCGACGTGTCAGTGGGGCGTTACCGGGTCGGTAACGAGCCCTACCAAAACGCTGCAATTGAGATTTTGCGCGAAAAAGGGTGGGATATCCGCGATGCGGGAGCGATGGGGATTGTGGTTCGCTACTGGAACATGTCAGTGAAACACGCGCAGCCTCCTTTTTCGGCCTTCGACGACATCTTTTTGCTCCACTTGCCGGTTGACAAACACGTATTGAGTCTCATACACGCCCTTCACCCCTCTCAGGCCTCCTCTTTCCTCTCCCTCTATCGCAGCCTGAAGTGGCTATGGCTCCCCCTGGAGGTATTCCAGCGACTGCGCGGCAAGGTGGGCGCGATTAGTATTCGACGGTGAGAATCGCCACCTGGAACATCAATTCGATTCGCACTCGAGCGGATCGAGTGGTCGACTTTCTTATCGATCACGACGTCGACGTGGTGCTACTCCAGGAGACAAAATGCCGCGACGACCAGTTCCCTCTGGAGAAATTTGACGCCATCGGTTATGAGGTATTCCACTGGGGTGTGAATCAGTGGAACGGCGTCGCCATTATTTCTCGTGTGCCCCTCTTGGACGGCTCTCAAGGCTTTGAGGGTATGCCGGGCTTCGATAAAACCGGTGATGAGCCGCAAGTAGAAGCCCGGGCCGTGGTGGTGAGTATTGGAGACCTGCGGGTGTGGAGTGTGTATGTACCCAACGGCCGGGCACTCGATGATCCCCACATGTCCTACAAGCTCTCCTGGCTCGATGCCTTCGGCCACTACCTGAGAGAGTGGTCGGCTGATCACCCAGAATCCTCGGTTGTGGTCGGCGGCGACTTCAACATTGCCCCTATGCCGCACGATGTGGGGGACCCGTCCTTCGTCGAAGGCGTATCCACTCACGTGTCACAGCAAGAACGACACGCGCTCGCCCAGTTTCTTGAGACGGCAGGTCTCGATGACCTTGTCCGCCCCTCGGTCCCTGAGGGTTATACCTATTGGGATTACACGCAAGGCAAGTTCCCGAAAGATCAGGGTATGCGCATCGACTTCCTCTTTGGCTCTCGCCAGCTATCCCACGACGTCACGGGGGCGTCGATTGAACGCAACCAGCGAACGGGCGAACAACCCAGCGACCACGTTCCCGTCATGGTTGACCTGGTAGATGAGGTCGATGACTTCGACCAACCCCTCGTGTTCTAGACAAGAACGCCTGTTTCTCGCGAAATAGGCAAAAAAGACGCAGGTATTGTGCGTCAAACGCCGGGAAACGGCGATATCTCTCGTCCTACACTGACGGACAGTGGCACAGTCTGAGGAGAGGTGGCGGCCGTGAAAGAGACATCAACGCAGATGCTGAGCTCGGCGGATGAACTCGTGCAATCCGCGTCATGGCGCGCAATCAAGGCAGCGGCGCTCACCATGAGGCCGCACCAAATCCAAGACGGCAGCATCCCCGACGCCTCTGTACATTCTGAGATGAAGGACCATGTGGACACTCTGGCGACCCATCTCGAGACTCTCGCCCGCGATCTCTCGCACGACCACGACTACCTCATGGCGTCTGCCGCTGATTTTCATCGGTGGGCCGAAGAAGGCTTTGGGGTTCCCGACTTCTACGAGTCCCTCGATGCATTCCGGCCGGCCGTTGACCGACGCAACGCCGTTGCCCACGTGGTGGTGTTCCCGATGTATACCCAAAACGGCTCTCGCGAACGCTTGGTAGAAGCGGTCGTATTCGACCTCATTTGGCCAGAACACATCTCCGCCATTGAAAAAGAGCGCTACACCAACCCGATGTTCTTGCCGGTGCGCTTCTACGACTTCACCCCCGGATACGACACCAACTCCGCCACGCTCTTCCCTGAATCAGTCGCGGTGACAGCGCGTGTGCCTGACGGGTCACCGGAGGGAACCGCGGCACAACTTCCCGATTTCACCTGGGGGGCCATTTTTGCTGACCGCGAGGCGGCCCGCTTCCGAGCCATCGTCAATGAAGCCGTCAGCATCACCCACCTAGAACTGCCCGACGATGCCCGGCGCCTTCTCAATGACCAGAAACTTGCCGAGGAAACATTCGTGTTGTGGGATCTCATTCACGACCGCACCCACATGCGAGGCGACCTCCCTTTCGACCCCTTCATGATCAAACAGCGCATGCCGTTTTTTCTCTACGGTCTGGAGGAATTGCGTTGCGATCTCACCGCCGTCCGCGAGTGCGTCCACCTGATTGCCGACAAGTCAGCGGACCCCAAGGTCAGGGAGCTTGCCTCACTTGTCCTCTACGCCGTGGTCTTCGACCGCATTTTCCGCTTTCCGCTCACAGGCTCCCGGGAGCGCAACTATGACGCAGTCGCCGGCCAACTACTCTTCGCTTGGCTGCACCGCTCACACGTGCTGCACTGGACTGACACGTCACTGACGATTGATTGGAAAGAACTTCCCGCCACAGTCGTGGCCCTCTCTGAGGCCATCAACACCCTCTACTGGGAGAGCATTGACCGCCCAAAGACGGTGCACTGGCTCGCCGCCTATGACCTGGTGTCCTCGACCCTCGCACCTCACCCGGCGTCGCAGTGGGCGGTGCGGGACTTTCCTCTCGATGGCACACCCGGGGAGTACACCGACGCGGTGTTAGACGATGAGTTCCCCCTCTCTATGTTCTATGAGGCACTCAGCAAGAAAATGCGTCCCGCCATTGACGCAGCTATCGGAATCACCGGCCTGCGACAATAGGCAGATGACTTCTCAGTCTGGCTGGCGAGGGTTCGCGAGCGATAATTACGCCGGGGTCCACCCGGAGATTCTCGAGGCCCTCTCACGGGTGAACGTCGGCCACCAGGTGGCCTACGGCGAGGATGACATTACTGCCGAATTAGGTGCAGTCATCCGAGAGCGCTTTGGAGATAAGGCCGAAGTGTTTCCCGTGTTCAACGGAACCGGCGCGAACGTGGTCGCCCTCACCTCCGCCATGCCCCGGTGGGGAGCCGTCATTGCCACATCGACCGCCCACATCCACACCGACGAAGGCGGTGCGCCCGAGCGGGTGAGTGGTTTGAAGCTGTTCACCGTCCCACCGGTAGGGGGGAAGCTCACCCCCGAGGGGTTTCACCAAGAAGCTTTTGGCTGGGGTGATGAGCATCGAGCGCAACCTCTCGCCGTCTCGATTACTCAAAGTTCAGAACTAGGAACCGTCTACACCCCAGACGAAATCGGCACCTTGGCCGACCTTGCCCACTCTCACAACATGGTCATGCACGTAGATGGGGCACGGTTATGGAACGCCGCCGCCTCGCTCGGACTGCCCTTCTCTGCGTTCACCACCGACGTCGGCGTCGACATTGTGAGCCTCGGGGCGACCAAGAACGGTGCGATGGGGGCCGAAGCCATCGTGGTCATCAACCCCGACAAGGTGGAGGGAATCCCCTATCTGCGCAAGATGAGCATGCAACTCTCCAGCAAAATGCGGTTTGTCTCAGCACAAATTCTTGAGCTCTTCCGAAACGACCTCGGAATCCGCTCCGCCAAACACGCCAACCGGATGGCGCAGTCGCTTCGGGCCCACCTCGACGAGCTCATTAGCTCAGGGGAGATTTCAGGTCTCGCATTTAGCCAAGAGACTCAAGCCAACGCTGTTTTCGCGGTTCTCGACAATGCCGCAGCCGACAAAATCTGTGAGCAGGTGCGCTTCTACGACTGGGACCGCGCCCGGGGAGAAGTGCGTTGGATGTGTTCGTTCGACACCACCGAAGAGGACATCAACCGTTTTGTTTCGCTAATAAAGTCTGTGCTGACCTAGCACGCTATCTAGAAACCAGCGTTTTCATCAGCCAGCCAAAACCCTTAGTCTGTGTGCGCCTCGCGACTGCTTTGATTCGCAGAAGCTCGTAACGCCACCCCAAGTATTTTCGGGCGAGAGAGTTCATGTCGATTGTGAGGTGTTGAACTTTTCGCAATCGTGAAAGAAGAATCTCTCGATGATTACTAGGGCCCATCGACTTGAGGTGTATCACTCTTGTGAGTCCCGGGGTGAAACCTCGGTCGCAGGCAACAACGTTCTCATCAAGTTCGCCAACTAATCCAGCCGATAAGTATTCGAGGGTGGTCAAGTGTTGTGCGTAAGACTCAAATGGCGGGTCCATACGATTCGGAAGTTCTCGCATAATTTCGGACCACCTCCTGAGATAGGCATCTGCCTTCTTGGAATTTACGACAAGAAATGAGGCAATGTAGTCCAAGGTCTTGCCATCCGGCCGCTCTTGAACCCTCGCGCGCTTAGTTACTTGAACAGCGAAATCGGGGTGAATCTGATCGGAAACATCGCCGAGAAAAACCAAGTCCGAGTCTGCGAGTATTAATGGTAGGTGGGTTCCACGCTCCACCAACTCTGACAAAATTTGAGTCTTCTCTCCTACTGCTGCAACCCAGCCTCTGTCCTGGTTCATAGATGAGATGTGCGATTTTCCAGAGGAGATAATTTCTACAAGCGGGCTGATTCGACGTAACACATAACGTTGATAACTGGAACAACCTATGTCGTAAACAAGAACTTTGGACACCCGGTTGCTGGCGAGCAGAGACCTAATCGCCAGGAGGGTTAAATGAAAATACTTTGAATTACTAACAAACAAGAAGGTGGGCTTGGACACTCGCTGATTCTAGTTGAGCCGGTTATCCGAAATACCTTCACAGTTACTGGGACCGAGCAAATAAGCCCGGTGCTACCTCACTGAGAGGCTTGCGCGTGCGCGGTACCACCTCACGCTCGGCCAGATTCTCTGGCAGTACCGACGGATCAGCAAGCTTTCCCACGGCCATCATGACCGATGGGACGTAACGAGGCTCAAGCCCCAACGCCTGGTGCATCGCTTCAGCATCAAAACCGCTCATCTGGTGAACGTGAAGTCCCAGGTGTGACGCTTGAACACTGAAGTGTGCTGCCGCTTGGCCCAAGTCGTAGAGGCCATGACGCAGCGGCTTGCCCTCGTCAGTTTCCGTGGCATACACGTTGACAATGAGGGCTGAGACCGAGGTAGTCCACACCTGGTTTCCAGGGGCAAGAATCGCATGCACCTTCTCGAAAAGTTCAGTGCCTCTTTTGGCCACAACAAATTGCCATGGCTGCGAATTTGACGATGACGGCGACCACCGTGCAGCCTCCATCAGCGAGCCCCACTGTGCATCGGAGATCTCAAAAGTGGGATCGAAGGCCCGGGGCTCCAGCGATCCTGGAGCTCCTGCATGATCGGGTAATCAGTCGTCGCGTTCTTGTTCACCTAAGGCATCCTCCCAGTTCGTATCCATCGACAGATCAGCCTCGAAGGACTGCACCGCTAGACCATCTGCAGCGTCGTTCACGTCGACCTTCACCGTATCGCCATCGTGGATGGCGCCGGCGAGCAAGGCAGTAGCTAACCGGTCGTCGATTTCTTTCTGCATCAATCGGCGAAGCGGTCGCGCCCCATAGGTGGGGTCATAACCATGATCAGACAACCACGCACGCGCACTCGGTGTCACCGCGAGTTCGAGCCGTCGCTCCGATAGGCGCTTCTGCAAACGATCAATCGTGATTTCCACGATCTGCGACAGGTCTTCCGAGCTGAGGCTTGCGAATACGACGATGTCATCAAGTCGATTCACAAACTCGGGCTTGAAGGCCTTACGCACTTCGTTGTTCACCGCTTCGACCTTGTCGGGCCAGCTCATTTCCGAATCGACGAGGTATCCCGAGCCCAAGTTGGAGGTGAGAATCAGGATGGTGTTTCTAAAGTCCACCGTACGGCCCTGGCCATCGGTGAGGCGCCCGTCGTCGAGAACTTGGAGCAGCAGGTCAAAGACTTCCGGGTGGGCTTTTTCGACCTCGTCCAACAAAATCACCGAGTAGGGTCGCCGGCGCACGGCTTCAGTGAGCTGTCCACCCTGCTCGTATCCGACATATCCGGGAGGGGCACCAATCAGTCGAGACACCGCGAATTTCTCGCCGTATTCGCTCATGTCGATGCGCACCAGCGCTTTTTCATCATCAAAGAGATAATCCGCGAGCGCTTTCGCAAGCTCAGTCTTTCCCACACCAGTGGGGCCTAAGAACAGGAAGGAACCCGTGGGGCGCCCGGGGTCAGCAAGCCCCGCGCGGGTGCGTCGCACCGCTTCACTCACCGCGCTGACCGCGTCTTTTTGCCCAACCAATCTCTTCGCCAATTCAGCTTCGAGGTGAAGAAGCCGCTCCGTTTCCCCCTGGGTGAGCTTGTCCACGGGGATGCCGGTCCAGGCAGCCACGACGGCGGCGATATCGTCGTCGGTGACTTGGTCATTCACCATGCGCTCACCGGAGTGTTCGGCCTGCTCGGCTTGTTGAATCTGCGATTCGATGCCGGGAATCACCTCGTAATTGAGCTTGGAAGCTTCTTGGTAGTCGCCTTCCCTCATCGCTCGGTCGAGCTCAATGCGGGCATCATTCAGTTTGGTCTTCAATTCGCCCACATCTTGTAGGGATGCTTTCTCCTGAGCCCAGCGCTCTTGGAGCGCCCCGAGCTCCGCCTCTTTCTGCGCCATGTCCTCGCGCAGTTTCGTGAGTCGCTCTTTTGACGCGTCGTCTTTTTCTTTCTTCAGCGCGAGCTCTTCAATTTTCATCCGGTCCACAATGCGACGAAGCTCATCAATCTCGACCGGAGAGGATTCAATCTCCATCTTCAGCCGGCTCGCCGCTTCATCGATGAGGTCGATGGCCTTATCGGGTAACTGGCGGGAGGTGATGTAGCGATGTGAAAGGGTGGCCGCCGCCACTAGAGCACTATCGGCGATGGTCACCTTGTGGTGTGCTTCGTAGCGCTCTTTTAAGCCTCGAAGAATCGCCACAGTGTCTTCCACGCTGGGTTCACCCACGAACACTTGCTGGAAGCGACGCTCCAAGGCGGCGTCTTTTTCGATGTATTCGCGATACTCATTCAGAGTGGTGGCACCAATCAGGCGCAATTCTCCGCGGGCAAGCATGGGCTTAAGCATGTTTGCCGCGGCGACCGAACCTTCGCCACCACCGGCGCCCATAAGAGTATGTAGCTCGTCGACGAAGGTGATGATCTGGCCCTCGGCCTCGTTAATTTCTTTGAGCACAGCTTTGAGCCGCTCTTCGAATTCACCGCGATACTTCGCACCGGCGACCAACGCCGCCATATCGAGCGAAATGAGCTGCTTGTCCTTCAACGAGTCGGCGACGTCACCCGCGACAATGCGCTGGGCGAGACCTTCGACTACCGCGGTCTTGCCGACACCCGGCTCACCAATCAAGACGGGGTTGTTCTTGGTCCGACGAGTCAAGACTTGGGAGACACGTCGAATCTCGGCGTCACGTCCGATGACGGGGTCGAGTTTTCCTTCCGCCGCAATCTTGGTCAGATTTTGGCCAAACTGCTCCAAGGCAGACTTCTGGTCACCCTGTTGCTCGTTCACGATCCTCTCTCCACTTCTTTCTTCTCTTCAGGTGGGGTAAACCACTCACTCCACATTCGCCACAGCGGATTCCACACCACGACTTGGTTGGCCCGCTGGGCGCGCTCACCCGCGCGAAGGGGAATCACTTCTCCTTCCGCACCGGCCGCAAACACTCTCCGGCCGCGGCGGCGCACTACTTCATCAGCCAGGGCACTTTCGAGCTGTCGAACTCGAGTAGACAACTCATGGTTTTCCTTCTGCAGCGTCAAAATTCTCTTGATGCCCTCGAGGTTCAACCCCTCCGCACTCAACGCTTGGACTTCCCGAAGTGCCACAATGTCGCGCATCGAATAGCGCCTGGTCCGCCCCGCGGTGCGGGTAGGACTCACCAAACCCAATCGGTCGTATTGACGAAGGGTTTGGGGGTGAAGCCCACTGAGTTCAGCAGCCGTAGCAATGGGGAACAGGGGAGTGTTTTCGTCCATGTCTTGGGAATACACGAACCCACCCCCTACCGCTTGGCCTTAGAAATCAGGTCGTCGCGCGGATTGTCTTTGGGCAACGAATCCACAAACTTTTCGAGGTGCGCTTTTTGCGTTTTCGAGAGACTCGTCGGCACGGCCACTCTCACTTCGACCAAAAGGTCACCCATTCCATCGCTACTGGTGACACCGCGACCGCGCACTCGCATCACTTGGCCACTCTGGGTTCCAGGCGGCACCTTCACTTTCACAATGTCGCCAGAAAGCGTGGGAACTTCGATGGTGGCACCCAACGCCGCTTCGGCGTAGGTGACGGGGACCACCACTCTCAGGTGGTTATCTTCTCTGGAGAACACGGCGTGCTTCGGCACACCGACCGTGATGATGACGTCACCGGCCCGCCCACCGTTGGGGCTCGGTTGCCCTTTGCCACGGAGGCGAACCTTCTGACCGTCTTTGACCCCGGCAGGAATCTTTGCGGTGACTTTCTTGCCCTTGGGGGTGTCCACGCTCACGGTCGTACCCTCGACAGCCGTCGGCAAATCGAGGGTGATTCGGGCTTGGACGTCTTGGCCTTTCATCGGTTCGCGGTAACCGGGGTAGCCACCACCCATGCCCTGATCAAACAAGCCCTCAAAAAGATTGCCGAATCCGCCTTGGCCACCGCGCGGTGGCATGCCACCACCAAACATGCCGCCGAAGATGTCTTCGAACCCCCCAGCACCGCCACCGCCCGCGGTGAACCGAGGTCCCCCTTGAGCCATGGCGCGAATCTGGTCGTATTCGGCGCGTTCTTTCGGATCAGAAAGAACCGAATAGGCCTCAGAGATGTCTTTGAACTTTCTTTCGGCAGCGTCGTCACCCGGGTTGGCATCGGGGTGGTAGGTGCGGGCGAGTTTCCGATAGACCTTCTTCAACTCCGCATCGGAGACGTCCTTGGACACACCGAGGACTTTGTAGAAGTCTTTTTCTAACCAGTCTTGGCTTGCCATCGAACACCTCCTCTTCGGGGGGTTAGTTGTCTTCGGTCTGGGGCGAGTGAACAGCCACTTTGGCGGGACGTACGAGCTTCTCACCCAAGAGGTAGCCGACCTCGATGACGTCGGCGACCGTGTCGTGAGTCACATCTGGGCTGGGTAATCGAACCATGGCTTCATGCTTGGCGGGGTCAAATGCTTCTCCGACCTCGCCCACCGGGGCCATTCCGTAGCGCTCAAAGCTTTGACGGATCTTTTGTGCCACGAGCTCCAGGGGTGTTCCTGCCAGGTCACCGTGTGCGTCGGCGCGGTCGAGATCATCTACCGCGGGCAACAGCGAGCGAATCACCTCCACGATGATCGCTTCACGGTTTGCCTGACGGTCACGCTCGACCCGGGTCCGGAAGTTCGCCAATTCGGCTTCGGCACGGGCAGCACGCTCGCGGTACTCCCCGACGAGGTCGCGCTCGGCCTCTTCGAGGATGCTCAGGTCTTCCTCGCTGAGCTCTTCTGTCCCCTGGTCGACCTCGGGTGCCGGGTAGCGCAGCTCCCCGGTCTCCGGGTCGATTCGTCGCTTATCCGTGACGCGGGTTTCCTCGTTCTCCTCCTCGGGAGTCTGGGGAGTGTCCTGTGTCATGGCTTACTTCTTGTCGTCGGACTCGTCGTCCACCACTTCGGCGTCGACGATGTCGTCACCGTTGTCCTCAGCGCTCTCGCCTGCCGCCGCAGCATCGGCTTCGCCCTGCTGCTGGTAGAGGGCTTCACCGAGCTTGGACTGGCTCTGGGCGAGAGTATCGGCGGCCTTTTGAATGGCCTCCTGGTCGTCGCTTGCGAGTGCACTCTTCAGAGCGTCGAGGTCGGCTTGGACTTCGCTCTTCACATCGTCAGAGAGCTTTTCCTCGTTTTCTTTGAGGATTTTCTCCACGGAGTAGGCAAGCTGTTCGGCGTTGTTGCGCGCTTCGGCCTCTTCACGACGCTTCTTGTCTTCGGCGGCGTTTTCTTCTGCCTCGCGCACCATGCGCTCGATGTCTTCCTTAGGAAGCGACGAGCCACCGGTGATAGTCATCGATTGCTCTTTACCCGT
>Ga0255756_1005672_pt1 | contig 11489 bp, 5 predicted proteins | sample 011ome_20_FD_179956 | JGI IMG/M metagenome (GOLD analysis project Ga0255756, IMG submission 179956) | Coastal salt marsh microbial communities from the Groves Creek Marsh, Skidaway Island, Georgia - 011509CT metaG (version 2) | ecosystem: Environmental > Aquatic > Marine > Intertidal zone > Salt...
CACGCCGTTCCTTAAGGACTTTTCCCGTCGTCACTCTTCACCCGCGCTTCCCTTTCAACGTTTGACCGGTAAGACGTTCGACTGACCGATCGCTTCACCCACGCAGAGGTCAACGCGGACGGAGAAATCGACGGCGTCGGCGGCGTCTCCGCCGCGTCGCTCCGCGCCGCCGCAGCCGCGCACCGCGCGCCGGACCACCCCGGGTACACCTTCACGGTCAGAGACTCCGTGCTCGGGATATCCCCGGTGATCGACCTGACCGTCGGCGCGAGCGCGAGCGTGAGCGGGGACACGATCGAGAGGACCGAACTCATCGCGGCGTGCGGGCACGGGAAAAACGGCGCGCTCGCGGTGCTTCAACGCGGGATTCAACCCGAGCTCGTGACCGAGGTCGAAAGCGGAACCCTTCCCGGGTTGAAAGGGACGTGGACGGTGCATCACGACAGCGCGGACAACGAGCGTCTGCGCGGGAGCGCCGCGGCCGCCGCCGCGCAGGCGGTGGATCCCTACCACGCCTATCTCGTCATCTCGCTCGCGTCGTCGACGATGATTTTGGAGACTGGGGAGGAGCTCAAAGAGGTGAGCGAGCACGTCGAGCTCGTCACGGACGCCGCGACGCTGTGCGCGGGGAACGCGTTCGGGCGAGAGCGGATCGTGCAGGTGTACGACAAGGGCGTGCGCGTCGCCGCGGGGCCGGTGAAGGTCCAGGACATCGCCTCGACCGAGCTCGTCGCGGACGCCGGCGACGGAGAAGGAATCGAAATCGTCGCGGCGGAAATTTCGTTTCCGTACGTGCTCTGCCGCCTCTCCGACGGCTCCCTCGCGGTCCTCAAAGGCGACGAGGAGAGCAAAACGCTCGTGAAGTTAGACGTGGACGCGCTCGCACGCTTACCCCCCGGCGGCGGGATCGCGTGCGCGACGCTCGTGGACGACTCGACGCCGGCGGCGGCGCACGGCGGGCTCCACGACCGCTCGCCTGGATTTTTAAAACGCGCGACGACGGCGACGGCGACGACGACGACGACGACGGCGTCGGCGTCCCGGGAAGACGGCGACGACGACGACGATTCGCGTCGTCCGATGTTCCTCGCGGTGACGCGAACCGGCGGCGCGCTCGAGCTCTACTCCCTACCTTCCTGCGACAAGGCGTGGACCGCGAACGGTCTATCCGAAGGCGTCGCCGTGTTGTCCCCCGCCGGGAGCGCGTCGGCGGCGCTCGTCGACCGCGACGCGGCGGCGGCGGCCGACGCCGGCGCCGACCGCGCGCCGGAGATCGTCGAGCTCCGCGTCGACGCGTTCGCGCGCGCGCACGAGCGTCCGCTGCTCACCGCCCTCCGCGCGGACGGCGCGGTCCTCGTGTATCGCGCGTTCACGTGCGCCGTCGCGGGCCCCGGCGGCCGCGCGCTCACGCAGTTGCGGTTCGCGCGCGTCCCCGTCGAGCTCGAAGGCGGCGGCGGCGGCGCGGTCGACCTGAGCGCGCTTCCCGGGTCTCGGCTCACGCGTTTCGAGCGCGTCGGCGACCGCGGCGGCATCCGAGGCGTGTTCGTGTCCGGTCCGCAGCCGCTCTGGCTGCTCGCGCGTCGGTCGCGCGTCCTCGCGTTGCCCGTTCGCGGCGAAGCGCAGCGCGTGGTGTCGTTCACCGCGTTTCACAACGTCAACTGCCACGCCGGATTCATCCTCGGCACCGCCGCGGGCGGCGTGCGCATCTGCCAGATCCCCGGGCGAATGCACTACGAGGCGGCGTGGCCAGTGCGTAAGCTCGCGTTGCGATGCACGCCGCATCACGTGCAGTACCTGCCGGACTTTAAGCTCTACGCGTTGTCGACGTCCGCGCCCGCGAAGTGGGTCGAGCCGGAGGTGGCGGAGGAGGACATTCACGCCGCGACGGTCGTGAAGACGCGCCGCGCGAAAGCGATGGCGCGCGGCGGGGTAGAGGAGCAGTTTGCGGTGAAGCTTCTCGTCCCCGGGTCGTTGGAGACGGCGTGGTCGCGCACGATGGACCCGGGGGAGCACGTCCAGGCGGTGAAAAATGTGCAGGTCAGGACACGCGTATTTCACCCATCCCTCGGTTTCAACATTTGATCGCGTCCCCTTTCAACTGACCGGTGAATGGAATGGCCCTCAAACGTGCAGGTGAGGAATCTGCGCACGGGGGCGTTGCACTCGATGCTCGCGGTCGGGACGGCGATGCCGGGGGGCGAGGACACGCCGTGCCGCGGACGCGTCATCTTGTTCGAGATCAGCTGGCAGATGGTCGACGGGGAGACGAGGCGCGTCCCTCTTCTTTTTTTTTTTTTCGATGACGCTCTCGCGTTCGGTGTTCGGTTCGGTCGTCCCTTTCTTTTCTTTATCGTTCCATCGGCTCATCAGTCTCTGGACGAGAGGACGAGACGGTTGGCTTCTTTTCGACGACGACGACGACGACGACGACGACGACGACGCGAGATCCGATGATGAACGCCGAACTTCTCATTCTTCTATCTCTGAAGCTCGCTCCTGATTACGCATTCCGGCCATGCTAATCTTGAGGATCTCGCGTCGCGGCCGCGGCGCTCGTCTCGTCCCCCCCGCGGTCCCGTCCCCGCCCGACCGCGCGTCCCTCCCTCCTCTGACGCTCGACACGTCGTCTCGTCGCTTCCCGCAGGTGGGTAGGCCGCGTCGCGTGCGTGCGAGACGCGAAGATGGCGTGCAGCGCGCTGTCCGGGCTGGAAGGCCACCTCGTCGTCGCCATCGGAACGAAACTCATCGTGCACGCGTGGGACGGCGCGGAGCTCATCCCCGTGGCGTTCTTCGACACCCCGGTGCACACGGTGACGATCAACGTGGTCAAGAACTTCGTGTGCATCGGCGACGTCCAGAAGGGCGCGTACTTTTTCCGGTGGAAGGACGATCCGAGGACGGGGGAGAAGAATTTAATCCAGCTCGCGAAAGACTTCGAGAGCATGGACGTCCTCTCCACGGAGTTTCTCGTCGACGGGAGCACGCTGTCGCTCCTCGCCGCGGACACCGCGGGGAACGCGTACGTGTTCGCGTACGACCCGAAGTCCTCGGAGTCGTGGAAAGGCCAGAAACTCCTGACGAAAGCGTCTTTCCACGTCGGCTCGCCCGTGCATCGCATGGTGCGATTCAAGCTCAAGACGCCGACGGGCGCGGGGAACGACGGGCGCGCGGCGCCGACGCCCGCGGAGATCAAGGCGAACGCGAACCGACACGCCGTCTTCTTCGGCACGCTGGACGGGTCGCTGGGGATCCTCGTCCCGATGGAATCGAGCACGCACGCGAAGCTCGAAGTGCTGCAGCGGTGGTTGAATTACAACACCGCGCAAAACGCGGGGTTGAACGGGCGGAGCTACCGCGCGCCCAAGACGACGGAGGGACGCGCGATGCGATCACCCGCGCCGCACAATTTGCTCGACGGCGAGATGTTGCAAGGGTTCGAGTCGTTGGCGTGGACGAAGCAAGCGGAAGCCGCGGACGCGGCGGGGATGACGAGAGAAGAGGCGCTGACGTATCTGCACACGCTCTCCGCGAAGACGGCGTTCATGTAGGTGGTCGTCGTAACTTGCTTCAGCACGGACGCGGACGGAAAGGACGGCTCCACGATCTAAAACTTAGCCAAGATTAATAATACTGCGATACACGCCACTACCACCGCTGCTGCTGCTGCTGCAAATGCCGCTGCTGCGCCATCTGATTCTTGTACATCATGTCCCCGATGTACCGCGCGTCGCGCTCGCCTTCGATCGCGTCGCGATCCTTCTTCGCGCGTCGCAGCGTCTCTCGCTTCACCTTTTGAATCAACGCCACCAGCGCGTCCTCGCGTTTCCGCCGCTCCTCCGGGTCCTCCGCCGCCGCCGTCACCGCGGCGGCGTCGAGCACCGAACTCGTCGCGATCCGCCCGTCGCCGTCGCGCTCGAGTTTCATCCCCGCGAGGCCGTCGATGACGGCGCGCTGACGCTCGAGACGTTCCTCTTCCAGACGTTCCGTCCGCTCGATGAACGCTCGCAAACGCTCAGCCTCCGCCGCGCGCTTCTCCGCGAGCTCCGCCGCCGTGAGCTGATCCTCCGGTATCGCCTTCGCGTTTCGCATCGCGCGCGCCTTGGACGCCTTCTCCGCGTTGAGCGCGTCCACCTCGCCGCGTCGGTCGCGGTCTTTGCGTCGCGACGCGAGGTCTTTTTCAAACGCCGCCGCGCGCGCGACTTCGCGGTCGGCTTCCTTCGCCTCCAAGAGCTTCGCCTCCTTCTCCGCGCGTATGCGCGCGATGAGGAGCTCTTCGTCCGTCATCGGACGACGCGCACGACGCGGCGACGGCGACGGGGAGGAGCGCTCCGCCCCGGGGGGATACCACGGCGGGGCGTCGTCGTCTTCCGTCGCGCGGCCTCGACGTTTCGGCGCAGGCGACGCCGACGCCGCCGCCGCCGCCGAAACGTCCGCCGCCGACGGGCGGCCGACGCCGGCGCGCATCTCCGCCGCCGCCTTCGCCCTCTCCGCGTGCATCTCGTCCACCTTCGCGCGGCGATCGTCGCTCTTCGGCGTCGCGGCGCTCGCGGGGTGTCCCGAACGTCCCGAATTCGCGCCGTCGCCGACCTTCTCGAAATTCACCTTTGACGGGTCAAACGGCGTCTTCTCCGTCGTCCCCGATCGCGTCCGACCGACGTGCTTCGCCGCGCCGCTCGCGGCGTCCATCCCCGCTCTCGCGACCGCGCCGCCCGTGGTCGACTTCTTCGCCGTCGGCGTCTTCTTCTTCTTCTTCTTCGCGCGCGGCGTCCCCGCCGCGGGTCCCCCCTCGACCGCCGCCTCCGCGCGTCGCGGCGCGCCGTCCGCCGCGCTCTCCCCGCGCCACTCCCCCGCGAGCGTCTTCCTCGCGACGGCGAGCCGCAACCCGCGGCGCAGCTCCGGCAGCGACACCATCGCGTCGCCGTCGACGTCCAAGAAAAACATCAGCTGCGACACGAGGTACCGCGTCTCCGCGTGAGATACGCCGCGCGCGCCGCCGTACGCGCCGGCGACGAGTCGCTGCAGGTGAAACGCGTCCAAGCCCTTCGCGCGGATAAAGCTCGGCGGGCGGCGAGGATCCGCGATTGGGGGGTCGAGCGCGGCGTCGAAGAACGCCGCGGTCGACTTCCTCTCGTCGACGCCGTCGACGCGCGATGCGATCTTTTGTAGAAAGTCCGGCACCGTGGGCGCGGTTTTGACGCGCGCGGCGTCTTTCCCCTCGAGCTCCGCCTCCATGACGCAGATTTCAATCTCGCGGACGGACGTCTTGTCGTCGCCGTCGAGGTCGAGCATGACGGTGAAATACGCAATCTCCGCGTCGCTCGCGGCGGGGTACACCGCGCGTATCATCCGCGACAGCTCGCTCGCGTCTAACAAGCCTCTTCGGCGTTCGTCGTGCTTCTTGAAGAGCTTTCGGAGGTTGGACTTCTTCCGTTCAAAGTGCGCCTTCATCGCGTCGAACAGCGCGCGCATCGGCGCGACGGGCGTGATTTTGCCGTCGTCGTCGACGACGCCGACGAGCGTCGGCCACGCGCCGGCGGCGGACGCGTTGTCCGACACTTTGTCCGACACGTGCGTCGCGTCCTCCTCCGAGTCTGATTCGGACGACGACGACGACGACGACGCTTCCGACGAATCGGAAGAGGACGAGGCATCCGAGTCCGAGTCCGAATCCGACGACGCGTCCGACGCGTTCTTCTTCTTTTTCGTCCGCTTCTTCCTCTCCCTCCTCCTCTTCTTCTTCTTCTTCGCCGCCGCCGCCGCGCGCGCGCGCTTCGCGTCCCGCTTCTTCGTCGCCTCGTCCGGCTCGAACACCTGCTTCGTGTCGTGATCCAGCAGCAGCGACCCGTCGCCGTACACGTCCTCGAGCTCCCACGGCACCGCGTCCGGGTGTTCAAACGTCGCCGGCGTCGTCGGCGGCGCCACGGGCGACGTCCTCCTCCGCCGGTCGACACTCGATCGCGCGGCGTCGGCGCCGCCGTCGACCCCTCCGCCGTCGCCGCCGCGCGCGTCCACCTTGACGACGTTCACGAGCCGAAGCGCTCGGAGGAGCTCGTCGTACGACACGCGCCCGTCGCCGTCGACGTCCGCTGACCACAGACCGGCGAGCAGGCTTCGTCGTTCCAGCGTCGTCGCGGAGGGGACCAAGTCGCCGACCATGCGCCAGAGCTCCGGGTACTCCAGATACCCGCTGCCGTCTAGGTCGCACGCGTCGAAGACCGCGCGCACGTCCGCGGCGTTGTGTCGCATGAAATCTGATAACCGACGTAACGCCTCGGGGGGTTCCGTTTCGTCCGCCGCGGCCTCCATCGCGACGCCGGCGGCGCGGCAGTCGCGAATCGTCCCCAAGAGTTCGTCGAACGTCAGCACGCCGTCTCCGTCGACGTCAAGCATCACGCGGAAGTAGTGCATGTCGTGGTTTGACGCGGAGGGTAATATCTTCGCGATCGCGCGCGAGAGTTCGCGTCGATCGAGCGCGCCGTCCTTATCGAGATCGAACGCGTCGAAGACGTCGCGAAGGCGTCGCTTTTCCGTCTTCAGGTATCGGTCCAACGCCGCGAACAAATCCTTCGAGCCGCCGCCGCCGGTCGCGTCCCCCGACGCGTTCTCCTTCCCGGACCCGCCCGCGCCGCGGGCTTTGATCGGGACGATCGCTCGCCCGGTAGGGTCGAGGATCCCGACCGCGCGAGGCCAGCCGCCGTTCGACCCCTCGACGTACGCCACGCCGGTGCCGCGGTCGACGAGAAACGACTTCCCGTCGACGGTCACCGCGTCGAGGGACCAATCCTCCGCGTCCGCGCGCTCGCCGGTCTTCGTCTTCGTCTTGGTCATCGGCGAAGGTGGCGGCTTCGACGACGATCGCGTCGACGAGTCGCGCGACGGTTGACGTTCCGTCTTCCCCCGCGCCGCCGACGCCGCCGCCTTCTTCGGCTTCACGCGTTTGATCGTCGCCAACCGCAACCCTCGCAAAAGCTCGGGGTAAGAGACGTCGCCGCCGCCGTCGACGTCGATCGCGCGCATCCCCACGAGCATGTGCCGTAAGTCCCTCGCGCTCACCCCGGGGACGAGCTGCTTGATCATCTCTCGCAACTCGGGAAACTCCAGCCGACCGCTGCCGTCCAAGTCGCACGCGTCGAAAACCTTCCTCGCGTCCGCGCCGTGCCGTCGCATGAAGCTCTGCAGCTTCGCCATGACGTCGCTCAAGCCGTCGTCTCGCGTCGTCGTCGTCGTCTTCGTCGCGCCGCCGCCGGACGAAGCGGCGGCGGCCTGGGCCTGCATGCACTCCCCGATCGCGGCGATGAGATCGTCGTATCGCACCAACCCGTCCTGCCGGACGTCGCACAGGACACCGAAATAGCGGACCTGATCGATGGCGACAGGGAACGCGGGGTGAACGATGGGTCAGTCGCGCGTTGAAAGGGAAGCGCGGGGTGAAGCGCGAAGACGGGAGAGAAAGTCCTTAAGGAATGAAGTTCACAACGCGAACGCGGTCGTATGGGGACCAGTCAGCGCGGGAACGGGGCGACGCTCACCTCCGCGTCGTCCGCGTCCGGTATCAACCTCAACACGAACGCTCTGAGCTCGCTCGCGTCCAGCGCGCCGCTGCCGTCGACGTCGAGGTCGTCGAACACGTCGCGCAACCTCGCGCGGTTGTCCTTCAGGTGCCGATCGAGAGCTTTAAACACGTCGCCCGCGTCTCTTCCCGCGGCGCCGCCCGGCGCGACGCGCGCGCCCGCCGGGTCGTTGTCGTCCTCGATCAGCCTGCCGACGGCGCGCGGCCACGTCGCGAACGGAACGTCCTCGTACGCGGCGAGCGATTTCGTGTTTCGGTCTACGAGGTACGTCTTGCCGCGCACGCGCGTCTCTTCCAGGACCCAGACGTCGTCCGCCTCCGGGGACGGGTCCCGCGGCGGCGGCGGCGGCGGCGCGACGCCGCCTCCGGACGACCGTCGCCCCCGCGGCGGCGGCGCGGACGCGAACGCGGACGACGACGACGACGCTGACGCGCGGCTTGACCGTCTCTCCGCCGCGGACGCCGCCGCGGACGACGTCGACGTCGACGACCGACCGGCGCCCGGTTTGCTCCCGGTTGGTTTTTTCTTCACCACCCTGACAAGCCGCAAGCCTTGGTTGAGCTCCTCGAGCGATACCCGCCCGTCCCCGTCGAGGTCCACCGCGCCGAGCAAATCCCTCAGCAGCGTCGCGCGCTCGACGCGCGTGAGCCCCGGAACGGCGTCGTCCACGAGACGGCTCAGCTCGTTCGCGTCCAAGGACCCGATCTTATCGACGTCGTGCTTTTCAAACACGCCGCGCGCGTCCTCCTTAAACTTGATGGCCAACGAGGACATGACGTTCGTGACGCCGTCGTCGCGCGACCGCGCGCGAACCGTCCGAACGCAGTCGACGATGTCCTTCAGGGTGACGCGTCCGTCGCCGTCGCGGTCGAGGAGCGCGCCGAACGCGGCGCACTCGCGTTCGTTGACGTCGGAACCCCTGTCGCGAAAGAGGTTCATCATGAACGCGCGCGTCTCGCGCGCGTCCAGCGCGCCGTTGCCGTCGGCGTCGGCGTCGTCGAACGCGTCCGCGAGCGCCGTCGCGCTCTCGCGGAGGAAGAGGTCGAGTGACGCGACGAGCCCGTCGAGGGTCTTCGCGGGGACGAGCGAGCCGCCGTAGCCGGTTCGGGGGTCGACGACGCCGCGGACGTTGCCGACGAATCGCGGCCACCGGCGTCCTTCGTCGTCGTCGCCGTCGTCGTCGGCGGCAGCCTTGGGGGCGTGGTACGCGCGCATCGACGAGCGGTCGAGGAGGTACTCCGCGTTGGAGCCCGCGTCCGTCCAGTACTCGAGATCCCAGTCGCGAACCGGGGTCGGGTGTCTCTTCGCTTTCGCTTTCGGTTTCGCGCCCGCGCCCGAGCCCGTCGACGACGCCGTCTTCGCGCCTCGCGCGCCGTTCGCGCGCGACGCGTGAGGCGGGAGCGACCCGGACGACCGTCTCGCCGGGGCCCCGGTCCCCGGCTGCTTCCGCGCAGCGCTCTCCCCCGACTCCTCATTCTTCCCGCCCCGGGGTCCCGCGCCGAGCGGCACGCGGTCGATGGTCATCAGCCTGAGGCCGCGGAGTAAATCCCGATACGTCAGCCTCCCGGCGTTCAAGACGTCGACGGCGACTAAACCGGCGAGGAGCTCCTTCGTCTCCGCGGGCGACGCGCCCGGCTTCAGCGTCTTGATCATCTCCCGCAGCTCCGACGTCTCCAGCGTCCCCCCGCCGTCCAAGTCGACGGCGTCGAAGACTTGACGAACGCTGACGTCGTGCGTCGTCATGAACTCGTGAAGAGACGCCAGCGCCGCGGGCATCTCGTCGTCCCGCCGCGCGACGACCGCCACCCCCGCGGCTTTCGCGTCTCGAATCGCGGCGACGAACCCGTCGAACGACACGCCCCGTCCTTCGTCGTCGTCCACGTCGAGCATGCACCGGAAGTAGCGTTCCTGCGCCTTGGACACGCCGCCCAGGACGACGCGCCGCAGCAACGCGGAGAGCTCGTCCGCGTCGAGGAACCCGCCGCCGTCGACGTCGTGCTCCTCGAACAGGTCCGACAGGCGCGCGCGGTTTTTGCGGAGAAACGCGTCCAGCGCGGCGAACAAGTCGACGCGGTGGGACGGGAAGTCCACGATCGCGTGCTTCGTCTTCGTCTTTCCCGAGACGACGATGGACGAGCTCTCTTTCAGTCCCGCGGGCGTCGGCCACTCGTCGGCGTTCGCGGGGACGTTGTACGCGATGGACGTCTCAGGGTCGTTCCATACAAGCGAATGTCAGGGTGGAGTTGAAAGGCGTCAGTTGAAGTTGAAAGGCATCTAGGGCGGGGATTGAAACCGTGGGGTGGGCGGAGAGATGCGCCGGCAAAAGTCCTTAAGGATCGGCGTTCACCACGCGAACGTGGTCGTATGGGGCCCAGTGTATAGAACGCACCTCACGGTCGACGAGGTACGTCACGCCGCCGATCTTTTCCTCGTGGAGCGTCCACGTCTCCTCCGCGGCGGGTCCGGGTCCTCGCGCGGTCGGTCGCGCGGCGGTCGGGCGTCGCGCGGCGGGTCCGGGTCGCGCGGCGGCGACCGCCGTCGACGCGCCGCCGCCGGTCGTTCGCCGCGCGACGGGCGTTTCCGGGTGTTCCCCCCTCGGCGATCCCATCATCGGCGTCGCGCCCCCGGACGCGCGCAGCGAGGACGAATATCCTCCTCCGTGCGCCCCGTGCGCTCCGTGCGCCCCGTACGCTCCGTGCGCCCCGGACCCGGACGCGCGCAGAGAAGACCCCCCTCCTCCTCCCACCGCGCCCCCCCCCGGCGGCAGCGGCGGCTCCGTCGCGGCGAACAGCCTCAGCATCTCCTGAAACGTCACCTCCCCTCCTCCCGGTCCCGCGGGCGACGTCACCGGGTCCTCCGCCATCGCGGCGAGTATCTCGCGCGTCTCCCTCGCACTCGCGTCCGGCGCGACGACGCGCACGAACGCGGCGAACTCTCTCGCGTCGAGTCGTCCTCGTCCCCGCGCGTCGCAGTCGTCGAAAGCGCTGCGACCGCGATCGACCAAGTCTCGTAAGATCCCGGACAGCCGGCGGAGCGGCGGCGGCACGCTCGCGGGCACGCTCGCGGACCCGGTCGTGTTGAGGTATCCGGATCCGTCCGCGCGCAGGGTTCCCCCGCGGCGCCGCGTCTGAAGAACGAACGAACGAACGAACGTCGGGGCGGAGGGGACGAAAGTTCTTAAGAAACGGCGTTCACCACGCGAACGCGGTCGTACGGGGACCAGTGTGGGATGCCCGCGGGGACGGGAGAGAAAGCGAAGCGAAGTCCTCGAGGAAGAAACGGCGTGCACCGCGCCCGAACGTGACGTGGTCGCGCGGGGAAGAAAGTCCTTAAGAAACGGCGTTCACCACGCGAACGCGGTCGTACGGGCACCAGTGCGAGGAGGACGCGCCTCGGTCGCGACGCGGCGAATCTCGTCGGCGGTGACGGCGCCGTCGCCGTCGACGTCGAAGACGACGGCGAAGTACCGCGCCTCCGCGGCGGACGTCTCCGGGAGGAGCTCGCGGACGAACGACTCCACCTGCCGCGCGCTCAGCGCGCCGGTCATGTCGCGGTCGTGCCGGTCGAAGAGCGCGCGAAAGTTTTCGCCTCGCTTCTCCACCGTCTCGTCCAGCGCGGCGAGGAGGTCGCGCGGGCGGCCGCCGCTCTCGAGGTCGCCCGCGACGTACCGCCCCGCGAGTTCGGGCCACGCGCCGTCGCGCGCGGGCGGGTGGTACACCTGCGTTCGCGTCGGTCGGCGGCGGGTGGGGGATGAAGCGGTCGGCGAGACGGACGGGCGAGCGGGGAGCGGGCGGCGCTCGAATCGTTCGTTCGCGCGCCGACGACGACGACGGGGACGGGGACGACCGAGACGCGAGCGGACCTTCTTCGTGTCGTGGTCGACGAGGTAGGACTTCCCCTCGTACGTCCAAGGGTCGA
>Ga0255756_1005673_pt1 | contig 11488 bp, 10 predicted proteins | sample 011ome_20_FD_179956 | JGI IMG/M metagenome (GOLD analysis project Ga0255756, IMG submission 179956) | Coastal salt marsh microbial communities from the Groves Creek Marsh, Skidaway Island, Georgia - 011509CT metaG (version 2) | ecosystem: Environmental > Aquatic > Marine > Intertidal zone > Salt...
AGAGTCGCTTTTTGTGGCGCAGGAGCTGTCGGGGCATCTCTCAGTGCCGACATGATCAACGGCGGAGTAGACGTCACTGTCATCGATCCGTGGCCCGCACACGTGGAGGCAATCCGCGCGGGTGGGCTCACCGTCAACATGCCTGACGGAGTCGAGAAGACGCACTTTGAGCCACTCCACATCTCGGACGTCGCAAAGCTTCGCGAACCCTTTGACATCGTTTTCACGGGAGTGAAGTCCTACGACACACGCTGGGTCACAGAGCTTATGAAACCGCTGATGTCGAAGGATTCGGTTCTTGTCGGTACTCAAAACGGCATGACGATTGATGAGGTTACAGAAATCGTGGGACTTGAGCGCACGGTGGGTTGTGTGGTGGGAATTGCCGCCAACATGCCTGAACCAGGTCTTATCAATAGGGAGGTAACGCGCGCGGGAACGTGGCTTGCGGTCGGATCAGTACAGGGACCCGTGACGCGGCAGGTAGAACAGGTTCACGAGCTTCTGTCTCACGGTGCCGAGGTTCAAATCACCGAAGACATTCGATCGGCTAAGTGGATGAAGCTTCTTGCCAACATTCCCGAAATGTTGCCTTCGGGCATTCTGGGCGCCCCACTTGTCGAAGCAGCACAGGACCCTGACGTTCGCTCCGCCATGGACGCCGCGTCGAGGGAGGCTTACGCCGTAGCTAAGGCTTTGGACATTAAATTCATGCCATCGCTGGGCATCGCAGCGGAAGATGTCCCTGATTCCGACCAATACGCTCTTGACCTGCTCGATGCGGTGTTAGAGCGTTTCTCGACGCCGACAACACGAGTTGCGGTACTCCAAGACTGGGATAAGGGTCGCCGAGCAGAGCTAGACGCCTTCAGCGGCTATGTGGTCAAAAAAGGCCGTGAAATTGGGGTTCCAACCCCGGTCAACGAGGCGATTCTTCGCCTTGCACTGCGCGTTGAGTCAGGCGATCTCGTCCCGTCCTGGGAGAACAAGCCTCTTCTTATCGCTGCAGGCAAGCATTAGGCGGCAGTAGAGGCGCCTAATCGCTAGTAGGGATTGGCCACAAAGAGTTCTTGTGCGGGGAACCGAGTGAGGACCTGAGATCCGGTCTCCGTAATGACCACTTCTTCCTCAATGCGAGCGGCTGAGATGCCATCCGGTGCTGGGCAATACGTCTCGAGGGCAAACACCATGCCTGCCTTGATCTCAACAGGGTGAGACATCGAGTTCAGCCTGGAAATTATGGGGCGCTCGTGGAGGCCCAGCCCCAGACCGTGTCCGAACTGAAGCCCAAATGCCTCCATCTCGTTCGGGAACCCAAATTCGGTGGCTTTGGGCCAAAGAGCCGCAACCTCATCCGTTCCCACGCCGGGCCCCACTTTGTCGATCGCGACATCCATCCACTCACGAGCCTTGGTGTAAGCGTCGTGTTGCGCTGGTGTAGAACTTCCCACCGAGAATGTCCGGTAATAGCAGGTTCGGTACCCGTTGAACGAATGGATGATGTCAAAGAAAGCTTGATCTCCCGGACGAATAATTTTGTCCGAGAAATTGTGCGGGTGAGGGTTGCAACGCTCCCCCGACACGGCGTTAATCGCCTCGACCTGATCAGAGCCCATCTCGTAGAGTCGTTTCGCGGCGAGCGCTACAATCTCGTTCTCGCGAATGCCTGGCTTCAGCACATCGACGATGTCCTGATAAACACCATCTACCATCGCGGCAGCCTGGGACAGCAACATAATCTCGTCCGCGGACTTTATCGCGCGCGCATCGAGCATGTGCTGCTGGATATCGACGACCTTGAGCCCTTGTGCTTGCATCTCAAAGAGGAAGGCAGGCTCGACGATGTCAACACCAATCGGATCGTCCGCCACTCCCGCATCGGTAAGCATGCCCTTGATCATGGTCACAGCCTCTTTCATGAGGCCAACGTCTGGGTGAATAGCTCCGCGCAGCCCCAGCATTCCAGCGTGAGAGTGCCCGTCGTGAATCCACGGCGAAAAAAGCCTGTGGTGCTTCGCTGCTGAACCGAAGTCCCAAATGTGCGGCTTGCCGTCGGGCATCAGGAGGGCATAACGAGACATTTTGTCTCCAAGCGCTCCTCCAATCCAGGTCTGTGTCGTGTAGCGAATGTTGTAGAAGTCAAAAAGAAGAAAAGCTCCGCACTCACTAGCCTCGAGCGCTTGTAACGCGCGGTTGAGACGATAATCGCGCAACCGGTGGAAATCGACGCGCTGCTCGTAGTCCACACCCATCGTTCCGTGAGCAGGAATCTGACGGTTCGCAAAGTCCAGTGCCGGAATGAGCGGGGCTGGAGTGAAATCGGAGGTCATGAAGCTTTCTTTCGAGGAGTTGTGGTGGCACTGAGGCCGCGTCAAAACAAAATCAGTGGAGGTCGGAAGGGTGGTGGGTTGCTGGGCAACCTGGGGAGGGACTTCGCCCTCCCCAGGCGCTCAGCAAGGGGATAATCTGCTAGAGATTTACCACTCAGGGGTGACCGACGGGTCATCCCATGCGACGGTTCCCTCGAGGGATCCATCCAGGGTGACCTTCGGGTTGGGCATGTAGAGCACCGAACCGTCATCGTCACGTCCGAGAGAGGTGTCACCGGTCATGGCGCGGTAGATACCGACCACGGCGTTCTCACCATCCCATGAGGAGGACTGGAACACAGTTCCATCGAGCTTGCCCTCACCAACGAGCGGGTTACCCAGGAGGGTGTTACCAATCGAGGTGATGATGAGCTCGTCCAGGTCCATTCCACGTGCCTCAGCGGCAGCGATGGCACCGGCGACCATGGTGTCGTCAGCGGCGTAGATTCCACCAACGTTTTCCTCACCAACAGCGGTCAGCATCTCCGATGCAGCCAGCTGGGAGTCGTCCTTGTTCCAGTCTCCAGGCTGCTCGGCGAGGATGGTCACGTTGGGGCACTCAGCAGCAACGGTCTCTTTGAAGCCGTTTCCGCGGTTAGTAGCAACAGAGTTACCCGTGAGACCGTTCACCTGAATCACGCCAACCTCGGCGCCATCAGCGAAGGAACAGAACATTTCAGCCGAAGCTGCACCCTGTCCGTAGCTGTCGGTACCGGAGTAACCGTAGGTCAAGTCGGTGTCCTCAGGGTTCACATCTGCGTTGGTGATCCACACAGGGATTCCCGCAGCGTTTGCGGCCTCAAGGCAAGGACGAATCGAGTCCGACACAGCGGGCCACAGGATGATGCCGTCGGGCTGGGCAGCAACAGCAACTTCACATTCACTGGCCTGCTTGTCGGCGTCATACTCTGAGTTGGTGATGGTCAAGGTGATGCCGAGCTCGGCAGCCTTGGCTTCCATTGGGGGCAGGTATGTGGTTCCATAAGGTTGGTCGTTACCTTGTGGGAGAAGTGCGTAGACCTCGTAGGTCTCTCCACCTGCTGTAGCGGTGTCGCTGCTGTCGGTCGAACCTGAGTCTGTAGCTGCTGGTTCATCGGCCGCAGCACAACCTGCAAGAGTTAGACCAGCAACAGCAAGCATTCCTGCGGTTGCGAGCCCAATGCGAGACTTGCGCATAATGTGTGCCTCTTTCCGTTTGTTTTCATGGACAGCCACCAAATGGTGACTATGACCCAGACCCGGGGACCTGGGGTTTCGCCCGGCCCACACGAAGTGACTTAACACTTCCGAGGACCGCGCGAAGATTAGCGGGGTCGGTAGTCACCGCGAGGAGCAGGATTCCACCGATAAAGATTTGCTGGATGGGTACCTGGACTCCAGACAGCGTCAGAGCAACCTGGAGGATTCCAAGTGATGCCGCTCCAATGAGGGTTCCGACGATCGACCCACGTCCACCTTTGAGGTAGTTTCCGCCGATGATGGCTGCGGCAAAACTTGCGAGCAATACCGTCGATCCTGCGGTTGGGTCTGCCGTAGTGCGCTCGAGCGTGTTAATGACCCCAGCGAGCGCGGATACAAATCCAGAAATCATAAAGCCGGTAAAGATCCTCCGCTTCACAGGGATACCTGCGTCGTACGCAGCCTGCCTGTTTCCTCCCACGGCGAAGAACTCTCGACCACTTCGCACTCGAGACACAAAAAGCTGAATGGCAATGAACACGAGAATGAAGAAGATGATGCGCGGGGTGATGGGCCCCACGAGTGGCATACCAAAGGCGATTCCCGCGTCCTTGTTCTCGAGGCTAACTGGAGCCTCATCCGAGAGCACAAACGCGATACCCCGGAGAGCAAAGAGGCTCCCCAGCGTTGCAATAAAGGAGTTAATCCCCACGACCGCCACGAAGAACGCGTTAATGAGACCCACTACAAGTCCCGTGGCGAGAGCTGCCAAAATCCCGACCCAAATGTCTGGAATAAGCGCCATTACGACACCAGAGAGCGCGAGCGTACTCGCCACACTGAGGTCAAGCTCGCCCATCAGGATCACCGCGGTGAGTCCGAGCGCAACGATTCCAATCAGCGCGATACGTCCCAAACTCACCTGATACGCGGTGAATACGAGTGGCTCAAAGAAAGCTACTCCGATCAGAATGACCGTGAGCAAAGCAACACCGCGTCCCTCTGTCCTCCGCGCGAGGGTGGTCCTGACGCGTCCGACAAACGATTGGTCGGCAACTTTGCCAAGCTGCATTGTCTGGGTCATCGCTGGGATACCTTCCGTGCAAGAGCATCAATGGAGACTGCGAGAACAATCAGAAGGCCCAGAGCCACCTGCTGGTAGCCGAACCCAATGCCCGAGAGAACAAGGATGTTGGTCAAAACGCTGACGAAGATAACTCCCAGGAGCGTTCGGAGCACGCTTCCACGACCTCCAAAGACGCTTGTTCCACCCACGATGATGGCGGCAAGGGCTCGGAACTCATACCCCAAACCATCGTTGGACACAGCGGTGTTCGAGAACGCTGCCATCACAAACCCTGCAATCATCGCTGCCACCGCAGTGACCACGAAAGCGCCGATGATGACGAGCCCGGTGTTCGAACCGCCCAGCCTGGTTGCATTCTCGTTGACACCGAAAGAGCGAACCAGGAAGCCGAAGTTCGTCCGAGTCAGCAGGACTTGCAAAAGTATCGCCATGATTACCAACACGATGGCGGAGTAAGGAACCGGTCCAATTTTGCTCGACCCAAACGTCGCAATGGGTCCATCCGGCGGCCCGAAAAAGATTGATCCCCCCGAGAAAAACCTCAAGAGACCGAGCCCGATATAGGTTGTTGACAGCGTCACAATCACGGCGTTCGCTTTGAAATACCCCACCGCTACGCCATTAACAACCCCGTAGAAAAGCGCAGCGACTAATGCCGCAAGCATGGCGATGGGAATGTTGTATTCGTTGCTCACAGCCACAAAAATCACTGCGGAAGTGGCGATTTGTGCCACCACCGAGAGATCCAAGTAATTCCCGCTGATGACAACGAAGGTCATACCAACAGCAACGATTCCCAGCGGCGCCGCGCGGTGCAAGACATCGGCAATGTTGATCAGGGAGGCAAACCCATCGATAAAGACGACGGCAAAGACCACCAGAATCGCGGTGAAGACGAAGATTCCGTTTTCGGCGGCCCACGTCAACCAACGAGCCTGCTTCGGCTGTTGCTTCTCGGACTTAGCTTCCACTTCGCTCAGCGCAATCTGCTCAGTCAGTGTTTCTTTAACCACTAGACACTCACCATTTTCTCTCCTGCTGCCAGCGACATCACAGCTTTCTCATCAGCTTCGCTTCGATCGAGAGTTCCTTGGATGCTTCCGTCCCTCACCACGTGAATGGTGTCCGAGAGCTCCAGCAACTCAGGTAAATCAGAGCTGACAACTAACACTGCCGTTCCGCCATCAGCAAGTTCTTTGACTAAACGGTGAATCTCGGCCTTCGCTCCCACATCGACCCCTCGAGTGGGTTCATCGAGCACCATCACCGCAGGTCGCCGACCCAGCCACTTGGCGATGACAATCTTCTGCTGGTTACCACCGCTGTACTGTCCCGCTTCTCGCTTAATCTCTGGCGGGCGAAGTCCCACGCGCTCAGCTAGTTTTTGCGCGAAGTCTCGGATTTTCGAGGGAAGTTGGAATCCTGCTGCCGAGAGTTCTTTGCGGTTGGGGAGGTTGATGTTTTCTGCGACAGTCATCGTCAATGCGAGCCCATCCGTGCGGCGCTCTTCCGGAATGTAGCCAACGCCGGCTCGGACCGCTGATTGGTAACTCGTGACAACCCTTTTCTTCCCGGCAGTAGTGATCGTCACCTGGCCGGCCTGTCGGTTATCGGCACCGATGATTGCCCGAACCAACTCTGTTCGACCAGCCCCTACCAGCCCGCCGAGACCGACAATCTCTCCCGCACGAACGGTGATGCTGACGTTTTCGACTCCCGGTGCACGAATTCCCGTGGCTTCGAGCACAACTTCTCCAGGGTTAGCGGCTCGTGATGAAGCCAAGTCCTTCTTGAGCTCTCGTCCCACCATTTGATCAACGACATCGGTAGGAGTTGTCTCGGTAATGGGAGCCACCGAAACCAGCTCTCCATCTCGGAGAATGGTCACTGTGTGGCAAATTCTGAATACCTCAGGAATTCGGTGAGAGATATACACGATGGCCATACCGCGCTCCGCAAGCCTCTCAAGCATCTCCAGCAGGTAGTCGGTCTCCGCCGGAGTCAACGTCGCTGTGGGCTCATCCAAAATCAGGACCTTTGGCTTACGAGCTACAGCACGGGCAATCTCCACAAACTGGCGCAATGCGACAGAGAGTCTGGAGATTCTTTCCTCCAGATCAACGGACACCCCAATCTCCTCCAGGGCTTCTTGGGCAATCCTCTTCATCTCTCGGGCTTTGGTGAACCCCAGCTGGGTCGGAGCTGACCCCAAAAGAATGTTCTCGGCCACGGTCATTTCAGGAACGAGCGACAGTTCCTGGTGCACCAGCGAAACGCCGGCTTCAATTGCCTCACGAGCACCACCGCTGAGCTGCTTACCGCTAATCTCAACGGTTCCGGAGTCTTGACGATGGATTCCCGCAAGCACGCGCATCAGTGTTGATTTGCCAGCACCGTTTTCTCCTACAACGGCGTGGATTTCCCCCTCACGCACGGCAAGCGAGACGTTGTCAACCGCTACTGCGCCCCCGAAAGATTTGACGATACCCCGAGCCTCAATGACAACCTCACCATCACGATTGAGCTGTGGGGTCATATCTGTGGCTCCTTCGCCATTCGGGTGTGTATCTGGGGGCTACACCTGCGACAATAGTGTAAACACAGACACAACACTATGTCTACTTGACAGTGGTTTATAACAAAAACGTTATCTATTGGTGAACGTTAGCCTGCAGAGTGGTGATGTGCGGCAGCGTCCGCGGTCGGAAACTCGGGCTCTTGGTCGCCCGCCGCTGAGTCCAGCACGAACCACACTGCTACAACCTCTTCACCTGTTTCGTTCCAAAAACGGTGCGGAATGCTCGAATCGAAAGCGATCGAGTCACCAGCAGACATTTCCGCCCGACCGAATCCGACCTGGACGCTCAAGGTTCCTTTGGTGATGATTCCGTACTCGCGTCCAGGGTGACGAATAAAGTCCTCCGGGGGAGCTGCCCCGAGGGCAGGCTTGTAAATCACCTCGATAAACTCGGCGCCAACTTCTGGTTTAGCAGTCAGTCGCTCCCAGCGGGGTCCGGACTGAAGCTGCATTGCGGGACGGGAGCCGCGTCGCAACACAATCCCCGCCTCATCGAGGGGGCCATCCTGTGACGTAGCAATCACTTCATCATGGAGCGACGGAGAGGAAACCTCTAGCACAGACTCTTCGAAGAGCGAGTCCATCGAGATACCGAGGATATTCACGACGCTGTACAGTGCTCGAACACTAAACGATGCCAATCCCCGCTCGACTTGAGAGACATGGCTGGCAGATACGTCAATCCGACGAGCGAGTTCTCGAACACTAATCCCCGCTGCTTCACGAGCGAGTCGGATGCGCTCTCCTACGGTCGCCCACTCGTTTTCGGCAGTCTCGACAGTCATGACCTCCCTTTCCGGTAACACCGTACTACGGCAGGGCGCCAATGTACACTCCGAGAGAACGGGCGAAAACACCGGCCCAAGTTAAGACTGTGGCTCACCCTTCGTGGGCTGTACCCACAGCACAATGACCGTAATAGTCCCGAGGACCGGTACAAGCCCCAAGAGAAGTAGGGCCCAATTGAAGCCAGCGTCGCGAAGCCTGCGGACCCCAATGGAAAGGTATGGGATGACGGTGGCCACAAACCAGACGGCATTCAATCCCTCCCAAATTGCGCTCGTTCCAATACTCCCGAGAACAAGAAAGAGTTGGAACCACCAGAACTCGCTGCGTGTGGCTCTTCCTGTGAAGTTCGAATAGTTCCGGAAACCTGCTGCGATAGCGGTACCAAAGCTCATGGGATCCTCCTATTGATGTCCGAATCCAGCCTATCCAGCATTCCTAAGAGAGGGGCTACGGTGGGAGCGTGAGCCCAGACCACTACTTTTCTGAGGACCCCGACAGTCCTGTGAGGACAACGACGCATACTCTCACCCTTCGGGGACATGACGTCACGGTGAGAAGCGCGAGCGGAACGTTCAGTCCCGATCGACTCGATGCTGGCACCGCGGTATTACTCAAATACGCGCCAGGCCTACCTTCTCAAGGGTGCTTTCTCGATCTGGGGTGCGGATGGGGTCCCCTGACGCTCGCGCTGGCCCTGGAATCGCCCCGGGCACAGGTCTGGGGTGTCGATGTCAACCAGAGAGCTCGTGACGCTGCCAGAGACAATGCAGAGAGTATTGGGCTCTCGAACATCACGGTGTGCGCTCCCGAGGAGGTTCCCGCCGACACGGTCTTCGACGTCGTCTGGTCAAATCCACCAATTCGCGTGGGAAAGAAGGAGCTCCACGCTCTTCTCTCCCGGTGGCTACCGCGATTGTCTCCGAAGGGAGAAGCGTGGTTGGTAGTAGCCAAGAAGTTGGGCTCTGATTCCCTCCAAGAGTGGATAAATGACGGCGGAGCGGGGGACTTTGAGGCTTCCCGCTATGAAACCTCCCGGGGTTACCGTGTTATCCGGGTAGTGCGACGCCGGTCTTGAAGACAATCTCGGCTGGACCCGAGAGACTTACGTGCTCCCCCTCCTCGGTGGGAAACATTCGAACAGCGAGTGAACCTCCAGGGACATCAACTCGCCAATGATGAGGGGCACCTTCTCCAGCCCAGTGACGGGTCGCTAGAGCCACCGCTATCGCTCCCGTTCCACACGATTGTGTCTCCCCCACTCCTCGCTCGAACACCCGCATAGAAATGACTCCCACTCCATCCACAACGAGCGGATCACCCGGCACGACGAATTCAACATTGGCCCCTGCCTCAGGCTCTGGGTCCAGGCGGGGCCGTTTCGACAAATCCAAACCAGAAAGCTCGTCCTCCGACGCGAGAGCAACAACCACATGGGGGTTCGGAACCGTGATCGCCAGAGACGGTCGTGCGACCTCGAGCCCTACTGCATTCACGAGAGGATCGTCTCCCGTGAAGCTCCACCGCCCCATGTCTGCCTGGTAATGACCAGAAGGACTCCGAGTAACATCGACGATTCCCGCTCTGGTGGCGATAGGAAGTGTCGAGCCTGGCTCCACAGTGACCAGGCCCTCGGCCAGGAGAAACTCTGCAAACACGCGAATCCCGTTGCCACACATTTCCGCGAGTGAGCCATCCGCGTTGCGATAGTCCATGAACCACGTTGCAGCCGGCTCCTCGTCGAGGAGACTCGCCACCTCTGGAGACGAAGACGTGCGCGCAGCACGAATAACTCCATCACCGCCCACTCCCTTGTGTCGATCAGCGAGAAAGCGGTAATGCTCGGTCTCTAAACCGCGATCATTCTCGGGATCACTGAAGAGGACAAAATCATTGCCCGTTCCATGGCCTTTAGTGACCTCAAGAAGCTGTGTCGACATGTCTCCAGCCTAGGTCCACGCCTCCTTCAACACACCCAGTGCTCGATCACGGATGCCGGGCTCGTCACTGGACAACCAGAGCGTGTTCTGATCTCTTCTAAACCACGAAACTTGGCGCCTGGCATAGCGCCTGGTCAAGGATTGGGTGCTCTGGATGGCCTCCTCTTTCGACATCTCTCCCGCCAAGAATTCCAGAGCTTGCTGGTACCCAATCGCCCTGGACGCCGTGACACCTCGCTCGATACCCAGGGGGATCAAGTCTCGTGCCTCATCCGCAAGGCCTCGCTCCCACATCGCCTCCACACGCTGGTTCAGGATTTCCACCAGGTCGGATCGTTCGCGGTGAAGCCCCACGACAGAGTTCGACGTCTGCCACGGCCGCTGTTCGGCGTCCAGTCCTGCCCCAAAGGGCTTGCCCGTTACTTCGATGACCTCGAGAGCGCGAATCACGCGTCGGGTGTTCTGAGGGTCGATTGCGGCAGCGGCAAGCGGGTCCTTGCTTGCCAACTCCTCAAGAAGCGGCGCGAGCCCCTCCTTATCGAGACGAGCTTCGAGATGAGCCCGAATCTCCGGGTCAGTGCCGGGGAATTCAAACTCGTAGAGAACAGAGGAGACGTAGAGGCCAGAGCCGCCGACGAGAAGGGGAATCGCGCCACGCGATTGAATGTCCTGAATGATCGCCCGCGCCATGGCCTGGTAATCAGCAACACTGGCCTCGCGTGTGACCTCCCACACATCGAGTAGGTGGTGGGGAATACCCCGGCGCTCTGTTTCAGGAACCTTGGCCGTCCCAATGTCCATACCTCGATAGAGCTGCATGGCATCTGCATTCACAATTTCGACACGGTCACCCGTCTCGGAAAGCTTCTGGGCGAGCTCGATTGCGAGATCGCTCTTGCCCGTCCCGGTCGCACCCACAATGGCCACAACAGGAGTTAGTGCTGCGGCGTTGGCTCTGGCCGCTGATCTCATCACGTCGAAGGGCTTTGCACCTTGAGCGTCGGCATGCCTAAATTGACCGAAGCTGGGCCGGCTTCCGGCACAGGAGCACCACAACTCTCAGCCTGCCACCGATCCCACGCATCCCCTGCCCTGGTCCTGCGAAGGATCAGGCTGCCCTCCGGGTGCTCATCAGCCAGGAGGTAGAAGGGCTTCGCCTCTGTCACCCTGACAGTGACGACATCTCCGGGTCGAGGGGTCACGCTGGCTGGAGGAATCGAGAAGTGGACCAGTCGACCGTCCTCCGAACGGCCTGATAGGCGCTTCGTTGCGTCATCTTTGCGCCCCTCGTGTGTTGCCACCAGAACATTCACCAGGGTGCCCACCTGTTTCTGGTTTTCGTCCCAGGAAATCTGATCTTGCAGCGCGACAAGACGCTCATAGCGCTCTTGCACGACCTCCTTAGGAATCTGGTCGTCCATGTCAGCCGCGGGAGTTCCTGGCCGAATCGAATACTGGAAGGTGAAGGCCTGCATAAAGCGGGAGGCCCGAACAACGCTCAACGTGTCCTCAAAGTCCTCTTCAGTCTCACCCGGGAAACCCACAATGA